>Ga0268287_100095_pt1 | contig 69188 bp, 71 predicted proteins | sample MetcocultureR3M_FD_191348 | JGI IMG/M metagenome (GOLD analysis project Ga0268287, IMG submission 191348) | Soil microbial communities from Anza Borrego Desert, Southern California, United States - Methanotrophic co-culture R3-M | ecosystem: Environmental > Terrestrial > Soil > Desert | place... | reverse complement strand
GGGCGGAAGCCGTCGCGCATGGCCGGCTCGCCGGCGAAGGCCTCGTCGTCCGGGCGGAAGACGCCGCAGCAGAGGCTCCAGTCGCCGAACTGCCGCACCGCCGCCGGCCGGTTCTCGATCAGCCGCAGATCCGTGTGGCGCCGGTCCGAGGAGACGGCGCCGTAGACCTGGCGCACCGACTCCTTCGGCCCTTCCAGGAGCTGGAGGAACCAGCCGTCGCAGACGAGCAGGGCGCCGGTCACCCCCAGCGCGGCGTTGCACCCCCGGCCCGCCTGGAGGATGTCGTCGAGGACGCCGGCCATGTCCGCCGCGGTCTCGGGCGTCGCCGCGCTGGCGTAGATCAGCCGCTGCAGGGCGGGCGCCGGACGCTCGTCGGTCCGACGCGCCGGCGCCACCAGCGTCGCCGGCGGCGCGCGCAGACCATGGCCGCCGACCGCGGGGCGGCAGACCCCGACGCCGCCGTCGGCGCTGCCCTCGAAGAACACCCCGATCGCCTCGAACGCCGCGAAGATGGCGTTCAGCGTCCGGACGTTGGCGTCCACCGGCCCGCGGATTCGCTCCAGACGCTTGATCGTCTCGAGGCTGAGGCTGCTGCGCCTGGCCAGCTCGGCCTGCTCGATGCGCGCCAGGGCCCGGGCGGCCCGGATCTGTTCACCCGTCAGCATGAGCGAACGGAACGGCATGCTACCTCCAATATATGTCAATACACTTCAGGTGTAATTTACCCCGTAGGTGCAACGACTTGGGTCTACGACCTCATGCTTACCCATATTGAGGTTTTGTATATGCACATACCAGCTAGACACGATTTCCGGAGTCGCCCCACCAATCAAGGGTTGCCGTGGGTTAACTAATAATTCGCGCGACAGGCACAGATTTGACCTGTGCGATTGCTTGGTTTTTCCCTTGATCGCGCGAGACGGAACGATATTCGGCGACCGTTGGTGCGGATCGCCAGGAGGAGTGGGGACTTGTCAGCAGGTGCGAACGCCGTGGCTTCCGACGTCCGGGCGCGCGTCATGGTTGTCGACGACTCGGCCGTGGTGCGCGGCCTGATCACCCGGCAGCTCGAATCGGATTCTCGGCTGGAGGTGGTCTGCACCGCCTCCAACGGCGAACTGGCGCTGCGCGAGCTGGCGCGCCACCCGGTCGACGTGGTGGTGCTCGACATCGAGATGCCGGTGATGGACGGCCTCACCGCGCTCCAGCGCATCGTCGCCGAGCACCCGGGCGTGCGCGTGATCATGGCGTCCACCCTCACCCTCCGGAACGCGGAGATCAGCCTGAGGGCCCTGCAACTCGGGGCCTCGGACTATGTGGCCAAGCCCGAGAACGGCCTCGCCGGCGCGCAGGAGTTCCAGCGCGAGCTGACCTCCAAGATCCTGGCGCTCGCCCCCCGCCGGCCGCGTCCGGCGCCTGCTCCCGCAACCGTCGCGCCCGCCGCCCGCCGTCCGATCGCTCCGGCGGGCCGCCGGACCCTGCCTCAGGTCCTGGCCATCGGCGCCTCGACGGGCGGGCCGCCGGCCCTGCTGCAGGTCTTCGAGGCGCTGAAGGGCGCCGTGCGCCTGCCCATCCTGCTGACCCAGCACATGCCTGCGACCTTCACCGCCCTGCTGGCCGAACAGATCGGCCGGGCGGGGGACCGGCCCTGCGCCGAGGCCCGCGACGGCGAGCCGGTCGTCCCCGGCCGGTGCTACGTCGCCCCGGGCGGCTGGCACATGACCGTCGAGCGCGAGGGCGCCGGCGTGTTCATCCGCCTGAACCAGGAGCCGCCCGAGAACTTCTGCCGCCCGGCGGTCGATCCGATGCTGCGCAGCGTCGCCCAGGCCTACGGCCCCGCCGCGCTCGCGGTGATCCTGACAGGTATGGGCTCGGACGGCGCCAAGGGCTGCGAGGCCATCGCCGCCGCCGGCGGCCGGTTCATCGTCCAGGACGAGGCGACCAGCGTGGTCTGGGGCATGCCCGGCGCGGCCGCCGCCACCGGACGGGCCGAGGGGGTCTTGCCCCTGTCCGAGGTGGGGGGCTGGATCCGCCGTGCGACCGAGGTGGCGGCATGACCGGTCCTGACTTCGAGCATTTCTGCCAGCTGATCCGGGCCCGCTCGGGCCTCGTGCTGACGCCCGAGAAGGCCTACCTCGTCAACAGCCGCCTCGGGCCGGTGGCCCGGGCCGAGGGCCTGGCGGGCGTGCCCGAGCTGCTGGCGCGGCTGCGAGCCGGCGCGCCCGAGCCGCTGATCCAGCGGTGCGTCGAGGCGATGGCCACGCACGAGTCGTTCTTCTTCCGCGACGGCGCGCCGTTCGAGCAGCTGGCCAACCGCCTGCTGCCCGAGCTCATCGAGGCCCGTCGCGCGGTCCGCACACTGCGGATCTGGTGCGCCGCCTGCTCGAGCGGCCAGGAGCCCTATTCGGTGGCCATGGTGCTGCAGGAGGCGGGAGCGCAGCTCGGCGGCTGGCGGCTGGAGATCGTCGCCACCGACATGTCCGAGCCGATCCTGTCGAAGGCCCGCAGCGGCCTCTACAGCGACTTCGAGGTCAACCGCGGCCTGTCGGAGGAGCGCCTGAAGCGCTGGTTCACCCGCGAGGGCGGCTCGTGGCGCATCGCGCCCCAGCTGAAGCAGATGGTGAGCTTCCGCACGCACAACCTCCTGCACGGCGTGGGCGGCCTGGGCATGTTCGACGTCATCTTCTGCCGCAACGTGCTGATCTACTTCGACGTGGCCCAGAAGCGGACCATCCTCGCCGAACTGGCCCGCAGCCTGGCGCCGGACGGAGCCCTGTTCCTGGGCAGCGCCGAGACCGTGATCGGGATCACCGACGCCTTCACGCTCTCGCCCGCCGCCCGCGGACTTTACCTGCCGAGTTCGGCGCGCCTCGCCCGCTCGGCCTGAGCCGTCGACGCGTCCTTGCAAGCCCCGCGCGTCAGGCGCGGGGCTTTTTCGTGCGGCCGCCGCGGACCAAAGAAAAGCCCCGCAGCCCGGAGGCTGCGGGGCGTCTTCCCGGGCGGTGCGGCCGGAGCCGCCGCGCCCCTACTTCTTCATGAAGGCTTCGATCTCGGCCCGCAGGGTGTCCAGCTCCTCGGCCTTGGTGGCCAGGGCGTTGGTCGCCCCCAGCATGTCGGAGGCCGACTGCGAGTTCTGGGCCGCCGCGTCGGTGACGCCCGAGATGTTGGCCGAGACCTCCCGGGTGCCGGAGGCCGCCTCCTGCACGTTGCGGGTGATCTCCTGGGTGGCCGCGCCCTGCTCCTCCACCGCCGAGGCGATGGCGGCCGAGGCCTCGTTGGCCTGCTCGATCGTCCGGCGGATGCTCTCGATCGCCGAGACCGCCGCGTTGGAGGCCTTCTGGATCGAGCCGATCTGCTCGGCGATCTGCTTGGTCGCCTTGGCGGTCTGGTCGGCCAGGTTCTTCACCTCCGAGGCTACGACCGCGAAGCCCTTGCCCGCCTCGCCGGCGCGGGCCGACTCGATGGTGGCGTTGAGGGCCAGCAGCTTGGTCTGGGAGGCGATCTCCTGGATCAGGCCCACCACCTCGCCCACCCGGTCGGCCGAGTCGGCCAGGCCGCGCATGGTCTCGTCGGTGGCGAGCGCCTCCTCCACGGCCTGGCGGGCGATGCTGGACGACTGCTCGACCTGGCGGGTGATCTCCTGGATCGACGCCGACAGCTCCTCGGCCGCCGAGGCCACGGTCTGGACGTTCGAGGAGGCCTCGTCCGAGGCGGCGGCCACCGCCGCGGCCTGGTTGCTGGTCTCCTCGGCGCTGGCGGCCATGGTCTGGGCCATGCCGCGCATGTTGTCGGCCGCGTCCGCCACCTCGCGGCTGAAGTCGTTGACCCGGCCGATGAACCGCAGCTGCTCGGTGATGACGCTCCAGCTCAGCATGACGCCGATGTAGGCGCCGCTGTCGCTCTTCAGGGCCTGGACGTTCAGGTCCATCATCTCCTCGCCGAGCTTGATCGTCGCCCGGTGCGGGAGGTTGTTCGGATCGGCCAGCAGCCGGCGCTGCATCTGCGGGTTCTTGTGGAAGATGTCGATCGACTCGCCCAGCAGCTTGTCGGCCGGGACCGGGATCAAGCTCTGGAGGCCGCGCAGGGTGTCGATCGTGCGCTTGTTGACGTAGTTGATCCGCAGGTCCTGCGGCTCGCAGACGATGACGTTGAACGGCGCCTGGTCCAGCACGCGGCTGAGGCGGTCGTTCTCCTGTTCGCGCAGCACCTGCTCGGTGATGTCGGTGGCGTACTTCACGACCTTGAAGGGCCGGCCCGAGGCGTCGAGGATCGGGTTGTAGCTGGCCTGGATCCAGATCTCGCGGCCGCCCTTGCCGATCCGGCGGTAGCGGCCGGCGTCGTACTCGCCCCGACCCAGCTTGTCCCAGAACGCACGGTACTCGGGCGAGGCGCGCAGTTCGGCGTCGACGAACATCGAGTGGTGCTTGCCGCGCACCTCGTCGGCCGTGTAGCCGACCGCGCCCAGGAAGTTGGCGTTCGCCTCGATGATGGTGCCGTCCAGCTCGAACTGGATCACCGCCTGGGCCTTGTCGATCGCCGCCAGCTGGCCGGCCGCGTCGGCGGCGGCGAGCTTCTCGGCGGTGATGTCGGAGGCGTACTTCACCACCTTGTACGGCTTGCCCGACGCATCGAAGACCGGGTTGTAGCTGGCCTGGATCCAGATCTCGCGCCCGCCCTTGGCGATCCGCTTGTACTGGCCGGCGTCGAACTCGCCGCGGCCCAGCCGGTCCCAGAAGGCGCGGTACTCGGACGAGCTGCGCTCGGCCGGATCGACGAACATCGAGTGGTGCTGACCGCGCACCTCGTCGATCGTGTAGCCCAGGGCGTTCAGGAAGTTGTCGTTGGCGTCCAGGATCTTGCCGTCGACGCCGAACTCGATCACCGCCTGCGATCGGCGGATCGCGTCGACCTGCCCCTTGTAGTCCTCGAGGAGCGCCTGGAGGTCGGTCGAGCCTTCCGCCGCCTCCCACCGCTCCTGAACCGCGCGCGCCACGGCGTTGCTGCCGGCCATCTCGTCCTCCGTATCCCGATTGAGCACATCGGCGCGGGCGGATTCCGCCAGGGCGCCGGCTTCAGCGATGTCGTCCTCGGCCGCCCCGAGCTCCCGCAGCGTCTGGGCGAGGTGCCCGACCACGGCGTCGAAGTGGCTGTCGTCCAGCCCGGCGGCGACCAGCTTCCGGTGGCCGAGCCGCAGGTTCTGGCCCGTGTAGGTATTGGGCCCGCCCATCAGCATGGTCAGGAACGCCTTCTGGCGTCCCGCCTGCCGCACCATGTCCATGCCCTGGAAGAACCGGTTGATCCGGTCGTCGGCGAGGACCTTGGCGTAGAAGAGCTCCACCGCCGCATCGACCGCCGGGGCGCCGCCCAAGCGTTCGAACAGCGTGGGCGGCTCGACGGTGCTCGCCTTGCGTACGGCGGCCGATTTGCTGGCCATCACTCCCCCTCCCGTTGGATGGTCCCAAGTAGGTCGCGTGCGACCGGGCTCATGCCGCGGTCTCCACGGGTTCCGGTTCCGGCTCCCTGGCCGGCGTCGCCTGACCGCTCGCGGCGGCGGCCGCCGGCGGCGCATGGCGGCTCAGCGCCAGCACCTCCTCGACCTTCAGGACCAGCAGCAGCTCGCCCTCCAGGCGGTAGAGGCCGCTGCACAGCCCCCGCCACTCGCTGGACAGCGTGATCGGCGGCGGCTCGTGCGAGGACTGGGGCAACCAGAGGACGTCGCCGACGTCGTCCACGAGCAGGGCGTAGAGCTCCCCGTTGCGCTCGACGATCACCGACATGAAGCCGTCATCGGCGCCGCGCGGCTCCATGCCGAGGCGCCGGCGCATGTCGATCGCCGTGACGATGCGGCCGCGCAGGTTCAGCGAGCCGGCCACCTCGGGCGGGCCCAGCGGCACGCGGTTGATGGCGGTCTGGGCGATCACGTCCTGCACCTGCAGGACCGGCACGCCGAACGCCTGGCGTCCGATCCGGATGGACACCAGGCCCTCGGCGGCGCCGTCGGCCGGCGCCGCCGCGTCGTTCCCGAAGCTCATGCGGCCCCCTTCATGTCGTCGAGCGCGCCGGACACGGCGTCCAGCAGGGTGGTGGTGTCGAGCCCGCCGGCGCCCGCGGCCTTGAGGTTGTGCAGCGCCAGGCTGAGGAGGGGCGTGCGATGCCACTCGGGCGCCTGGGCGAACGCCTTGGCGAAGGCTTTCATGTCGGGCTCGCCCGAGCTCGTGTCCGCCATGATCAGGTGGAAGTGCTCGCCGCTCTCGTAGAGGCCGAGGGCCGCCTCGGGGTCGGTGGCGACGGTCACGTCGTAGCCCGCCTGGGCCAGCAGCGGCCGGAGCAGCAGCTGGGAGAAGGGGCTGGAGTCGATGACCAGCAGCCGCTTCATGCTGGCGGGACCGGCGGCCGGGCCCGCGGACGTCGCCTGGCCGGCCGGCCGCGCCGGCTCGTCGTCGTTCACGGCCCGGGCCCAGTAGTAACCGACGTCGATCAGCTCGGTGGCCTTGCCGCCGATGATCAGGCTGCCCGCCGCGCCCTCGCCGCGCGATCCCAGCTCGGATTCGGTGGAGCTCTCGACGATGTCGACGATCTCGTCGACCAGCAGGCCGACGGCGCGGTCCTCCTGGGCGAACACCAGCAGGGGGCGGCGGCCCTCGCCTTCCCAGGCCGCCGCCGGCTGGGCGTCGACGCCCAGGACCGGCATCAGCCGCCCACGGTACTGGACCACCGCGCGGCCGTCGACGCGCTCGATCTGGTCGGCGGCGAGCTCCTCGATGCGCGAGACGGTGGCCAGCCGGGCGGCCTTCAGCGTCTCGTTGGCGGCCCGGAAGACCAGCAGCGCCTCGCGGGACGTCGAGCCCGCGCCGCCGAGGGCGTCGGCGTCGTCCTGGGCCAGGGAGCCGGTCTGGCCGGCGCCGGCCTCCAGCGAGATGCCCTTGGGGTCGAGGATCAGGATCACCGACCCGTCGCCCAGGATGGTGGCGCCGGAATAGAGCTTCAGGTGGCGCAGCACCGTGGCCACGGGCTTGACCACGATCTCCTCGGTGTCGAACACCCGGTCGACGATCACGCCGAAGGTGAAGGCGCCCACCCGGGCCACCAGGATGCAGGTCTCGTTCGACGGTTCGCCCACGGGCTCCAGGCCCAGCAGGCTCTGCAGCGAGACCAGCGGCAGCAGCCGGTCGCGCAGGCGCAGCACCGCGCTCCCGTCGATGTACTCGATGGCGTGGCCCGAGGCGCCCGAGGCGCTGACCAGCTCGACGACGGCGGACTGCGGCATGGCGAACCGCTCGCCGCAGCACTCCACGATCAGGGCCGAGACGATCGTCAGCGTCAGCGGAATGCGGATGGTGAACCGGGTCCCGCCGCCGTCGGTCGCGCCCACTTCGATGGCGCCGCCGATCTTCTCGATGTTCGTGCGCACCACGTCCATGCCGACGCCGCGTCCGGAGACGGCGGTCACCTGCGAGGCGGTCGAGAAGCCGGGCAGGAAGATCAGCTGGCGCGCGTCGGCGTCCGACATCTGCTCGGCCTGGGTCGGCGTGATCAGGCCCGAGGCGAGCGCCTTGGCGCGGATCTTCTCGGCCGAGAGCCCGCGGCCGTCGTCGGCCACCTCGATCACGATGGCGCCGCCTTCGTGCCGCGCCTGCAGGGTGATGCGTCCGGTCTCGGGCTTGCCGGCCGCGCGCCGCTCGGCGGGCGTCTCCAGCCCGTGGTCGGCGGCGTTGCGGATCATGTGGGTGAGCGGATCCTTGATCAGCTCCAGCACCTGGCGATCCAGCTCGGTCTCCTGGCCCAGCATGACGAGGTCGATGCTCTTGCCGAGGTCCTGGGCGAGGTCGCGGACCAGGCGCGGCAGCTTGGCCCAGGCGCCGCTGATCGGCTGCATGCGGGTGGTCATCACCCCTTCCTGCAGCTCGCTGGTCACCTGGTTCAGGCGATTGAGCGGGGCGGCGAAGGGGCTTTCGGGCTCCAGGCGCAGGGTCTGGATGAGCTGGTTGCGGATCAGCACCAGCTCGCTGACCACGGTCATCAGGTGTTCCAGCGCATCGACGCTGACCCGGATCGTCTGGGCGGGGCCGGCGGCCTCGCCGCCGGCGGCGGGGGGCGCGGAGCGGGCCGCCGGCGCGGTCGCAGCCACCGGCGCGGGGCTGGCCTCCAGGGCGGGCTCCGGGTCGGGCGCGGACGAGGCTTCGGGTTCGGCCTCGGCCAGCGCCGGTTCCGGCTCCGCTTCGGCCCGGGGTTCCGGGGGCGGGCAGGCGAGGCTCCGCAGGGCCGCGATGGCGGCGGCGTCCACCTCGAGGTCGGCCAGCGCCGCGGCGGCCACGTCGAACACGGCGCCCACCGCTCCAGCGTCCACGGCGCCGTCGGCGACCTGGGCCAGCGCCCGGGCCAGGGCGTCGCTCGCCTCGCCCTTGCGGGCGATCCCGCAGAGGCCGTCGCGAACCGCGGCCAGCAGCCGGTCCGTGTCGGCGCGGGCGAACAGGCCGCCCAGCCGCGCGTCGTCCCGCAGGCGGGCCAGCGACATCTCGGCCGCGGCGTCCAGCGTCGCGTCGCCGCCCAGCTGTTCGATCAGGCTGCGGGCGTCCTTCGCCGCCGGCTGCGGCGCCTCGGCCGTCGGCGCGGCGGCGGCCGGTTCATCCCCTGCGGCGGTCTCCATGACCGCCTCCAGGCGGCCGATGAGGGCGCTGTCGTCGCCTTCCGGCTCGGCGCCCGTGGACGCGAGCGCATCCACCAGCGAGCGGATCAGGTCCACCGTGTCGAGAACCGCGGAGACGGCGGTCGGCGTCACCGGCACGACGCCGTCCCGGAAGCCGCCGAGCACATTCTCGGCCGCATGCGCGACCGTCTGCAGGCGCATCAGGCCCAGGAACCCGCACGTGCCCTTGATGGTGTGGATGAGGCGGAAGATGCCGCTCAGGGTCTCGGGCTGCTGCTCGAAGCGCACGAGTTCGCTGTCCAGCGCTTCGAGGCCCTCCCGGGTCTCCGCGATGAAGTCGCTCACCAGATCGTCCAAAGCCGCCCCCGCTGGAATCACAGCCTTCCCGGTGTCCCAAAGCGAGGCTGAAGCGGTTAACGGAAGCCTAATCCGGAAGTAAAAGTGGCGGTGAAATGAAGATATCGCGCGGGACGGGTGCCGGTTTCACGTGGAAGCGCGCGAGCACTATCGGTCTAGTGCATCGATTGCGAGGCTGATGATGCGCCTGTAGAGCTGACAAATGCTCTTCAAGTGCAATTTTATAACTGGAACGGGATGGGGTGCGACCCACACTTATAAGTAATGTTACCGTTTATTAGTCACTTTGCGAGACTCGTTTGCAGGACAGGCGCCCCAGTGGCGGCGGCTCACAGCGAGGGACGCGGATGGCGGTCGACAAATCGATGAACGTGCTGGTGGTCGACGACTACAAGACGATGATCCGGATCATGCGCGGCCTGCTGGAGCAGCTCGGCTTCCGGAACGTCGACGACGCCACCGACGGCCCGACCGCGCTCGAGAAGATCAAGCACAAGGACTACGGGCTGATCCTGTCGGACTGGAACATGCAGCCCATGACCGGCTACGACCTGCTGAAGGCCGTCCGCGCCGAGCCGCGGACGAAGGACGTGCCGTTCGTGATGGTCACGGCCGAGGCCAAGACCGAGAACGTCATCGCCGCCCGCCAGGCGGGCGTGAACAACTACATCATCAAGCCCTTCAACCTCGCGGTGCTGAAGCAGAAGCTCACGACCGTCTTCGGGGAGCTCTGACATGGCGGAGGCCGAGGCGCGCGCGATCATCGCCAACGTCCGCCGCGAGATCGAGGAGGCCGCCGACGCCATGCTGGCCGCCGCCGAGAAGGGTCTGAAGGACGTGCAGGCGGCGCGCGACGGCGACGCCTCGGCGCTCGACGGCCTGGAGCGGATGCTCTGCGCCATCCTCGAGGCCTGCGCCTTCCAGGACCTGACGGGCCAGCGGCTCGCCAAGCTGGACGCGATGATCGGCGATGTCGCCCTCGGCCGGTCGGAAGGCGACCCCCTGTTGAACGGCCCGGCCCTGGCGGGGGAGGGGCTGGACCAGGCCGCGGCCGACGCCCTGATGGATTTCGACAAGCCCTAAGGACCGGACCCCCGCAGGCGGATGAATGAGGATGCTGTCGTCGTCGACTCGCCTGGATCTGCGGAAGGCCAAGGTCCTGCTGGTGGACGACAATCCCCAGTCGCTGGAGCTGATGAGCCAGGTGCTCGTGGGCTTCCGGGTGGGGCGGATCGCCACCTGCCGCTCGGCCGAGGAGGCGCGCGAGACGGTCGCCGCGGTCGCCTACGACCTGATCATCATCGACGGGGAGATGCCTGAGGAGGACGGAATCTCGCTGGCCCGGCACATCCGCAGCCAGCGCGAGGCGCCGAACTTCACGGCCCCGATCGTGGTGGTCAGCGGCCACACGCCGGTCGAGAAGGTGACCACCGCCCGCGACGCCGGCGCGAACTTCGTGGTCAAGAAGCCGATCGCGCCCGGCGTGCTGCTCAGCCGCATCGAATGGCTGGCCCGCAACTCGCGCCAGTTCGTCACCACCCAGTCCTATTGCGGCCCCGACCGCCGGTTCAAGAACCAGCCCCTCCCGGGCGACGTCGCCGAGCGGCGGTCGGACGCGATCGCGCTGACCGCCAACCCTGAACGGGCCATGTCCCAGGACGAGGTCGATTCGCTTTTTGGCTAGGAGCCGCCGATGACCGTGGCCCGCATCTTCACGCCCGAGAACCGGCTGGCGAAGATTCTCGAGGCGATCCAGGCGCCGACGGCGGCCGAGCTGATCGCCGACGCCGAGAGCCGCGTCGAGGCGCTGGGGGACGCGATCCGGACCTACGTCGCCGAGAAGCTGGAGGAGATCCGCGCCTTCGCCGAGCAGAGCGAGGACGTGCTCTTCGCCGAGTGCCGGACCCTGGGCGAGACGGCGATGAACGTCGCCGAGGTGGCCGGCGCGGCGGGCCTCGAGGCCGTGGGCGAGGTGGCGCGGGGGATCAGCGCCATGGTCGACAACCTGATCTCCAGCGGCGTCTGGCACACCGACGCCCTGCGCCTGCATCTCGACGCGCTGGCCCTGGTCAACGCCTCGGGCGGCGGGATGACGCCCGAGAACGAGGTGATCCTGATGCGCCTGCGGGGCATGCGCGAGGCGGTGGGCGTGGTCGAGTAGGCCGCCCCGGGCCGCCCCGGGCCGCCTAGTGCAGCCGGAACTCGGCGCCGATGGCCTTGAGCTCGGCCGGCCGGATCAGCTTCTGGTGGCCGACCGTCACCTTGAACAGCGGGCCCTCCAGGCTGGTCTCCCAGAAGCCCAGGAACTTCTTCAGCACAGGGAATTCCGGGAAGACGTCGTAGTCCTGCCAGATGTAGCTCTGCAGCAGGGCCGGATGGTCGGGCAGCCGGTAGAGGATCTCCGCCGTGGTCAGCCCATAGCCTTCGAGCTGCTTCCGGAATTCGGGCGACGCTTGCATCACGCGACCTCGTCACTGTGGATCCGAGCGCCGGCGCATCGCCGTGCGCACCACGAGGATATGCGTGATTCTGGTGAAAGTTCCGCTAATTCAAATTGTTAGCACTCAGCATACGGAGCTGCTGCCAAGCGCTCAGGGCCGGAACAGCCGCGGCTCCAGCCTGACCCTGACCGGGGCGTCCAGCGGCCGCCAGCCGTGCTGCCGGATCAAGTCGTTGCTCTCGACCGCCCGCCGGCCGTCCGCCAGCGACCAGGTGATGTGATAGGTCGAGCCGTCGGGCCGGTCGGTGGTCCCGGCGATGCGCACCACCATCGCCTGCACGCCCCGGCCGTCGTCGGCCTCGCCGACGATCTCGCCGGACGTTTCGGTCGGCAGCGCGGGCTCCGTCGGCTCGAAGGCCAGGGTCACGTGGTCGGCCACCGCCCGCGCGTACCTCGCCGGGAAGCGCGCCAGCAGCGCCTCGCGCTCGCCGCGGTCCAGGGCCCAGCCGACATAGACGCCCATCGCCGCCGCCTCCTAGACGACGGGCCGCCGGGCCATGTGGCCCTCGGTCCCGAACACGCGCTTGTAGCGCTCCACCTCGGCCGGATCGCCGGTGGCCTTCTCGGGATTGTCCGACAGCTTCACCGCCGGGCGACCGCCCGCCTCTGTCACCTTGCACACCAGCGAGATCGCCTTCAGCCCGGGCGCCTCGGCGCAGCCTTCCAGGTCGTTGGTCAGCCGGGTGCCCCAGCCGAAGCTGACACCGACCCGGCCGTGAAAGCGGGCGTGGAGCTGCTCGATCAGGTCAACGGTCAAGGCGTCGGAGAAGACCAGCGTCTTCTCGCGCGGATCGCGGCCCATCGCCCCCCACCAGTCGATCAGGGCCTCGCCGGCCTCCAGGGGCGGGGCCGAGTCGGGCCGCACGCCGGCCCAGTCCGCGACCCAGTCCGGCGCCTCGCGGAAGAACGCCGCCGAGCCGAAGGTGTCGGGCAGGACGATGCGCAGCGGCTGCGGGTAGAGCTGCGCCCATTCCTCCAGCACGCGGTAGGGCGCGCGCTTCAGGGCCGCGTCGTCCGGGGCGAGGGCGGCCAGCACCATCGGCAGCTCGTGGCCGTTGGTGCCGACCGCGGGCATGTCCAGCGTCCGGGCCAGCAGGACGTTGCTGGTGCCGCGGAAGGCCGGCCCGAGCCGCTCGCGCAGCACTTCCAGGCAGGTGCGCTGCCAGGCCAGGCTGTGCCGCCGGCGGGTGCCGAAGTCGCTGAGGGCCAGGCCGGGGAGCGCCGCCAGCCGCTCGGCCTTGGCCTCGAGTCGTCCGAGGGCGCAGCGGTAGAGGGTCTCGCGACCCGCCCCTCCCGGCGCCTCGCCCAGGGCGTTCACGACCCGGCGCGCCCGCAGGGCGGTGACGACCGCCAGGGCGGGGATCTCCCACAGCGTCGTCTCGGCCCAGGTCCCGTGAAACGCCAGCGCGATCTGCCCGTCCCGCGCCTCCAGCGCGTACTCGGGCAGGCGCAGGCCCGCGAGCCAGGCCAGGAAGTCGGGGGCGAAGAGGTCGCGGCGGCCGTAGATCTTGGCGGCGCCCAGCCAGGCGAGCTCGTCCGCGGCGAACCTCAGGCTGCGGACATGGTCCAGCTCTTCGCGCAGCTCGGAGAGGTCGATCTCGTCAGCGATCCGGACGCTGCGGCTGCGGTTGACCAGCGAGAAGACCACCGGCACGTCCGCGTGCCGGCGCCAGATCAGCTGCAGCATCAGGAGCTTGTAGAGGTCGGTGTCCAGCAGCGAGCCCACCGCCGGCCGGTCGGGCGCGCGGTTCATGGCTCGAACAGCTCCGGCCGGCGCACCTTCAGGGCCAGGATCAGGGCCAGGGTCTTCAGGTCCTCGATCCGCCGCTGCTCGACCCAGGTCCAGAGCTGGGCCAGCGGGACCTCCTCGACGGTGATGTGCTCCTGCTCCTCGGCAAGGCCGCCGCCGTCCCCGACCCGGTCGGCCGTGGAATAGGCCGCCAGGAACAGGTCGATCCGCTCGCTGGAGACGCCGGGGGAGGAGAACGGCGAGCCCACCGCCTCCAGCCGGCCGAGCCTCACGCCCGCCTCCTCCAGGGCCTCGCGCGTGGCGGTCTCCTCGGCGTCCTCGTTCTCGACCATGCCGGCGGGCGCCTCGAGGAGCTCGGGCGGCCCGCCCGCCCAGATCACCGGCGGCCGGGGCAGGTTGACCATCAGGGCGCATCGCCGCTCGGGGTCGTACGGCAGCACGGCGGCGGCCCGCCCGTGGTGCTCGATCTCGCGGGTGAACGTGCTTCCGTCCGGGGCGGCGAGGGTGGCCAGCATCAGGGTGGAATAGCCCTGGTGGATCGTCTCGACCTTGCGAAGTTCGACCGGCATCCGCGCTCCTGGCTCCTGTCTCGCCCTGCGGAACCGCCGGCGCGGCCCGCGGTTGCGACAGCTCAAGGACGGAGGCCGGCATGCCTGACATTGATCGCCGCGTCGAGGAGGCGAGAGACGTGCGCGGAGGCGCCTCAGCCCTGATCGCAGCCCGGGCAGAACCCCTGCCGGAGATCGACGATCCGGCCTTCGGGCGCCTGTTCGACCGCTTCGGCGACGCCCGCATCGTGCTGCTGGGCGAGGCCAGCCACGGCACGTCCGAATTCTACCGCGCCCGGGCCTCCATAACCCGCTGGCTGATCGAGCAGCGCGGCTTCAACGTGGTGGCGCTGGAGGCCGACTGGCCGGACGCGCGGGTGCTGGACGCGCGGGTCCGCCATCGTAAGCGCCCGGCGGGGGCGAAGGACGCCTTCACCCGCTTCCCGACCTGGATGTGGCGCAACCGCGAGTTCGACCGATTCCTGGAATGGCTCGCCGACCACAACCGCTTCCGCAGCCCCCGGCGGCAGGCGGGGATCTACGGCCTCGACCTCTACAACCTGTCGGGCTCGATGCGGGCGGTGATCGACTACCTGGACCGCGAGGACCCCGAGGCGGCGCGGGTCGCCCGCGACCGCTACGGCTGCCTCACCCCCTGGGCCGACGAGCCGGCGGCCTACGGACGGATGACGGTGTCGGGACGCTACGCCGGCTGCGAGGGGCCAGTGACCGCCATGCTGTCCGAGATGCTGGCCCGCCGCCTCGACGGCGCGGCCGAGGACGAGGAGGCCCTGCTGGACGCCACCCAGAGCGCGCGCCTGGTGCGCGACGCCGAGCGCTACTACCGGGTCATGTACTACGGCGGCGCCGAGAGCTGGAATCTGCGCGACACCCACATGTTCGAGACGCTGGAGGCGCTGCTGGCGGCCAAGGGGCCCGACGCCCGGGCGGTGGTCTGGGCCCACAACTCCCACATCGGCGACGCCCGGGCGACCGACATGGGGACGGTCCGCGAGGAGCTGAACATCGGCCAGCTCTGCCGGGAGCGGTGGGGCGACGAGGCGCGGCTGATCGGTTTCGGGACCCACGCGGGGACGGTCGCCTGCGCGAGCGACTGGGACGAGCCGATGGAGGTCAAGGCGGTGCGCCCGTCGCTGGAGGGCAGCCTTGAGCGGCTGGCGCACGAGGCCGGCGTGAAGCGGTTCCTTCTCGACCTGCGGCCCGGCGTCCACGACGACGTGCGCGCGGCCCTGTCCGAGCCGCGGCTGGAGCGGTTCATCGGGGTGATCTACCGGCCCGAGACCGAGCGCTGGAGCCACTATGTCGAGGCGCGGCCGGCCCAGCAGTTCGACGCCTACGTCTGGTTCGACGAGACCGCCGCGGTCGCCCCGCTGCCGGCCCGGATCCGCGAGGACCACGAGGCGGGCGACGAGGAGACCTGGCCGTTCGGTCTGTGAGGGGCGTCAGCCCAGCGACGCGCGCAGCATCCAGGCGTGCTTCTCGTGCGCCTCGACGCGGTCATCGATGACGGCGGCGGTCACGTCGTCGGCGCCCTCGCGGGCGGCGCGGGCGGTCTTGATCAGCGCCTCGTGGTCGGCCAGCAGCTCGCGCAGCATGCCGTCGGCGTCCTTCTCGGGATCGCCGTCCCGGATGGACGAGAGGTTGCCGAAGGTTCGGTAGCCCTGCGGCGCGAGCTCGCCCAGCGCCCGGATGCGCTCGGCGACCGTGTCGATCGCCTGCCACATCTCGGTGTACTGCTCCATGAACATGCCGTGCAGGGCGTGGAAGTTCGGCCCCCGCACGTTCCAGTGGTAGCCGTGGGTCTTCAGATAGACGGCGTAGGTGTCGGCGAGCAGCTTGGACAGGCCCGCGGCGGCGTTTTCCTTGTCGGCCATGGTGGTCTCCCTTCGCATGTTCAGGCCCGCGCCGAACCCGCCAGGCGGGGGGTCGTTCCCTCCCTGGCTTCCCGGGTCCGGGCCGGCGCGAATTTCATCCACGCCCGCTCGTGTACGGCGAAGGCGATGGTCTGGAATATGGGCTCGATCAAACCGACCGCGAGCGCCGCGCGCCAGTTCTGGGTCAGCGCATAGGCGACGGCGATCGCCACGATCATGTGGGTCACGGACCAGCTGGCGGTCTTCATGGCGAAGCGCATGATAGGCGTCCTTGTTGCGAACGGTTCTTAATATAGTCGTCGCCAATCAAAACGCAATTATCGAAAGAAAGTTTCTTTCACCGGCCTCTTTCCGGCACCGTCCAGCGGTAGATGACGCCGCCGCCGGGGGTCTGCACCGTCTGCTCCGGCGCCCAGTCGCCCATGGGAAAGGCGTGGCTGACGATCCGCGTGCCGGGCTTCAGCTCGAGCAGCCGGGGGGCCAGCTTCTCGTTCAGGCTGGGCAGCAGGTAGAGCGTGATGACCGTGGCGTCGCTGAAGTCGGCCTCGAACAGGTCCTCGTTGCGGAACTTGACCAGCTTGGTGACTCCGGCCGCTTCGGCGTTGGCGTTCGCCTCGGCGATGCGCCGGGGGTCGATGTCGATGCCGACGGCGCGGACCCCGAACTGCCTGGCCGCGGCGATGGGGATGCGGCCGTCGCCGGAGCCCAGGTCGTAGAGCACGTCGCCGGGCCTCACCTCGCCCAGCTTCAGCATGGCGTCGACGGTCTCGTGGGGCGTCGGCACGTAGATCACGTCCGGTCCCCGGGTCGGGGCGGCGGCGGACCTGTCCTGGGCGTTGGCGTCCTGGACGGCGGGGGGCGCCTGGCAGGCGATCAGCGCGAGCGCGGCGGCGAAGGCGTACGCATGGGCTTTCACGAGGTCGTCTCCTCTGTCTTCCGGGTGCGAAGGGGGATGAGCAGGAGGCCGCCGGCGGCCAGCACGGCCAGGCCCAGCAGGGCGCCGCGGCCGGTGTAGGCGAGGCTGGAGTAGAGCAGGTAGGCGTTGGTGACGATGAAAACGCCGGGCAGCAGCGGATAGAGCGGGGTGCGGAACGGCCGCTCGGCGTGGGGCTCGATCATCCGCAGCCGGATCAGCGCGACGCCGACCAGCAGGAAGAAGCCCCAGAACACCGGTGCGGTGTACTCGACGGCGAGCTGGAAGCCGTCGCGGGCGAAGGCGCCCAGCCCCACCAGCGCCAGGGCCGCCGCGCCCTGCAGCAGCAGGCCGTTGCGCGGCGTGGCGGCGCGCTCGTCCCAGCGTCCCAGCGCCGCGAGCCGCGGATGGTCGCGCCCCAGCGCCCAGGCGGTGCGCGCGCCGGTGAACACGGTGGCGTTGGCCGAGGTGAGGGCTGCGACCGCCACGAACAGGCTGACCAGCGTCGCGCCGGGGGCGCCGAAGGCCAGCCGCATGAGGTCGGCGGCCACCGCGTCCGATCCCGCCACGCCCGCCAGGCCCAGAGCCCGCAGGTAGGCGGCGTTGGCGAGCAGGTAGAGGGCGGTGATCAGCAGCAGGCTGGCGACCAGCACGGGGGCCATGCGCCGGCGGGCGTCCTTCAGTTCCGCCGAGACGTAGGCCGCCTCGTTCCAGCCGCCGAAGGTCAGGAGTACGAACACCATCATCAGACCGAAGGCGGTCGTCTCGGAGGCCGGCGGCGCCGGGGCGGCGGCCGGCGCGATCAGCAGGCCTGCGACGATCACCGCGCAGAGGCCGACGATCTCCGCGAGCGTGAGCCAAGCCTGGGTTCCGGCGCCGGCGCGCACGCCGATCCACTGGACGGCGGTGATCGCGACCACGGCGCCGGCGGCGTAGAGGGCGCTGGAGAACGGTCCCAGGTCGAGGAGCTGGCTCGCATAGTCGCCGAACACGAACGCCAGCAGCGCCACAGACCCTGTCTGGATCACCGCCAGCCGCGCCCAGGCGTAGAGGAAGGCCAGTTTCCGGCCGAATGCCCGGCCCAGGTAGTGGTAGTCCCCGCCGGCGTGCGGGTAGGCCGACGCCAGCTCGGCGTAGCAGAGGGCGCCCACCAGCGAGATCATCCCGCCCGCCGCCCAGGCCAGCAGCACGCCGGCCGAGCTGTCGGCGGCGCCGGCGACCAGGGACGGGGTTCGGAAGATGCCCGCGCCGACCACGATGCCGACGGTGATCGCCATGGCGTCGCGGACGCCGAGGGTCTCCCGCAGGCCGCCGCTCCCGACCGTCCCCATCCGCTCTCGCCCCTTCCGGCCGCGTCGGCTCCGAGGGGGCGAGTTTGGGTGCGGGGAGACGGGCGGGGTCAACCTCGAATGGCGGGCGCAGGCCCGCCAGCGGTTCACGGCCGCGTGAGCCTGGGCCGCATCTTCCGCCGGCCGCCGGTCGTCCCCACCTGATCGGAACCATGCCCGCCGCCCAGCCCAGCCTGTTCGAGGCCCCGCCCCCCGCGCTTCCCGCGAGGGCGCCCGAAGGGCTCGCCTACCGCCCGGACTTCCTGTCGACGGCCGAGGAGGCGGACCTGCTGGACCGGCTCGCGAGCCTGCCCTTCGAGCCCTTCCAGTTCCGCGGCTACGAGGGGCGGCGGCGGGTGGTCTCGTTCGGCTGGCGCTACGACTTCAACGGCCCCGGACTGGTGGAGGCCGAGCCCATGCCCGGCTGGCTGCTGCCCGTCCGCGACCGGGCCGCGGCCTTCGCCGGCCTGCCGCCGGAGGCCTTCGGCCACGTGCTGATCAACGAGTACCGCGAAGGCGCCCCGATCGGCTGGCACAAGGACCGTCCGGTGTTCGAGAAGGTGGCCGGGATCTCCCTGGGCGCGCCCTGCGTGATGCGCTTCCGCCGCCGCGCAGGGGAGCGGTTCGAGCGCCTGAACGTCCCCCTGGCGCCGCGCTCGATCTACCTCCTGGACGGGCCGGCGCGCACGGAATGGGAGCACAGCCTGCCCGAGGCCAAGGCCCTCCGCTACTCGATCACCTTCCGCAACCTGCGCGCGCGATAATTTCGGTTCCGGAATCAGTCCTGTCCCGGCCGGGCGCATTATCATCCCGCCGCGATGGCCCATATCTCGGGACTTCCGTTTTCGTAGTCTGAGGAGTCTCGATCTTGAACCGCATGCACCTGTCGCTCGCCGCCGGCGCCGCCGCCCTGCTCGTTTCCGTGGGCGTGGTCCAGGCCCAGGACGGCCTGACCCGCGAGCCGGCCCAGGTCCGCGCCGGGACGTACACCCTCGACCCCGAGCATTCGAAGATCACCTGGTCGGTGAACCACATGGGCTTTTCGACCTACGCCGGCCAGTTCGCGGGCGCGACCGGGACGCTGACCATCGACCCGAAGGCGCCCGAACGCTCGCAGCTGCAGGCGACGGTGAAGATCGACGACGTCGGCTCACTGAACGCCGCCCTCGACAAGCACCTGAAGTCCGCCGACTTCTTCGACGCCGCCAACCACCCGACGGCCACGTTCCGCGCGACCCGCATCGTCCTCACCGACAAGGATGAAGCCGACATCCACGGCCAGCTCACCCTGCGCGGCGTGACCAAGCCCATCGTTATCGAGGCCGAGTTCAACCAGGCCGGGCCGAACCCGATGAACAAGGTCTACACCGTCGGCTTCGACGGCAAGGCCAAGATCAAGCGGTCGGACTTCGGCATGACCTACGCCCTGCCGGCGGTCGGCGACGAGGTCACCCTGAAGATCGAGGCCGAGTTCATCGCCGCCTCCTGACGCGAAAAGGGCCGCCCCGAAGGGCGGCCCTGACGCTCGTGTCCGGGGCGTGGATCAGAAGATCTCGAAGAGACCCGCCGCGCCCATCCCGCCGCCGACGCACATGGTGACGACGCCGTACTTCGCGCCGCGACGCTTGCCCTCGTAGAGCAGGTGAGCGGTGCAGCGGGCGCCGGTCATGCCGTAGGGGTGGCCGATCGAGATCGAGCCGCCCGAGACGTTCAGCTTCTCGTTCGGGATGCCCAGCTTGTCTCGGCAGTAGAGCACCTGGCTGGCGAAGGCCTCGTTCAGCTCCCACAGGTCGATGTCGTCGATGGTCAGCCCGTTGCGCTCCAAGAGCTTCGGGATCGCGAACACCGGGCCGATGCCCATCTCCTCGGGGCCGCAGCCGGCCACGGCCATGCCGCGGTAGGCGCCGAGCGGCTCGAGGCCGCGCTTCTCGGCCTCCTTGCGCTCCATCAGCAGGACGGCGGCCGCGCCGTCCGAGAGCTGGCTGGCGTTGCCGGCGGTGATGAACTTGCCCTGCGGCACGTAGCGGCCGCCCCGGAACACCGGCTGCAGCTTCTGCAGGTCCTCCAGGGTGGTCTGGGGTCGGTTGCCCTCGTCGCGGTCGAGGGTGATCTCCTTGTCGGCCGTCTCGCCGGTCTCCTTGTTCACAAGCACCTTCATGACGGTGGTGACGGGGACGATCTCGCTGGCGAAGCGGCCCTCGGCCTGGGCCTGGGCGGTGCGCTGCTGCGACTGCAGGGCGTATTCGTCCTGCGCCTCGCGGCTGACGCCGTAGCGATCGGCGACGATCTCGGCCGTCTCGATCATCGAGCAGGCCAGCTCGGGCACGTTCTCGGAGAGCCACGGGTCCGAGGCCATGAAGCGGTTCATCTTGTCGTTCTGCACCAGGCTGATCGACTCGATGCCGGCGCCGATGGCGATCGGAGCGCCGTCGACGGTGATGTACTTGGCCGCCGTAGCGATCGCCATCAGGCCTGAGCTGCACTGCCGGTCGATGGTCATGCCCGAGACGGTGTTCGGCAGGCCGGCGCGCAGGGCCGCCTGGCGGGCGATGTTCTGGCCCGTCGTGCCCTGCTGCATGGCGCAGCCCATGGCCACGTCGTCCACCTCGCCGGGATCGATGCCCGCCTGGGCGACCACGGCCCTGATGGGTTCGGCGCCGAGCGTCGCGCCGTAGGTGTTGTTGAACGCGCCGCGGTAGGCCTTGCCGATGGGGGTCCGCTTGGCGGCGACGATGACGGCTTCACGCATGGGGAGGATCCTGACGTTACGTTAGGCGGTAGGTGAAAAAACGGCGGGGCGACCGCTGGGCCGCCCCGCCGCGCTATGCTGATCAGGCCTTGAGGTCCGAGAACTTCTTGCCTTCGGCGACCAGCTTCTCGAGCAGGGCCGCGGGCTTGAAGTCGTCGCCCATGGCGCCCTGGAACTCCTTCATCTTGGCCAGCACCTTGTCCGGGCCGACGAAGTCGCCGTAGTGCATCGGCCCGCCGCGGTAGACCGGCCAGCCGTAGCCGTTGACCCAGACCACGTCGATGTCCGACGGGCGGATGGCCTTGCCCTCTTCGAGGATCTTCGCGCCCTCGTTGATCATCGGATAGATGCAGCGCTCCAGGATCTCCTCGTCGGAGATGGTGCGGGCGTTGATGCCCTTCTTGGCGCGGAAGTCCTGGATGATCTTCTCGGTGACGGGGGAGGGCTTGGCGGTGCGGTTCTCGTCGTAGTCGTAGAAGCCCGCGCCGGTCTTCTGGCCTCGGCGGTCCATTTCGCAGAGCACGTCGCGCAGGGTCTCGCCCTTCGAGTTCTCCTTCACCCAGCCGATGTCGAGGCCGGCCAGGTCGCTCATGGCGAACGGGCCCATGGGGAAGCCGAAGTCGTACAGGACCCGGTCGATGTCCCAGGGCATGGCCCCTTCCAGGACGAGCTTGTTGGCCTCGCGCTGGCGCTGGCTGAGCATGCGGTTGCCGATGAAGCCCGGGCAGACGCCAGCCAGCACCGCCACCTTGCCGATCTGCTTGGCCAGCTTCATGGACGTGGCGATCACGTCCTTGGCGGTGTGGTCGGCGCGGATCACCTCCAGCAGCTTCATCACGTTGGCCGGCGAGAAGAAGTGCAGGCCGATGACGTCCTGCGGCCGCTTGGTGGCCGAGGCGATCTCGTCGATGTTCAGGTAGCTGGTGTTGGTGGCCAGGATCGCGCCGGGCTTGGCGATGCCGTCCAGCTTGGCGAACACGTCCTTCTTGATGTCCATCCGCTCGAACACCGCCTCGATGATGAGGTCGCAGTCGGCGAAGTCGTCCATGCTCAGCGAACCGGTCAGCAGGCTCATGCGCTGTTCGGTCTGCTCGGGGACCGCCCCGCGCGAGCGCTCGTAGTTCTTGCGGATGGTGGCCAGGCCGCGGTCCAGCGCGTCCTGCTTCAGCTCGACGATCGTCACCGGGATGCCGACGTTGAGGAAGTTCATGGCGATGCCGCCGCCCATGGTGCCGGCGCCCAGGACGCCGACCTTCTTGACCGGGCGGGTGGGGGTGTCGTCCGGCACGTCCGGGATCTTCTGGGCCGTACGCTCGGCGAAGAAGTAATAGCGCTGGGCGGCCGACTGCGGGCCGGTCATCAGCTCCATGAACAGCTTGCGCTCGACGGCCAGGCCTTCCTCGAACGAGTTCGAGTTCACCGCCGCCTCGATGCAGCGGATGTTGTACTCGGGGGCCAGGAAGCCGCGGAACTTGCGGGCGTTCTTCTTGCGGAATTCGGCGAAGATCTCGGGCTTGCCCTTGGCCTCTTCGAGCTTGGCGTTGTTCTCGCGCACCTTCACCAGGGGCTTGTTCTCGGCCACCAGCTTGCGGGCGAAGGCGACCGCGCCGTCCTTCAGCTTGCCCTCCTCGACCAGCTCGTCGACCAGGCCCATGGCCAGCGCCTCCTTGGCCGGGGCGTGCCGGCCCGAGGTGACCATCTCCAGCGCCTTCTCGACCCCGGCGATGCGGGGCAGGCGCTGGGTGCCGCCGGCGCCCGGCAGGAGGCCCAGGTTCACTTCCGGCAGGCCGAGGCGCGCCGAGGGGACCGCCACGCGGTAGTGGGCGCAAAGCGCCACTTCCAGGCCGCCGCCCAGGGCGGTGCCGTGGATCGCCGCCACCACCGGCTTGGGCGAGTTCTCCATCATCGCCTGGACGTCCGGCAGGCTCGCGCCCTTCATGGCTCCGCCGAACTCGGTGATGTCGGCCCCGGCGATGAACGTGCGGCCCTCGCAGATCAGCACGATCGCCTTGGCGTCGCTGTCGATGGCCTGCTTGAAGCCCTCGTAGAGGCCGTCCCGGACGTTGGCCGACAGGGCGTTCACCGGCGGCGAGTTCAGGGTCACGATCGCCACGTCGCCGTCGCGCGTCAGGGTGGTCACCGAATTGATCTCGGTCATCGAAGAGCGTCCCTCAAATATCGCTGGCAGACCGCCTGTTCGAAACTTGCCGCGGCCCGGAATTCAAACGCGTGTTATAGGCCTCGCCAGGGGCGGCCAAGTCAATCGTGCCGCTGAGGAAACGGGAGGTGGAGATGGCGTCGGGTCTGTTCTCGCTGGAGGGGCGCGTGGCCCTGGTGACCGGCGGCTCGCGGGGCATCGGCAAGATGATCGCCCGCGGCTTCGTCGAGCAGGGCGCCAAGGTCTACGTCAGCTCGCGCAAGGCCGACGCCTGCGACGCCACGGCGGAGGAGCTGGGCCCCAACTGCATCTCGCTGCCGCAGGACATCTCGACGGTGGAGGGGGTGAAGGCGCTGGCCCAGGCGCTCGCCGAGCGCGAGCCGAAGCTCGACATCCTGGTGAACAACGCCGGCGCGGCCTGGGCGGCGGACTTCGACGAGTTCCCCGAGCACGGCTGGGACAAGGTGATGAACCTGAACCTGAAGTCGCCCTTCTTCCTGACCCAGCAGCTCCACGGCGCCCTGAAGGCGGCGGCCAGCGACGAGCGGCCGGCCAAGGTGATCAACATCGCCTCGATCGACGGCATGGCGCTCAATCCGCTGGAGACCTATTCGTACCACGCCTCCAAGTCGGCCCTGATCTACCTGACCCGGCGCATGGCCGCCCGGCTGGTGAAGGACCGCATCGTGGTCACCGCCATCGCCCCGGGCCCCTTCGCCTCCGAGATGAACCGCGCCGCGCGCGACCATGGCGACGAGATCGCCCGCCGGGTGCCGCTGGGCCGCATCGGCCGCGACGACGACATGGCCGCCACGGCGATCTTCCTGGCCTCGCGCGCCGGCGACTACGTGGTGGGCGCCACCATCCCGGTGGACGGCGGCGTGGCGCTCGCGACCCTGCCGCGAGAGGCGATCGCGGGATAGGGCGCCACGGTTTGGCTCGTTTATGCGCTATCAGGTGTTCCTGAGCCTGAGACGAGCCTGCCCTTGACCGACGCCGCCGCCGCCAAGCCCCGACGCCTGCGCCTCTTCCTGGCGCTGTTCGGCGTGGCCCTGGTGGTGTTCGCCGCCCTGCTCTACCTGAACCGGCGGATGCTGGCGCGGGAGGCCCTGACCGGCTGGCTGCGCTCGAAGGGCGTGGCTTCCGAGGCCGAGGTCTACGCCTTCGGGCCGTCCACCTTCACCGCCCGCCTGCGGATCGGCGACCGCGGCCGGCCCGACTTCACCGCCGCCCGGGCAGAGGTGCGATATCGGGTCAGGGGCTTCGGTTTCGAGGTGGTTTCGGTGACCCTTCGCGAGCCGGTGCTGCGCGCCAGTCTGCGCGGCGGGCGTCTCAGCGTCGGCTCGCTCGACCCCATCGTCGAGGAGTTCCGCAGCCGCCCGCCCAGGCCCGATGCGGCCCGGCCGCGCATCCTGGTGGATGGGGGCGTCCTGTGGCTGGCGACCGACTACGGCCCCCTGCGCCTGCGCGCCGACGCCAGGGTCGAGGACAACAAGCTGATGTGGCTGCAGGCCGGCGCCGAACCGGCGACGCTGGCCGGCCGCGGCGTCACCCTGCGCACCGGCCGCGCGGCCCTGGCCGTCACGACCCGGGGCGCGCGGACGTCCGTGCGGTTGGACGCGCCGCTGTCCGTAGCGGGGCCAGAGGGCCTGACGCTAGACGGCGGCCTGCTGCGGATCACCGCCGACGGCCCCTATCCCGACCTGCAGAACCGCCGCGGCGACGGCGGCGTGACGCTGAATGCGAGCCTCGCCGCCGATGCGCTGGCGGCGGGAGACCGACGGCTGGAGGACGTGGAGGCGCAGGCCGCCTTCGTGGGCCAGGCGACCGGCTGGATCCCCGACCTGACCCTCGCCGGCCGCGCCGTCGCCGACGTGCGCGCGGCCTCGGGGGAGATCGGCGGCACGCAGGGCCGGCGGATCCTCGCGGCGGCGGTGAGCGATGACCTCCGCTGGACGCGCCGGGGCGGCGATCGCCTGGCCGCCACCCTGCGCCTGACCGGCTCGCTGGGCCAGGTCCAGGCCGCCGACCTGACCCTGGAGCGCCTGGCCGCGAGCTTCTCAGGGCCCCTCTCGGCCGACAAGGCGGGCGCCCGACTGACGCTCTCGGGCGACGTCGTCGGCCGCGGCCGCTACGCCGGCCTCGGCGCGCCCGCCGCAGAGGATTCGCCCGAGACGGCGGCGATCAAGCGAGCGGCGGCCGGCTTCCGGATCGCCGCGCCGGGCGTAGGCCTCTCGCTCGCCCCCACCCCCGCCCCCGGCGCCGGCGTCTCGCTGCGGCTGCCGCGGCCGGTGCGCCTGCTGCCGGACCGGGGCGGGGAGGTCGTGCTGTCGTCCACCGGCGCCGACGACTGGCGGCTGGTCTCGGCCGGCGGCGGCCTGCCCGAGGCGGACGTGGCGGTGACCGACCTGAGGCTCGCGAACGGCGGGGCCAGCGCCGGCGTCTCGGCCAAGGCGCGGCTGTCGTTCGGGCCCATCCAGCACGGCGCCCTCGACGCCGCCGGCCGGCTCCGGATCGGCGGCGGGGTGGTCGGCTTCACCGCCAGCCGCTGCGCCGCGCTGTCCGCCGAGCGGCTGGAGCTGGGCGAGAACGACGTGGAGCGGCTGGCCGGCCGCCTCTGCCCCGCGGACGGGCCGCTGTTCCGCATGGCCGACGGTGGCTGGCGCCTCTCGGGGCGGGCCGAGGACGTGCGGGCGAACGCCCCCTTCCTCCAGGCCCGTGTGGAGCAGGCCGCCGGGCCCGTCGCCTTTGGCCAGGCCGCGGGGCGGCTGCAGGCCCGAGCCGCCATCGAGGGCGCCCGCGTCGAGGACGCCGCGCCCGAGACCCGTTTCAACCCGCTCGTCATGACCGGCCGGGCCGAACTCGCCAGGGACGTCTGGACCGCCGACCTCGCCTTCCGCACCCTCGCCGGACAGCCGGTGGCGACCGCCGTCCTGCGCCACGACGCCGTGCGCGGGCAGGGCGGGGTGGACATCGACACCGGCGCGCTCGTCTTCGCCGAGGGCGGACTGCAGCCCGAGCAGCTCTCCCCCCTCACCGCCGCCCTGGGCTCGCCTGCGACGGGCCAGGCGCGGTTCACGGGCCGCTTTTCCTGGACGGCCGAGGGGGCGACCAGCGGCGGCGAGCTCGCCATCCCGCGGCTGGATTTCGAAAGCCCCGCGGGCGCCGTCACCGGCCTTTCGGGGACCATCGCCCTGGCCAGCCTCGCCCCGCTCGACGCCGTGCCGGGCCAGACGCTCACGGTCGAGCGGCTGGACGCCATCGCCCCCCTCACCAACGTGACGGCGACCTTCGGCCTGAAGGACGAGGTGGTGACGATCTCGGGCGGCGAGGCCGAGGTCGGCGGGGGCAAGGTGCGGATCGAGGCCCTGGAAGTCCCGTTCGACCGCACCGCCCCAACCCGCGGGACGTTGCTGTTCGAGGGCGTGCAGCTGCACGACGTCGTCGAGGCCTCGCCTTTCGGAGACAAGGTGGAGCTGGACGCGCGGGTCAGCGGCCGCGTCCCGTTCGAGGCCAACGGCAACCAGGTCCGGATCACGGGCGGCGACCTTCGGGCCATCCAGCCGGGGCGGCTGTCGATCGACCGTTCCACCTTCACCGGCGGCCTCGGCTCGGCTGTCACGGAGTCCGCCGGCGTCGCAGCGCCCGGTGCGGGAGCGCCCGCGGACGAGTCTTCCACCTCGGACATGATCACCGAGTTCGCCTACGAGGCCATGGAGAACCTGTCGTTCGACCGGCTCGAGGCCGGGCTCAATTCCCAGGCGGACGGCAGGCTGGGGGTGCTGTTCCACATCCGCGGCCGGCACGATCCGCCCAAGCGGCAGCAGCTGCGCCTGGGGATCTTCGAATTGGTCCAGCGGGACTTCATGAACAAGGCCCTGCCCCTGCCATCGGGCACGGAAGTGAACCTCACGCTCGACACGACGCTGAACCTGGACGATCTCTTGGCCGATTACGCGGAGTACCTGCGGCTGCGCAGTTCAGGCCCGGTTCAGCCGTGACCGTCCAACGAGAACGCTAGACACGGAGACCGATGCATGACCCTCCGCAGACGATCCCTGGCCTCCCCAGCGGCCGTCCCACTGGCTGCCCTGGGAGGGGTGGTCCTCCTGGGCCTGGGCGCCTGCACCCCGACCGTCCGGGTCGAGGTGGCCCCGATCAACATCTACGCCAAGCTGGACGCCGACGTCCGCTTGCGGCTGGACGAGGACGTCAAAGCCCTCATCCGGCAGAACCCCGAGCTGTTCTAGGAGACCTGGCGATGCAGGGACGCGACTTCTTCAACGTGGGCGCCGCCGTGCTGCTGGCGCTCGCGGCGGCCACCCCGGTGGCGGCCCAGGCGGCCAACGCCAAGGCCGTGGTCGACGCCGCCAAGGCGAGCGGGATCGTGGGCGAGCAGGCCGACGGCTTCCTCGGCTACGTGAAGCCGACCACCGATCCGGCGCTCCGGGCCGCGGTGGAAGAGATCAACGCCGGCCGGGCCGAGCTCTACCGCCAGGCGGCGGCCAAGAACGGCGTCTCGCCGGCCGCCGCGGGCGCCTCGGCGTTCACGACGGTGGTGCAGAGCCGGCTGAAGCCCGGCGAGTACTTCAAGCCCGCCGGCGGCGACTGGACGCGCAAGTGAGCGGACGGAGCCCGGCCCGTCCCGGCGGCGGCGCCGAAGGCGGGGATCCGATCTAGTCTCGAAGAGCGCTCGGGGGGGCGATCGCATGACCGGAGGGATGAGCCGAAGGGCGCAGGGCGTCCTGATGATGGCCCTCGCCATGTTCATCATCCCGGCGGTGGACGGGCTGGCGAAGCACCTGTCGTCGACCTACTCGCCGCTGATGATCGGCTGGGTCAGCTTCGCCGCCTCGGCCTGCCTGGTCACGCCCATCGCCGTGCGGCTGCACGGGCTCTCCCTGCTGCCGCAGACCCAGCGGCGCCTGCACCTGCTGCGGCTGGTGTTCCTGCTGGCGGCGGCGACGCTCTACTACATGGCCATCGCCCGCATCCCGCTGGCGACGGCGGTCAGCGCCTACTTCATTGGCCCCGTCGTCGCGGCCCTGCTGGCGGTGGTGGTGCTCAAGGAGCGGATGACGCCGGCCAAGCTCGCGAGCCTGGCGCTCGGCGTCGGCGGGGCGGCGATCATCCTGCAGCCCGGCGGCGGCGCCATCGAGCCCGGCCTGCTGCTCGCCTTCGGCTCGGGCGTCGCCTACGCCTGTTTCCAGGTCGTCACGCGCAAGATCGCCGAGGGCAGCTCGCCCTTTCAGACGCTGGCGTTCCAGTATCTCGTGGGCCTCTTCCTGCTCGCGCCGCAGGCGGCGCTGAACTGGACCACGCCCAAGGTTTCGGACCTGTGGCTGTTCGCGGCCATGGGGACCTTCGGGGTCCTGGCCCACGTGCTGTCGGTGCTGGCCTTCCGCCGGGCCGAGGCCTCGACCCTGGCGCCGCTCAGCTACCTGGAGCTGCTGGGCTCGGCCGCGATCGGCTACCTGGCGTTCGGCGACGTGCCGGGCGGCCCCGTGCTGATCGGCGCCGCCCTGATCGTCTCGGCCGGGGCGCTGCTGCTGCCCCGGCGAGCGGTCGTCAATCCAGCACCCGGTACGCCGGCAGCGTGAGGAATTCCTCGAGGGTCTCGGCGAGGCACATCTCGACGAAGATCTTCTGGGCCTCGGCGAAGCGGCCAGTCTCGAACGACCCGCCCGGCAGGGTCTGGCGCAGGCCCGCCATCTCCTCGTCCAGCACCTGGCGGAACAGCTCGGGGGTCACCTCGCGGCCGTCGGCCAGCTTGGCTTTGTGGTGGATCCACTGCCAGATCTGGGTGCGGCTGATCTCGGCCGTCGCCGCGTCCTCCATGAGGTTGTAGAGCGGCACCGCGCCGCGGCCGCGCAGCCAGGCCTCGATGTACTGCACGCCCACGCGGATGTTCTCGCGCAGGCCTGCCTCGGTCCGCTCGCCGTCGTGGACCTGCAGCATGTCCTCGCGGGTGACGGTGATGTCCTCGCGCAGCTTGCCCAGCTGGTTCGGGGTCGGCATCAGCCGGTCGAACACCTCCATGGCGACGGGCACCAGGTCGGGGTGGGCCACCCAGGTGCCGTCGTGGCCGTTGGTCGCCTCGCGCTCCTTGTCGGCGCGGACCTTGGCGAAGGCGGCCTCGTTGGCGGCCGGATCGCCCTTCACGGGGATCTGGGCGGCCATCCCGCCCATGGCGAAGGCGCCCCGGCGGTGGCAGGTCTGGATCAGCTTGTACGAGTAGGCCTGCAGGAAGGCCTTGCCCATGGTCATCACCGCCCGGTCGGGCGTCAGCGCGTCGGGATGGGCCTTCAGGCGCTTGATGAACGAGAAGATGTAGTCCCAGCGGCCACAGTTGAGGCCCGCCATGTGGTCGCGCAGCTCGTAGATGATCTCGTCCATCTCGAAGGCGGCGGGCAGGGTCTCGATCAGCACGGTGGCCTTGATCGTGCCCTGCGGCACGCCCAGCGCGTCCTGGGCGTAGACGAACACCTCGTTCCACAGCCGCGCCTCGAGGTGGCTCTCCATCTTGGGCAGGTAGAAGTAGGGACCCGAGCCCGCGGCCAGCGAGGTCTTGGCGCAGTGGAAGAAGTAGAGGCCGAAATCGAACAGCCCACCGCTCATCTCCTCGCCGTCGACGAGGGCGTGGGCCTCCGGCAGGTGCCAGCCGCGCGGGCGGACGATCAGGGTCGCGACCTTGTCCTTCAGCGCATAGCTCTTGCCGGTGTTGGGATCGGTGAAGCCGATCTTGCCCCCCCAGCGGTCCATCAGGTTGATCTGGCCGTCGACCATGTTGCGCCAGGTGGGGGCGCTGGCGTCCTCGAAGTCGGCCATGAACACCCGCGCGCCCGAGTTCAGGGCGTTGATGATCATCTTGCGGTCGACGGGGCCGGTGATCTCGACCCGGCGGTCCTGCAGGTCGGCGGGGATTGGGGCGACCTTCCAGTCGCCGTCGCGGATCGCCTTGGTCTCGGCCAGGAAGTCGGGCTTGGCGCCGGCGTCGAAGCGGGTCTGGCGCTCCTCGCGCAGGGCCAGCAGCTCGAGGCGGCGGTCGTTGAAGCGGGCGTGCAGCTGGCCCAGGAAGGCCAGGGCCTCGGGCGTCAGCACCTCGGAATCGCGGCCCTCGATCGGTTGGGTCAGCTTCACGGCAGGCCGCGTGGCGAGGTCGACGGACATGGGACGCTCCGGGGTCGAAAGCAGGGCCGAGGGCACGTGCGAAAAACCGGCCCCCGCGCGGGCCCTCGGAGAGGCGCGGGGGCCGTCAGATCTTAGACGACGTCAGGCCGGCAGGACGAGATGCTCGGTGGCGATCGCGTAGCGGGCCGTGGCGCAGGCGCGGGTCTCGTCCGACTTGCGACGCCAGGCCGCGCGGGCCTCCTCGCGGGTGTCGTAGGGGCCGAGCACCTCGGGCGCGCCGCTCTTCAGCGACTTGAACGCCAGGCAGCTGTACTCGCCGCCGACCACCCAGAACCTTTCCTTCATCATCATGGTCACTCCGGCGGCCCGGCCTTGCGGTCGGGCGCGCTCCTTCAAGCGGGGTTAGGCGAACTGGTTCATCGTGTTGTGGACGCCGCCGGCCTTCAGGGCCGCTTCGCCCGCGAAGTACTCCTTGTGGTCGTCGCCGATGTCCGAGCCCGACATGTTCTGGTGCTTCACGCAGGGCAGGCCCTTGCGGATCTCCTGCCGCTGGACGCCCAGGACGTAGCCCAGCATGCCCTGGTCGCCGAAGTACTCCTTGGCCAGGTTGTCGGTGCTGAGCGCGGCCGTGTGGTAGGTCGGCAGCGTGATGAGGTGGTGGAAGATGCCGGCCCGCTTGGCCGAGTCCGCCTGGAAGCTGCGGATCTTCTGGTCCGCTTCGATCCCCAGCGGGGTCTCGTCGTACTCGGCGCTCATCAGCTTGGACTTGTCGTAGGCCGACACGTCCTTGCCTTCCTTGGTCCACTCCTCGAAGACCTGCTCGCGGAACTTCAGGGTCCAGTTGAAGGACGGGCTGTTGTTGTAGGCGAGCTTGGCGTTCGGGACGACCTCGCGGATGCGGTCGACCATGCTGGCGATCTGCTCGACGTGCGGCTTCTCGGTCTCGATCCACAGCAGGTCGGCGCCGTTCTTCAGCGAAGTGACGCAGTCCAGCACGACCCGGTCGACGCCGGTGCCTTCGCGGAACTGGAACAGGTTGGAGGGCAGGCGCTTCGGACGCAGCAGCTTGCCGTTCCGGGTGATCACCACGTCGCCGTTGCCGACCTGGGCCGGATCGATCTCCTCGCAGTCGAGGAAGCTATTGTACTGGTCGCCCAGGTCGCCCGGCTCCTTCGAGAAGGCGATCTGCTTGGTCAGGCCGGCGCCCAGGCTGTCGGTGCGCGCGACGATGACGCCGTTGTCGACGCCCAGCTCCAGGAAGGCGTAGCGGACGGCCCGCAGCTTCTGGATGAAGTCCTCGTGGGGGACGGTGACCTTGCCGTCCTGGTGGCCGCACTGCTTCTCGTCCGAGACCTGGTTCTCGATCTGGATGGCGCAGGCGCCGGCTTCGATCATCTTCTTGGCCAGCAGGTAGGTCGCCTCAGCGTTGCCGAAGCCGGCGTCGATGTCGGCGATGATCGGAACGACGTGGGTCTCGAAGTTGTCGATCTTGTCCTGGATCTGCTGTTCCTTGGCCGCGTCGCCGGCCTTGCGGGCGGCGTCGAGGTCGCGGAACAGGCCGCCCAGCTCGCGGGCGTCGGCCTGCTTCAGGAAGGTGTAGATCTCTTCGATCAGCGCCGGGACCGAGGTCTTCTCGTGCATCGACTGGTCGGGCAGCGGGCCGAACTCCGAGCGCAGCGCGGCGATCATCCAGCCCGACAGGTAGATGTAGCGGCGCTTGGTCGTGCCGAAGTGGCGCTTGATGCCGATCATCTTCTGCTGGGCGACGAAGCCGTGCCAGCAGCCGAGGCTCTGGGTGTACTGCGAGGGGTCGGCGTCATAGGCCGCCATGTCCTTGCGCATGATGTCGGCGGTGTACTTGGCGATCTCCAGGCCGGTCTTGAACCGGTTCTGCAGGCGCATCCGCGCCACGGCCTCGGGATCGATCCCGTCCCACGCGCCGTTCTTCGCCTGAACGAGCTGGCTCATCTCGATGATGTGGTCCTGATACGCCATCTGCCTCTTCCACAATTCCGGTCATGGCTTTTTGACAAGCCGTCCGGGGCCACTAACGCTTGAAATCCCTTGGGGTCGAGGACGTTGGCGCGGGCAAAAGGCGCAGTTGTCACAGACGAACCTTGTAAATCATGTAAACCTGTGACAATCGCACAGGCATGGCCCTGGCCCCGACAGACCGCAAGCTCTTCCTCGGCGCGCGCCTGAAGCGGCTGCGGCGCGACCTGGGCCTGACCCAGACCCGGATGGCCGAGGATCTGGGCGTCTCGCCCAGCTATCTGAACCTGCTGGAGCGCAACCAGCGGCCGGTGACGGCCCAGGTGCTGCTGCGGCTGGCCGAAGCCTACGACCTCGATCTGAAGACCCTCTCGTCGGATCCCGAGTCGGCCAGCGCCACGGACCTCGCCGAAGTGTTCTCGGACCAGATGTTCCGCGACCTGGGCGTTGCCCGCCACGAGGTCGCCGAGGTGGCCGACAGCGCGCCCGGCGTCTCCGAGGCGATCGTGCGGCTGTACCGCGCCTACCTCGATCAGCGCCGGCTCAGCGAGCTCGGCCAGGTGGGCCGCCCCGAGGAGGGCGCCTTCGAGAACTCGGTCGTCACGCCCTCGGACTGGGTGCGCGACTACATCCAGGCCCAGAAGAACTATTTCGGCGAGCTGGAGGAGGCCGCCGATCGGCTGGTCGCCGACCTGAAGCCCGAGCCGCAGGACTTCGCCGCCGCCGCCCGCGAGCGGCTGCTGCGCAAGCACAACGTGCAGGTCCGCGTCGTGCCCGTGGACGTGCTGCCCGAGAGCGTCCGGCGCTTCGACTACCACCGCAAGCGCCTGTTCCTGTCCGAGGTGCTGACCGGCGCCGGCCGCTCGTTCTCGCTCGCCTACCAGCTGGCGGTGCTCGAGAACGGCGAGCTGCTCAACGGCCTGGCCGATCGGGCGGGGCCGCCCGACCGGCCCACGCGCTCGCTCCTGAAGGTCAGCCTCGCCAACTACCTCGCCGCGGCCCAGCTGATGCCCTACGGCGCCTTCCACGAGGCCGCCGAGCGGACCGGCTACGACATCGAGCTGATCCGCGCCCGCTTCGGCGTCTCGTACGAGCAGGCCTGCCACCGCCTGACGACCCTGGCGCGCCCCGGCGCGCGCGGCGTGCCCTTCTTCATGGTCCGGGTGGACTCGGCCGGGAACATTTCCAAGCGCTTCGCCGGCGGCAACTTCCCGTTCTCGCGCTTCGGCGGCGCCTGCCCGCGCTGGAACGTGCACTCCAGCTTCCGCACGCCGGGACGGATCGTCACCCAGATCATCGAGACCCCGGACGGCCAGCGCTACTTCACGCTGTCGCGGACCGTTTCGCGGATCGCGACCCCCTACGCCGGCGACGACGCCGAGCTCGCCATCGGCATGGGCTGCGAGCTGAAGTACGCCGAGCGGCTGGTCTATTCCCGCGGCCTGGACCTGAAGGAGCCGGTCGCCACGGGCATCGGCCCGGCCTGCCGGATCTGCGAGCGGCCGGCCTGTCCGCAGCGCGCCGCCGAGCCGATCAGCCGCACGCTGACGGTGGACGACTTCACCAAATCCATCTCGCCCTACCCATTCGCCTCCACCTGACGGGGCGTCACCCTTTGCGCGCGGGCCCGTTCCGGGGCAGAAATGGCGTTGCAACGGAGTAACAAGGCTTCATGGCCCCACGCGGCGCGGCGGCGCGATCAACGGACCGGTTCGAACGCAAGCGCGAGGCCATCTTGGATGCGGCGACCCGCATCCTCAACCGCAAGGGCGTCAAGGGCCTGACGCTGTCCGACGCCGCCGCGGCCGTGGACCTCTCGACGACCAGCGTCACCTACTACTTCAAGCGCAAGGACGACCTGGCCGCCGCCTGCATCATCCGCGGGGTCGAGGCGCTGCACGACATGGCCGAGCAGGCCCTGGCGCCCGCCACGCCGTCCGACCGCCTGCACCGCCTCCTGACGCTCTATTTCGAGCGCATGCGCCAGACCGTCGCCGAGGACGCCGCGCCGCTGCCGGTCATCTCCGACATGCGGGCGCTGAGCTCGCCCCGCCGCGAGGAGGCCTCCACCGCCTACGGCAAGCTGTTCCGCAAGGTTCGGCAGATCTTCGACACCCCCGATCTCGCCTGGATGTCGCGCGGCCGGCGCACGGCGCGCACCCGCATGCTGCTCGAGCAGCTGTTCTGGGCCCAGACCTGGCTGCCGAAGTACGATCCCGAGGACTACTCCCGCGTCCGCGACCGGATGCACGACATCCTGGTCCACGGGGTCGCCGCGCCCGGCGACACCTGGACACCCCAGCCGATCCCCATGGAGGAGCTGGCTGCGCGCGAGGGCCCCGAGCTGGCCCGCGAGACCTTCCTGCTGGCGGCCACCCGGCTGATCAACAAGCGCGGCTACCGCGGCGCCTCGGTCGACAAGATCTCGGCCGAGCTGAACGTCACCAAGGGCAGCTTCTACCACCACAACGAGGCCAAGGACGACCTGGTGGTCGCCTGCTTCGAGCGGACGTTCGAGGTCATGCGCCGGGCCCAGCGGCTGGCCATGGAGCTGCCCGGCAACCAGTGGGAGCGGCTGTGCGCCTGCGCCGCCGCCCTCGCCGAGTTCCAGCTCTCGGAGCACGGCCCGCTGCTGCGGACTTCGGCGTTGACAGCGCTGCCCGAGCAGATGCGCCGCCAGATGGTCGAGCACGCCAACCGGGTCTCGGACCGCTTCGCCTCGATGATCTCGGACGGCATCGCCGAGGGCTCGATCCGGCCGGTGGACCCGGTCATCGCCGCCCAGATGCTCAACGCCACCCTGAACGCCTGCGCCGACCTCGGGGCGCTGGTGCCGGACGTCCGGCCGAAGGCCGCGCCGGCGGTGTTCGCCAAGCCCATGATGATGGGCGTCTTCCTGCACTGACGGGGGATCACCCCGCGGTCAGGATCACCTTGCCCACGTGCCCGCCGCTCTCCAGGTGGGCGTGCGCCGCCGCCGCCTCGGCCAGCGGGAAGGTGCGGTCCACCTGCGGCTTCACCTTGCCGGCCGCGATCCAGGGCCAGACGATGCGCTCGACCTCTGCGGCGAGGCGGGCCTTCTCGTCGGCGTCGCGCGGCCGCAGGGTCGATCCCGTGATCACCGCCCGCTTCTGCATGATCCGGAAGATGGGCACGGTGATCTCGGCCCCCGCGAGGCTGGCGATGTAGACGATGCGCCCGCCGGTCTTCAGCGCCTCGAGGTTCTTCGCGAAATAGTCGCCGCCCACCATGTCGAGCACCACGTCGACGCCGCCCGCCGCCTTGGCGACCGCCCCGAAGTCCTCGGCGGCGGCGTCGATCGCGATGTCGGCGCCGAGGCGGCGGGCCGTCTCGGCCTTCGCCGCCCCGCGGGCGGTGGCGATCACCCGGGCGCCCGCCGCCTTCGCCATCTGGATGGCGGTGGTGCCGATGCCCGAGGTCGCCCCGTGCAGCAGCAGGGTCTCGCCGCTCTTCAGGGCGCCATGCTCGAAGACGTTGGCGAAGACGGTGAAGACCGTCTCGGGCAGGCCGGCGGCCTCCTCGAACGACAGGCCCTCGGGGATCGGCAGGGCGTGGCGGGCGTCGCAGACCGCGTACTCGGCGTAGCCGCCGCCGCCCAGGAGGGCGCAGACCCGGTCGCCCGCCTTCCAGCGCCCGGCGCCCGTCACGACCTCGCCGGCGGCCTCCAGGCCGAGCGTATCGGGCGCGCCGGGCGGCGGGGGATAGAAGCCGTTGCGCTGGACGATGTCGGGACGGTTCACGCCCGCGGCCCGAACGCGGATCAGGATTTCGCCGGCGTTCGGCTGCGGAACCGGCGCGCGCACCGGCTTCAGCGCCGCGGCCGGGCCCTTGCCGCCCTCGATCGCGATGGCGGTCATCTCGTTAAGGCTCATGCGACGCTCCCGAACTTGCGCTTCCGCGGCTTGCGAGGTTGGATAGCGCCCATTGCGGGGGGCCGAAAGGGAGGCAGGCATGGATGAGCCGGCGGACGTCCGGATCGGCCGCGGTCAGCGCCTCGCGGAGGCGGTGCGCGAGGACCTCGAACTCTACGCGGTGGCCGAGCTGGAAGAGCGCATCCGGGTGCTCGAAAGCGAGATCGCCCGGGTGAGGGCCCAGCTCGACCGCAAGCAGGCGGGCCGCGCGGCGGCCGACGCCCTGTTTTCTCCCCGGTCGGGCTGACGCGCTGGCACGGCCGTTGCAACGTCCCGCAGGACACGGATCAAATCGGCCTCGCGCCGGAGAGAAGCTGAAGAACGACAGATGCCCGAAACCACCGCCTTCAGCCCCGCCTGGCGCGCCGACGTGATCCAGGACTTCGCCCGCTCGGAGCTGTTCGAGCGGACTTTCCAGGAGGGGATGGAGCTGGTCGAGGAGACCGCGGCCTATCTCGACGGGGCGGGCCGTCAGGAATCCAAGCTGCTCTCGCGCAACGCCGCCCTGGCCTACGCCTCCGAGAGCATGCGGCTGACCACCCGGCTGATGCAGGTGGCCTCGTGGCTGCTGGTCCAGCGGGCCGTGCGCGAGGGCGACATGCCCCCGGCCGCCGCCTGCGAGGACCGCTACCGCCTCTCGGAGGAGTACGCCCGCGAGCACGAGGAGGCGATCGAGGACCTGCCCAGCCCGCTGCTCCTGCTGCTCGACCGCGCCGAGCGGCTCTACGAGCGGGTCCGCCATCTGGACCGGCGGATGTATGTCGAGGGCGCCACCGCCCAGCCGCACAATCCGGTGCTGTCGCACCTCGACCGGCTGAAGACCGCCTTCGGGGCCTGAACCCGCGGGGAGCGATTTCTTCCTCGTCATCGCCCGGCTCGTCCGGCCGACCCAGCCCGGCGCGGCCCCGCCCCCGGCTGCGGACCGGCGTCGGGATGGGTGGCCCGAACAGGTCGGGCCATGACGACGGGAAGGGACGAGAGCCGACGCGGCCCACGAAAAACGCCGCGAAGGGCGGTCCCCTCGCGGCGTTCGAATCTCTGCAGACCCCTCGGATCCCCGCCGTCGCGGGGATGGGTCCCGCTGAAGCGGGCCTACTTCCGGGTGAACGCGCCGAATTTGGCGTTGAAGCGCGACACGCGACCGCCACGGTCCAGAAGCTGGTGACCGCCGCCCGTCCACGCCGGATGGGTCTTCGGGTCGATGTCCAGGTTCAGGGTGTCGCCCTCTTTGCCGAGGGTCGAGCGGGTCTTGTAGGTGGTGCCGTCCGTCATCACCACGGTGATGAAGTGGTAGTCGGGGTGCGTGTCTTGTTTCATCGCGTCGGCGCCTGACGTAAAGGAGCGGCCAAATTGGAACGGCCGCCGGCGAGGGCGGCCGCGAAAGGAAGCCGGGCGTATAGAGAAACCCCGGCCGGATTGCAAGGTGCGTGACGTATGAGTGAGCCTGGCCCCGAGGTTTCCGCGCCAGGACGGCCCAGCGCGGGCCAGACGCTGGCCCAGAACCTGGCCGAGGCCGCGGACCGCCGGGGCCGCAGCCGCAACGTCGCCGCCCTGCGCCGGCTGCTGCCGTTCATGGCCGCCCACTGGGGCGACGCGAGCTGGGCGGCGGTGTTCCTGCTCACCTCCACCGCCGCGACCCTGGGCATGTCGGGCGCGATCCGGCTGGTGGTGGACCATCTCACCTCGGGCGACCCCACCGGCGCGTCGGTGGACCGCTGGTTCCTGCTGGTGGGCGCCGTCGCCCTGGCGCTCGCGCTGTCCTCGGCCCTTCGGTATTTCTTCGTCACCAAGCTGGGCGAGCGGGTCGTGGCCGACCTGCGCAAGGCGGTCTACGCCCACATCCTCACCCTCGACGCCGCGTTCTTCCTGCAGACCCGCACGGGCGAGGTGCTGTCGCGCCTGACCACCGACATCGCCATCGTCGAGAACCTGCTCGGCACGTCCATCTCGGTCGCCCTGCGCAACCTGCTGACGCTGGTCGGCGCCATCATCCTGCTGCTGATCGTCAGCCCGAAGCTGACGGGCTTGGTGCTGCTGTCCTTCCCCGTGGTGCTTGCGCCGCTGTTCCTGTTCGGCCGCCGCGTGCGCAAGCTCACCGCCACCGCCCAGGACCGGTTCGCCGGCGCGGTGGGCCACGCCGGCGAGAACCTCGACGCTCTGGAGACGGTGCAGGCCTTCGGGCGCGAGGACGCCGCTGCCCGCACGTTCGGCGAGGCCGTGGAGCAGGCCTTCCGCACGTCGGTGAAGCGGATGACCGCCCGCGCCGTCATGACCGCCCTCGTCATCGCCCTGGTGTTCGGCGGCATCGTCGGCGTCTTCCTGCTGGGCGTGCACGCGGGCCTGCGCGGCGAGATCAGCTGGGGCACGCTGTTCCAGTTCGCCTTCCTGTCGGTGATCGCCGCCGGCGCCGTGGGCGCTCTCGGGGAGACCTGGGGCGACGTCCAGAAGGCCGCCGGCGCCATGGAGCGGGTGGGCGAGCTGCTGGACGCCCGGCCCGGCGTCGCTCCGCCCGCGCGCCCACGTCCGCTGCCGACGCCGGCGCGGGGCGAGGTGGAGTGCCGCGACGTGACCTTCGCCTACCCCGGCCGGCCGGACCTGCCGGCGCTCAGGGGCTTTTCGCTGCACGTGCGCCCGGGCGAGCGGGTGGCTCTGGTGGGCCCTTCGGGATCGGGCAAGAGCACGGTCTTCCGGCTGCTGCTGCGCCTCTACGATCCCCAGGCCGGCCAGGTGCTGCTGGACGGGGTGGACCTGCGCGATGTCGATCCCGCCGAGGTGCGGGCGCGGATGGCCCTGGTCGCCCAGGAGGCGCCGCTGTTCTCGGGATCGGCGCGCGAGAACGTCCGCTTCGGCCGGGCCGAGGCCGGCGACGCCGAGATCCTGGCGGCGGTCCGCGCCGCCCACGCCGACGGCTTCCTCGAGGCCCTGCCGCAGGGCCTGGACACGCCGCTGGGCGAGCGGGCGCGCAGCCTGTCGGGCGGCCAGCGGCAGCGGCTGGCCATCGCCCGCGCCCTGGTCCGCGAGGCGCCCGTCCTGCTGCTGGACGAGGCGACCAGCGCCCTCGACGCCGAGAACGAACAGGCGGTGCAGCAGGCGCTGGACGAGGCGATGCAGGGCCGCACGACCCTCGTCATCGCCCACCGCCTGGCGACGGTGCTCAAGGCCGACCGCATCGTGGTCCTGGACGAGGGGCGGGTGGTGGAGGCCGGCACGCACGCCGAACTCGTCGCCGCCGGCGGCCTCTACGCGCGCCTGGCCGCCCTGCAGTTCGGCGACGCGGCCTAGCCGCGGGCCTGCACCGCTAGGGCGGGGAAGTCGCTGAACACCCCGTCCACGCCGGCGGCGTAGAGCGCCTTCAGCAGGGCGGCGGCGTCGCCGTGGCCGGCGGGTCCGCCGGGGCCCTGCAGCGCCTTCGGCAGGAAGTGGTTCTCGGCCCGCACGGTCCACGGATGCACCTGCAGGCCCGCGGCGTGAGCCTCGCGCACCAGCGGGCTGGGCGGCGCCAGCGCGCCGTCGGCCACGGGGATCACCAGCGGCCACTCCGGTCCCAGGCCCTCGGCGAACCCGGCGATCTCCTTCAGGCCGGCGGGGGTGAGCATCTGGGCGTAGGTCGTCCCGGGCCGGTCCGCCGGGCCGCCGTCCAGCGAGACGAGGAACACCCGGCGCGCCTTCGACAGCGTCCCGAAGGTCTTCAGCGGCCCGGCCTCGAAGCACTGGACGAAGACCGGCGCGGTCCGGCTGTCGAGGCCGTTCGCCTTCAGCACCTCGGCGACCCGTCCTTCGAGCGCAAGGCCCAGGCGGCTGAAGTAGCCGGGGTGCTTCATCTCGGGATAGACGCCGACGCCCCTGGCCTTGGCGAGCTCCAGCACCTCCTGGAAGGTCGGGATCGCGTCCTGGCCGTCGAACTTCGCGCTTCCCGGCCGAAGCTGCGGCAGGCGCTCGCGGGCCCGCAGGGTCTTCAGCTCGGCCAGAGCGAAGTCCTCGGTGAACCAGCCCTCCACCGTCTCGCCGTCGATCACCTTCGTCGCCCTGCGGGCGGCGAACTCGGGGCGCTGCGCCACGTCGGTCGTGCCGCCGATCTCGTTCTCGTGCCGGGCGACGAGATGACCGTCCCGGGTGGGGACGAGGTCAGGCTCGATGAAGTCGCAGCCCTGTTCGATCGCCAGCTTGTAGGCCGTCAGGGTGTGCTCGGGCCGCTCGCCGCTGGCTCCGCGGTGGGCGATGACGAGCGGGCGCCCGGACTTCGCGAGCGCAGGCTTCGCGAGGGCAGGCTTTGCGAACGCGGGAGCGGCGACGGCGACGAGGCCGGAGATGGCGAGGGTGCGGCGGGTCAGGCTCATGGCCCGAACCTTACCGGCTTCTGTGACGATTCCACCCGCCCTCAGCCGGCGGCGCGAAGGCGGTCCAGCAGCAGGGGATGAATGTCGAGGTTGCCGGCGACGATCGAGCCCTGCTTCAGCATGTCCGACCCGCCGTCGGCGTCGGTGACCTTGCCGCCGGCCTCGGTGACCATCAGCACGCCGGCCGCCAGGTCCCAGGCCTTCAGGTCGCGTTCCCAGTAGCCGTCGTAGCGGCCGGCCGCGACCCAGGCGAGGTCGAGGGCCGCCGAGCCGAACCGGCGCACGCCCGCCACCCGCTGGCTGACCTGGTGCAGCTCCTTCAGGAACCGCGCGTGCTGGCCGTGGCCCAGGAACGGGATGCCGGTCGCCAGGACGCATTCGTCCAGCCGCTGGCGGGCGGCGACGCGCAGGCGCTTGTCGTTGACGTAGCAGCCCTTGCCCTTCTCGGCCCAGAACAGCTCGTTCGTGGCGGGGTTGTAGGTCACCGCGGCCACGACGCCGGCGCCCTCGCGCTCCAGGGCGATGTTGATGGCGAAGTGCGGGATGGCGTGCAGGAAGTTCGTCGTCCCGTCGAGCGGGTCGACGATCCAGGTGTGGGTCTTGTCGGTGCCCTCGATCATGCCGCGCTCTTCGCCCCAGAAGCTGTAGCCGGGGCGGGCCTTGGTCAGGGCCTCGAACAGCACCTGCTCGGCCTTCAGGTCGGCGGCGGAGACGAAGTCGGCGGGCGCCTTCTTGGCCACCTGCAGCTCGGCGATCTCGCCGAAATCACGGTTGAGCCCCCGCGCGGCCTTGCGCGCGGCGTCGCTCATCACTTTCAGGAGGGCCGATTGGGCGATCATGGGCGGCGGAACCTAGTGGTCGGACCTTCCCAAGGCAAGGCGCGCGCTCACGCGCGGTCCGCCAGGCCTTTGGCGATCTCGTCGTTGAGGGCCTTCACGGCGGCTGCGGGACCCTCGCCATGGCTCCAGACGCCGGCCGACACGGCCAGGAAATCGGCCCCGGCGGCGGCCAGCGCGCGGGCGTTCTCCACGGTGATCCCGCCGATGGCGACGCAGGGGGTCTCCATGGTCTCCTGCCAGATGGTCAGGATCTCGGGGTCGGCCCGGGTCTTCGGCTCCTTGGTGGCGGTGGGGTGGAAGGCCCCGAAGGCGACGTAGTCGGCGCCGGCCTCGGCCGCTTCCATGGCCAGGTGGCGGCTGTCGTGGCAGGTGACGCCGACGATCTTGTCCTTGCCCATGATCCTCCGCGCCTCGGCGTAGGGGGCGTCGTCCTGGCCGACGTGGACCCCGTCGCAGCCCAGGCGGGCCGCCAGGTCCGGCCGGTCGTTCAGGATCACGGCCACCCCGCGGGCCTGGGCGATGGGGGCAAGGGCGTCCACCGCCGCGGCGACCACCTCGTCGGGCTGGTCCTTCAGGCGGATCTGCAGGGCCGCGACGTCGCCGGCGTCCAGGGCGTGGGCCAGCACGTGGCCGAACGCCGCCAGATCGTCGATCCGGGGCGGGGTGATCAGGTAAAGGCGGCAGAGCGGCTCGGCCATGGCCCGCCCTAGAGCCTACTTCAGGAGCGCTTTCAAGGCGTACGCGACGGCCGCGGTGGCCAGGAGGGCCCCGGCGGCCAGGCCAAAGAACCAGGCCAGGCGCTTCCATAGCGGCGGCAGCGGCGCGCCCGGTTCGGGCGGCGGCTCAATGATAGCCGGCATCGGCGCTGACCTTGCCGCGGAACACCCAATAGACCCAGGCGGTGTAGCCCAGGATGAACGGCAGCAGGATCGCCACGCCCACCAGCATCAGCCCCAGCGCGTTGTCGGCGGACGCGGCCTGCCGGAAGGTCATGTCGTAGGGGACGATGTTGGGGAAGAAGCCCACCGCCAGCCCCAGGTAGCCGGACAGAAAGATCGCGAAGGCGCCCAGGAACGGCAGGCCGTGGGAGCGGCGGCGCAGACCCGCGGCGACCATGACGAGACCCGCGAGGCCCACCAGCGGGATGGCCAGCAGGGGCAGGAGCTCGCCGGTGTTGATCCCGCCGTCCTGGAACCCCCACCGCTCGGCGATCCGCGGGTGCACCAGGAGGGTCGCGACGCTGACCACCGCCAGAAGGGCGGCCGTGGCGGCGGTCGAGAGCCAGGCCCAGCGGCGGGCGCGGCCGTGCAGTTCGTCCTCGGTCTTCCAGATCAGCCAGGTCGCGCCCAGCAGGGCGTAGCCGGCCAGCAACCCCGCGGCGACCAGCAGGGTGTAGGGGGTCAGCCAGTCGAACGCGCCGCCGGCGAACTGGCCTTCGCGCAGGGTCACGCCCTGGATGAAGCCGCCCAGCACGAAGCCCTGGGCCAGGGTGGCGGCGATGGATCCGCCGGCGAAGGCCGCCGTCCAGAACCGCTTGCCGCGCCGGCGGCCGCGCAGCCGGAACTCGAACGCCACGCCCCGCAGGATCAGCGCCATCAGCATGATGAGGATCGGGATGTAGAGCGCCGGCATCAGGGCGCCGTAGGCGGCGGGGAAGGCCGCGAACAGGCCGCCGCCGCCCAACACCAGCCAGGTCTCGTTGCCGTCCCAGACGGGGGCGACCGAGTCCATCATCGTGTCCCGCTCGGCCGGGGAGCCCGCGAACGGGAACAGGATGCCGACGCCCAGGTCGAACCCGTCGAGCAGGACGTACATCAGCACCGCGATCGCGATGATCCCGGCCCAGATCAGCGGCAGGTCCAGGTCCATCACCGCGCCTCCGGATCGGGGGCCGCGCCCAGGGCGTAACCGGGCGGGCGGGGCTTCGTGGGCGGTTCGGTGTCCTCGGCCTCGGGCGGCTTCGGCCCCTCGGCGATCAGGCGCAGGATGTAGAGTGCGCCGACGCTGAACACGACCGCATAGACGACGATGAAGGCGAGCAGCGAGGCCGAGACGGGCCCCGCCGCGACCGGCGAGACCCCGTCGGCGGTGCGCAGCACGCCGTAGATGACATAGGGCTGGCGGCCTACCTCTGCGACGATCCAGCCGGCGATCACCGCGACGAAGCCGGCGGGCCCCATCGCCACGCAAGACCAGAGGAAGGGCCGGACCGTTTCGGGCCCACGCGTTCGCCAGATCAGCCAGGCGCCCCACAGGCCCAGGGCGATCATCGCCAGGCCCAGGCCCACCATCACCCGGAACGACCAGAAGACCAGGGCCACGGGCGGGCGATCTTCGGGCGGGAAGGCCTTCAGGCCCTTGATCTCGGCGGTGCTGTCGCCGGCCACGATCCAGCCGCCGACGCTGGGGATCGATAGCTCCCAGCGGTTGCCCTCGACGGCGCGGTCGGGCCAGGCGGCGATGTGGAACGGCTGGTCGGTGCGGGTCTCCCAGAACGCCTCGATGGCGGCGAGCTTGGCCGGCTGGACGCGGAGCACCTCCTTGCCCGAGAGGTCGCCGACGAAGAGCTGCAGCGGGGCGACGATGGCGAACATGCCGATGGCCATGCGCAGGGCGATGCGCGATTCCGGCTCGTCCGGCTGCTTGAGCAGCCGCCAGGCCGAGGCCGCGCCGACCACCAGCGAGGTGGTCAGGTAGGCGGCGAACACCATGTGGGCGAACCGCTCGGGGAAGGTCGGCGAGAAGATCACCTGCCACCAGTCCACCGCGCGCAGGGTCCCGTCCGGCATGTGCTCGAAACCGGTCGGATGCTGCATCCAGCTGTTGGCCGAGATGATCCAGAAGGCTGAGATCAGCGTGCCGATGGCCACCATCAGCGTGGCGGTGAAGTGCAGGCCCGGCCCCACCTTGCGCCAGCCGAACAGCATCACGCCCAGGAAGCTGGCCTCGAGGAAGAAGGCGGTCAGCACCTCGAACGCCAGCAGCGGCCCGATCACCGGCGAGGCGATGGTCGAGAAGACGCTCCAGTTCGTGCCGAGCTGGTAGCTCATCACCACGCCCGAGACGACGCCCATCCCGAACGAGATCGCGAAGATCTTCACCCAGAAGAGATAGAGGGTCTTGAACGCCTCGTTCCGGGTCGTGAGCCAGAGTCCCTCCAGCACCGCCAGGAAGCTGGCCAGGCCGATGGTGAAGCTCGGAAAGATGATGTGGAAGGCGATCGTGAACGCGAACTGCAATCGCGACAGCAGCAGGGCGTCGAGTTCCATGCGTGGCCTCGCAGGCTCCTAGAGGGCGCGCCCCGGAGCGTTTCTCCCGTCCACTTGTTCAACGCCTGAACCTTCGCCTTGAACCTGTGACATCCCGTCGCACCCGCGGGCGATCCGTCGCAGGCTTATCGGCTGCGAATGACTTGCAAAAGCGTTCGCAGTCCGCTAGCTGTGGGATCGTAGATCAGGAGCGCCTGCGCCCCATGTACGTGTGCAACTGCAACGGCATCCGCGAACGCGAAGTCCGCGACGCGATCGCCGCGGGCGCCTCCCGCCCGGTCGAGATCTTCAAGGCTTGCGAAGCCCGCCCGCAATGCGCGCGCTGCGTCTGCGACATGCGCGAGATGCTCGACCAGGAGCAGGACGCGCTGCGCTACGCGGCCGAATAGGGCCCCGCCGCCCGGTTCCGGGCGAGCGAAAATCACTTGCAAACATAGGCTTTGACAGGCCGGGCGCGTCGCCCGAGTTTCCGCGTTTCGTAGGACGAGGAGACTGGCCGTGCAGGGCGACAAGGCGATCATCCGGCTGCTGAACGCGGTGCTCACCAACGAGCTGACGGCGGTCAACCAGTACTATCTGCACGCCCGGATGTACGAGAACTGGGGCTTCGCGCGCCTCGGCAAGATCACCTACGAAGAGTCGATCGGCGAGATGAAGCACGCCGACAAGCTCATCAAGCGCATCCTCTTCCTGGACGGCCTGCCCAACCTGCAGGACCTGCACAAGCTGGCCATCGGCGAGAGCGTGGGCGAGGGCCTGGCCGCCGACCTGGCGCTGGAGGTTCGCGGCCGCACGACCGTGGTCGAGGGGATCAAGCAGTGCGAGGCCGCCGCCGACTTCGTCTCGCGCGAGGTGCTGGTCGAGATCCTCGAGGACACCGAGGAGCACATCGACTTCCTGGAAACCCAGCTTTCGCTGCTAAAGAGCCTGGGCGAGCAGAACTATCTGCAGAGCGCCATGGGCGAGCTGGGCGAGACCGAGTAGGCCTCAGCCGAACCAGTTCGCCTTAGCCAGCGGGGCGTCGGCCACCTTGCGGATGGTGTCGCCCGTCCGCCGCTCGACCTCCAGGCTCTCGATCTGGCCCTGGATGTCGATGTCGCCGCGGTTCAGCGCCGCCGCCAGCCGCCGCGCCTCCGCGTAGTCCGCCAGCGTCGCCACCGTGATGTGCGGGATGTAGGGGCGCTCAGGGTTCAGCGCGGCCTCCACGGGGCCGGTGTGCAGCGCCTCGTGCAGCCGCAGGATCGCGCCGAAGCCTTCGTCCGGCACGAGGAAGACGTGGAAGCGCGCGACGGTGGGCTCGGGCGCCACGAGGGCGGCGCGCAGGCGGAAGCGGATGCGGGGGATGTCCGCCGCCGCCGCACGGACGTGGGCGGCGAAGTCGTGCGCCGGCATCTCGGCTCCAGCGAAGACGAGCGTGAAGTATGGCGGTCCCCGGTTTCCGGCGCGGCGCGAGCGGATGTCGGTCAGCCAGGCCAGGTCCGGCTTCTCGAACTGGGGACGCGCGATGACCTCGAGCGACTCCATGGACGACTCCCGGCCGTCCGGGCCTGGACGGATGGCCCGGCCCATGGGCGGCGCACAAGCATAGTCCCCGCCGGGTTAACCGAAAGGCGCCCGCTCTGGGGCTCCTCTGGAACTCCTCCGGGGCTCCTCCGGGAGACCGTTCAGGGCGGCCCCTCGGGATCGACCCGGTCGTCATAGCCGTGCCGGGCCGAATAGAAGGCCAGCCACATCAGGAAGCCGGCGAGCGCAGCGACCACCGCCGCCCCGCCCAGCACGTACGGCCAGACCGGCCCCAGGCTCGCCCACCCGCCGCCGAGCTGCGAGCCCTCGTAGAACGCCCAGCCGGCGAAGACCGCGAAGGCCGCGAGGCCGGCGAAGGTCAGTCCCAGGACTACGGCGTGCTTGCGCATGCCGCCACAACCTGCGGGCGCGAGCCGCTGTTCCTGTGCGCCCGCGGCGCAGCTGTGAGGCGTTTCGTGCATTATGCAGCCGGAGGAACACATGAGATTCATTCCGATCGCGGCGGCCGGCGCCGTCGGCGTCCTCGGCCTTGCCGCCTGCGCCTACAACGAGGACCTGGGCCGCAGCCAGTTCCTGCTGGTCAACGACGCCGCGCTCGCCCAGTCGGCGCAGCAGGCCTGGGCCCAGACCTTGGCCACCAGCAAGGTCTCCAACGACCGCGCGGCCCAGGCCAGGGTGCAGCGCGTCGCCGCCCGACTCGTCGAGGCCGCGGGCCTGGGCGACCGGTCCTGGGAGTACGTGGTCTTCGAAGACCCGCAGGCCAACGCCTTCGTGCTGCCGGGCGGCAAGATCGGCGTGAACACCGGCATGCTGTCCGTGGTCGAGAACGACGACCAGCTCGCCGCCGTGATCGGCCACGAACTGGCCCACAGCGTCGCCAATCACGCCGCCGAGCGCTACTCCCAGACCGCCGCGACCCAGCTCGCCCTCGGCATTGGCCAGTCGGCCCTGGGCGGCCGGGTCGGCGCCGAGACGGCAAAGCAGATCTCGGCCTTCGGCGGGGTCGGGGCCCAGCTCGGGGTGCTGCTGCCGTTCTCGCGGCGGCACGAGCTGGAGGCCGACCGCCTGGGGGTCGACTTCATGGCCCGCGCCGGCTACCGGCCCGCCGAGGCGGTGAAGCTCTGGCGCAACATGCAGGCCGCCAGCACCGGAGGCCGGCCGCCGCAGCTCCTGTCCACCCACCCTTCGGAAGCGACCCGGATCGCCGAGCTGGAGCGCTACATCGCCGGCATGCCCGCCCGGCCGCGGTGAAGCGGTCGGCCGCAACGGAAACGGCCGCGCCGGAGGTCCGACGCGGCCGTGATGACGGCGTTGGCTTGCGGCCTTACTCGGCGGCGACCTTGGTGAGGCCGATCTTCGGGGCGAGCTCGCCCGAGGCGTAGCGCTTGGCCATGGCCGACATCGGCAGCGGCTTGATCTTCGAGGCGTGGCCGGCGGTGCCGAACTCCTCGAAGCGCTGGACGCAGACCTTGCGCATGGCTTCCTTGGCGGGCTTCAGGTAGCCGCGCGGATCGAACTCGCCCGGCTTCTCGGCGAACACCTTCCGGATGGCGCCGGTGATCGCCATGCGGTTGTCGGTGTCGATGTTGATCTTGCGCACGCCGTGCTTGATGCCGCGCTGGATCTCCTCGATCGGCACGCCCCAGGTCTGGGGCATCTGGCCGCCGTACTGGTTGATGATGTCCTGCAGCTCCTGCGGCACGGACGAGGAGCCGTGCATGACGAGGTGGGTGTTCGGCAGGCGCTGGTGGATTTCCTCGATCACGTTCATCGCCAGGACCTCGCCGTCCGGCTTGCGCGTGAACTTGTAGGCGCCGTGGCTGGTGCCCATGGCGATGGCCAGGGCGTCGACCTCGGTGGCCTTCACGAACTCGACCGCCTGGTCGGGGTTCGTCAGCAGCTGGTCGTGGCCGAGCTTGCCCTCGAAGCCGTGGCCGTCTTCCTTCTCGCCCATGCCGGTCTCCAGCGACCCCAGCACGCCGAGCTCGCCCTCCACCGAGGCGCCGACCCAGTGGGCCATATCGACCACGGCGCGGGTGACGCGGACGTTGTAGTCGTAGTCGGCCGGCGTCTTGCCGTCCGCCATCAGCGAGCCGTCCATCATCACGCTGGTGAAGCCGTACTGGATGGCCGTGGCGCAGGTGGCTTCGTTGTTGCCGTGGTCCTGGTGCATGCAGATCGGGATGTGCGGGTACATCTCGGCCATGGCATCGATCAGGTGCTTCAGCACGATGTCGTTGGCGTACGACCGCGCGCCGCGCGAGGCCTGCATGATGACGGGCGAGTCGGTGGCCTCGGCGGCCTCCATGATCGCCAGCGCCTGCTCCATGTTGTTGATGTTGAAGGCCGGCACGCCGTAGCCGTGCTCGGCGGCGTGATCGAGAAGCTGTCGAAGCGTAATTCTAGCCATGGCCTAACCTACCACCCCGCTCTGTCTATTTTTGGGCCAGGGCCGCCACCCCGGGCAGCTCCTTGCCTTCCATCCATTCCAGGAACGCGCCGCCGGCGGTGGAGACGAAGGTGAAGTCCCCCGCCGCGTGGGCTGCGTTCAGGGCCGCCACGGTATCACCGCCGCCCGCCACCGCCACCAGCTTGCCGGCTTTGGCGAGGGAGGCGGCCTGCCGCGCAGCTTCAACGGTGGCCTTATCAAAGGGTTGCACCTCGAACACCCCCAGAGGGCCGTTCCAGATGAGGGTGCGGCATTCGGCCATGGCCTTCAGCAGCTCGGCCAGGGTGTCGGGGCCCACGTCGAAGATCTTCTCGTCGGCCGCGACGCCGCCGTCCTTGGCCAGCTGCACCGTGCGGGTCGGGACGTCCGGCGCCAGGTCCTTGGCCACCACCGCGTCCGAGGGCAGGATCAGCTTGCAGCCGCCGGCCTGCGCCTTGGCGATGATCTCGCGGGCGGTGTCGGCCATCTCCTTCTCGCAGAGCGAGCCGCCGATCTCGAACCCTTGCGCGTAGCGGAAGGTGTTGGCCATGCCGCCGCCGATGGCGAGATAGTCCAGCTTGCCGACCAGGTTGTTCAGCAGGTCGAGCTTGGTCGAGACCTTGGCGCCGCCGACGATGCCCAGCACCGGCCGCTGGGGATTGCCGAGGGCGGCGTCCAGCGCCTCCAGCTCGCGCCGCATCTGCTCGCCCGCGTAGGCGGGCAGCAGGCGGGCGAGGCCTTCGGTCGAGGCGTGCGCCCGGTGGGCGGCCGAGAAGGCGTCGTTGACGTAGAGGTCGCCGTTCGCGGCCAGGGCCCTGGCGAACTCCGGATCGTTCTTCTCCTCGCCCGCGTGGAAGCGGACGTTCTCCAGGAGGAGGACGTCGCCGTCCTTCAGGGCCGCGACGGCCTTGGCCGCATCCCCGCCCACGCAATCGTCGGCGAAGGCCACCGGCGCGCCGACCAGCTTCGCCAGCGGCTCCACCACCGGCTTCAGGCTCATCTCGGGCACGCGCTTGCCCTTGGGCCGGTCGAAGTGGGCCAGGAGGACGACCTTCGCGCCGCCCTTCCTGAGCTTGTCGATGGTCGGCAGCGCCGCGCGCAGGCGGGTGTCGTCCGACACGCGCCCGTCCTGCATCGGCACGTTGAAATCCACGCGCACCAGGGCGCGCCGGCCCTGGAGATCGGCGTCGTCGAGGGTGCGGAAAGCCATGGGATCCTGCGGCTTAGAGGAACTTCGCCATGTGGACGGCGGTGTCGCTCATCCGGGTCGAGAAGCCCCACTCGTTGTCGTACCAGGACAGGACGCGGCCGAGGCCGCCGTCGATCACCTGGGTCTGCGGCAGGGCCACCGTCGAGGACGCCGGGTTGTGGTTGAAGTCCATGGAGACCAGCGGCTCCTTGGTGACCGCCAGCACGCCCTTCAGCGCGCCGTTCGCGGCCGCTTCCAGGGCCGCGTTGATCTCCTCGACCGTCACCTTCTTGCCGGGGACGAACTTCAGGTCGACCACCGACACGTTCGGAGTCGGCACGCGGATCGAGCTGCCGTCCAGCTTGCCGGTCAGTTCGGGGATCACGAGGCCCAGGGCCTTGGCGGCGCCGGTCGAGGTCGGGATCATCGACATGGCCGCGGCGCGGGCGCGGTAGAGGTCCTTGTGCAGGGTGTCCAGGGTCGGCTGGTCGCCCGTGTACGAGTGGATCGTCGTCATGTAGCCGCGCTCGATGCCGCAGAGGTCCTGCAGGACCTTGGCCACGGGCGCGAGGCAGTTGGTGGTGCACGAGGCGTTGGAGATGACCAGGTCGTCCTTGGTCAGGGTCTCGTGGTTCACGCCGTAGACGATGGTCTTGTCGACGCCGTCGGCCGGGGCCGAAACGATCACCCGCTTGGCGCCGGCCTCCAGGTGGGCCGAGGCCTTGTCCTTCGAGGTGAAGATGCCGGTGCATTCCAGGGCGATGTCGACGCCCAGGTCCTTGTGCGGCAGCTCGGCCGGATTGCGCACCGCGGTCACCTTGATCGGGGCGTAGCCGGCGACCTCGATGGTGTCGCCCACGACCTTCACCTCGGCCGGGAAGCGGCCGTGCACGCTGTCGTAGCGCAGCAGGTGGGCGTTGGTCTCCACCGGGCCCAGGTCGTTGATCGCGACGACCTCGATGTCGCGGCGGCCATGCTCGACGATCGAGCGCAGGACCAGGCGGCCGATGCGACCGAAACCGTTGATGGCGACGCGGACGGGCATGCGTGGATCTCCTGAGTGCGGCGTATTGGCGCTGTGTGCCGGGCGTTCTTCTAGCCGGGGGGTGGGAAGTCAACCCCCCGGGCCGGAAAGGCCAGAACACGAATGGCGACAATGGATTGCCGGATGAATGGCGGGGGCGCCGGTCCCCTGACCAGCGCCGCCGTTTCAATGCCCAAAGGTCAAGCCTGTTCCCGCGGCTAACCTTTGATGGGACGGACCTTGCCGGCCGCCTCGCGGGCCCGGGCGCGGGCCTCGTCCACGTCGCCGCCCCTCGCCAGCGCCACGCCCATTCGGCGGCGCTCATAGGCCTCGGGCTTGCCGAACAGGCGAAGGTCGGCGTGGGGCACGGCCAGGGCCTCGGCGACGCCCTCGAAGGCGATCCCCTTGGCCTCCATGCCGCCGTAGATGACGGCGCTGGCGCCCGGCTCGCGCAGGGAGACGTCGGTGGGCAGCCCCAGGATCGCCCGCGCGTGCAGGGCGAACTCGCTGAAATGCTGGGCGGCCAGGGTGACGAGGCCCGTATCGTGCGGCCGCGGCGAGACCTCGGAGAACCAGACCTCGTCGCCCTTCACGAACAGCTCCACGCCGAAGATCCCCAGTCCGCCCAGGGCCTCGGTGACGGCCGCCGAGATCTCGCGGGCCCGGGCCAGCGCCGTCTCGGACATCGGCTGCGGCTGCCAGCTTTCGACGTAGTCGCCCTTGACCTGCCGGTGGCCGATCGGGGCGCAGAAGCTGGTCTCGACCTTGCCCTCCCGCAGGCTGCGGACGGTGAGCTGGGTGATCTCGAAGTCGAAGTCCACGCGGCCCTCGACGATCACCCGCGGCTGCTCCACCCGGCCGCCCTCAAGGGCGTAGCGCCAGGCGCCCGCGATCTCCTCGGGCCTCTCCACATAGGACTGGCCCTTGCCGGACGAGCTCATCACCGGCTTCACGAAGCAGGGAAAGCCGGTCACCTCGGCCGCGGCCCTGGCCAGCTCGGCCTCGGAACCTGCGAAGGCGTAGGCGCTGGTGGGCAGCCCCAGCTCCTCGGCGGCCAGCCGGCGGATGCCCTCGCGGTTCATGGTCAGCTGGGCGGCGCGGGCGGTGGGGATGACGCTCGCCAGCCCCTCGGCCTCGATGCGGACCAGCTCGTCGGTGGCGATCGCCTCGATCTCGGGGACCACCAGGTGCGGCCGCTCGGCCTCGATCACGCGCCGCAGGGCCGCGGGGTCGGTCATCGTCACCACGTGGCTGCGATGGGCCACCTGCATCGCCGGCGCGTCGGCGTAGCGGTCGACGGCGATCACCTCGCAGCCCAGCCGCTGCAGCTCGATGGCCACCTCCTTGCCGAGCTCGCCCGAGCCCAGCAGCATCACCCGGACCGCGGTCGGCGAGAGCGGCGTGCCGAGACGCATCGTCCTACAGCTTCGCCTTGGCCGCCGCCGCCACGGCCTCGGCCGTGATGCCGAAGTGCTTGTAGAGCGCCTTGTCCGGAGCGCTGGCGCCGAAGCCTTCCATGCCCACGAACACCCCGTCCGAGCCGATGAAGCGGTCCCAGCCCATGCGCACGCCGGCCTCGACCGCCACCCGCACGTCGGTCTCGCCGATCAGGGTCTCCTGGTAGTCCCGGGGCTGGGCCTCGAAGAGCTCGAAGCAGGGGACCGAGACGACGCGGGCGCCGATCCCTTCGGCCTCCAGCAGGTCCCGGGCCGCGAGCGCCACGGGCACTTCCGTGCCGCTGGCGAAGATCGTCACCAGCGCCGGCTTGGTGGCGGCGGCGAGCTGGTAGGCCCCGCGCGCCGACAGGTTCTCGCCGATCGGCTGGGTGCGGACGGCGGCGGTCTTCTGGCGCGACAGGGCCAGCACCGAGGGCGTCGCCTTGGCGTCCAGGGCCAGCTTCCAGCACTCGGCGGTCTCCACCGCGTCGGCGGGGCGGAACACGTTGACGTTCGGCATGGCGCGCAGGGACGCCAGGTGCTCGACCGGCTGGTGGGTTGGGCCATCCTCGCCGAGGCCGATGGAATCGTGGGTGCCGACGTGGATCACCCGGATGCCCATCAGTGCGGCCAGCCGGATCGCCGGGCGGCTGTAGTCGGTGAAGACCAGGAACGTCCCGCCGTAGGGGATGACGCCCCCGTGCAGGGCCAGGCCGTTCATGGCGGCGGCCATGCCGAACTCGCGCACGCCATAGTTCACGTAGCGGCCGGCGTAGTCGGGCGCGTCCAGGATCGGGGTGTTCTTGACGAAGGTGTTGTTCGAGCCGGTCAGGTCGGCCGAGCCGCCCACCAGCTCGGGGATTTCGCCGAAGATCTTCTCCAGCACCGCGCCGGAGTGCTGGCGGGTGGCGGCGGCCGGCGCCTTGGCCTCGGCGTCGGCGATGAACTGGTCGAGGGCGGCGAAGGCGGTCTTGGGCAGCTCGCCCGCCATGGCCCGCTCGAACTCGCCGCGCAGGGTCGAGGCGGCGAGGCGCGCCTCCCAGGCCTTGCGGACCTTGGCGCCGCGGCGGCCGGCCGAACGCCAGGCGCGCGCGATCTCGTCCGGCACCACGAAGGGTTCGTGCGGCCAGCCGAGGTTCTCGCGGGTCTTGACGACCTCGTCCTTGCCCAGGGCCTTGCCGTGCACGTCGTGGGTGCCGGCGAAGGTGGGCGAGCCCTTGCCGATGATCGTCTTGCAGGCGATCAGGCTGGGGCGGTCCTGCCTGGTCGCCCAGGCCAGCGCGCGGCGGATCTGGCCGAAGTCGTGGCCGTCGATGCGCTTCACGGCCCAGCCGGCGGCCTTGAAGCGGGCGAGCTGGTCGGTGGCGTCCGACAGACCCACGTGGCCGTCGATGGTGATGTCGTTGTCGTCCCAGAGCACCGTCAGCTTGGCGAGCTTAAGCCGGCCGGCCAGGCTGATGGCCTCGTGGCTCACGCCCTCCATCAGGCAGCCGTCGCCGGCCAGCACCCAGGTGCGGTGATCGACCAGGTCGCCGCCGAAGCGGGCGGCCAGGTGCCGCTCGGCCATCGCCATGCCGACGGCGGTGGCCAGGCCCTGGCCCAGCGGACCGGTGGTGGTCTCCACGCCGGGCGTGTGACCGTACTCGGGGTGTCCCGGGGTGTTCGAGCCGAGCTGGCGGAAGTTCCGCAGGCTGTCGAGGGTGACCGCCTTCACGCCCGACAGGTGCAGCAGGCTGTAGAGCAGCATCGAGCCGTGGCCGGCCGACAGCACGAAGCGGTCGCGGTCGGCCCAGTCGGGGCGGGCGGCGTCGTACTTCAGGAACTTCGTCCAGAGCACCGCGGCGACGTCGGCCATGCCCATCGGCATGCCGGGGTGGCCGGAGTTGGCCTGCTCGACGGCGTCCATCGAGAGTACGCGGATGGCGTCGGCCATGGTGTTGAGCGGCGCGGGCATGGGTCCTTGCGAGTCGTTAACGGCGGGGCTGCGGGCGCGCCCTCGCACGTAGGGGCGCGGGGGTCAAGAAAAGGGCCGATTCACATTGGAGACGACGCGCTTTAGAAGAGGCTCGTAAGCCTTTGGGGAGTCACGCATGAACCCGGGCGAGAGCGCACTGGATCTGGCGGCCAAGCGGTTGGAGCGCGCCGTCCACGTGCTGGAGCAGCGGCTGGCGGAGAAACTGCGGCAGGCGGGGGCCGAGGCCGGCGGCCTGTTCGACCAGGACCGCGCCAACCTCGCCGCCGAGCTCGACCGCGCCAAGGCTCGCGAACGCGAGCTGGAGGAGGCGGGCGCCCAGGCGTCCGAGGCGCTCGGTCGCGCCATCGAAGAGATCAAGGCCGCCCTGAACGGCCAGGCCGCGGGAGATCGATAGCCATGGCCCAGGTGAGCATCGAGGTGAACGGCCGTCCCTATGCGGTCGGCTGCGAGGACGGCCAGGAGCACCACCTGCAGGAGCTGGGCCGCATGTTCGACCAGCAGGTCCGCCATGTCTCTGCCGACATGGGCCAGCTGGGCGACACGCGCCTGTTCCTGATGGGCGCCCTGTTGCTGGCCGACGAACTGGCCGACGCCAGGAACCGTCTCGCCGCGCTTCAGGTCGAGGTCGGCAAGCTGCAGGCCGACCGCTCGCGGCTGGAGACCCGCGCCGTCGCCGCGCTGGAGACCGCGGCCCGCCGCATCGAGAAGCTGGCGAGCGACGAGGCCGCCTAGGCCCGGCGCGCCTTCCGGGCCAGCTTGGCCAGGGCCGGGACCAGCTCGGCCTCCTCCACGCGACGGTAGGGGCTGGTCGCCGGGACCTCGGCCACAAGCCGCCGATGGGCCTTGCCGAGGTTGTGGTAGGGCATCCGGGGCAGCAGGTGGTGCAGGGCGTGGTAGCGCAGGCCCACGGGCGCCCAGAGGAACGGCAGCAGCGCGGGCGGCGGCACGTTGACGCTGTCCAGGAACTGGCCCTCGAAGCTCATCTTCGAGCCGTCGTTCTCCCAGTAGTGCGCCACCGCCGTGCGGAGCTGGTTCACCAGGGCGAAGACGGCGTAGACCGCCACCGCGGTCAGGATCGCCCGGAGCGGAATGACGCCCGCGGCGGTCAGGCCGATCACCGTCCAGCTCCACAGCCAGCAGGCGATCTCCTGGGCCAGCCACGGCGCCTTGCCGGCCCGGTCGAGGTCCTCGCGGGAAAAGGCGGTGTTGATGGTCATGGCCGAGGTCTTGGCGATCACCCAGCGGCGCAGCGCCGGGACCAGGAACGAGACCGGCGCCAGCACGGCGAACCGCAGGATCACGCCCACCGGCGCGAGGAGGGCGATCAGCACGAAGCCCAGGAGGCTGGAGAGCGGCAGGCGCGCCAGCGGCATGTACTCGGGATCGCGCGTCGTGCCGTAGCGGTCCTTGGCGTGGTGCAGCATGTGCACGCCCTCGTACAGCAGCGAGGGGGTCAGGAAGGGCACGCCGATCAGCAGGTTCCAGCCGAGGTGGAAGCCCGGCAGCTCGTCGCGCCGCTGGTGCGTCAGCTCGTGGATGAAGCTGACGCCGCGGTAGAGCGCCAGGACGCAGACGGCGGCGGCCGCCAGGGCCCACGGCGGGCTCGCCGTCGCGGCGATCCAGAGGCTGAGCCAGGTGACGGCCGCGGTGGCGACGAGGTCCAGCCAGTAAATCCGCGGGTTCGGCCGCATCAGGTCGCGCGTCAGGTCGTTGGCCAGGCGGGCCAGGGACGGCGAGGCGGCGGCGGAGGCGAGCGTTTCGGTCACAGCGGCAGACTTAGTGATGCGGCCGGCGGCCCCCAAGCGAAATTCCGCGCCCGCGCGCACCGGCCGCGCTTGAGGCCGGGGGGCGGGCGCACTACCTTCCCTCTCCGGCGGGTCCTGCTGCGGCTCGCGTCGAAGGCGACATATCCCAGCGACCTTAATTCACTCGAAGGGAGCTGTCCCTGCCCGGGGCCGTGGTCTCGGGTATACGGCGCCCACCTGGTACGCCAGGTCGAGGGGATTTACGGACCTTCACGGCTCACGCGGCGCCGCCACCTTCTTTTCCGCTGCCGAGCGGCTTTCCGCTATAGAGCGGGGGTGGAGACGAACCTCGACAAGACCGCCCTGCGCAAGCGCCTGCGAAGCCGGCGGCGGATGCTCGCGGCCGAGCGGCGGGACGCGGGCGAGCAAGCCGCCGCCCGCCTGCCGCTGGAGGCGCTGCCGCCCTTCGACAGCTTCGCGGTGTACCGGCCGCTGGGCTCGGAGATCGACCCCGGCCCTCTCCTGGCCCGCCTGCTGGACACCGGGGCCGAGCCCGCGCTGCCCACCGCGATCGCCCGGGACCAGCCGCTGGAGTTCCGCCTGTGGGACAGCCGCACGCCGCTGCAGCTGGACGCCCTCGGCATCCCCGCCCCGCCCGCCTGGGCCGACACGGTGGAGCCGGACCTGGTGGTCTGCCCGCTGCTCGCCTTCGACCGCCGCGGCGGGCGTCTGGGCCAGGGCGCCGGCCACTACGACCGGACGCTGTCGAACCTTCGCGCCACCAAGCCGGTTTTCGTCCTGGGCCTGGCGTTCGCCGGGCAGGAGCTGGACGAGATCCCGATGGAGCCGCACGACCAGAGGCTCGACGCCATTCTGACCGAGACGGATTTCATCTCCGTCGCTAGAGACACCCGATGAGATTCGCCTTCTTCGGAGACGTGGTGGGGCGGTCGGGCCGCGAAGGACTGGCCTCGCACCTGCCCAGCCTGAAGCGCCAGCTCCAGCTCGACTTCGTCATCGTCAACGCCGAGAACGCCGCCGCCGGCTTCGGCATCACCGAGGCCACGGCGAACGAGCTGTTCGACGCCGGCGCCGACTGCCTGACGCTCGGCAACCACTCCTGGGATCAGAAGGAGGCGCTGACCTACATCGTCCGCGAGCCCCGGCTGATCCGCCCGCTCAACTACCCGCCCATGGCCCAGGCGCCAGGGCGCGGCGCGCAGCTGTTCGACACGCCCTCGGGCCAGCGCATCCTGGTCGTGAACCTGCTGGGCCGCGTCTACATGGACCCGCTGGACGACCCCTTCGCCGCCGTGGACCGCGAGCTGGAAGCCTGCCCGCTGGGCGCCGTCGCCGACGCGGTGGTCGTCGACATGCACGCCGAGGTCAGCTCGGAGAAGATGGCCATGGGCCATTTCTGCGACGGGCGGGCCAGCCTCGTGGTGGGCACCCACACCCACGTGCCGACCGCCGACGCCCAGATCCTGCCGGGCGGCACCGCCTATCAGACCGACGCCGGCGCCTGCGCCGACTACGACAGCGTGATCGGCAACCAGAAGGAGGAGCCGCTGCGGCGGTTCACCACCAAGATCTCGGGCGGCCGCTACAAGCCCGCCGAGGGGCCGGCCACCGTATGCGGCGTGTTCGTCGAGACCGACGCCAGGACCGGCCTCGCCCGCCGCATCGAGCCGATCCGCGTGGGCGGGCGCCTGAAGCCGACAGTGCCGAGCCTGGAGGTCGTGGCGGCCGACTAGGACCGCCTCAGGCGACGTCGCGGGGCTGGTGACGGGCGGCCATCACCCGTTGGATCGCGGCGAACAGCTCGGCGGGCTGCACCGGCTTGCCCTGCAGGGCGTCGAAGCCCAGGGCCTTCAGCCGCTCCTCCTCGCCCGGCGCGCCGTCGGCGGTCAGCGCGATCACCGGGATGTCCTGCGGCCCCGCCGTCCCGGCGCGGATCCGCCGAACGGCCTCGAGGCCGTCCATCACCGGCATGTGCACGTCCATCAGCACGAGGTCGAAGAGATCCACCTGCAGGCGCTCCAGGGCGTCGGCGCCGTGGACCGCGGTCTCCACCGCCGCGCCGGCGGCTTCCAGCAGCGCGCGGGCGACCGCCAGGTTGATCGGGTTGTCGTCGGTCACCAGCACGCGCAGCGGCGGCAGCGCGACCTCCGGAGCCTCGGACACCTCCACCGGCCCGCCCTCGGCCGCCGGCAGCGGCAGCCACACGCGGAAGGTCGAGCCGCGGCCCGGCTCGCTCTCGACGCCGATCTCGCCGCCCATCATCGAGGACAGCCGGTGGCAGATGGACAGGCCGAGCCCGGTGCCGCCGAACCGCCGCGCCGTCGAGGCCTCGGCCTGGCTGTAGGGGCGGAACAGACGGGCCACCTGTTCGGCGGTCATGCCGGGGCCGGTGTCGCTGACCAGGATCTCGACGCCGCCCTCGCCGTCGGCGTGCGGCGCCCGGCGGAGCGCCAGGGCGACGCGGCCCGTCGCGGTGAACTTCAGCGCGTTGGAGAGCAGGTTCAGGATGATCTGCCGCACGCGGGTCTCGTCGCCCAGCACGTGCGCCGGCAGCTCGGGATCGATGTCGCAGTCCAGCTCCAGGCCCTTGGCGGCGGCGGCCTCGGTCCACAGCTGCAGCGACTGCTGGCTGACGGCGCGCAGGTTGAACGGGGCGACCTCCAGGTCCAGCCGGCCGGCCTCGATCTTCGAATGGTCGAGCACGTCGTTGAGGATGGCGAGCAGGCCGTCGCCCGAACGGACGATGGTGTCGGCGTACTCCCGTTGGCGGGGCGACAGGTCGGTCTGCTGCAGGGCCCGCGCCATGCCCATGACCCCGTTCATCGGCGTGCGCAGCTCGTGGGTGACCATGCTGAGGAAGGCCGACTTGGCCTCGTTGGCGTCGTTGGCCCGCCGCTCGGCGTCGGCCAGGGCGGCCGCGCTGCGGGCCGTGGCCCTGGCCGCGATCGCCACATACGACAGCGCCATGGTGAAGCCGAAGCCGACGATGGCCAGGCTCTGCGCGTCGTAGCCGCCCCCGACCAGCGGCAGCAGCATCCAGAGGAGGGCGGCGGGAAGGCCCATCGCCGCCAGCGCCGCCGGGGTGCGGGACGAGAACCCCTGGGCGTGGACGAGGACGGTCACCAGGATGGCCATGGCGGCCAGGCGCAGCGACTCTTGACCCGACAGCCACCCGCGCAGCGCCAGGGCGCACCAGGTCAGGCCCGCGAGGGTCATCCAGGTCAGGTACCAGAAGCGGGCCGGGCGGGTCAGGGCGCCTCCGGTCCAGGCCGCGCGGGAGGCGATCCGCGCGCCGGCCTCGGTGGCGGCGAAGGCGGCCAGCCAGCCCATGCTCCAGGCCAGGCCGAAGGGCTGCACGCAGAGCAGCGCGGCGACGACGCCGGCTGCGACGCGGACCGCCACCACGTCCCACGAGGTGCGGGCCACGATGTCCAGCCGCTCGTCCAGCACCTTCCAGCGCGCGCCCGCCACGCCGTCCCCCGATTGTCGCCCCGTCGCCTGGGGACCCAAGCCCCCAGTACAGTTAATATTTTGAACTGTTCGCCTGATACAGTCCAGCTTGGTGTAACAGAGCGTCCCTCGGTTGCAGTCGCGGGGAAACGCCGCTCTAGTGCCGCCAGGAACGGGAGGCGCCCATGCTGGCCAGGTTCATCGTCCGGGCGATCTTCGCCGCGCTGGGTCTCTGGGCGGCCTCGAAGATCGTCCCGGGGGTGCGGGTGGACGACACGGGCACGCTGATCGTCGCCGCCGTGCTCCTGGGCCTCGTCAACGCCTTCGTCAGGCCGGTGGTGGTGCTCCTGACCCTGCCGATCACCATCGTGACGCTGGGGCTGTTCCTGCTGGTGGTGAACGCCGCCATGATCGGCCTGGTGGCCATGATGCTGGGCGGCTTCCGGGTGGACGGCCTCGTCCCCGGCGTCCTGGCGGCGATCGTCACCGGCGTCGTGAGCTGGATCGGCAACATGGTGGCGCGCGAGCCCGAGCGCGGCTGAGACCGTTTGCGCCGGACGGCCGTTTGGGCGAAGGAGCCCGCAACACGCCGGAGGCCGTCTTTGTCGATCGAGAACCATCCCGGATACGCCCGCTGGCAGGCCGCCAAGGAACGGCTCGAGGACGCCAAGCTGCTGCTCGACCAGGTGACGACCGACGCCGAACGCGCCGTCGTCCAGCGCGAGGTGGACGACGCCCAGGAGGAGTACGACGCGGCCGTGGACGCCATCGTCGGCTAGGCCCGCGCCAAAGAAAAAGGGCGGAGCCTCGCGGCCCCGCCCTCCATCTTCATGCTGAGCGTCGGACTTAGAAGTCCATGTCGCCCATGCCGCCGGGCATGCCGCCCGGAGCGCCGCCGGCGCCGCCCTTCTTGGGGGCCTCGACGATGGCCGCTTCCGTGGTGATCAGCAGGCCGGCCACCGAGGCGGCGTCCTGCAGGGCGGTGCGGACCACCTTCGCCGGGTCGATCACGCCGGCCTGCACGAGGTCGACGTACTCTTCCGTCTGGGCGTTGAAGCCGAAGGTCGGCGAGGCGTTCTCGAGCACCTTGCCCACCACGATCGAGCCCTCGACGCCCGCGTTCTCCGAAATCTGACGGATCGGAGCCTGCAGGGCGCGGCGCACGATGGCGATGCCGGCTTCCTGGTCGTCGTTGTCGCCCTTGAAGCCGTCGAGCACCTTCGAGGCCTTCAGCAGGGCGACGCCGCCGCCGGGGACGATGCCTTCTTCCACCGCGGCGCGGGTGGCGTTCAGGGCGTCGTCGACGCGGTCCTTCTTCTCCTTCACCTCGACTTCGGTCGCGCCGCCGACGCGGATCACCGCGACGCCGCCCGCGAGCTTGGCGAGACGCTCCTGGAGCTTCTCCTTGTCGTAGTCGGAGGTGGTGTCCTCGATCTGCTTCTTGATCTGGGCGATGCGGCCTTCGATGCCGCTCTTGTCGCCCGAGCCGTCCACGATCGTGGTGTCTTCCTTGGTGATCGTGACCTTCTTGGCCCGGCCCAGCATGTCGAGGCTGACGTTCTCGAGCTTGATGCCGAGGTCTTCGCTGATCAGCTGGCCGCCGGTCAGGATCGCGATGTCTTCCAGCATGGCCTTGCGGCGGTCGCCGAAGCCCGGAGCCTTGACGGCCGCGACGCGCAGGCCGCCGCGCAGCTTGTTGACCACGAGGGTCGCCAGAGCTTCGCCTTCGACGTCTTCAGCGATGATCAGGAGCGGGCGGCCCGACTGGACCACGGCTTCCAGCACCGGCAGCAGGGGCTGCAGCGAGGAGAGCTTCTTTTCGAAGAGCAGGATCAGCGGCTCTTCGAGGTCGGCCTCCATCTTCTCGGCGTTGGTGATGAAGTACGGCGACAGGTAGCCGCGGTCGAACTGCATCCCCTCGACGACGTCGAGCTCGGTCTCGGCGGTCTTGGCCTCTTCGACCGTGATGACGCCTTCGTTGCCGACCTTTTCCATGGCGCGGGCGATCATCTCGCCCACTTCCACGTCGCCGTTGGCCGAGATGGTGCCGACCTGGGCGATCTCGCTGTTGGCCGAGACCTTCTTGGAGGTCGCCTTGATCTCCTCGATGACCTTGGCCACGGCCTTGTCGACGCCGCGCTTCAGGTCCATCGGGTTCATGCCGGCCGCGACCGACTTCAGGCCTTCCACGACGATGGCCTGGGCCAGGACCGTGGCGGTCGTGGTGCCGTCGCCGGCCTTGTCGTTGGTCTTGGAGGCCACTTCACGGATGAGCTGGGCGCCCAGGTTCTCGAACTTGTCCGACAGCTCGATTTCCTTGGCGACCGACACGCCGTCCTTGGTCGAGCGCGGGGCGCCGAACGACTTCTCGATGACGACGTTACGGCCCTTGGGGCCGAGGGTCACCTTCACCGCGTTGGCGAGGGTGTTGACGCCGCGCAGCATGCGGTCGCGCGCGTCGGAGGAGAAATAGACGTCTTTGGCAGCCATGTGTGCTGTCCTTCTTCTGATTGGGTGCGTGGAAAGCGGTGCGGCGCCTTAGGCGGCCTTCGCGGCCTTGTCGGCCTCGAGCACGCCAAGGATGTCGCTTTCCTTCATGATCAGCAGGTCTTCGCCGCCGAGCTTGACCTCGGTGCCCGACCACTTGCCGAACAGGATGCGGTCGCCGACCTTGACGTCCAGCGGCTGGACCTTGCCGGTCTCATCGCGGGCGCCGGGGCCGACGGCGATCACTTCGCCTTCCTGCGGCTTTTCCTTGGCCGTGTCGGGGATGATGATCCCGCCCCGGGTCTTCTCTTCTTCCTCGACGCGCTTGACGAGGACGCGGTCTCCCAGAGGACGAAACGCCATGATGATCTTTCTCCGTTCGAGACGGTGCCAAATTCAAAGGGGACGGAAGCGCCGAAGGGCCGCCTGTTAGCAGTCTCGGCCCTTGAGTGCTAACGTCGGCGGGGAGGTAAGAAAGAGGCGAACGGGAGTCAAGACGGCGCCTGCAGGATCCACGTTCGGGAACCTTGGCCGTAGCGGCGCCGTTCCTATCTTCGGTCGGAGATGTGGGGTGCGGTGATGAGCCTGCAATCCTTTCTGCGGAACACCGTCCGCGAGGGCGACCTGACCCTCGAGCTTCCGGGCGGGCATGTCCTGAAGCTGGGCGACGGCTCGGGCCCGCCGCTGAAGGCCAGGATCACCAGCGCGGTCTGGGCGGCCCGGATCGCGGCCAAGCCGGGCCTCGGCGTGGGCGAGGCCTATGTGGACGGCGGCCTGGTGCTGGAACAGGGCGACATCGCCGACTTCATCGACCTGATCGGCGCCAACGCCAAGTTCAAGAAGCGCAAGAAGCGCGGGCCGCTCGCCCGCTGGTGGCGCGACCGCCGCCGCGAGGCCAATCACCGCCGGGCAGCCCGCCGCAACGTGGCCCACCACTACGACCTCTCGAACGAGCTCTACCGGCGCTTCCTCGACGAGGACATGCAGTACTCCTGCGCCTACTTCGCCCGGCCGGACATGACGCTCGAGGAGGCCCAGCTCGCCAAGAAGCGGCACATCGCCGCCAAGCTGGCCCTCCAGCCCGGCCAGACGGTGCTGGACATCGGCTGCGGCTGGGGCGGCATGGCCCTGACCCTCGCCGAGGAGACCGGCGTCGAGGTGGACGGAATCACCCTGTCGACCGAGCAGCTCGCCCTCGCCCAGCAGCGGGCCGAGGCCAAGGGGCTCTCGGGGCGGGCGCGCTTCTCGCTCACCGACTACCGCGACGTGCCGGGGCCGTACGACCGCATCGTCTCCGTCGGCATGTTCGAGCACGTCGGCCGCCCCAACTACCAGGCCTATTTCGACGGGGTCGCACGGCTCCTGAAGGACGACGGCGTGGCCCTGATCCACTCCATCGGCCGGCCGGAAGGGCCCAACGTCACCAACGCCTGGGTCGCGAAGTACATCTTCCCCGGCGGCTACATCCCGGCGCTGTCCGAGGTGCTGCCGGCGATCGAGCGGGCCGGCCTCTACGTGACCGACATCGAGATCCTGCGGCTCCACTACGCCGAGACGCTGAAGAACTGGCGCGAGCGGTTCGCCGCCCGGCGGGAAGAGATCGCAGGCATGATGGACGAGCGCTTCTGCCGGATGTGGGAATTCTACCTCGGCATTTCCGAGATGGCCTTCCGCCATCGCGGCCACTTCGTCTTCCAGGTGCAGCTCGCCAAGCGGATCGACGCCCTGCCGGTCACCCGCGACTACATGGGCGAGGCCGAGCGGGCGCTGACCTCGCCGGCCCGTCGGGTCGCCTAGGCGGCCTCGCCGCGGCTGGCGGCGATCCCCAGCTGCAGGCTCTGGGCGATCACCTCCGCGCGGACCTTGAACAGCGCCGCGGCGGGCGGCGGGCAGACCTCGTCGGCGGTCTGGCCGAACAGATGCAGCCAGCGGGCGAAGTGCGTCCCCCGGATCCCGCCCACCTGGATGTGGGCGGCCATCGGCGCGCCCTTGAAGCGGCCGGTCATCAGCAGGACCGAGGACCAGAAGTCGCACATGCGCGCCAGGTGCTCGTCCCAGCCGTCGCCGATCACGCGATCGAAGATCGGCCCCAGCGCCGGGTCACGGCGCACCTTGCCGTAGAAGGCGTGCACCAGGGCCTCGATCATCGGCTCGGTGACCCCGGCGGCGGTTCCGGGCGCGAGACGGGCTCGGTCGGCGGCGTCCATGGTGGGCCTGCTTCTAAAGATGCATAAGAAATATTGCTTCTAAGTAGACGACGCGCTAGGTGAGGGCAAGCGCGAGGAGCCGCCGTGCTCATCCTCACCGAAACCACGCCCAACCCCGAGGCCCGCAAGTTCCTGCCGCATGCCCGGCTGACCGACGGGACCGCCCACGCCTTCGATCGTACGGGGTTCGACCCGGCGGCCTCGCCGCTGGCGGCGCGGCTGTTCGCCCTGGGCTCGGTGCGCCACGTCCTGATCGCCGAGGACTTCGTGACCGTCACGCGCGAGACGGACGGCGAGGCCTGGACCACCTTGCGGATCAAGGCCATCGCCGAGATCGCCGACCACCTCGAGAGCGGCGCGCCCGCCGTGGCGGCCGAGGGCGCGGACCCGCCCGACCCCGAAGAGAGCCAGGTGGAAGGCGAGATCCGCCAGGTGCTGGGGCTGTACGTCCGGCCGGGCGTGGCGCGCGACGGCGGCGACGTGCTCTTCGACCGTTTCGAACCCGACACGGGGGTGCTGTGGATCCGCATGCAGGGCGCCTGCGGCGGCTGTCCCTCCTCCAGGCTGACGCTGAAGGCCGGCATCGAGCAGATCGTGCGGCGCTACGTGCCGGAGGTGCTGCGGGTCGAGGAGGCGACCGACGAGGCCGAGGTCCAGGAGGGCGCGGCCTCGCGGCTGAAGCGATGGGCCGAACGGTTGCGCGGCGGAGCGCCCGGCGGGCCGCCGAAAGCCATCTTCACCCACAAGGGCCAGGTCGTCCGCGCGCCGGCCGAGCCGGGGGCCTAGGCCTCGGCGAGGGCCGGCTGGCCCAGCAGGGCCCGCAGCGACTCGGGCTGCCGCGCGAGGTCGGCGATGGTGTAGCGGTCCAGCACGTCCATGAACGCGGTGCGCGCCTCGACCAGCACCCCCTTCAGCCGGCAGGCCGGCGTGATCACGCAGCCGTCGGCTCGCCCCAGGCAGGGCGCCAGCGCCATGTCGCCCTCGGTGCGGCGGACCAGCTCGCCCACCCCGATGGACTCGGCCGGCCGGGCGAGCCGCAGGCCGCCGTTCTTGCCGCGCACCGTCTCGATATAGCCAGCCCGCCCCAGGTCGAAGACCACCTTCATCAGGTGGTTCTTGGAGATGCCGTAGCCGGCGGCGATCTCGGCGATGGTCGGCCGCCGGTCCGGGTGGACGGCGATGTACATCAGCACCCGCAGGGCGAAGTCGGTGTAGCCGGTCAGACGCATGTTACCCGCCGTGTCGCTTCAGCCGACCATGCTAGCCCCCCGGACCCGCGGCAGGATAGGGGCGCGGGCGCGCCCTTCCGTCCCAGGTCCGGCTTCAGGGCTGACTTCAGGGCTTGTCCCCCGTGATGACCGGCAGCTCGTTGAAGGTGTGGTGCGGCGGCGGCGACGGCAGGGTCCACTCCAGCGTCGTCGCCCCCTCGCCCCAGGGGTTGGCCTCTCCCTTCCGCCGGCGGATGGCCGCCTCCAGCACCACCAGCAGGAAGACCCCCATGCTGGCCGCCATGATCACGTAGCCGATGGACGAGACCTTGTTCCACAGGGCGAAGGCCTCGGGATAGTCGACGTAGCGCCGGGGCATGCCCTGCAGGCCCAGGAAGTGCTGCGGGAAGAAGATGATGTTCGTGCCGATCAGGAACACCCAGAAGTGCAGGTTCCCGAGCGCCTCGTTGTACTTCACCCCGAAGATCTTCTCGAACCAGTAGTAGAAGGCCGCGAAGATCGAGAACACCGCGCCCAGGCTCAGCACGTAGTGGAAGTGGGCCACCACGTAGTAGGTGTCGTGGACGCCCTGGTCCATGGCCGCGCTGGCCAGGACCACGCCCGTCACCCCGCCGATCACGAAGACGAAGATGAAGCCGATGGCCCACAGCATCGGTGTGCGGAACGAGATGGACCCGCCCCACATCGTGGCGATCCAGGAGAACACCTTGATCCCGGTCGGCACGGCGATGACCATCGAGGCGGCCGAGAAGTAGGCGGTGAGCGCGAGGCTCATGCCGACCGTGAACATGTGGTGCGCCCACACCACCGAGCCCAGCACCCCGATGGCGGCCATGGCGGCCACCATGCCCAGGTAGCCGAACACCGGCTTGCCCGAGAACGTCGCCACCACATGGCTGATGATCCCGAAGCCCGGCAGGATCATGATGTAGACCTCGGGGTGCCCGAAGAACCAGAACAGGTGCTGGTACATCACCGGGTCGCCGCCGCCCGCCGCGTCGAAGAAGTGGGTCCCGAAGTTGCGGTCGGTCAGCATCATGGTGATGGCGCCCGCCAGGACCGGCAGGGTCAGCAGCAGCAGGAAGGCGGTGATCAGCACCGACCAGGCGAACAGCGGCATCCGCAGCAGCGTCATGCCCGGCGCGCGCATGTTCAGGATGGTGGTGATGAAGTTGATCGCGCCCAGGATCGAGCTGGCGCCGGCCAGGTGGATCGAGAGGATCACGAGATCGACCGAGGGGCCGCTGTGCCCGCTGGTGGAGAGCGGCGGATAGAGCGTCCAGCCTGTGCCGGCGCCCCTGCCGGGACCGCCGTCGACGAACAGCGACAGCACCAGCAGCATGAAGGCGGCGACGAGCAGCCAGAACGAGACGTTGTTCATGCGCGGAAAGGCCATGTCCGGCGCGCCGATCATCAGCGGCGTGAAGTAGTTGCCGAACGCGCCCATCTGGGCCGGCATGACGGTGAAGAACACCATGACCAGCGCGTGCGCCGTCACGGCCACGTTGAACCCGTGCTTGCCCTCGAACGCGCCGAGCTGGGCCAGCCACGAGCCCTCGCGGAACACCTGCACGCCCGGCTCGTAGAGCTCCCAGCGCATGAGGCCGGACAGCGCGCCCCCGATCAGTCCCGCCACCACGGCGAAGACCAGGTAGAGCACGCCGATGTCCTTGTGGTTCGTCGAACAGAACCAGCGGGTCCAGAAGCTCGGGGCGCCGTGAGGCCCGGAGTCCCCGATCGCGCGTGTTCCAGCCATCGCCATAAGCTCCCCAGCCATGTTGAAGATATATCGGGGATACATCTTAGGCGTCGCCATAAGCAATATCTTGAATGTTCCTTTTGCTGCTTTTCCTGCTGGAGGGCGGCGGGCGGGGCCGCTAGGTTCGGTCGAACGACTGTATGGAGATCCCGCATGCGCCGCGCCGTCACGCTTGCCGCCGCCTTCGCCCTCGCCGCCGCCGGCGGCGCGGCCGCCGAGACCTGGACCAAGTTCGCCGACGGCCCCAACGGGACGGAGTGGTCGTACGACGCCGACTACACCTACAAGGATCGGCAGAGCGGCCGGATCGTCGTGATGCAGGCGGTCTCCAAGCCCTCGGCCAATATCGGTCCCTCGGGCCCCGGCAAGCCGGACGGCGTCGGCTACGTCTACGCCATCGACTGCGCCAAGAAGAACCTGATCACCGTGGCGTCCTACAAGCCGTCCGTGGCGCTGGAGATCCCGGCGAATTGGCGCGACGAGAAGCCGAAGAAGGCGAGCGGCCCCGAGAACGAGGCCCTGGTGGCGGCGGTCTGCCCGCACGCCGGCCACGTGCCGGTGAAATAGGATCGCCGGGGCGATCCGCCATGCTCGACCACGTCACCCTCAGGGTCGCCGATTTCGACCGTTCGCGGGCCTTCTACGACGCGGCGCTGCAGCCGCTGGGGCTGACGGTGGTGATGAGCGAGGGCCGCGCGGCGGGCTACGGCAAGGACCGGCCGTTCTTCTGGATCGGCGAAGGGGCAGGCGGGGCAGGAGCCCATGTCGCCTTCGCGGCGCAGGATCGCGCGAGCGTGGACGCCTTCTACGCCGCCGCCATCGCCGCCGGCGGCCGGGACAACGGCCCGCCCGGTGTGCGCGCCCACTACCATCCGACCTACTACGGCGCCTTCGTGCTGGACCCCGACGGGAACAACATCGAGGCCGTGCGCCACGCGCCGCCGGCGTAACAAAGTTCGTCCGGCTTAACGCAAGCTTGACCGTAGCGGGCGCAGACTGCCCCGCATGGGATGGTGGGTGAAACTGACGCCGGCGGTGGCGGTGATCGGCCTGGTGGCGATCGCCGTCGCGATCACGACACGGCGTCCTCTGTACATCTGAGGGCCGCGCGCCCTTGACCTGGCAGGTAATCGACGGGCGGCCACCCGCGAGGGAGCCTTCATGCGTCCGCGGCCCCCGTCCATGGGGCCGCTCTCGTGAAGGAGCCTTCCCATGTCCGCCGTCCGTTCGAACTTCCTGCGCGCGGTGATCGCGCTGGACGCCGCCGCATGCGGCGTCCTGGGGCTGGGCCTCGCCGCCGGCGGCGCGGCGGTCGCGGGCCTGCTCGGCCTGCCGCTCGCGCTCATCCAGCCCGTCGGCCTCTTCCTGATCGGCTATGCCGGTCTTCTCGCCTGGCTGGCGCTGCGACCCTCGCTCCCCCGGGCGGTCGTCTGGTGCCTGGTGGGCTTCAATGCCCTCTGGGCGCTGGAAAGCGTCCTGCTGGTGGTCCTGGGGTGGGTCCACCCCACCGCGTTTGGAATGGCGCTGGTGGTCGGCCAGGGCCTCGCCGCCCTGGTGGTGGCCGACCTGCAGTTCCTCAGCCTGCGCCGCGCCCGCGCGGCGGCCTGAGGGGGCGCCTGAGGCGGGAGAGGGCGGCCCGGGCGGCCGCCCTCGCTTCGTTCTACCGGATGCCGACGGCGATCCGCTCGGCCTCCCGCTCGGCGCGGATCTTGGCCTGCAGGTCGCCGTAGCGGGACATCTCCAGCCGGGCGATGGTGCGGTTGTGGACCTCGTCGGGGCCGTCGGCCAGCCGCAGGGTCCGCTGGTTGGCGTAGGCGCGGGCCAGGCCGAAGTCGTCGGCGACCCCGGCCCCGCCGTGCGCCTGGATGGCATCGTCGATCACCTGCAGCGCCATGGTCGGCGCCTGGACCTTGATCATGGCGATCTCCAGCCGGGCGACCTTGTTGCCGGCCTTGTCCATCATGTCGGCGGCCTTCAGGCACAGGAGGCGGGTCATCTCGATGTCGATGCGGGCGCGGGCGATCCGCTCCTCCCAGACCGAGTGCTCGGACAGGTACTTGCCGAACGCCTTCCGGGTCATCAGCCGCTTGCACATCTTCTCGAGCGCCACCTCGGCCGCGCCGATGGTGCGCATGCAGTGGTGGATGCGCCCCGGCCCCAGGCGGGCCTGGCTGATCTCGAACCCGCGCCCCTCGCCAAGGATCAGGCTCTCCTCGACCGGCACGCGCACGTTCTCGAGCACGACCTCGGCGTGGCCGTGCGGGGCGTCGTCGTAGCCGAACACCGGCAGCATCCGGACCACCTTGATGCCGGGCGCGTCCATCGGGACCAGCACCTGGCTCTGCTGCTGGTGCAGGGGGGCGTCCGGG
>Ga0268287_100093_pt1 | contig 75894 bp, 80 predicted proteins | sample MetcocultureR3M_FD_191348 | JGI IMG/M metagenome (GOLD analysis project Ga0268287, IMG submission 191348) | Soil microbial communities from Anza Borrego Desert, Southern California, United States - Methanotrophic co-culture R3-M | ecosystem: Environmental > Terrestrial > Soil > Desert | place... | reverse complement strand
TTTCGCGCGCGCGGATTGACAGAGGGCGACACAGGCACGCCGCGGACCCGGTGGAGCGCCGGCGTATTCCGGGCAAGCCCAAGATGCCGGGCGAACCGCCCCGAACTGCGGTTCGCTCCCTACGGGCTACGATGCTAGCTTCCGAAATCCCGGGGGCTGAACGGCAGGTCGATCACCTTCCACTCCTGATACAGATTGGCCGGCAGCATCTTGTAGGGCTGGCAGCTCTGCAGCGCATTCATCGCGGACTTCACGATGGCCACGCCCTTCGCAGATGGCGGAGCTTCGATCAGGATCGGCTCGCGCGCCAGCGTGCCGTCGGTGGCGAACACGGCGCGCAGCTTGACATGGACGCTGTCGGTCGGCGCCACTCCGGCCGGCAGCTTGGCGCAGCTTCTCAAATGACGGCGAAGCTCCGCGATGATTTCGGGCGGAAGCTTCGCAGCAAACGAGTCCTTGGCGTCGCCGCCGTCGTCCTTGGGTGCGCCCTTCGGCTCCACCGGCAATTCGGGCGGCAGACCCAGCATGACGCCGTATTTCACGGTGACGTCCGGCTGCGGCAATGGATAGGCCGGTGGCGGCTCAGTTTGCTGCTGCGGCATCGCCTGAGGTGGCGGCTGGGACTGCAGCTGCTGCGGCGGCGGTTGTTGAGTCAAGGGTTGTCGAGGCTGCGGTTGCACATCAGCCTCGCGCTGCTTCGGCAGCTGCGAGGGTTGCGGCTGTCTCTGCTGTGGCTCAGGCGAGGCCTGCGGCGACGGCGATGGCGCGGCGGCCTGCTGCTTGGCCGCAGCCTCCGACTTGTCGGTGAGATCCAGCTTCGGCAATCTCAGATCGGGAGTCGGCTCCGGCGGCTTCTCCTTCGCCTGTTCCTTCTGCTCGGCCTTGGCTTCCTCCTGCTTCACTTGCTCCGGCGTGACGATATCGACCGTCACCGTCTCGGGCGCGCCGGCCTGAAACGGATGGACTTCGCTGATCAGGATGATCAGTCCTACCAGGGTCAGATGCGCGATCGCCGACGCCGCAACGTCCGTCCGTATGATTGTCCGCAGTTCCATCGACCGATCTTGGATTGCCGCCCTGCTGTTAGCATACCGCGGTCTCCCCTCAATCCCATTTCGGTGCAAAGCCAAAGTCGGTCAGGCGTCCGCCGGGATTGGCGAGTGAGGCGATGCGGCCCATCTCGTCGTCCGAAAGCTCGAAATCGAAGACGTCGATGTTTTCCGACAGGCGTTCGACCCGCATGGTACGCGGGATCGCGGCGACATTCTGCTGCAAGAGCCAGCGCAGGCACACCTGCGCCGGCGTCTTGCGGTGGGCGCGGCCGATCTCCGCGAGGGTCTGGTCGGTCTTGATGCGCCCCTTGGCGATCGGGCTGTAGGCGACCAGTGCGAGCCCGTGCTGGTCGCAGGCCGCCCTCACCTTCGCCTGGTCGAGATAAGGGTGATATTCGACCTGGTTGCAGACGAGCGGCTCCGGCGATAGCGCCACCGCCTGCTCGATCAGCGCCACGGTGAAGTTGGAGACGCCGATGTGGCGGGTCAGCCCCATGGTCTTGGCGTGCGACAGCGCGCCCAGCGTCTCCGCGAGCGGCACGTGCGAATTGGGCCAGTGCAGCAGCAACAGATCGACGGAGGGAAGCCGCAGCCGCGCGAGGCTCTCCTTGACCGAGCGTTCGAGATCGTTGGGCGCGAAATGGTTGGTCCACACCTTCGTGGTGAGGAAGACGTCATCGCGGCGCACGCCGGAGGCGCGCATGCCGTCGCCGACCTCGCGCTCATTGTCGTAGGCCTGGGCGGTGTCGATGTGGCGATAGCCGAGCCGCAGCGCCTGCTCGATCACGCGCGCCGCAGGCCTTCCGCTCAGCTCCCAGGTCCCGAGCCCGATCGCGGGGATTCTTGCCCCATTGGCCTCGACGAACAGCATGAGGAATCCTCTCTGTTGCGGCAGCCCCAGATGTCATTATGGACCCGGCTCATGACGCTGCCAACCAAAGCCGCAGCGACCCGGCCCAATATTCAGCACAATGCTAACGGGAGGTGTGCGTCAGACCTTGGCGAGCGCCTGGAACACCGTGTCCGGCGCGTGCGCGATCACGGCGAGGAGCGCGCGTGCCGGGCCTCGCGGGGCGCGCTTGCCCTGCTCCCAGTTGCGAATGGTTTCGACGGGCACGCCGAGCTTGGCGGCGAACTCCATCTGGGTCAGGCAGGCGCGGCGGCGCAAATCGCGCACCGCGAGCGGGCCGGTATCCCCGGGCGCGGCATTGACTGCGGACTGGACCGGAAATTCATGTCCGTCCCGCAATTCGACAATCCGCCCGTCCGCCTTCAGCCGCAACCGCATGCTCATTCCCCCAGTCGCACGCGATGATGCGTCAGGTCGCTTAAGTTCGGATTAAAAGGTCCTGCGCCCCGGACGCGGCGCGGCACGACCGGGACGACACGAGTGGCTGGCGCAGCTGTCCCATACTCCGTCATTGCGAGGAGCCCTTGCGACGAAGCAATCCAGATCGCGAAACCGGCAAGGATTCTGGATTGCTTCGCGGAGCCTGTCATCGGGTCGCGCTTCGCGCGGACCCGTTGGCTCGCAATGACGGGGAGAGAGCGAGTGGACGGTTACCTCAACCCGAACCAGAGCGTCGCTATTCCGAGGAAGGAGAAGAATCCGACGACATCCGTCACGGTCGTCACGAAGGTGCCGGAGGCGACCGCCGGATCGGCCCTGACACGTTCGAGCGCCATCGGGATCAGGATCCCGCCGAGCGCGCCGGCAATGAGGTTGCAGACCATTGCCAGCCCGATGACGATGCCGAGGCCAGGGATCTTGAACCAGGCGACCGCGGCGATGCCCGTGATCACGGCGAAGGCCAGGCCATTGACGAGACCGACCAGGGCCTCGCGCATCACCACGCGCCAGGCGTTGGAGGAGCCGAGCTCGCGCGTCGCCAGCGCCCGCACAGCGACAGTCATGGTCTGGGTCGCAGCATTGCCGCCCTGGCTCGCCACGATCGGCGCCAGCACCGCAAGCGCCACCATCTTCTCCAGCTGCCCCTCGAACAGGCCCAGCACCGAGGACGCCAGGAACGCGGTGGCGAGGTTCACCAGCAGCCAGTTGAAGCGGCCACGCGCAATCGTCAGGAAGGTGTCCGACAATTCTTCGTCGCTGGTGACGCCGCCGAGCGCCTTGAGATCCTCGTCCGCCTCCTCCTCGATGACGTCGACGACGTCGTCGACCGTGATGACGCCGACGAGACGGTCCTGGGTGTCGAGCACGGGTGCAGCAACGAGGTTGTACTTGCCGAACATGCGCGCCACCTCCTCCTGGTCCTCCAGGACGGACACGCGGCGGCGGTCCTCGTCGGTGAGCTCGGTCAACGCCACCGGTCGGCGCGTGCGCAAGAGCACGTCGAGCGGCACGGCGCCCAGCCAGTGCTGGTCCTTGTCGACGACGTAGATCTCGTAGAAGCGGTCGGGCAGATCCGGCGTCTCGCGCATGTAGTCGATCGCCTGGCCGACGGTAAAATCCTGGGGCACGGCGATGAACTCGGTCTGCATCCGGCGGCCGGCGGAATTCTCCGGGTACAGCAGGCTGCGCTCGAGCGCGACGCGCTCCTTGAGCGGCAGCTTTTCGAGAATCTCCTCCTGCTCGGCCTCATCGAGGGTTTCCAGCAGCTCGACCGCGTCGTCCGACTCGAGCTCGCGGACGCCCTCGGCTACCGTTTCCGGCGGCAGTTCCTCGAGGATCTCCTCGCGGACGGCCTCGTCGACCTCATTCAATGCGGAGAAGTCGAAGTCGCGGCCCGTGAGCTCGACCAGGCGGACGCGGTCGTCCGGCTCAAGGGCGCCGATCAGATCGCCGAGATCGGCTTCGTGCAGCTCCGCGACGCAGGAACGCAGCGCCGCGCTGTTGCCGGCCTCGATCGCACGGGCAATTTCCTCGACGAATTCGTGACGAATCTCGCCGTCCTCATTGCGCATCGGCACGTGGTCGAGTACCGAATCCGAGGCGGATGGGGCAACGTCCATATGTTCATCCATGGCGCGCCTCGCCGTTTGACAGGTTGGAACGGGTGATCTGGGCTGACGGTTAGCCAATACCCACAAGGCAACTCCAAGCGCAATGACAAAGATGCTTCCACTGAAATGGACGTCGATGATGTCAGGTGCGGCGCTGGCCGCTCTCCTCGGCGTGAGCTCGCCTGAAGCCGCCGAGTGCCCGCGCAAGGACGCGCTCGGCACCTCGCGGGTTCTGAGCGTCGACGCCAAGACGTATCCGCGCGTCGGCTTGAAGAGCTTCCCTCAGACGCTGCCGCTGGCCGATCGCGAGGTCGTGCTGACCTTCGACGACGGGCCGAACCCGCCGACGACGCCGAAGGTGCTGGCGGCGCTGGCGCAGGAATGCGTGCGCGCGACCTTCTTCCTGATCGGCCGGCACGCCTCGCAATATCCCGACATGGTCAAGCGCATCGCACGCGAGGGCCACACCGTCGGCCACCACACCTGGTCGCACCCGTTCATGGCGCACATCCCGTTCGAGAAGGCGATGGCCGACATCGACCGCGGCATCGCTGCAGACGAGCTGGCGCTGCACGGCACCTCGACGACGACGCCCTCGACGCCGTTCTTCCGTTTTCCCTATTTCGAGTCGACGCAGGCACAGCTCGACCTGCTCCAGTCGCGTGGCATCGTCGTGTTCGGGGCCGATCTATGGGCCAGCGACTGGGAGGAGATGACGCCGGAGCAGCAATTGAAGCTCGTCACCGAGCGGCTTGCCGCAAGCGGAAGGGGCATCATCCTGTTTCACGACAACAAGGCGCGCACGGCGGCAATGATGCCGGCCTTTCTGCGGTATCTGAAGGAGAACGGTTATCGGGTGGTCCACGTCGTGCCGGCGGGCAAATCACAGAAGAACGCCGATGCGCGCTGATGCGGGAATGTCACGCCGGCGCAAAATGGGCTGATCCGGGCCCAATTAACACTCCGTTCATGCTACCGCGTGCAAAGATGGTCGGGCTAGTGCACCTGAACCATTTTGGGGCGTGTCCGACCTAATAAGGCGGCAAACGCGGATGAGGGCAGACCGGGTTCATGATCGGAAGTAGCGTTGTTCTGCGGACGCGATCGTGGACCGCCCGTGGCCTGTTCCTTGGCCTGTTATTTGGATTACTGACCACCGCTTCGCCGGAGGCACTTGCGGCCGACTGTCCCGGCAACCCGGATGCCCTCGGCACCTCCCGCACACTCGTGGTCGATCCGCGCGAGCATCCACTGATCGGCACCATGCAGTATCGCGAGACGCTGCCGTTGAAGGACCATGAAGTCGTTCTGACCTTCGATGACGGTCCGATCCCGAAATATTCCAACCAGGTGCTCAAGATCCTCGCCGACGAATGCATCAAGGCGACCTTCTTCATCGTCGGCAACCAGGCCAAGGCCAATCCGGAAGGCGTCCGCAAACTGGTCGCGGCAGGCCACACCGTCGGCACCCACAGCATGGATCATCCGCTGACCTTCGACCGGATGCCGATCGAAAAGGCCGAGGCGGAGATCAACGGCGGGATCGAGTGGACGTCGGCTGCGATGACCGATCCGTCCCAGCTCGCGCCGTTCTTCCGCATTCCTGGCCTGATGCGCGCCGAGGGCGTCGAGAACCATCTGATCTCGCGCGGCATCCAGGTCTGGAGCGCCGATTTCCCGGCCGACGATTGGCGGCATGTGTCATCCGACCGCGTCTACCAGCTCGCGATCCAGCGGCTGGAGGCGAAGGGCAAGGGCATCCTGCTGCTGCACGACATCCAGGCCCGCACCGTGGCGGCGCTGCCGAAGATCATCCGCGACCTCAAGGCGCGCGGCTATCGCATCGTGCATGTGGTGCCCGCCACGCCCGACCGCCCGGCGACACCGACCACGCAAGTCGAATGGCTGCTGCGTCCGCCGACCGAAACGACGCCGATCGCGCGCTGGCCGCGCGTGCCACATTTCGTGTTCACGGAGACCCGGATGCTGCCGGCTCCCGCTCTGGCCGACCTCAATGCCCGGGCCGAGCATCAGCCGCTGCTGCCGCGCCGGACGATGGCACAGGCCAATGTCGCGGCGACCCTGCCGGTGCCGGGCCGCGCGCTCTTTGCGATTCCGGAAGGTTCGGTCGAGGTGCTGCTGTCGACGACTCTTTCGCGGCGTGCCGCGACACGGCTGGCGACGGCCGCCCAGGCCTTTGATGCGGCCAAGGACAAGGCAGCACAGGGCAAGCCAGCGAAGAAGCCGCAGCTACGGCGTACGGCTCATGCGGCGCCGGTGGCAACGGATCATGCCGCACAGCCCCTCGATATTGCACCTAAGAGCGCCGACACGAAGAGCGGAGGCCCCAAGGGCGCGGCCTCCAAGGGTACTGCGCCCCGTCCGACCCGCGTCGCCAGCCTGAAGAAGCGCGCTTAGGTCCTCACTGCCGCAGGATGGCGGCGACGCAGAGCAGCACGATCAGGGCCAGGAAGAACAGGTCCATATACGACTTGAGCTCGCCGTCGCGCCGCAGCCGCGCAACGTCGGCGACGACCTGCTTGCGCGTCATGGTTCCGCCCGAACCGTCGTTGATGGGCGCCTGCAGGCGCCTGGTCTCGGCTTCCAGCTTCTCGATCTTCTGGAAGAAGTAGAACGCGCGCAGAGTCGAGGCCGAGCGCATGGCGGCATAGACCAGCACCAGGATCGCCAGGATCGCCCGGTTCGGGTACTTCTCCATGAAGTTCAGGCTGAAATAGACCACCGCCATGAAGGCGAAATTGGTGAGGAAGCGGTAGACGAAGCTGAGGAAGACCATGCTGGCTCGAACCTTGCGGGGCGCCACCCAACGGCGTTGCGATTTCGGGATCGGGACCCAGACCGGAACGGCCAGTCTGGAAGCGGCAGCGGCCCGTCTACGCCAAGTTCGTTTCAACAAAGATACGATCGCCCCGCAACTCTTCGCCTTTTAGCCGCACGCGGCCGTAAGGCAAGCCGAAGCATGACCAATCGGCGCGCCCCCGCAGCACGCCCGCAAGCTCTCAATGGCGATTTGGCGAAAGTCGCGGTAAGCTGCGACCGCCACATGTGAGGTTCTTCCGATGCCGAAGAAGGGAATCACGGGCCACGACGACTGGGTTCTGACCGAGGCGCTCGCGACCGCCTTGGTCGCGCTGGAGCAGCTCGAGCCAAAGCACCAGCCGAACGCGCATATGGAGGATATCCGAAAGTTGCTCGCAAACGGCAAGGAGCCGGCGGCGGTGAGCCTGCACCTCGCCCAGGCCAAATGCCGTCTGTTTCCCGAGCTCGACCCGCTGCAGATCTACCGGGAATACGGCATCGGCGAGGAGTATGGCTGAGTGGCTCGCTTCAAGAGCCGCAAGTTCGACGCGGCGCGATGCTCTACTTTTGCGAGGTCTTCAGCAGCGGGCATTCGCTCTGTTCCAGGGGAAGATAGGCGTCCTCGGCACGGATAGTCTCGACGACGTCGTAGTAGTCCCAGGGGGCTTTTACGTCCGCAGGCTTTCTGACCTCGACCAGATGGAAATCGTGCACCAGCTTGTTGTCAGCGCGCAGCCGCGCGCCCGGCGCATAGAAATCGTCGACGGGCATCGACCGCATCTTCTCCAGGACAGCATTGGTTTCATCCGTGCCCGCGGCAGCCGCGGCCCGCAGATATTGCAGGACGGCCGAATAGACGGCGGCTTGTGGCGCGGTCGGCATGGCGTTGTGCAGCTTGTAGAATCTCTGGGCGAACGCCCGCGTCGCCTCGTTGAGGGCCCAATACCAGGCGGTGACCGTCGTGAGGCCCTTGGCGGTCTCGGCACCCATGGCGTGAACATCGGTCAGGAACATGAGCTCGGCGACGGCCTTCTGAGGCCCCGTATGCATTCCGAATTCGTTCCATTGCTTCATCGAGGTCACGAGCTGTTCGCCGGCATTGGCGAACGCGACCACCTTGGCCTTGGACGCCTGGGCCTGGAGCAGGAACGAGCTGTAATCCGCATTTCCCAAGGGATGAAAAACCGCGCCGAGCGACTTGGCGCCGGTCGCTGCGAGCACGCGCTGGGAGACATCCACCATGTTGCGTCCGAATGCATAGTCCGACGCGATGAAGAACCAGCTGTCGTATCCCTGCGAGACCAGCTTGCGAACCGAGCCGGCGACCAGATTGTAGTTGTCGTGCAACCACATCAGACCGGTGCGCGCGCATTGCTTGCCGCCGATGTCGGTGGTGCCGACCGCCGAGTAGATCACGATCTTGTTCTTGTCGCGCGCGATCGACTGGATGGCGAGCGCAACGGCGGAGTTTCCGACGTCGGCCACCATGTCGATGCCGTCCACGTCGAACCATTTGCGGACGATCTGGGCACCGATATCCGGCTTGTTCTGATGATCGGCAACGATGATGTCGACCTTGAGCCCGGGCGCGGCCTTCTGAAAGTCTTCGACCGCCATCTTCGCGGCGACGACGGAGCCCGGTCCGGCAAGATCCGACAAGGGTCCCGCCTGGTCGTTGATGATGCCGATCCGGATCGCGCCACCGGAAAAATCGGCGGCCTGGCCTCGTTCGGCGAATGCGACCGGACCCAGCGCCAGGATGAAACCGAAAGCCGACCGGCAAAGCCGGTTATGCCATGACCGTGACGCCCCTGCCCGATCCACCATCTTCCCCTCCGCTCTGACATCGCGACGATCGTCGCCGATGATTGCCCCGAAATCGCCGCGCTATCTTTCCTGGCGGATAGCCTTCCTGACGAGCTCCAGCCGCCGCGCCTGCGCCGGCGCAACCCGTTCCTTCATCGCTGCGACGATCGCGGCCGGCGCCGTTTCCGGCGAGCCGGCCTGGAAAGGCGGCGCAGGATTGTATTCCATGCGCAGCTGGATCAATTCCGCAGCCGCGCGGCCCCTCAACATGGAGACCAGCGTGAGTGCAAAGTCGATGCCGGCGGTGATGCCGCCGCCCGTGATGCGGTTGCGGTCGATGCACACCCTCTCCCGCGACACCTCGGCCCCGAAGAAGGGCAAGGCGTCTGTCGCCGTCCAGTGCGTGGCCGCACGATATCCCTCGAGCAGGCCGGCCGCGCCGAGCACGAGCGAGCCGGTGCAGACCGACGTGACATACTGCGCCCTGCCCGCCTGCCGGCGCAGAAACGCGAGCACCTCCTCGTCCAGCATGAGTTCGTCGGTGCCGTAACCGCCGGGGACGCAGATCACGTCGAGCTGCGCGCAATCGGCGAAGGTGACGGTCGGCGTCAGCGCGATCACGGAATCGCTCGGCACGGGCTCGATGCGCTTCCAGATCAGATGCACCGTCGCGTCAGGCAGGCTGGAGAAGACTTGGGCAGGACCGGTGAGATCGAGCTGGGTAACGCGAGGAAAAACCAGAAGACCGATCTGCAACGGGTCCGACATAACCACCTCGACATCGCGCTTGACGATGCAAGCCTGCCATGTTGGCCTTAGGGTCGGAAACGGCGTAATTCCCTCATTTTTGGACGCATCCATGATCGGCTTTCTGATCTTTCCCGAATTCCAGTTGCTGGATGCGGCCGGCCCCATCTCGGTGTTCGAGATCGCAAGACGCCACACTCCGAATGCACCGCGCGTGATCAATGTCGCGGCGAAGGCCGGTGCCGTACGCAGCTCGTCGGGCACCGAGATGCTGGCGCGCAGCCTGCGATCGGCCAGCTCGGTCACGACGCTCTTCGTCGCCGGTGGTGAGGGCGTCGAAGCTGCGGCGCGCTGCAAGGCCACCATCGCCTTCATTCAACGGCTGGCGCGCCGCGGCGTGCGAATGGCCAGCGTTTGCTCCGGCGCATATCTGCTGGCCGAAGCCGGGGTCCTCGACGGACGCTGCGCAACGACGCATTGGTCCTGCACCCGCGACTTCATCGGGCGCTATCCGAAGGTCAGGCTCGAGCCGGACCAGATCTTCACGCGCGACGGCGGCGTATGGACGTCGGCCGGCATCACGGCCGGAATCGATCTGGCACTCGCCATGATCGCGGAGGACCATGGCGAGGAGATTTCGCAGGCAACCGCACGCCAGCTCGTGCTCTATCATCGCCGCAGCGGCGGGCAATCGCAGTTCTCGAGTCTGCTCGAGCTGAAGACGCCGAACGGCCGCTTCGGCGGCTTGTTGTCGTGGATGCGCGAGAATTTGGATGCACCGCTCACGGTCGAGACGCTGGCCGAGCGCGCGGGGCTGAGCTCCCGGCATTTCGTCCGCTCCTTCATCGCCGAAACCGGATCCACGCCGACAAAGGCGGTCGAGCGCTTGCGCGTCGAGGTGGCGCGCGAGCGGGTGCAGTCCTCCGGAGAGACGATCGAGCGTGTCGCGCGATCCACGGGTTTTCGCGACCCCGAGCGGATGCGCCGGGCCTTCATCCGAGCATTCGGTCAGCCGCCACAGTCGTTGCGGCGCTCCGCACGAATGATGTGAGGATGCAGGAAACCGGCTAGGGGCCGCCGGCGACCGATCCAGCGATCACCATGGCGAGCGCTCCCAGGTCGATCTTGCCGTTGACGGTCAGCTCCTCAGAGCCCTTCGCGTCTGCCGCGCCCTGGACCTGCAGCGATTGCGGCCGGTCAGCAGCCTGGCGCTTCAACTCGTCGACAATGGCTTCCTTGAGCTTCTCTTCCAGCATGGGCTCTTCCCTCGCGTCCGCCCAGTCAAGACGAAGGCGCGCACTTCGTTCCCTCAGGCCAGGCGCCGCGGCAGACTGTTGTGGATCGTGCAGGCGGCATTTGCGGCGTGCCCGAAGGCGACTGAGATCTGGTGCAGATCGGTGACGACGTCGCCAATGCCGTAGAGCCCCTCGATCGACGTGCGCTGATGATCGTCGACCTTCAGATGACCGTCTGAGGCGTGGTCGGCGCCCAGCGCCGTCGCGAGCTGAGAGCGGACCTCCGCGCCCATCGCAGGATAGACGATGTCGAACTGCGCGGTACGTCCGTCCGCGAAGTCCGCTCCAACGCCGCCTTCTCGTCGCGTCAGGCGCAGGTCGGGCGCGAACACGATTCCGACACCCGCCTCGGACAGCTCCGACGTTGCGGCCTTCGGGTCGTCCGCGCCGGTCGCAAGCAGCGTCACGTCGCGCGCGTAGCCACGCAGGAAAAGCGCCTTGCCGGCCGCACGATCAAGCGGCCCGACGACGCCGATGCGGCGGCCTGCGGCCTCGAAAGCGTCGCAGATAGGGCAGTAGCGCAGGAGTCCGTCCGCGACCGCCGCGCGCCACTCCGCGAATGGCGGATGAGTATCGACGATGCCGCAGGCGAGAACCACGGTGGCCGCCTGATGCACGCGACCGTTCCAAGTCGCTTCGAAACCGCATCGGTGCCGCTGCAATGCCGTGACCTCCGCTTCGACCCGTACGACGGCGAGATCATCGAGCTGGGCCGACATCCGTTCGATCAATTCGGTGCCGGACAGGCCGTGGACGAAGCCCGGGACGTTGTGACTGCGCGGGATCAGCGCCGCCCGGCTCGCGCCCGCGTCCACGACGCAGACGCTGCGGCGGAAACGCGCCAGATAGATCGCAGCCATCAGCCCGGCCGGGCCGCCGCCAACGATCAGGCATTCAAGTGGCGGTGCGCCGGTCATTTTTCATTTGGTCCGCAAGTCGATATCATTCGGCCAACCCGGGACGCAGCGCGCAGTTCCCACGGCTCTACTGGCGAGCAATCTCCTGCGGCGCATCGAATTTCGCGATCCGCTGATCAAGCCGCCACAGCTCGATGCGGTGGACCAGCACGAGCGCGGCCGCTTCGCGCTTGGCCTGCTCGTCGTCGTCGCAGACCAGATTGATGCATCCGAACACGTGCCCGTCCGGATCGATCTGGAACGCGCGGTAATGCTTGATGCTCCCCATCATGATCGTCCACGTCTTGGGGACACGGGTCCGCTCAGCCAGTCTGTCAGGTTCGAGGTCACTTCGTTCTGCTTGGCGCGTCGCAGCAGCATCTCGCGTTCCCTGCCGGGTGGCAGGCTGCGCGCTCGTTCGCGGGCATTCTCGGCGAATGCGGCCAGCCGCTCCTGAAGTGATTGGGTCTGTTTCCTGCGGTTACGTTTGGCGGTCATCGGGCTTTCACATTGGATTTGGGATGGAAGAAAGCTGGCCCGGCAGGAGGTTGGCGCCGGGCCCCAAGTCGCTTGTCAGTCAAAGGCGCTGCCGGCCGGGGCGGCCCAGTTCCGGAAGCGCGTTTGTAGCTTCCGCCGCAACTTCCGGTTCCAGCATTTCCATAAGTTAACGGCGCGAGATTTTGCCGAGGAGAAGGCTTGGCTCTCGGTCACCAGATACGGCGGAACCGAAATGCTGATTCGCATGTTCAAGAACGACTTGAAGGAGGATCATCATGGCAAAAGCAGCATGGAAACGGCCGGGCTCACCGATCGGCCGCAAGGGACCGCGCAAGGCAAATCCCGCGTACAAGCGTCGGGCGCGGCAGCCTTGGACTCCTGCGGACGTGAGCAAGCTGAAGCAGCTTGCGAAAGGCAACACGCCAACCGGCGTGATGAGCATCAAGCTTCAACGCCCGGTCGCGGCCATTCGGAGCAAGGCGCAACGCGAAGGAATTTCTCTGAGACCCGTCAACCGCTCGCCGTACAACCGGCGAACCAAAGCCGCGAAACGGCGCTGACCGACGCACCGCCGGGGCGACAACCGGACGCAACGGGGACGATGGACGTGGCGCTCATTTTCAGGTTTCTGCCCACGACATCAGCGCATCGTTACGCGCCGAGATCTAACCCGTTCCCGGCGCGTGCTGCGGCATCCCGCCCTCAGTGAGGCGGCTGCAGGCCCGGTGACCGTAGCCATTCGCTCATCTGAGACCCCGTTTCCGCCTGACGCGCCTTGCGCAACGTGGCGTCCCGCGCCGCGCCGGGCGGAAGCGCCTTGGCTTCCTCGCGTAGCCGCTCAGCTTCCGCGGCCAAGCGCGTCTCTAACTTCTCGACTTGCTTGAATCGATGTCGCGTCATCAGGCGTTCTCCTGGACATGCGGCCGAGCGCGCCGTTGCGTTCTTACGTTCATGAGGCGCCGAGCCGTGTCGACCGGCAAACAATCAACTTCGCGGAGGGGCAAGGGTTGCGCATCCGCGCAAAAAGACCGAGGTTACGGCTTCTCGTTGTCCCGGCGCGCCTTGATTTCCGAACGAAGCATCGCGCTATCCATGATAGCCAAGCGCAAATCGTTCACGGTTTCGCTGTATTGGTCCGCATCCCGCCTGTGCTGCTCCCGGAGGGAGCGGCTCTCCTCGATAGCGCGTGCGGCACGCGCAAACAGGGCGTCAGGCATCCCACATGATGCGCCGAAGCTCTCGAGGGTTCTCTTGCATAGGTTACTCAAAGCGAGCCAATGGCTCAAAAAGCGCCAAAGACTAACCTGGATCAAGTGCCTACAACCCTTGCGGCGCTTTCTTCAACCAAGAGCGGGTGACCGGGATCCTAATTGGAGGCGATTCCCGTCTGCTCGCCGAAACGCCGCGGCTGGTATAAGGTCGCATCATCACTGGCTGATGCTCTGCCCGTAGGCGCTGGTGGCTGAGAGACCAATGGTGCTCCCGCCTGCATAATTGGGGGAGCGCCTGATGGCGAAGCAAATCCAATATCCATTGCAGTCGGACGAAAAGCACGTGCAGCAGGTTCGCGACGCCATTCGCGAGGCACGAAAAGTTCTGGAGCTTCCCCTGCCGGATACGTTCCTCGGCCGGCGAACTCACGAGCCCCTTCCACCCGGACAAGGCGATGACACGCCAGAAGAGGAACGTCGCAAAGCATGATGGCGGCTTGAGGACGGCTTCTACTCGGGTCGCCGACGAGCCGAGCGAAGGACGAGGCCTCATCGTGCCGTTTCAGCTCCTTTGATACAGGCGCAGGTAGCTGGGCGAGTACAACGCCGCGTTCTTGAGCGCATCGAGGTCCGGGATGGTCAGCGTCCGCTCGCGCAGCACGATCAGTCCGGCCCCCCGCAGCTCTTGAAGGGTCCGATTGAGATGAACGACGGACAATCCCGTGGCATCCGCGAGGTCCATTTGCGTCACGGGCATGATGCAGGAATTGCGGTCGATCATGCCCACGGGGCGGAGCCGCTCGAAGATCTCGCAGAACAGATGGGCCACGCGCTCGAGCGCGACGCGGCGGCCGAGATTGATGGCCCATTCGCGCTGGATTGCATTGTTGAGCAGCGTCTCGCACCAGAAAGCCTCAGACAGCGTCGGGTTGCTCGCCACGAGGCTCTCGAATCGGGGGCGTTTGATCTCGGCATAGACCACCGGCGTGAGCGTCACGATCGAATGGTCCATCTCCGCAAGCAGGTAGGCGTGCGCATCGCAGCTCTCGCCCGGGAAGATGAAATTGACGATCTGGCGGCGGCCGTCCTCCAGCATTTTGTAGCGGCCGAGCCAGCCCGACAGGAGGACCCGGACACTATCCACGGGATCACTCTCCGTGACCAGGTCTTCGCCAGATCCGGCGCGCTGGAGGCCTTCGAGAACAGCAAGTTCGAGCGATTCCTGAGCCTCGGTCGACAACGGCCTGAGCGCGCTCAGCCGGCGAACGACCGGCTCCAAAACGCTACGATCCGCTGTCAACGCCGGCATCAGAGGACAACCACGGGTGTATGGAAGGCGCGCTTACTCAGGGGAATCGCGATGGTGCATTGCAACCCGGCCGGGTTGAACACCATCGTGGTCTGCCCCTTCAACTCGAAAGCCAGCGTGCGCTCCAGAAGCTCGGTACCAAATCCTTTCCGCAGCCTTGGGCTCACGTGTGGCCCGCCGCGCTCCCGCCATTCGAACAACAGCTCCGCCGGCTCAGTGCTCTCATCGATGCGCCAGGTCACTTCAATGCGCCCGGTCGGCCGGCTCAGGGCGCCGTATTTGAGCGCATTGGTCGCGAGCTCGTGGATCGCCAGCGCGAAGGTTTCCGCCGCCTTCGGCTGGAAGCGCACCTTCGGCCCCGAGACCCGCATCTGCTCGCCCTCGCGGGCATTGTAGGCAAGGAGCTCCTCGATCACGAGATATTCGAGATCGACGCCGCCTTCGGGATCGCGGGTCACCAGCGCCTGAGTTCGGGCGAAGGCGTTCAGCCGGCCGTCGAGATGAGAGGCGTATTCCTCGACGGTAGAGCTCGTCTCCGCCGAGCGGCGGGCGATCGAGCGCACCACACCGAGCGTGTTGCGAACGCGGTGCTGGAGCTCGGCCAGCAGCAGTCGCTGGCGCTCCTCGGCACGGGTGATGGCGGTCACGTCTACGAAGGTAATGGCGACGCCCGCGATGAAATTGTCGATGCTGCGATAGGGCAGGATTCGCACGATGTAACGCGTGCCGCTGTCCGGCGCGCTCAGCTCGCGCTCGACGCTGGCGAGCGTGCGCAGCACCCGACGAATGTCATCATAGAGCTCCTCGATCGGGATACGCGCCTTGATGTGGGCAATGGGCCGGCCTATGTCCGTCTCGACGAGATGCAAAATCTGCGTGATCGCAAGCGTGAAGTTCATCACGCGCAGATCGTTGTCGAGGAACACAGTCGCGATCTGCGTGCTCTCGAGGAAATTCTTCAGGTCGCTGGTGGCGCGCGTCAAGTCCTGGACACGGTGCGCCAGCTCGCTGTTGACGGTGGTCAGCTCCTCATTGACCGACTGCAATTCCTCGCGCGAGGTCTCCAGTTCCTCATTTGCGGACTGAAGCTCCTCGTTCAGCGACTGGTATTCCTCGTTGGAGGATTTCAGCTCCTCATTGCTGCTCTCCAGCTCCTCGATCGTCGCCTGGAGGCGCTCGCGTGTGGCGCGCAAATCGTTTTCGAGGCGCTCAAGATGCTCGGTGCGCACCAGCGCATTCGGACTGTTCTGAACGGTGTCGCCGCCGCGGGCGGGGCCGTCCTTGAACAGGACCACGAAGTTGCGCGTCCCGCCATTGCCCTCCTGAATCGGCTCCACGGTAATGTCGACCAGCACGCGGTGACCATTCTGTCCGAATTGCACCCGCTCGGCATAGGCGGCCTCGTTCGCTTCGGCGGCGCGGCTGAGCGCCGTCCGCAATTCCAGGCGGAGGTCACGATGGATGAGCTGGAGCAGGTCGAGCGTGGCGGCACCCGCCGTCGGCTCGATGTAGCGGCCGGTCCGTCCGGAGAAATGCAGGATGTGGAAATTGTCATCCGTGATGACATAAGCGGGCGCATAGCGCTCCGCGATGCGATGCGCGCGGCGCTCCAGCCCGACATCGGAGGTGAACGAGCGCAGGGGCGAGACCTCGGCCAGCACCCTGCCCGCCGTCGTGATCGGAAACTCCGGCGGCAACCGCGTTCCGGTCTCCAGCTTCTTGAAGATGCGAACGCGACGGTCGACCGGCACGAAGAGCCTGGGGTGCCGCGTCACGTTCTCGGAATTTCCCAGGAACAGATAGCGGTCCGGCAGCAACGCAAAGTGGAACAGCGGAATCAGCCGGTCCTGCAATTCGGCATTGAGATAGATGAGCAGGTTGCGGCACGAGACGAGGTCGAGCCTGGAGAACGGCGCATCCTTGATGACGTTGTGCTGCGAGAAGATGCACATCTCGCGCAGCTCCTTCACTACGCTAAAGGTGTCGCCCTCGCGCACGAACCAGCGCGTCAGGCGTTCGCTGGTCATGTCCGCCTCGATATTGGTGCGATAGCGCCCGACGCGGGCGGTCGCAAGCGCGCGTCCATCGATGTCGGTGGCGAAGACCTGGACCTGCGGCACGGAATCCATGCGCGCCATATGCTCGCGCAGGAGAATAGCGATCGAATAGGCCTCCTCGCCCGTGGCGCAGCCGAGTACCCAGACGCGCACCTGCTGGCCCGCTCCCTTGCCCTCGAATATCTTCGGGATGATCTGGTTTTCCAGCACCTCGAACTCGCGTTTGTCCCGGAAGAACTCGGTGACACCGATCAGGAGGTCATTGAAGAGGTGCTGAGCCTCGTCCTTGTTGTTGCGCAGGAAATCCACGTAGGCGGCGATGTCGTCGATCTGGACCACCTGCATGCGCCGCTGCACTCGGCGCAGGAAGGTGTTCTGCTTGTAGTCGTGGAAATCGTTGCCGGTCTTGACGTGAAGGATGTCGGCGATCTGCGACAGCGAGGCCACCGCGGCGGCCAGCACCTCGTCGAATCCCTGCTTCTCGTCCAGACGCCGCAGGTGACGGGCGTATACCTGTATGTGCCCGGGGATCTCCTCCGGCGGCAGCACGTAGTCAGCGATCGAAGCCGGCGTGTTGCCGCCGTCCAGGTGCTCAGCCTCTTGCGGGCCTGCGACCCTTTCTGCGATTGCCAGACCACCGTGATCCTTCAGCGTCGCCGTGCCGAGCGTGCCGTCACCACCGGTGCCGGCAAGGACGACGCCGATGGATTGCTCGGCGCGTTCCTCCGCCAGCGAGACCAGGAAGGTGTCGATGTTGGCGTGCTCGCCGGTCGCCTGCTCCACCTTGCGGATCGCGAACCGGTCGCCCTGGATCGTGGTGATCATCGCTGGCGGGCACAGATAGATCTTGCCACCCTCTATCGCGTGGCCATCGCCGATCTCGGCAACCTTGCCGCCATTGGACGCCTGCACGATCCCGCGCAACCGTTGCTCATCGAAGGCCTCATGATGCTGCAGCGCCAGCACGATCGCCTGATCGGCTCCGATGGTCAGCTTGGCGAAGAAGCGCTCGATGCTGTCCAAGGCGCCGGGCGAGGCAGCCACCCCTATGATCAGCGGCGTCTTGATCTGGCGCTCTCCCTGGACCGGCTGGTCGCCGACGTCTTGCATGGCTCTGGTGGCTCTCGTTCGCTCCCGGGACCAGCGGTCGCCCGGTCTCTGCAAATAACAGAAATCGACATTATCCCAACACATCAAACGCGAAAATGTCCCCGGCCTCGGGTGTTGTCAGCTCCGGTCGCCACGTCCATACTCGCCGGCACAGCGGAGGAACCCGCAATGCCGATCTCCGAGGAGCTTGCCGATCTGATCAGGCGCGCCGATCGCGCCAAAGCAGACGCTCGCCGCCTGCTGGCCGAGAACGAGCGCTGGCGCCGCTACGCGGAATGGCAGCTTGATGGCACATTCGAGCTCAGCGCGGAGTTCAGGAGAGCTGCCTTGCGTGCTATCCTGCTGCGACCTCCTGGCTGAGATATTCGACCCGCTGCGCCATCAGGACGCGGTGCCGCTCCCACCCCACCCCGGTTTGCTTGAGCAGGCTGACGAGCCGCTCCGCCTGCCGTGTGTCGTGACCGCCGACCATGAGCTCACGCACCCGATCTTCCTGATCGCGGATGCGCAGCCAACCGTCCTCAATGTCCTGATCGGCCTTCAGCAGCAGGCGTCGCTCGGCTTCAAGCTGTGCGGTGCGCTCGGCAAGGGAGACGGCCATGGGAAGCCGTCAAGCTTCCCGTTCGCCGCTGGGACGATCGAGCGACTTCAGCACGACTCGTCGGATCATGTCGGCATACTCGCGATATTCAACTGCCCTGGCCTCGTACATCTCGGCGACCGCAGTGCGACCGCTGCGCCGCCCATCGGCTGCCATGCGTTGCACCAGTTCTGCACGCTCCTCGATGATGCGCAGCGCCACGCGCAGGGCTTCGTCGACGCGTCCCTCCTGCTCCTTGGCGAGCGCATCGGCCGTGAAGCCGTGACCGACCTGGCAGCGGAAGCGCATCGGGCGCGCGTCCTTGACTTTCGAAAGCACGCCACCGCACGCCGGGCAGGTCAGCCCGACAGGGTCCGCAACCGCGGCCAGATTGTCGCTGCCGATGCGCTCCCCGGCCGCGATCTCGACCTCGAGCCTGATCTCGGGCGGGATGGACAGGGCGGGGCCGGCCGGCTCCCTGACGAGTTCGGACAGCACGTCACCCATTGTGGCGCCGGGAACGCAGAGGTCGACCGTCGTCGCTTCCATTGCGCGCCGCGGCATCTCCTCTGAGATTGCGTCCGCGGGGTCCTGCACTACGGCCATCCCCCCGCAGCGCTTGATGGCGTTGAGGCCGGCCGCGCCATCGGACAACAGTCCGCTCAGGAGCACGCCGATCACACGCGGTCCGTGGTAGAGGGCAGCGGAGCGAAACAGGGCGTCGATCGCGGGCCGCACCATGTTTTCGCGCGGTCCGCGGCCGAGGAAAATGTGATCCCCGGACAGCAGCAGATGATGGTCCGGCGCGGCAAGATAGATCCGGCCCGGCTCGATCTCCATGCCGTTCTGCGCCTGGCGCACGGGAAGCGGCCCGGCACTGCTGGCAACGGTGGAGAGAATGCCGATGCCTTGCGCCGGGATGTGCAGCACGACGAAAACGGCGGCCGGCAAGTCGGCGGGCAGACGGCCCAAAATCTGCTTCAGTGGCGCAGTGGCCCCGGCCGAGCCCCCGATGACCATGATGTCACGGTTGCTCATGGAACTCGCCTCCGATTGCATCGTTTGCAGTTTGCACCAAGGCGGAGCGCCGTTTTATGTTCCTAGGAGGCTGACAGCATGACGGCATGGTCGCACCGGGGCGCACCGCTCGCGGGGCGTCGCATTTTCGTGGTCGAGGACGAGTATTTCCTCGCCGATGACATCGGCAAGACATTCCGGGCAATGGGCGCGGAGATCGCGGGGCCTTTCGGTGATTTCGAGGACGCGCTCAGGGTCGTGCGCGACGGCAGCGTCCTGGATGCCGCCGTGCTCGACGTCAACATCCGCAGCGAGATGGTCTTTCCGATCGCCCGCGAATTGAGAGCGCGAAACGTCCCGTTCGTCTTCACCACGGGATACGACAAAGTCGCGCTCGGTCCGGAGTTTCAGGACGTGCCGCTGATGGAAAAGCCGATCGATCTTCCCGCGATGGCGCAGAAGCTGACTGGGCTCATCGCGGAGCCCAGGGTGTGACCAAGCACGAGGCGTGTCATTTGGCCTGCATCGCAGCACAAGAATAGAAGGAAGCTCGATCTGCGCAGCTCGCTCGCGCCGTCGACCGGACAAGCCCGCGGCCCCGAGTCCGCCGACCTACGATCAGAACAAATGCGCGAAGGCAAGCCAGGCGGTCACGACCAGGCACAGGATGACTGCGGCGTAAGGTAGCGCGACGCGCAAGACGGCAACCTCCCCCAAGTCAGCTCATCATCATCCAGACGAGCGCCGCCAGCATCACGAGGAAACCCGTGATAGCGGTCGCGATAAAGGCCAGTTCGATACGATCCATAGCCATCGCTGCCCCCTTTCTCCATCGGTCAAAATGTGACCGCTACCGGACCGCTGCGCATTAAGCTGTGTGAATCGTCTCTCCCTACCTGAACGAATTCGAGACTGCCGCCGCGGCGAACGCCGCCGAAGCGCGCACGAAACCTATGACTTTGCCGTGCCCGGCTCCGCCATCTTGCGGTGCTGCTTGGCCAGCATCTCGTTCGGTGTGACGTTGGCGACCGTGGTCTGGATCTTGTTCTTCATCCCAGCGACGACGTCGGCCTCCCCGCGCATCATCGCATCGAAGCCGACCTTGGCGACATCGTAGGCGCCGTCCTTCTTCTCGGTGCCGACCTTAGTGTCCATCATCTCGGCGCGGCGGAAGAACTCGGTCTCTGTCGGACCCGGCATCAGGCAGGTGACTGTGACACCGCTATCGCGCAGTTCTTCGCGCAGCGCGAACGAGAATGAATCGAGGAATGCCTTGCTGCCGTTGTAGGCGCCCTGGAAACTCCCGGGCATAAAGCCGGCAATCGAGCCGGTGATCAGGATGCGGCCGGCATTGCGGCGGAGCATCCCGTTGCCGACGCGGTGGATCAGATACAGCGTGCCGGTGATGTTGGTGTCGATGAGGTGCTTCACCCTGGCAAAGTCCTGGTCGAGAAAGGCCTTGCCCAGGCCGACCCCGGCATTGGCCAGCAGCGCATCGATCGACCGGTCGCCGACGGCCGCGCACAGCTTGTCGACACCCTCAGTCGTAGCGAGATCGGCCTCGACAGGCTCCACGCTTCCGCCCAGGCGGCGCAGATCGACCGCCACCCGCTCGATCTGCGGTTCGTCCGCGGCGACGACGAGGTTGAAACCTGCCTGGGCGCAGCATCTTGCGAGTTCCAGGCCGATACCGGTTGAGGCGCCGGTGACGACGGCGAGTTGATTGGCGGGCATGCGCACATTCCTACAATCGAGGTGATCACCTCCAATCTCTGCCCTGCTCCCTCGTTCCTATTTTGCGCAGTGCGAAGAATTTGCGCGGGGCGATAGCAACCATCGTTCATTCCCGGACTTAGAAGCCAGCTGGTTCAAACGGGAGGACGGAGATGAAGGCGCTGGTCTGGCACGGCAAGGAGGACATCCGGTGCGACACCGTCACCGACCCGGAGATCCAGGACCCGCGCGACGCCATCATCAAGGTCACGAGCTGCGCCATCTGCGGCTCCGACCTTCATCTCTTCCACAACTTCATTCCCGGCATGCTGCCCGGCGACATCATGGGCCACGAGACCATGGGCGAAGTTGTCGAGGTCGGCTCGGGCGTCAACGGCAAGCTGAAGAAGGGCGACCGCATCGTCGTGCCCTTCACGATCATTTGCGGCGAATGCGACCAATGCAAGCGCGGCAATTTCTCCGTGTGCGAGACCACCAATCGCAAGCGTCATTTGGCCGACAAGGTGTTCGGCCACACTACCGCGGGCCTGTTCGGCTACACGCATCTGACCGGCGGTTATCCCGGGGGCCAGGCTGAATATCTCCGCGTGCCCTTCGCCGACGCCACCCACATCAAGGTGCCCGCGGGCATCCCCGACGAGCAATTGCTGTTCCTCAGCGACATCTTCCCGACCGGCTGGCAGGCCGCCGTGCAATGCGACATCGAGCCCACCGACACGGTCGCGATCTGGGGCTGCGGCCCGGTCGGCCAGATGGCGGTCCGCAGCGCCCTCCTGCTCGGCGCCAACCAGGTGATCGCGATCGACTGCCTGCCCGACCGGCTCAGCATGGCGGAGGCCGGCGGCGCGACCACGATCAACTTCGAGAGCGAGAGCGTGGTTGAGCGGCTGAACGAGCTGACCGACGGCAAGGGACCGGAAAAGTGCATCGATTGCGCGGGCATGGAAGCTCACGTGATGCCGTCCCAGCCCGACACGGTGCTCGACCGCGCCAAGCAGATGGTGATGCTGGAAAGCGACCGGCCGCACGTGCTGCGCGAGATGATCTATGTCTGCCGACCGGGCGGCATCATCTCGGTCGCCGGCGTCTACAGCGGCCTGTCCGACAACATGCCGATGGGCGCCTTCATGAACAAGGGCCTGACGATGCGGACCGGCCAGACCCACGTCAACCGCTGGACCGACGACCTGCTCCGCCGCATCGAAGAGGGCGAAATCGATCCGTCCTTCGTCATCACCCACACCGTCCCGCTCAGCCAGGGACCCGAGATGTACCAGGTGTTCCGCGATAAGCGCGATTCCTGCGTCAAGGTCGTGCTGAAGCCCTGAGGAGCAGACCTATGTTTCATTTCTCCAACATCGTACGTACCAAGGGCGACCCCAAGATCGTCGAGGGCGGACCGAGCCTGAAGCAGCCCGGGGACCAACTCGCGCGCGCGCTTGGCTGGTTCAGCATCGGCCTCGGCGTGGTCGAACTGTTCGCCCCGAGGCGCGTCACGGAAACGCTCGGCATGGAAGGCCATGAGACGCTGGTCCGCGCTTTCGGCGTGCGCGAGATCCTGGCCGGCGTCATGTCGCTCTCGGTCGACAAGAACGCCGGCCTGTGGGCCCGCGTCGGCGGCGACGGCCTCGATGCCGCCGCGTTGCTATCGGGGCTGACGGCTGACAATCCCAAGAAGGGCAACATCGCGCTGGCGCTGCTGATGGTCGGCGGTATCGCCGTGCTCGACTATCGGGCCGCACAGGACACCAAGCCGCGACGCCCGGCCCGCGATGCACGGCGCAAGCTCTACCCGAACCGCAGCGGCTTCCCCAAGGGCATCGAGAACGCCAGAACTGCGGCAAGGCAGATCGCAGCGCATGCCGGTCGTAGCGAGGTGAAGCAAGGCGATGAGCGTCGCGTCCCGTGACGAAACGGCGTGGTGGGAATCCGCCGTCATCTACGAGATCGCGCTGATCTCCTTCCAGGACTCGAACGGCGACGGCAAGGGCGACCTCGCCGGATTGATGTCGCGCATCGACTACCTGAAGTGGCTCGGCGTCGACGCGGTCTGGCTGACGCCGATCTACAAGAGTCCGTTCCGCGACCTCGGCTACGACATCTCCGACTATTGCTCGGTCAACCCCGCCTTCGGCGGCCTCGAGGAGTTCGACCGCCTGGTCGAGGCGCTGCACGCCGCGGGCATCCGGCTCGTTCTAGACCTCGTCCCCAATCACACCGCGAACGATCACGCATGGTTCGTCGAGAGCTCGAGCTCGCGCAACAGCGCCAAGGCCGATTGGTACATCTGGGCCGATCCTGCCGAGAACGGCGGCCCGCCCAACAACTGGCTGAGCCGGTTCGGCGGCAGCGGCTGGGAATGGTGCGAGCCGCGGCGACAATATTACTATCATTCCTTTCTGGTCGAGCAGCCCGACCTGAACTGGCGCAATCCGGACGTGAGGGCCGCCATCGCCGATGCCATGCGCTTCTGGCTCGACCGCGGCGTCGACGGCTTTCGCGTCGATGCCAGCGCCGTCCTGATCAAGGACGAGCTGCTGCGCGACAATCCGCCGAATCCGCAAGCAGAGGGCAAGCCGCCGCCGCAGCGGCAGACACCCGTGTTCACCGACGACAGACCGGAAACGATGGACTGCATCGAGTTCATCCGGGAGGTGATCGACGCCTATCCTGGGCGCATGCTGTGCGGCGAAGTCCAGGGCAAGACCGACCGCATCGGGCACTTCTACGGAAGCGACCGGCCGCGGTTGCACCTGCCCCTGAATTTCGCCCTGCTCGATTCACAATGGGACGCCCCGTCGCTGCAGGCGACGATCGATGCCTATCTGAATGCCATTCCCGATCATGCCTGGCCGGTCTGGGTCATCGGCGGCCACGACAAGCAGCGGATCGCGAGCAAGATCGGCGAGCCGCAGATGCGTGTCGTGGCGATGCTGCTGATGACGCTGCGGGGAACGCCGTTCTTCTTCATGGGCGACGAGATCGGCCGCAAGCGCGTCCCCATTCCGTCCGACCGCGTCCGCGATCCCTTCGAGAAGCTCGTGCCCGGATATGGTTTGTGCCGCGATCCCGAACGCGCGCCGATGCGATGGGATGACAGCCCCGACGGCGGCTTCACCACGGGCCATCCCTGGCTGCCGCTGGAGCCACCCGATGGCGCGGCCAACGTTGCCGTACAGCAGCGCGACGAGCGGTCGATCCTGGCGCTGTTTCGCGGGCTGATGGCCTTGCGGCACGAGCATGCCGGCCTGCGATGCGGCGCTTACGAACCGCTGCGCTCGCAGAACGATGTCCTCGCCTACAAACGCATCGACGGCCGCAACGAAATTCTGGTCGCGCTCAACATCGCAGCCGAGCCGCGAAAACTCCACTGGCAAGGTCGCGGTCGCCTGGTGATGTCGACGCATCTGGACCGGCCGTCCGGGCCGTCGGCTGACGCTTCGATCCTGCTTCGAGGCAACGAAGGCGTGATCATCGCGCTCGAGCCTCGGTGATCGCAAGCAGGAACCATCCGCGCGCCAGCGCGTCTGATCAACGCCTTCGGCGTCTCCCCCGCCGCCGGAGGCAATTTGGACGAAACCGCAGCCCCGGTGCCCAATGCCCCCGTTCAGGCGCCGGGGCCAGCGGCGTGAGCCCGCAGGCAGACATATCGGAAGGCAGCTCATGGGCAAGACCAAGGGTCTTCAGCAACGCATCGCAGGCAAGACGAAGCAGGCTGTCGGCGAGATCATCGGCGACCAGGATCTCCACGATGAGGGCAAGGCGCAAGCCGAGCGCGGGCGCGACGAACAGGACAAGCCGAGCGAGCTCAATCCGCTGAAGAAGCTCAAGCAGCTGACGTGAACGCGGAGCCGCGACCAGCAATTGGCAGTGGACCGCGACCCGCTACCGGCGAGCGGCGGCGTTCGCGCTGGATCGCCGCCGCCGAGCTCGGCCTGATCAGCAGCACTTTCTCCACCATCGTCAGCCAGCTCTCCGCCGCCCGCATCGGCCGCGACGCCGCGGTCGACTGGATGACGGTCGCCGCCATTCCCGCGCGCGACTGGGCGATCAGCTCCGAGCCATCCTGGAGCACGATCCTGACCGGGATCGCCTTTCACCAATGGGCGGATTTTTCCTGGGCTCTGGTTTTCTTCGGCGTGCTCGGGCGCTGGACCGCTGACTTGCGGCCGATGACGATCCTGTTGCTCGCGGTGCCCTGGGCCGTATTCTCTTCCGGCATGGAATGGTTCGTGCTGGTGCCGCTGTTTCCGTTCTGGCAGCCGCTGTTCACGCTGCAGCAGCCCTACTGGATCGGCCTGCTTGTCCATGGCTCCTCGGCCGTGATGTATCCTCTGTTCGCCCGCTTGCGCTGGAGACACGGCAATGCGCCGCGGCGCGACGTGCGGTTCACCAACGCCTGGATCACCGGCGCGCTGGCCGCGGTTGTAGTGCTCGGGACCATCGCATTCTTTGGCAGTCATGGTCACGAGCTGCCATGGATGGGCCGCGACAGGGATCAGGACCAGACCTACATCCGTCACATGACCGCGCATCATGCCCAGGGCATCGAGCTGGCGCGGGTTGGCGCGGAGCGCGCGCAGGACCCGCACCTGCGAAAGCTCGCGATGATGATGGTCGCGAGCCAAAGCGGCGAGAACCGGATCTTCGAGAACTGGTGGCTGAGCTGGTTCGACACGGAGATGCCAGACTGCAGCACGGAGGAGCGTGCGGCGATGCCCGGCTTTCTGGCGCCGGCCGAGATGCGACAGATCAGGACTGCGCCGCCGGACCAGTTCGACGCGCTGTTTGTCGAGATGATGAGCAGGCATCACCGGGGTGCAGTCAGGATGGCCGACCAGATGTGGCGAAGCCGCGGCGATCCGCGTCTGCGCGTCATGGCCCACGCCATTCGCCATGAGCAGCAAGGCGAGATTGCGCTGATGCAAGGCGTAAGCGGCGTTGCCGCCGTCACAACCGCGGTTCGCAACATGTTCGGCGACAACGTCAATTGAGGAATTTGGGTCGGCGAGCCGCGCGGGCATTGCGAGTTCCAGGTGTTTGTCTCGCTCCGCCGCTCGCATTCGGAGCAAACGTATCAAAGGTTAATGCCTCCTGTCCCCCTCCTCGGTCAATGTCGCACACGGGGGTTGGCAATCGGACGTGACATGCAGGCAGGATTTGCTTTCTCGAAACTCGCCGATCGGCTGACGAGCCTCGTCGAATTGACGACCGACGATCTCGACCTGCTTGCGGACATGCCGAGCAGCATTGCGCATTTCGGCACGCATCAGACCATCCTGCGGCACGGCGACGAGGCGACCCATTGCTGCCTGTTGCTCCAAGGATATCTGTCCTGGCAGAACCACGAGAGCGCCGATGGGCAGATCACCGCGATCTGCGTGCCCGGCGACATCGCCAACCTGCACACCCTCCATCGCCCGCGCATCGAGGGCAATCTGATCGCGCTCGGACCCGCCATCGTCGCCCTCGTGCCGCACCGCTTCTTCCGCGAAGTCGCAGCGCGTTCGCCGGCGATGTCGCAGGCCATGCTGTTGATGCTCCTCGCCGAACACGCGATCCAGCGCAACTGGACGGTGAACCTCGGCAGCCGGGACGCACTGACCCGCGTGGCGCATCTGCTATGCGAGATCACCGTGCGGCTGCAAATCGTCGGCCTTGCCAGAGACCTCAGATTGTCTTCGCCCTTCACCCAGTCCGACCTCGCCGGGGCCTGCAGCATCTCCCCCGTTCACGCCAATCGCACTATCCAGGAGCTGCGCCGCGCCAATCTGCTGCAATGGCAAGGCAGGACCTTGACGATCACGGACTGGCCGGGGTTGGTTCGGCTCGCCGGCTTCGACCCGGCCTATCTGAGCATTCGATCCGGCACGGACGATGCGCGGCTGCCGCACGCGAACTCGATGACTGCTGACGTCGCGGTCGCTTGAACGCCGGGAGCGTGTTGCGCGCCTCTGCGATCGCGGATCGTGTTCCGCTTCCTACTCCCGCCAGAACTCGGCCAGCTCCTCCGCTGTCACCAGGTCGACCTGGCCATGAAAGCGGGTACGATACATCGTCATGAGCGCATCGTGCCCGACGTCGGACGAACTGCACAGCGCGTCCTCGACGATGACGATCCTGAAGCCGAGATCGACGGCGCTCAGGACCGTCGAGAGCACGCAGACGTCCGTCTCTGCGCCTGATATCACGACGGTGCCGACCTTTTTTTCAACGAGCAGGCTTGCCAGACCGGGATTGCTGAACGCCGAATAAGCCGGCTTGTCGATGACGGCGGCCGGCGGAACGAACCGGTCCAAGGCCGGCACAAGCTCAAGAGCGGATGGCGGCAGATGCCTGCGGGTGGCCTGCGGCCAGCGCCGAAAATAGCTCTGCCACTGGCCCCGGCGATCCTCTGGATCCTGCGGAGTGATAAAGCGCGTGAAGATCGTTCGGTCCTGATGGCGCGCAACGATCGAAGCGATCGTGGGCAGAACCCGTTCCATCCAGGGCGTCGCCCACAGACCGCCGGGGGCGAAAATGCGCTGCATGTCGATGCAGAGGTGAACGGCCTCCCTGATTGGGGCCACCTCCGACGTGCTGTCCCTCATCGTCCTCCACCGTCAGGCGCATTCAGCGACCCGTTGCGAATGCGCTTACGGAGGCTTTGGTTCCGAACCGCGGTGAAAGCAGCGGCAGACTCGGAATTTGCCCCGTGCGCCTTCACGCCGGGCTGCGCTTCCCCACCCTGAGATTCTCAGCGCGCGCGGTGCTCGAAGGCTTCGCCGCCCAAACGTGCCGGACCGCACAATCCGGACCCTCGCTCGCCGGATCGGGAAAGACTTGGCGTGGCTGAAGTGGGTAGCGACCAGTCACCATGCTGGGATGGTTACTCGAATGCGACTTGACAGACTGGCAGCCAACAAATGTTATGTTATAACATAACAACTTCGGTCCCGATGCCTCAGTCCCAGCGCCGACGCCGTATCCCCTCGAAAAGGCTCTTTGATCTCCATGCAAAAACTCCCCGTCACCGTTTTGTCCGGCTTCCTCGGGGCTGGAAAGACCACTTTGCTGAACCACGTCCTGAACAACCGGCACGGCTTGAAGGTGGCGGTGATCGTGAACGACATGAGCGAGGTGAACATCGATGCGGACCTGGTTCGCGATGGCGGTGCCAAGCTGTCCCGGACCGACGAAAAGCTCGTCGAGATGACTAACGGCTGCATCTGCTGCACACTGCGCGACGATCTCCTGAAGGAGGTACGCACCCTCGCGGCAAACGGGCGCTTCGACTATCTGCTGATCGAGTCGACCGGTATCTCCGAGCCGTTACCGGTCGCGGCAACCTTCGATTTCCGCAACGAAGACGGCGACAGCCTCTCCGACGTGGCACGGCTCGACGCCATGGTCACGGTGGTCGACGCGGTGAACCTGCTCAAGGACTATTCGTCGAGCGACTTTCTCGAACAACGCGGGCAGGCGCTCGAGAACGACAAGCGCACGCTGGTCGATCTGCTGGTCGAGCAGATCGAGTTTGCCGACGTCATCGTGCTCAACAAGGTCGATGATTCCACCCCGGCGCAGCGCGAGGCGGCGCGAAAGATCATTCGCGCGCTCAATCCGGAGGCCGATCTCATCGAAGCCAATTATGGCCGCGTCCCTTTCGACCGCATCCTCGACACCGGCCGGTTCGACTTCGAGAAGGCGCAGCAGCATCCGCTCTGGTTCAAAGAGCTGTATGGCTTCGCCGATCATATGCCGGAGAGCGAGGAATACGGCGTGAAGCATTTCGTCTATCGTGCCCGCCGCCCCTTCGATCCCGCCAGATTCGACCAATTCATCAAACAGCCCTGGCCGGGGGTGATCCGCGCCAAGGGACATTTCTGGCTGGCAACCCGACCGCAATGGCTCGGCGAAATCAGCCAGGCAGGCTCGATCATCCGCACTGAGGCGCTCGGTTTCTGGTGGGCGAGCGTGCCAACGGAACGATGGCCGGACGATCCAGCCTGGCGGACGCGGCTGCGCGCCAATTGGAGCGAGATCTATGGCGATCGTCGTCAGGAGATCGTGTTCATCGGCACCAACATGGACGAGGACTCGATCCGCTCCCGCCTGGACGCATGCCTCGTGCCTGGAAGACCTGCCATGAACATCGCGGATTGGGCAAAGCTCCCGGACCCATTCCCGATTTGGCGCCGTGCGGACGCTGCCTAGCGAGACCCCCATGGAAAACGTCGTTCGATTCGTGTCGAAATCCGAGCTCGAACGCGAGCGCCTGATCCGCGAAGCTCGCGCCATCTACGACAGCATATTCCCACCGGTCACCAGCGCCGGCGTGCAAGACGATGATCAGACCGAGCCGGGGACGTCGATCCACCCTCTGGCTGACAGGGAGCCGTGACGGAATGCAGGTGGCGTTCGAAGGTCGCACGAAAACGATCACAACTAGCTCTGCAGAGAGCGGCTGAGCGCGCGCCCAAGGCGAGCGTTTGAGACCGAGGAATTCGCACTGAACGCAGGCCGGCGTTCCGCACGCCGACCGGGCATCGCGACGATTTCAACCGAAATACAGGCCGGTGGTGCGCTCGGAGGGACTCGAACCCCCACGATTTTACTCACTGCCACCTCAAGGCAGCGCGTCTACCAGTTCCGCCACGAGCGCTTTGGGGATGCCGGCTTGAGGCTTGAAGGCCGGCCGGATCAACGGCGCCGATCTAACAAATCCATCAGAGGGGTACAAGCCTGCAAAGGCCCTGAATTCCACAAGCTTTGCAGGAAAGTTCCAGCCCCTGCCCCAATTGGCCATTTGCTCGTGACCAAGCCGGTGTCCCGTGCAAAGGCTGCCACCGCGTGCCCTGGGCTTTTACCGGGTCCCCGGCGAGCGCGGCAGCATCTGCTTGACCTCGACGGCGATCCGGTTGCGGTCGACCAGGACGACCCCAGAGGCCACCGGCAGATTGTTCGCCAACACCTTGACCTCGTCCGCCTCGGTTGCGTCCAGTTCGATGATGGCGCCGCGGGAAAGACGCAATACCTGATGGATCGGCATGGTGGTCGTCCCCAGGACGACCATGAGATCCACGGTGACTTTATCGAGAGTGGGCACTGTCAGGACCGTCGCAACATAAGACTGGCATTTGCGCCTGCGATCATCACCACGTTATGGTTAGCCAATGGTTAATTCCCCCAAGAACCCCAGCCAGGACCGACGTGAAGAGCTGGACCTGACCTCGTTTTCCGCCTCGGGCGGCGAGCCAGCCGAGTGGCGAATCTCGGATGCGCCCGTCCCCTACCCGGAGGCGGTCGCGGCCATGGAGGCCCGCGTCGCCGCGATTGCGGCGGGCGAGGCCCCGGAGCAGGTCTGGCTGCTCGAGCACCCGCCGCTCTACACCTCGGGCACCTCAGGCAAGGAATCCGACCTGCTCGAGGCCCGATTCCCGACGTACGCGACGGGACGCGGCGGGCAGCTCACTTATCACGGGCCTGGCCAGCGGGTGGCCTATGTCATGCTGGACCTCAAGCGTCGCCGGCCGGACGTTCGCGCCTATGTCGCGAGCCTCGAAGAGCTGATTCTGCGCACGTTGGCCGCCTTCAACGTCCGCGGCGAGCGGCGCGAGGACCGCGTCGGAGTTTGGGTGAAGCGGCCCGACAAGGGACCTGGGCACGAGGACAAGATCGCCGCGATCGGCGTCCGACTGAAGCGCTGGGTCTCCTTCCACGGCATCGCCATCAATGTCGAGCCGGAGCTGTCGCATTTCGCCGGCATCGTGCCCTGCGGCGTCACTGACGCCCGCTACGGCGTCACCTCGCTTGTCGACCTCGGCCAGCTCGCGACCATGGCCGATGTTGACATCGCACTCCGGCAGGCATTCGAGCAGCTGTTCGGACCGACCACAGCTCCGGCGCCTGAAGCTGTGGTCTGACGCTTCCGCGCTCTTGGAAGCGCTCCACACGGTTCAGGTATCGGGTGAGATTCCTCGCCCGCGACGACAGCCGTCACGCCGCCTCGAAGGACACGTCGAGCTTGCCGGCGATATAGCGCCGCTCCTGGGTCTGGCCGCCGAAGCCGTAGGCGTCGCCCTTGACCTCGTCGACATGCAGGTACGTCTCGGGATGCAGCGGGCCGAGGATCTCGGCCATACGCTTGAACATGGCAGCGAGATAGGCCGCCTTCTCGTCCTTGGTGTTGGTGCCCTCGGTGACGTGGATGTCGATCCAGTAGCTTGCGAGCTTCTGCTCCGCGAGCGACCTGCCGCCGGCGAACCAATCGCTGGCATTCACCGGCTTCACGACGATGGCGGTGACCCTGGGATCCTTGTGCAGGATCTCAGCGGTCAGCTCGGACACGGCGTTCGCGATGTCGGCCTTGAGCGATGGCGAGTGGCGGGACGTGGTGTAGGACACGGTGATCAGGGGCATGGCGGTTCTCCTCGAGATGTCGCGCGACTTGCGGCGTTGGCGAGAAGCTAGACCTGCCGGATTCATTTTGGTACCTTATCGTTGACGATATCAATGATAATCGATCATAATGACAACGACCCTCGACATCGCTACGGTCCAGGCATTCCTGCTGGTCGCCGACCTCCAGAGCTTTACGCGAGCCGCCGAAGCGCTCGGCACGACGCAGGCGGCCGTCAGCCTGAAGCTGCAGCGGCTGGAAGCGTTGCTGGGCAGACGCCTCGTCGAGCGCTCGCCGCGCGCAGTCCGGCTCACCGCCGACGGCGCTGCCTTCCTCGATCGCGCCCGCGCGCTGTTGGAGGCGCATGATCGCGCGCTGTCGGGCGAAGCTTCAGTCGCGCCCTCGCTCACGATCGGCATCTCCGATCACGCGGCGGGTCCCGAACTGGTGCCGCTTCTCGAGCGGCTGCACGCGATGTCGCCGAACCTCACTCTCGCTGTCACCATCGGCTTCTCGCGCGAGATGCAGGATGCCTATGACGCGGGCGAACTGGACGCGGTGATCGTTCGCCAGGAAGGCAGCCGCCGGGGAGGCGAGAAGCTGGTTGAAGACGAGTTCGGTTGGTTCGCGTCCCGGCGCTTCACGCTGGCAAAGGGAGCGCCGCTGCCGCTTGCGACACTCGCCCCACCCTGCGGCGTCCGCGCCGTGGCCGTGCGCGCGCTCGATAAGGCCGCTATCGGCTGGCGCGAGCGTTTCGTGGGCGGCGGTGTCACGGCGGTGGTTGCCGCCGCGCTCGCCGGCCTCGCAATCGCGCCGCTGGCGCGGCGGATCGCACTTCCCGGGCTGGTCGACATCGGACCGGCGCACAGGCTGCCGAAACTCGGCAGCTCGAAGGTGATGCTGCATTCGAAGGTCAGCGATCCCGCCAAGCTCGCGGCGCTGCGGGCGATCGTCGCGACGTTCCGGAGCGCAGCGGCGCTAGCAGTCCGCTGAGCCTGGTCCCCGGCGGCCAGTGTACAGGCTCGCGATTGTTGCCCAAAAATGACCCAGAGCGCAGGAACATTTCGCCGACCAGAGCGTTTGTTCCTGTCGAGGCGGGGTCTGGAATAGTGAAAAAACTCAACCAACAGAGAGACTTGTTCGAAAGCGAGCGCAGTTTCCGGCTGTTGGTTGAGGGGGTCGCCGACTACGCTCTCTACATGCTCGATCCCAAGGGCACCATCACCAGCTGGAACATTGGCGGTGAGCGCATCAAGGGCTATTCGCCCGGGGAGATCCTCGGCCAGCATTTTTCCCGGTTTTACACCGAAACCGACCGCGCCAACGGCAAGCCGGCGCGAGCGCTCGGTATTGCGCGGGAAAAGGGCCGATACGAGGAGGAAGGCTGGCGCGTCCGCAAGGACGGCACGTTCTTCTGGGCGAGCGTCGTGATCGACCCGATCTACGAGGACGGTGAGCTGATCGGCTTCGCCAAGATCACGCGCGACATCACCGAACGTCGCAATGCCCAACTCAAGCTCGAGGCGATGCAGAAGCAGCTCGCCGAGTCGCAGAAATTCGATGCACTCGGACAGCTCACCGGCGGGGTTGCGCACGACTTCAACAATCTCCTGATGATCATCAGTGGCAGCCTTCACATCCTGAAGAAGAGCGCCACCAGCGACCCCAAGCTCGAGCGCGCCATGTCCGCGATCGAGACCGCGACCAAGCGCGGCGCCGCGCTGACGAACCAGCTCCTCACCTTCGCGCGGCGGCAGAGCGTGAATCCGCAGGCGATCGATTTCGCCGAACGCGTCGGCGCCATCCGCGAGGTGCTCGACGCAGGCGTCGGCAGTTCCGTGCGTCTCGCCTTCGACATTCATTCCGACACGTGGCCGATCAAGGCCGACGTTTCCGAACTCGAGACCGCGCTGCTCAACCTCGTCATCAATGCCCGGGATGCGATGCCGGACGGTGGCGCGGTGACGATCCAGGCGCGTAATGTCGTGCTGAACGAGCCGCCCCTCGCCGGCGACTTCGTCGCAATCGATGTCACCGATACCGGCCTCGGAATTCCCTCCGACGTTCTCGACAAGATCTTCGAGCCGTTCTTCACCACAAAGCCGATCGGCAAGGGCACGGGTCTCGGCCTCTCCCAGGTGCATGGCTTTGCGCATCAGGCCGGCGGCACGGTGAAGGTTGCAAGCGAACTCGGCAAGGGTACGACTTTCACCATTCTGCTTCCGCGCGGCATGGATGCGCCGGTACGGGACGCCGCGGAAGCGATGTACTTTCGCGGCAGCGGCACGGTGCTGCTGGTCGAGGACAATCCCGACGTCGCGCTCGTCAGCACCGGTCTTCTGGAGCAACTCGGCTACGAGGTGCGCCGGGTCGCCGATGCCGAGGCGGCATTGCGCGAGATCGAGAACGACGCCGTGGACTTCGTATTCTCGGACATCGTCATGCCCGGCAAGATGGATGGACTCAGCCTGGCCCATCACCTCCGGCAGATCCGTCCCGGCCTGCCGATCCTGCTTGCCACCGGTTACAGCGACGTCGCCGCCGGCGTGCGCGGCGATTTCCCGATCCTGCGCAAGCCCTATGAGATCCACGAGCTGAGCGAGGCAATCGCCAAGCTGCCGCGGTGAGGATTCAATCCTCTTGCGAGCGTCACACCGTCGGCAGCACCGAGAACATCTCTCCGGCCCGGCGCAGATTCAGGTCATCCGCGCTGGCGGTCTCGCTGGTGACACTGTCGACGCGTGACGACGGCGGGCCGTGGCGGCACAGCGCGACCATGTCGGCGACGTGTCTCGGCGCACCAGCGAACAGCGCTTCCACACTGCCGTCGCGGCGGTTGCGGACCCAGCCTTCGAGGCCGCTCGTCCTCGCCTGCTGCTCGACCCAAGCCCGATAGCCGACGCCCTGCACGCGCCCGCAGATCACCACCTGGAGAATCGCCCGGTTCACTTCTTCAATCCAAGGACATCGGCGCTGCGCGCCCTGAGCTCGCCCTCCCGCATGATACGGGCTATCAGCTCCGATGATGCCAAGCCCTTGAGGCTTTTCGGCGCTGCGCCCTCTCGCAAGGCCTTCTGCGTGTCGTAGACAGCCTGCGTCGCAGCCACGATCGGCGCATGGCCCTGCAGAGCGATGCGAACGCGCTGGCTCGCAAGGTAATCGAGCGCGCTCAACTCCTCCGGCACGCCGCCGAGCACGATCGGCAGGCTCGTGGCGGATGCGATCGCCTCGAGCTCAGTGCGCGCCTTGATGCCGGTGAAGAACAGCGCATCGACGCCGGCCGCTTCATAAGCCTTGGCGCGTCGGATCGCATCGTCGATCGAGGTGATCGCGGCAGCACCGGTGCGGCCCATGATCACCAGAGAGGGATCGCTGCGGCCGCCCAGCGCCGCCTTCATCTTGCCGACCCCCTCCTCTAGAGAGATCAGCTGGGTCTTCGTCTCGCCAAAAGCAGCCGGCAACAGCGTGTCCTCGATGGTGAGGCCGGCCGCGCCGGCCATCTCGAGTTCCTGCACCGTGCGGCGCACGTTCAGCGCATTGCCGTAGCCATGATCGGCATCCACCAGCACGGGGAGCGTTGCGGCACGCGACATCCGCCGCATCTGCTCGGCAAGCTCGGTGAGGGTGATCAGCGTGACGTCGGGGTCGCCGAGCACCGCGAGCGAAGCGACCGATCCCCCGAACATGCCGAGGGGAAAGCCGAGGTCCTCGGCAATGCGGATCGAGATCGCATCATACACCGAGCCGGGGTGGACGCAGTTTGAGTCCGACAGGACTGAGCGAAGTTTCTCGCGGCAGGAACGAAAGGCCATACTTGCCTCACTTTCAATTCCTCATCCTGACGAGCGCGGTGTTGCGCGCATCTCTAAAGGATGAAGGCCCGGCTGGTGGCCTCGCCCTTCGAGACGCCGCGCAGGCGCGGCTCCTCAGGGTAAGGGTCGACTGTTGCAGTCTGGAGCCTACGCAAACTCCAAGATCAGCGCGTCCACCGCGAGCGTCGCGCCGGCGCTCGCGTGGATCTTCTTCACCGTGCCGTCCTGCTCGGCGCGCAGCACGTTCTGCATCTTCATGGCTTCGACCACCGCCAGCGTCTCGCCCGCCTTGACCTCCTGGCCTTCGCTCACCGCGATCGAGACCACGAGGCCGGGCATCGGGCAGAGCAGCTTCTTGCCGGTGTCGGACGCCGTCGTCACCGGCATCAGCCGTGCCGACGTCGCCTCGGCTTCGGTCCAGACATAGACCGGCACCTCGACGCCTTGATGGGCGAGGCGAACGCCGTTCGCAATCGGGCGCGCCTGCACCGCGACGAGGTGGCCGTCGATGGTGCCCTGCCAGACCGGATCGCCCGGCTTCCACGGTGACTGCAACAGATGCGCATTGCCAGCCTTGCCGTCGGAATCGATGAAGCGGATCGCGATGGCATCGCCCTCGCGCGCCACCTCGAGCAGAATCTCCTGGCGATCCAGCCAGACCGCGCGGCGCCGCTCTCGCTGCACGACGCGCCCACCCATCTGTCCGGAGATCTGCCGCTTGCGCTCGCCCAGCACGTGATCGATGGCGGCGCCGACCGCGGCGATCCGCCGTGCGACCTCGCCTTCGGGCACGCGCACTGCAAAGCCCTTGGGGAATTCCTCGGCGATGAATCCGGTCGAAAGTCGTCCCTCGCGCCAGCGCGGATGATGCATCAGCGCCGACAGGAACGGGATATTGTGCCTGATGCCGTCGACGTAGAACGAATCAAGCGCGGTCGCCTGCGCCTCGATCGCGGCCGCGCGCGACGGCGCATGCGTGACGAGCTTGGCGATCATCGGATCGTAGTGGATCGAGATCTCGCCGCCTTCCTGCACGCCGGTATCGTTGCGGATGGTGATGCCGTCCTTGCTGACTTCCGCCGGCGGGCGATATTTCACCAGGCGTCCGATCGAGGGCAGGAAGTTGCGGAACGGATCTTCGGCGTAAAGGCGCGATTCCACCGCCCAGCCCGTCAGCGTGACGTCCTTCTGTGCGATGGCGAGCTTCTCGCCGGCGGCAACGCGGATCATCTGCTCGACGAGATCGATTCCGGTGACGAGCTCGGTGACGGGATGCTCGACCTGGAGGCGCGTGTTCATCTCCAGGAAGTAGAAGCTCTTGTCCTGCCCCGCGACGAACTCGACGGTGCCGGCGGAGTCGTAGTTCACGGCCTTGGCCAGTGCGACCGCCTGCTCACCCATCTTGCGTCGGGTGGCCTCATCAAGCAGCGGCGACGGCGCCTCCTCGATGACCTTCTGGTTGCGGCGCTGGATCGAGCATTCGCGCTCGCCGAGATAGATCACGTTGCCATGCTTGTCGCCCAGCACCTGGATCTCGATGTGGCGGGGATCGACGATGAACTTCTCGACGAAGACGCGGTCGTCGCCGAACGAGGCCTTGGCCTCGGCCTTGGCGAGGTTGAACCCTTCGGCGACTTCGGCCTTCGAATGCGCGATGCGCATGCCCTTGCCGCCGCCGCCGGCGGAGGCCTTGATCATCACGGGATAACCGATCTCATCGGCGATCCGCACGGCGTGCTTGTCGTCTTCGATGACGCCGAGATAGCCGGGGACAGTCGAGACCTTCGCCTTGGCAGCCGCCTTCTTCGACTCGATCTTGTCGCCCATGGCGGCGATGGCGCCGGGGTTCGGGCCGATGAAGACGATGCCGGCGGATTCCAGCGCGCGCGGAAACGCCTCGCGCTCGGACAGGAAGCCGTAGCCCGGGTGCACCGCCTCGGCGCCTGTCTTGCGGCAGGCCTCGACGATCTTCTCGATCACCAGATAGCTCTCGGCGGCGGCCGGCGGGCCGATCAGCACGGCCTCGTCGGCCATTTCGACATGAAGGGCGTCGCGATCGGCCTCGGAATAGACCGCAACCGTCTGAATTCCCATGCGGCGCGCGGTCTTCATGACCCGGCAGGCGATTTCGCCGCGATTGGCGATCAGAATGCGTTTGAACATGCTTTTCTTGAGTCTCGACCTTGGGCGGGACCATTCCCCTGGCCGTTGGGCCCATGGGATGGCCGTGTAGCTCCCGTGGTACATCAAAATGGGCCAGAGGCAACGGTCTAAATCCGGCCCGCATCCAGCGTGCCAGCGCAAGACCGAGACGGGCTTGGGACCGGGGCGGCGACCCCGGAAGCCTACGCCATCCCGGCGTTGGACTTGGACTTAGCCACGTCCCGAACCAACGTGTGAATGAAGCCCAGCTTTGCGACCACGGCTGGCGACAGGATGAAAGGATAGAGGTCGCGCAGGCCCATGGCGCGGTTGACACTGTTCATGGCGAAGGTGAAGGGCAGCCATGCGTCGATGAGCGCCTGGACGTCTCTGGCCTCGTAAGGATTGAACCGGATCCGGGCCGTCAACTCCCCGTCGCGGTCCACCTTGGGCCGCACCTCCATGCCGAACTCGCCAGCCATCTCCAGGGTGTCGACGATGTGGAGGTAGTGCGCCCAGGTCTCGGCGAAGTCTTCCCAGGGGTGCATGGTGGCGTAGGCCGAGACGTAGTGTTGCTGCCAGTCCGCCGGCGCGCCTTCGGCATAGTGACGCTGCAAGGTCTGACCGTAGTCGGTGGAATCATCACCGAATACCGCGCGGCATTCGGCAAGCTTGCCGCCGTCGCGCACCAACACGTCCCAGAAATAATGTCCGACCTCGTGGCGGAAGTGACCGAGCAGCGTGCGGTAGGGCTCGCCCATCTCCAGCCGCCGCCGCTCGCGCTCGATATCGTTGGTCTCGGTCAGCGCGATCGTGATCAGGCCGTTGTCGTGGCCCGTCATGACCTTCTCGCCGCTGTGCGGATCGTCGGCGAGGAAATTGAAGGTCAGACCATGCTCGGGGTCGTCTTGCCGGGTCCGTAGCGGCAGCCGCCAGCGGATCAGGGAATAGAACAGGCGGTGTTTCGCCACCTCCAACTCGCGCCAGCCAGCGAGCTGCGCCGGGTCGGAGAGGTTCGGCACCATCCCATTGTGGCGGCAGGCGCGGCAATAGCCGGTGGTATCGGCCGCGTCTATCAACCAATTGCAAGCATCGTACTCGGCATTCCGGCACAGCATCCGGCTTTCGCCGTTGCTGGCCAATATCCTCCAGGCCTCGCCGTCAGGCTCGATCGCCGACATCGTCTCCTTCTCTGGCAGGAAGGCGACCCGATGGCCACAGCGTTCGCAGGCATAGTTCTCGAAATAGAGGACGTTGCCGCAGGCCTGGCAGACAAAGAGCTTCAAGATTTAGCCTCTTCGGAAAGGGGAGCTTCATGGAAGCTAGTATTGCGCCTCGCGAAGACGCATCCGCCGGCTGTTCGTTCCAGTTCCTGGAACAAAATTGACGGACGGGCGTTGGTAAGCCGTACTTTAGCCGATCCTGCAAATCCGCATTTTCCCGCCACACACGTCCTCTCGGCAATGGCTATCACGCTCCGTCTGTGTGAATATCGGTCCGGCACGTGCACTTCCGCATCACAACGGCCGATGCCTTGAAAGACTCCTTGCCCGAGACCGTCGCCGCCGAAAGGCTGCGCCAACACCTCGAAGACGTCGCGCGCGAGCGCGATAATGCCTATCGCGCACTTCAGGAGCGCGAAGCCGAGTTGGCGCGCATCCAGCGCATTGGCAAGGTCGGCGGCGTCGAGGTCGATTTCCGCGAAGGCTTCAAGAACCGTCGCTCGCCCGAGTATTTGATCATCCACGGCCTGCCGCCCGAAGCCGCCGACGAGTCGCACGAGGACTGGGTCAACCGTATCCATCCCGACGACCGCGACGCCACCGTCAAGCATTTCTTCGATGCTCTCGCTGGGGCGAGCGAAGACTACAGCGCCGAATACCGGATCGTCCGCCCCAGCGACGGCGAGACCCGCTGGATCCGGGTGGTCGCCAAGATCGAGCGCGACAAGGACGACCGAGCCATCCGCCTCGTTGGCGCCCATATCGACATCACCGACCAGGCGCTGGCGCGCGAGACGCTGCGCGAGAGCGAGGAGCGTTTTCGGCTGATCGCCGACAGCGCGCCGGTGCCGATCTGGGTGACCAAGCTTGACCGCAAGCGGTCCTTCGCCAACCGGGCCTATGTCGATTTCGTCGGCCTGCCCTACGAACAGGCCATCGATTTCGACTGGCGCAAGGTGCTGCATCCCGACGACCTGCCGCGCGTTCTCCAGCAATCCGTCGAAGGCGAAGCATCCCTCAAGCCTTTCGTGCTGGAAGCGCGCTATAGGAATGCAAGCGGCGAGTGGCGGTGGCTGCGATCGGAATCGCAGCCCCGCTGGGACCCGACCGGCAAGCATATCGGCTTCATCGGCGTCGCCCACGACATCACCGTGGCCAAGCAGGCCGAGATCGAGCTGCGGCAGCTCAACGAAACGCTGGAACAGCGCATCGCCGAACGCACCGCCGAGCTCGAATCGAACGAGGCGCGGCTGCGCGCGATCCTGGAGACCAGCAATCAGTATCAGGGCCTCGTCAACCTCAAGGGTGAACTGCTCTACGCCAACAAGACCGCGCTGGATGGCATCAAGGCAAGCTCTTCGGATGTGATCGGAAAGCCATTGTGGGAGACGCCCTGGTTCAGCGCGACAGAAGGCATGAGCGCACTGGTGCGCGAGGCCTTCCACACCGTGCTCAGAGGCGAAGCAGTCCGGCTGGAGATGCGCCTGCGCCTTCCCGTCGGCGAGCGCGATTTCGAGTTCGGCATGCGCCCGGTGCTCGACCGCCACGGCAACATCACCGGCGCGGTGCCCGAGGCGGTCGACATCACCGAGCGGCGTCGCGGCGAGGAAGCGCTGCGGCAGTCGCAGAAGATGGAGGCGATCGGCCAGCTCACTGGCGGCGTCGCGCACGACTTCAATAATCTTCTCACCATCATCCGGTCGGCGACCGACTTCCTGCGCCGTCGCGAGCTGGCCGAGGAGCGCCGCCGCCGCTACGTCGACGCCATCTCCGAGACGGTCGAGCGCGCCTCAAAGCTGACCGCACAGCTTCTCGCGTTCGCGCGCCGGCAGCCGCTGAAGCCGCAGATCTTCAACGTCGGGAGCCAGGTTGAAGGCGTGGCGCAGCTGGTCCGGCCGCTGGTCGGCGGCCGCATCGAGATCGCGGTGGAGGTCCAGGACGCCGACTGCTTCACCATGGCCGACATCGCCCAGTTCGAGACCGCGCTGATCAACCTTGCAATCAACGCCCGCGACGCCATGGATGGCGAAGGGCACCTCACCATCGCCGTGCGCAAGGTCTCTGGAATCCCGAGCCTGCGCGCGCAACCGGCGCGCGGCGGCGATTATGTCGCGATCTCGATCACCGACACCGGCAGCGGCATCGCGCCGGAACATCTCGAATCGATCTTCGAGCCTTTCTTCACGACGAAGGAGGTCGGCAAAGGTACTGGGCTCGGTCTCAGCCAGGCCTTCGGCTTCGCAAAACAGTCCGAAGGCGACATCGCTGTGACGAGCGTGCCAGGCGAAGGCGCCACCTTCACCATCTATCTGCCGCAAGCACAAAGCCCCGCGACGGACAAGGAGGTCGCATCGCTGACCCACGAGGCGGCGACCACCGGGCGCGGCTATCGCGTGCTCGTTGTCGAGGACAACGATGAGGTCGGCCGCTTCTCCACCGAACTCCTGGAGGATCTCGGCTATATCGTCCGCCGGGTCGCCAATGCCAATGCGGCGCTGGCGATCCTCGGCGAGAACGAATTCGCCGTCGACCTCGTGTTCTCCGACGTCATCATGCCCGGCATGAACGGCGTCGAGCTTGCCGGCGTCATCCGCGAGCGCTATCCGGGGCTGCCGGTGGTGCTCACCAGCGGCTACAGCAACGTGCTCGCCGAAAGCGCCCATCGCGGCTTCGAGCTGATCCAGAAGCCCTATTCCGTGGAGTCGCTCTCGCGCATATTGCGCAAGGCGATCACGGAGAAGCTGTCACTGGCGCGGTGAATGTGAACGAGGCAAAATACCGTCGTCCCGAACCTGTGCTTGCGCTTGTCCGGCACGACAGCGGAGTGTTTGGCAGGTCGTGACCACAGCATGGACGTCGCCGTCTTGATGCTGGCGGTTCACCCCGGGACGCGTTAGTCAGGGCCGGATTCTGGAGATCGACTTGCCGACCGTGCCCTCTGATGCCATCTGGACCTGGAGCATCATCTCCATCGCGACCGCAGGCGTCATCGTCCGGCCCTTTCGCCTGCCCGAGGCGCTCTGGGCCGTGATCGGCGCCGGCTCTCTGCTGCTGTTCGGTTTGCTGCCCTGGCTGGACGCGCTGACAGGCATCGAGAAAGGCGTTGACGTCTATCTCTTCCTGATCGGCATGATGCTGATCGCCGAGCTGGCGCGGCTCGAAGGCCTGTTCGATTACCTGGCCGCGATTGCGGTGGAATATGCACGTGGCTCGCCGCAGCGGCTGTTCCTGCTGATCTATCTCGTCGGCACGGTCGTGACCGTGTTGCTCTCGAACGATGCCACGGCAATCGTGCTGACACCGGCCGTCTATGCCGCGACGCGCGCGGCCGGCGCAAAACCCCTGCCCTATCTCTTTGTCTGCGCGTTCATTGCCAATGCCGCGAGCTTCGTGCTGCCGATCTCCAATCCGGCCAATCTCGTCGTATTCGGCGCGCGCATGCCGCAGCTTACGGAATGGCTGCGCCTGTTCGCCCTTCCCTCGGCGGCGTCGATCCTGCTGACCTACGTCGTGCTGCGCCTGACCCAGCACCGCGCCCTCAAGGAAGAGACGATTGCGCGCAGCGTGCCGCACCCGGAACTCGGGCGCGGCGGCAAGCTGACGGCGATCGGCATCGTTGCGATCGGCGTCGTGCTTGTCACTGCGTCTGCGCTGGACAAGCAGCTGGGCCTGCCGACCTTCATCTGCGGCGTGGTCACGGCGTCGATCGTGCTGCTGATCAGTCGGCAATCGCCTTTGCCCGTACTGCGCGGCGTGTCCTGGAGCGTGCTGCCGTTGGTCGGTGGGCTCTTTGTCATGGTGGAAGCCCTGGTGAAGACGGGCGTGATCGCACAGCTCAGCGCCCTGCTGCACCAGGCCGTCGCGCAATCGGTGCCCCAGGCCGCCTGGACCGTCGGCATCGCCACGGCGCTCGCCGACAACATCGCCAACAACCTTCCCGTCGGCCTCGTCGCCGGTTCGGTCGCCGCCAGCGATCATCTGCCTGCATCGGTCGTCAGCGCCATCCTGATTGGTGTCGATCTCGGCCCCAACCTGTCGGTGACCGGATCGCTTGCCACCATCCTCTGGCTGGTCGCGCTCCGGCGGGAGAAGATCGAGGTCGGCGCCTGGCCGTTCCTCAAGCTCGGCCTGCTGGTGACGCCGCCTGCCCTGATCGCGGCGTTGGCAGCGGCCATCAGGTAGTGGCGGCCGAAGCGCAGCTTTCGGAGCCAAGTAAAGCCGTTTGCGGTGGGTCAATGCTTCCGGCGAGGCTGCGGCTAGGATCTGCAGTTGTCGCGAAGGTCACCAATCGGGTGGATACGGCGCGGCAAGGAAGGTTCGTCATGCAGATTCAATCGAAGGCATTGCCGCGGAGTTCCCTCTTGCGCCGCGCGCTTCGGAACCTCACCGGACCGCCCGAGAGCCACATCCAGACGGCCCATCCTCTGCTGGTCGTGTCCGCAATGGTCTTGCTCACCCTGCTCGCGATCGTGGAGATTGATCTCCACAGCGCTCAGCTGCAGGCGATCGGACTGCTCGGCCATGGGACCGGTATCGACCCGATCTTCCTGAGCCCGTAATCGCCGGCGCGAAATCTTGGATACCCCCCGGTCGCGGCGATGACGCCGCGACCACTCCCTGCCTCGTCAGTCGTTCTCGTAGCCGTAGACTTCCGGCAGGATGAAGATCGCGGCGAGCAATCCGATCACCGGGAAGATTGCAACGAACAGGGTGGCGTTGGCCTGTCCGATCGCCGCGAACATCGTCGGGAACAGGAAGATCGCCAGGAACGACGGCAGCTTCACGAACATGTAGGCGAAGCCGCTGGCGGTGCCGCGATATTGTGGCCGGGCGACCATGGTCGGAATCGTCATGCAGTTCGATGCATCCCAATAGTGCCCCCAGAGCATGCCGGCGGCTGCAAACGGCAGCAACATCGTGTTGCCGGTGTAAAGCGCAAAGGCGGCGACCAGCAGCGAGACCAGCACGATCGAGAAGCCCGCAATTGCGATGCCGCGATGGCCGATCTTCGGCGTCAGCAGCGGCCCGACCCATCCCGACAACGCAGCAAAAGAGAACAGTGCCATCGTGACCAGATTGTTGCCGAGGATCGTCGAGACGCCCACCATGGCGAACAGCACCGGCAGGTAGAACGCGAACGTCGAGAACTCGCTCGCCTGCGCGAAGCAGGCGATCCAGCCATACAGCGTGGCACGCCAGCGGATCGGATCCTTCTTGAGATCGGCCAGGAACGCACGGGTGCTGGTCTTCGGAACCACGACATCCCGGTCCGGGAGCATATCCAGATTGTCGTTGAACATCTCGCGCGCGACCTGCTTGGCCTCGCGGTAGCGTCCCTTCTGCACCAGCCACACCGCCGTCTCCGGCACGTCATGGCGCATGATCAGAATGATCAGTGCCGGCACCGCGCCGAGACCCAGCGTCACGCGCCACAGCATCTCGTGGTTCATGTCGACCAGGAGGAAGATCACGATGACGCCGATTGTCAGAACCTCGCCAACCGCGAACATGAACTGCCAGCGATTGCCCATGACCTCGCGCTCGCCCTTGGCCATGGATTCCATGATGTAGGTGTAGCCGGTCGAGATGTCCGAACCGAGCGGAATTCCGAGCAGGAAGCGGATCACGACCAGCCAGGCGACATCAGGCACGAAGGCCTGTGCCAGAGCGAGCACGATGAACATCACCATCGTGACCAGGAACATGACGCGGCGGCCGATCTTGTCGGACAACCAGCCGCCGAGCAGCGCGCCGATGAGTGCCCCGCCTTGCGTGCCCGCTGCGGCAAGGCCGAGCATCAGCGGATCGGGATTGTACTGTTCCTTGATGAAGATCAGCACGAAAGCGATCGAGTAGAGATCCCAGGCCTCGACCAGGATCGAGGCCATCATCAGCCAGCCGACCTTGTTGCCCTTGGGGCTGTAGTTCGTGATGAGGTAGCGGACCGCGGCTTCGCTCGGGGTCGGTTGTGGCACCGCCATCGTTGACATTTTTTTGGTCCTCTCTGCAAAACTCACTACGCGCCGAGCAGCGGCTCGATGCTGCAATCGAGCAAGCGCGGATCGATGCCCGCCTCCATGCCCGTGAACATTTCGCCCATGTAGTCGATCAGGGCATCGCTCGCCTTGACCGCTTCCTCGACGCGGCGACTGGCGACAGCTGCGAGAATGGCGAGATGATGATCGATCGTGCCCGACAGATCCGCCTGCCCCGGCATGAAGCGGTGATGGATGTAGCCGATGCGGCGATACAGCGTGTGCAGTGGCCGCATCGTATGCACCAAGAAGGGCTCGCCGGCAGCCTCCAGCACCAGCGCGTCGATGCGGCGGTCGAGGCTGTTGAATTCATCGAGGGTCAGGCTGGCGCGACGCTCGCGCAGCAGACGTTCGATGTGCAGCGCCTGATTGCGATGCGACAGGTTCGCACGATCGGCCGCAAGGCGGACCACGAAGCGCTCCATGTCGCGGCGCAGGCCGAGCAGCATGCGCTCGCGCGCCAGATCGATCGGGGCGATGTGCAGGCCATGACGGGGCCGGATGATGATGAGCGTGTCGGCCGAGAGACGATTGACGGCGTGATGCACCGGCGTGCGGCCGAAACCGGTGATTTGCTGCAGTTCCAGCATGGTCATGAACTGGCCGGGCTTGAGCTCGCAATGAACCAGGAGCTCTTCGATCCTCTGATAGGCCAACTCGAAGAAGTTGAGACGGTTGCTACGGGACGGCCGGCCTCCGGTGTCATCCTCGTTCCTCACCACCTGGAGTGCGCGCTTGCGCCGTGCCATCTCATCCTCCCGTCAGCCCGCGTTTTTCGTTGCGACGCACCGTGGACAGTGCGCTGTTGGCGCCCCCTTAAAACATGTTGTGATATATTACAAGCGGGCGTAAGATTCCGCGATCAGCCGCAACTGATGGCGCGGAAATGACGACAAGGGCCGCTTATGCGCCCCGACGGGAGGATTGTTGCCGTGAAGATCACGTCGATCGAGACACTGCGCACGCAAGAGTTCTCCAACGTCATCTGGGTCCGCATCCACACCGATACCGGCATGATCGGACTCGGCGAGACCTTTTACGGCGCAGGCGCAGTCGAGGCGCAGATCCACGACACCTTTGCAGGCCGGCTGCTCGGCCGCAATCCCCTGCACATCGAGGCGATTCATCGCGACATGCTGAACCTGCCGATGGCGCAGTCGTCGACCGGCGTCGAGTACCGTGCCGCCTCCGCCATCGATATCGCGCTGTGGGATCTGTTCGGGAAGGTCTGCGGCCAGCCGGTGCACCAGATGCTCGGCGGCCTCTGCCGGGACAAGCAGCGCATCTACAACACCTGCGCCGGCACGCAATATGTCCGCTCGACCAATATCAGCCCGGTTGCCAACTGGAATCTCGGCGCCTCCAAGGGTCCTTACGAGGATCTCGATGCATTCATGACGCGCGCCGATGCGCTGGCCGAGAGCTTGCTGGAGAGTGGCATCTCCGCAATGAAGATCTGGCCGTTCGATCCGGCCGCACAGGAGAACAAGGGGCTCTACATCAGCGCAGCGCAGATGAAGCAGGCGATCGAGCCGTTCGAGAAGATCCGCAAGGCCGTCGGCGACAAGATGGAGATCATGGTCGAGCTTCACTCGCTGTGGAATCTGCCGACCGCCAAGCAGATCGCGCGCGCTCTCGAACCCTACAAGCCGACCTGGTACGAAGACCCGATCCGCATGAACTCGCCCCAGGCGCTCGCCGAGTATGCGCGCTCGACCGACGTCTGGGTTTGTGCCAGCGAGACGCTGGGCTCGCGCTTCCCCTACAAGGACATGCTCGACCGCGACGCCATGCACGTGGTGATGGCGGATCTTTGCTGGACCGGCGGCCTCACCGAGGGCCGCAAGATCGCGGCCATGGCCGAGACCTATCACCGACCCTTCGCACCGCACGATTGCATCGGCCCGATCGGCTTCATCGCCGCCATCCACATGTCGTTCAGCCAGCCCAACACCTTGATCCAGGAATCGGTGCGCGCCTTCTACAAGGGCTGGTACAATGAGCTCGTCACCACGATGCCTGCCATCAAGGATGGCTACGTCTATCCGATGGAAGGACCCGGACTGGGCGTCGACCTCCTGCCTGCTGTCTTCGAGCGCAGCGATCTCACCGTGCGCCGCTCCAACGTCTGAGGATTTCGCCAGATGAGCACGTCCCTCTTCGATCTTTCCGGCCGCACCGCGCTCGTGACCGGTTCCTCTCGTGGCCTCGGCCGTGCCATTGCCGAAGGCATGGCCAAAGCAGGCGCCAGGATCATTGTAAACGGCGTCGATCCCAAGCGCGTCGAGCAGGCCGTCGCCGAGTTTCGCAGCGCAGGGCACAAGGCCGAAGGCGCGCCCTTCAACGTCACCGACGAGCCGGCTATCCTCGCCGCTTTCGAGCGTTTCGACCGCGAAGGTCTTGCGGTCGACATCGTCGTCAACAATGCCGGCATCCAGCACCGCAAGCCACTGGTAGAATTCACCACCGACGAGTGGCGCAAGGTGATCGAGACCAATCTCACCAGCGCCTTCGTGATCGGCCGCGAGGCGGCCAAGCGCATGATTCCACGCAAGCACGGCAAGATCATCAATATCGGCTCGCTCGGCAGCGAGCTGGCGCGGCCCACCATCGCGCCCTACACCGCGGCCAAGGGCGGCATCAGGAACCTGACCCGCTCGATGGCGGTGGAATGGGCCCAGCACGGCATCCAGGCCAACGCGATCGGGCCCGGCTACATGCTGACCGACATGAACGAGGCGCTGGTCAACAACGCCGACTTCAACAACTGGCTGATGGGCCGCATCCCGTCGAAACGATGGGGCAAGCCGGACGAGCTGGTGGGCGCCGCGATCTTCCTGGCATCGGACGCGTCCACCTATGTCAACGGCCAGATCATCTATGTCGATGGCGGCATGATCGCCGCGATGTAATCGCGAAGTCCAGGGAGCAAGCCATGCGCGCCGTCGTCATCCATGCACCGAAGGATCTCCGGATTGACAATTATCCGGATGCGATGCCCGGCCCGGGAGAAGTCCGCGTCAAAATCGCCAATGGGGGCATTTGCGGCTCAGACCTGCACTACTATCATCACGGTGGCTTCGGCGTGGTCCGCATCCAGCAGCCGATGGCGCTGGGGCACGAGATCGCCGGCGTGGTGGCCGATGTCGGTGACGGCGCCACCAATGTGAAGCCCGGCACGCGCGTCGCGGTCAATCCGAGCAGACCATGCGGCCAGTGCCTGCATTGCCAGGAAGGCATGCGCAACCAGTGCCTCGACATGCGCTTCCTCGGCAGCGCGATGCGCTTCCCCCACGTGCAGGGCGGCTTTCGCGAATTCATCACGGTCGACGCGACGCAGGCCGTGCCGATCGCGGACAAGCTCTCGCTTGCGGAAGCCGCGGTGGCCGAGCCGCTGGCGGTATGCCTGCATGCCGGCAAGCAGGCGGGCCCCCTGCTCGGGAAGCGCGTGCTGATCACCGGCTGCGGCCCGATTGGCGCGCTGATGATTGTGGTCTCGCGCTTCGGCGGCGCGTCCGAGATCGTGGCGACTGATGTCGCCGAAGCGCCGCTCGCGGTCGCGAAGAAGCTCGGCGCCACCGACGCCATCAACGTCGCGGCCAATGGCGCAGCCCTCGATCCGTGGCGCGCCGGCAAGGGCGTGTTCGACACGCTGTTCGAAGCTTCAGGTAATCAGGCGGCGCTCCGCACCGCGCTCGACCTGCTCAGGCCGGGCGCGACGCTGGTGCAGCTCGGCCTCGGCGGCGAGATGACGCTGCCGATGAATTCAATCGTCGCGAAGGAATTGCAGCTCCGTGGCACCTTCCGCTTCGATCGGGAGTTCGAGCTGGCGGTGCGGCTGATGGGAGAAGGCCTGATCGACGTCAAACCTTTGATCACGGCTGCCATGCCGTTCGAGAATGCGGTCGCGGCCTTCGAGCTCGCCAGCGACCGGGCGCAGTCGATGAAAGTGCAGCTTACTTTCTAGGAGCGTCGTTGACCTGCTGCCCCTCGATCAATCGGTCCCTGACCAGCCGCACGGCACCGCGCTTCCACGAATAGTCCGCGCCCAAGCGCAGGCCGCTGTCGCCGCGCGCCAGCACCGCCCCTGTCCTGGCATCGCGCACCTGGAAGCCGAGCGTGTATTCGGTGCGGCTGACCCGCCGCACCACGCCGATCAGCGACTGATCCGCGCCGAGCTCTTTCGCAATCGCCGCCTCACATCCGCCGCAGTCGCGCAAGGCACGCCCCTTCCCCGCCTCGCCGCGCACGCCGCTGACATCGACGATGCGGTAGCGGCCGGATTGACCCAGCGCTTCGCGTACGCTGCCGGAGACCTCGGCCATGTATGACGCGTCTGAAGTCGCCGATGCCTCCGCCGAGGCGCCGGTCGTATCCTCCAGCTCGAAATCGAACACCGCCAGCGCGACCGGCACCGGCGTTGCGAGCGCGGCCAAAATCTCGCGGGACAGGAAGATCTCGGCGCGCTCCCAGGATTCATCGTTGTCGCCGCGGAAGCTGTAAAGCTTGTCCATCACGAGCTTCTTGGCGCCGACGTCGATCACGGCGACCTTGGCCCATTGCACCAGCGTGCTCGTCTTCTGAATGCCGCCGATGACCTTGAACGCCGCGCCGTCCCGGGTGGACGGCACCAGCCGATAGCGCGAGTCCGCAGCGATGTCCCTTCGAAGCGCGGCCATGAACGCGGCCAGCCGCCGCTCGTGAGCGGCGGTCTGGTTGGTCGGCTCGCCCGAAGTATCGGTATAGCTGAAATCATCCATGGCTACGCCAATAGCGCTCTCGGCACCGGCTGGCGAACAAGAGAGGACGAAGAGGAGAAAGGCGGAGAGAATCAGGCGAGAGCAATGCATGAACGGACCTCGCAGGATGGGACGGCCGCAAATCTGGATCGGTCACTGAGGGCGACGCAGCCGCAACCGTCCCGACAAGCGCCGGGAAAATTTCACGACGCTGCAGTGCGGTACAGCGGGAACGCTTTCCGCCGCATGCGTTCTGCCCTTTAATGCGGAAAGCGACAAACCCGTTCGCACCAGGTGCCTGCCGATGTGGAATCGCCCGAGGTTCGATCTCAAGGTCCGTCTGACGTTGCTCGTGGCCGGGATATCGGCCGTCTGCTTCGCTGCGATCTCCGCCTATTTCCTCGTATCGGCCGACCGGGCCGCGCATGCGCGCATCGACGGCATCGCCACCATCGTGGCGAAATCGCTGGAGTTGCAACAGGGCAAGGTTCAGTGGGGGGCCAACCCGCGCTCCGACTTTCCGAACCTCGATCCTGTTTCGGCCTATGTGATGACACCCGGCCTGTGTCTGGCATTCCGCGGCACGAGCGGCGACATCCTCCAGCGCTTCTGCAGTGGCGCGCCTGCCCCCGCGAGCCCGCCGCCGCAAGCCTTCGTCGCCTTCTATCGGAGCCTGTTCGATCCCGGCCGGGAGGCAGTACGACCGGTCATTGTGCGCGGAACGAACCTCGGCGAGACCGTGGTTTCGGTCGATCCGGCCGTACAGACGGCGGAAGCCTGGCACGAGGCGGGGCGACTGATGATCGCGCTTGCAATCGCGCTGCCGCTGCTCTGCGCACTGGTCTATGCCGCACTCGCCCGCGCCCTGCGCCCCACCCGGCTGATCGGCAAAGGCCTAGAGCGCATTGCCACCGGAGACCTCACGACGCGGCTGCCGCCATTCGATCTCGCCGAGCTCTCCGCCATCCGCGACGTCTTCAACCATCTCGCCGAAAGCCTCGATATCGCGCTTGCCGAACGCAACGAGCTGACACGGAAGCTGATCGCGCTTCAGGACGAGGAGCGCCGCCATCTCGCGCGCGAGCTGCATGACGAATTCGGCCAGTCGCTCACCGCGATCCGCGCGCTTGCCGCATCCGCCCGCCAGACCGCGGCGCAGGACTGCCCCGAATTGCTCGGAGAGTGCGACAGCATTGCCCGGACCGCGACTGGCATGATGGAGACGCTGCGCGGCGCGCTGTTCCGGTTGCGGCCACCGGACGTCGACGAGCTCGGCCTCGTCGCAAGCCTCGAAGGTCTGGTGTCGGGTTGGAACGGCCGCAGTCGCGGCCAGACCCGGTTCGAAATCCGGTTCGACGGTGCCTTCGAGAGCGTGCCTGGCACCATCAGCGCCACTCTCTACCGCATCGTGCAAGAGGCGCTCACCAACGCGGCCAAGCATGCCGGCGCAACAAAGGTCAGCCTGCAACTGACAATGGCCAACAATGAGATCGCCCTCGCGGTCGAGGACGACGGCCGCCCGAATGAGACTGCCGTCAAATCCGGCATGGGCCTGCTGGGCATGCGCGAGCGTGTCGCCGCGCTTCGCGGCCGGCTGAGCTTCGAGACCGGCCCTCATGGATCCACGTTGCGTGTGTTCATCCCGCTCGCGGCCGATCGGCAGGCCCTGGAGCACGCCGCATGAGCGCAGCCGATGCCACCATCCTACTGGTCGACGACCATTCCGTCGTCCGCGAGGGCTATCGCTCCGTGCTCCAGAAGCAGCCCGGCCTGCGCGTCGTCGCGGAGGCAGCCGACGGCGCGGAAGCCTATCGGCTGTACAAGTCCGAAGCGCCGGACCTCGTCATCATGGACCTCAGCATGCCCGGCATCGGCGGCATCGAGGCCGTCAGGCGGATCAGGCAGTGGGACAAGGCCGCACGAATCCTCGTCTTCACCATGCACGAGAATGCCGGCTTTGCCGTGCAGGCGATCCGCGCCGGTGCGAGGGGGTACGTCACCAAGACCAGCCCGCCCGAGACCCTGGTGCGCGCGGTAAAGGACGTGCTCGCCGGCAAGATCGCCATTAGTCCCGATATCGACCACGAGCTTGCGCTCAGCCGCATCGGCGGCGAGTGCTCGGCCGCGGACGTGCTGACGCCGCGCGAATTCGAGGTGCTGCGGCTGCTGCTCGCCGAGAACACGACGGAGGAGATCGCCCAGATGCTGCATGTCAGCCCGAAGACGGTGGCGAACCTGCATTCCCTCATCAAGGACAAGCTCGGCGTTGGGTCCGACATCGAACTGGTCCGGCTGGCGCTTCGCCAGGGATTGTTAACGGAGGTCTGATTGCCGCTGGCTTACGGCTTCAGCCTCGCTCCGTCAGGCGAGAACGCCGCGACCGTGTCGCCGATCCTGAACGACATCATGTCACGGCCGACGAGCAACGGCTCCTTGTAAGCAGTGCGGGTCCGCAGGATCAGCGGCCCCCCGGGGAAGGTCGGGCGCGGGCTTCCTTGGTCCTCTGCGGGAGCCCAGGCCATGGATCGCGGTCGAGCACCTCGTCAGCTGTGGGCAACAATGTAGGACACGAGGTTATCCGCAACGCCCGCGAGGGCATCGACTATCTCGCTTCGATTATCATTGCGATTCGCATCCGAGGCCGTCGCCGCCGGGTTGAGCCGCGGAAGATCCTTCCTTCCCTGCATCGCCCGCATTGATTTAGAAGTCCTTAATTTTCCACATGTACCTCTCGGTTGCAACAACCGGTTGCTGCTCTGGAAAACTGCAGTCCGAGAGCGCTGGATGACCAGTCGCTTTCCTCCGAGAGCAGTCCAATGGGGTCATTTCGCGTGCTCGCCGAATCACTGGAACACGTGCGGCTTTTTCCCGCAAAGCGGATGGTCTACGCCCGCCTTGTGCTTGCGGCGATGGCCGCGATCATCGTGGCCAAGAGCTTCTGGTTTGGACGGTGGGCCGGCTGGGCCAGCCGCGAGCTTGCCGACTTCGATGCGTTTCACATCGTCGCGCAGCGTGTCTGGATTGGCGATCTCGAGCAGGTCTATCATTTCGAGACGTTGTTGAAGATGCAGGCCGCGGTCGCGGGAGCGGCGCCCAGCTTCATGCCTTGGACCTATCCACCCCAATATGGTCTGCTGATAGCGCCGTTCGCCTTCCTTCCCGTCGGAGTCGGCTATCTCCTGTTCACCGCTTCAACTCTCGCGTTTTATATTGCGACGCTGCGCGCACTGGCGCGCGATCATTTTGCGCATGTGTTGGTGGTTCTCTTTCCCGCGCTTTCAGTCACCATCGGCTGCGGGCAGAACGGCTTTCTCACGGCGGGACTGATCGGCCTCATCTGCCTCAATATCGAACGACGACCGCTGCTCGCAGGAATTGCGCTTGGCGTCATGGTGATCAAGCCACACCTCGTGATCGCCGTCAGCGTCTGCCTGCTTGCAATGCGGAGCTGGGTCGCGCTCGCGGCCGCTGCGGCCGTGGTGCTGGCGAGCTCGCTCGTCTGCACAATCCTGTTCGGATGGCAGATCTGGACCGCATGGTTCGGCGCAATTCGAGAATCGACGAGCTACCTCGAGCAGGGCCTTTATCCGTTGTTCCGCATGATCTCAGCATACGCCGCACTTTCCACAACCGGGTTCTCCCCCAAGGTGGCCGTTTGGGGACAGGTAGTCGTTGCTGCGCTTGCCTTGCTCGCGGTCATGCTAACTGTCTTCCTCGTTGCGACCCGTGGATTTTCGCAGCGATTTCTCCTAGGCACCGCCACAATAGTGTCGGCGATGATTAGTCCATATGCATATGACTACGATCTATCGATGCTCGGCGTCGGACTTGCTCTGTTGCTGCCCGAGCTCGGCAAGGTGGCCAGCCCGACCGAGCGCAGTGCCATCTACGCCCTGATTCTGCTGGCTGGCGGCTATGGATTGCTGCAATCAGCACGGCTCGCGATGGAATTTGGACAGAGGGTAGACTTGAACGAGCATTTCGCGCCCGCAATCGGCGGCTTCGCCATGATGACGGTGCTCGCATTGCTCCTGAAAATGTTGTGGCGCGCGGCATGGCCTGCGCTCGTCCCGCCGAGAGCCGCGAAATAACCGCCCCTCCTACGTTTGCTCAGGCCCAAATCCGCAATCAGGCACTGTGAATGCGATGACAAGCCAAATCGCGATCGAGCTCTACTCGCTGCAATCAAGCGAGTCATGCTGAATGATCTGGGATTTGCGCGCTCCAATGCGCCAGTCTCGTGAAGAAGCTGCGGACGGCCCAAGAGAAGTGGTTCTACCTGATCAGATTCGTGCGTGTCACTCATATGGCCCGCTGGGAGCGGGCGGTTCTTCAACAGGATCATTGTCGAGTGGCGATGCGCTACGACGCCGAGAACTATTCCAATTTGCGTCGATTCGGCTGTGGCTGCGCGTCGATGAGTCCGCGTCGTTGATTGTTGGCCCGCAGATCATTCGCGCGCGACGACCGAATCCAGCCAGGCGCAGTTCAGCGGCGGCACGCGCGGGTCAGGGACGCGCACGCCTCGCGCCGCTGCATCCAGCCGCATGTCGCGCAATCGTTTGCGCTGCTCTTCGGGCATATGGAGCCGCTCGTGGCCCCACAGCGAGGGACCATCAAAGGTCTCGTGCGGCTGCCAGGTCTCGGGATCGATGACCCGCGCGCCCCAGCCGTACTCGATGAAGAAGCCGGACGGCGTATTCACGTAGAACGAGGTCATGTGGTCGTTGGTGTGCCGGCCCAGCGTATAGGCGACACGCCCCTCGTCCAGCTGCGCGAGGTCGTAACCCTGCCCGACGTCGTCGAGACTGCCGAGCTCGACCATGAAGTGATGCATCGCCTTCCGCCCCGAGCCAACCATCGCAAAGGAGTGGTGGCGGCCGTTGACGTGGAAGAAATAGAGCCCGTAAGGCTTCAGCCCGAAATCGGAGACGTGAAAGCCGAGCACGTCGCGATAAAACGGCAGGAGCTGCTCGACATCCTCCACATTGAGCACGACATGCCCCATGCCGAGCGCGCCGGTGCGGAAGCCCGAGATCGGGCGGCCGGGCCTGAACGGCTCGCTCGCAAGCTCCGGGTTGCAAAATGCCTCCAGCCGGTTGCCGGCGGGGTCAGTGAACGCGATCAGCTCGGCGACATGCCGCTCGTCCGCGAGCGCGCGCGAGCCTCGGACCACCTTCGTGCCATGGCTTTCCAGCCGTCCCGCCAACCGGTCGAGCTCGGCCGTGGAGGGAACTTCCCATCCCATCACCGCAAGGCCGGCATCGCTGCCACCGTCGACGATCAGCCGCTGCTTGCGGTCGTCCATGCGGAAGGCGCGCATCTTGCCGCCGCGATCGACCTGCTGCATCCCGAGCAGCCCGGTCGCCATCCGGCTCCACTGATCGAGCTGGGATGAACTGATTCCGATATAGCCGAGTGCTGTGATTTCCATCGAATTCCTCCGGAAGGCATCACGTTGGCCGCACCGCGGCGACTTGATACCGGCCGCGCGCGATCCTACGGTGGCGTCCCGCAATCGCTTCGCGTTCGCAATGACGATAGACACGCCGCGATGAGCCACAAGGGAGGAAATGAGAAGTGTCCAAGGAGCGGACGCAGAACGGCCGGCCGCGGCAGTCCGAGGGCGTCCGCGCCTTCAAGCGGGGGCTCGACGTGCTGCATGAGGTTAACCGCTCCGGCGGCATCCGCGCCGGCGACGTCGCCCGCGCGCTCGATCTCCCCCGGCCCACCGTCTATCGCCTCCTCGAAACGCTGGAGGAACTCGGTTACATCGCCCGCAGCGCCAGCGACGACCGATTTCGGGTCACCCGGCGCGCACTGAGTCTCGGCGACGGCTATGATCCCGGCGTGGTAATCTGCCAGGCGGCGGCGCCTTATCTCGCCGATCTGAGCAAGAAATTGGTCTGGCCGGTCGATCTCTCCACCTATGAGAACGCGGCGATGGTGGTGCAGGAGACCACTCACTCTCGCAGCCCGCTCTCGATCGACCGCGGCATGATCGGCAAGCGTCTGCCGATGCTGCGCACGTCTGCGGGTCGCGCCTATCTCGCCGCCTGCCCCGCGCGTGAACGCGATCTGATCGTCAATCATCTCCGCCGCATCGATGAGGCCGATGATCGCCCGTTCCTCGACGAAGCCCGCCTCGACCGGATGATGGCCGAGACGCAGGCGCGCGGCTACGCCATCCGCGGCGACGGCGAGTACAACCCCAAGACGGCCTCGATCGCTGTCTCGATCGTGCGTGACGGCGTCGTGTTCGGCTGCATCTCCATCATCTGGATCCGCTCGGCGCTGGGGATCGAGGAAGCCGTCGCAACCTTTGTCGATCCGATGCGCAGCGCCGCGGCAGCTATCGACGTCGGAGTCTGAAGCTGCTCCAGATCTTCGACCACACCAGGCGACGACCGCCGGCTATGCGCGCTTCACCCGAACCGGCAAGGAAGCCAGGCCACGCAACACGTTGTTGAGCGCCAGCACGGGTTCCCCGATCTCGAAAGAGGCCACTCGCTCCACCAGGACCTCGAGCAGTGCCGTCATCTCCAGCCGGGCCAGGTGAAGGCCCGCGCACATGTGCGTGCCGTTGCCAAATCCGAGATGATCGTTGGCGCGGCGCCTCACGTCGAAACGTTCCGGATCGTGCCATTTTCGCTCGTCGCGATTGGCCGACGCGTACAGCAGCAGCAGCCGGCTCTCGCGCGGAATGGTCAGGTCTGCAACCGTCGCATCGGCCGCAAGATGGCGTGTGAATCCCCGAACCGGCGATTCCAGCCGCAGCGCCTCGTTGATCGCATTCGGGATCAGGGCCGGATCGTTGCGGACCAGATCCCATTGCGCGGGATGACGGCCGAACAGCAACACGAGGTTCGCCGTTGCGAAGATGGTCGTATCGAGGCTCGGGCCGAGATAATCCCTCATCAGCACCGGACAGCGCTCCGGCTCGACCTCGCCTCGGTCCGCAGCAGCGAAGATGCGGTCGCCCCAGCTGCCGGGCCGCAGACGGCTCCTGATTTCTTCCCCGCCGAGATAGGCGCGCATCTCCTGAACGTCCTTCAGTGCCGTGCAGGCCCGTGCATTCATTGTGCCGAGCACGTTGAAGGTCGCAGCAGCCCAGCGCAGCATGCTGCTGCGGCCATGATCCTCCAGACCGACGAGCTTGGAGACGATCGTCAGCGGCAGGTGCTGAGCCAGATCCGACACTGCATCGAACTGGCCGCGGGCGACCAGATCGTCGACAAGCCGGCGGGCCTCTGTCCTGATCTGGGGCGCGATCTCCTCCAGCGCCCGCGGCATCAATGGCGCCGCTATGATCCCGCGCAGCCGATCGTGCAGCGGCGCATCGCTCGCCAGCGTCGTGCCTCGCGAGATGTCGTTGACGTGGTCGTTGGCGGCAACGCCCTGTGCCGACGAGAACACGGTCGGGTTTCGCAACGCGGCACGCACGTCGTCGAATCGCGCCACCGCATGAAGCTCATTGCGAGGCAACCAGACGACGGCGCCCAGCTCGCGAAGGGCTCTGTAGTGCGGGTATGGGTCGAGCAAGACCTCATCGCTGTAGAGATCGACGTCGTATACCGGTTGTCCGGGAATTGCCGGCATCCTCTATTCTCCCTCGCGTCCCGAAGTCCGCCTTAGCGCACGGCCACCCATTCGCCCTTCTCAAGCCGGCCGAGCGTCAGCGCACTCTGGTCGAGGCCGGTGTGGTCATTGGGGCCGTAATTGTAGACTCCGCGAGAGCCGGCCACGCCTCGGAGCTCTTCGATCGCGCTGCGAAGGCCCTCGCGAAAATCGGCGGTGCCGGGCGCGCCCTTCTTGAGCGCGGCGGGTGCAGCCCGCTCGATCAGCAGCAGAGCATCATAGGCGGACCCTGCAAAGATATTGCGGCTTCCCGGACCAAACCTGGCTTCATAGCGCTGAATGAAATCCAGCGCGGCCTTCTTGGCGGGATGCTCATCCGGCAACGAGGCCGCGCCGACTGCCGGGCTCAGCGGCACGAAGATGCCGTCACCTTGAGCGCCTGTCAGCTTGCGGAAATCTCCAAAGGTGGCGCCGAGCGTGCCGTACACCTTCCCTGCAAATCCCTTCTCGCGAAGCTGAAGCAGCGGCAGCGCCGCGGGCGCGCCGGAGGCTGCAATGAGGACGGCGTCCGGGTCGGCGGCAACGATCTTGAGGATCTGCCCGACGACGCTGTTATCGGTCCGTGCATATTTCTCGTCGGCGACGAGCGCGATTCCCGCCGCCGCGCACATCTCTGCACTGACCTTGCTCCAGGCGTCACCGTAGGAATCGCCGAAACCGATCAGGGCGAGTTTCTTGACCCCGCTCTTCTTCATGTGCGCGAACAACGGCGCCGCTTCGTGATCGTCGTTGGTGGTCGTCTTGAATATCCAGCGCCTTCGCGCGTCGACCGGAGCCACCAGAGCGTTGACGGGGGCAAGCGTGATCACGGGAAGCCGGTATTCGACCGCGGGATCGATGACCGCGAAAGATCCGGGCGTCGTGGTCGGACCGACGAGGATATCGATACTGCTGCCCTGGAACAGCTTCCGCATCGCCGCAACGGCCGCGGTGCTGTCCGAGGCTTCGTCCAGAAACAGGTAGTTGACCTTGTGGCCTGCGATTTCGGGTGGGCCAAAGCTGGTCCCATTGCGCTCCGCATTTCCAATCGCTGCGGCCGGACCGGTCGTGGACAGCAGGATTCCCACGTTGATGTCCGCGGCAGAAGCCGACACCATGAACATTTGGATTGCAAGGCACGCCACTCCCGCGCATTTCAGCATCGTTCCTCCTCCGCGGCTGCCTCGATCGACAACCTGCACTTTTTTTCCTGACGTTAGGTAGCCAAGGCAGGCAGGCCCGAAGTAGCGCCATTGCGGAAATGTCCGGCTGGCGGACAGGCCGGATGTGGCGGAGGTCGTCCGCTGGGCGGACACTTGGCGCGCCGGCGTTGAAGGGGCGGCACCGGCTGGGAAAGAGATAACCCCATGCAAGATAAATCCGCCCTCGAAGAATTTGATGTCGTGATCGTCGGCCGCGGCCCGGTGGGTGCCACGCTCGCCAATCTGCTCGGCCTCTGCGGCGTGCGGACGTTGGTGCTGGAGCGCGAGGCGCGGACCTATCATCTGCCGCGCGCGGTGCATTTCGACGACGAATGCATGCGCGTGTTTCAGACGATCGGCCTCGCCGACGCGATTCTGCCGCACGTCATTCTCAGCCCGGGGATGCTCTTTCTCGATGCCGACGGCCGCATGCTGCTGGATTGGTCCCGTCCACGGACGCTGACGCCGATGGGCTGGCATCTCAGCTACCGCTTCCACCAGCCGGATCTGGAGGACGTATTGATCCGAGGGCTCGCCCGCTGGCCACACGTCAGCCTGCGCAACCGGTGCGACGTGTTCGCGCTCGATCAGGACGAGGATGGCGTGCGCGTCCGCTACGAGGACCTCACGAACGGGAAGCTCTGCGGGGTTCGCGCCGGCTATGTGGTCGGCTGTGACGGCGCCCGTTCGCTGGTGCGCCGCTTTATCGGCTCCGGCATGGACGACCTCGGGTTCCACGAGCGCTGGCTGGTCATTGACGTCCTGCTCAAGCGCGACCGCGATGACCTCGGCGACTACAGCCTCCAGCATTGCGATCCCAGGCGGCCGGCGACTTATGTGCGCGGCACCGGCGCGCGGCGGCGCTGGGAAATCACGGTGCTGCCGGACGAGGATTCGAACGACGTGGCGCAGCCGGCAAAGGTGTGGGAGCTGCTGTCACGCTGGATCACGCCTGAGGATGCCGAGCTCGAACGCGCGGCGGTCTACACCTTTCATTCCGTGATCGCACAACAATGGCGCAACGGTCGATTGCTGCTCGCGGGCGATTCTGCGCACCAGACGCCGCCTTTCCTCGGCCAAGGCATGTGCGCCGGCATCCGCGATGCCGCGAACCTCGCCTGGAAGCTCGACGCGGTCATACGGGGCGCCGCAGATTCCGGTGTGCTCGACACCTATCAGAGCGAACGCCTGCCCCATGTGCGCGAATTCATCGAGCTCGCCATTCGGCTGGGCGGCGTGATCAACACCAAGGCGACCGAAGCGGGACTTGCCGCCGGCGAGGCTCGCGAGAACGCGCCCGTGAAGCTCGAGGTGAAGAAGCCTCTGCTCGGCCCCGGGCTCGTATCAAGGGATCTGCCGCTCGCCGGACATCTGGCGCCGCAATTCACCTTGAGCGACGGCAGCCCAAGCGACGACAGGACCGGCTACAGCCACGTGCTGCTCGTCGAGACGGCGGCGGCGCCGTCATCGCGACAGGCCCTTTCACAGGGAATCAGGATCCTGACTAGCGACGATGCCAGCAGCCTTGGGCCCTGGCTGCGCGAGCACGGCATCATCGCCGCGCTCGTTCGCCCCGACCGCTACGTGCGCGGGACGGCCTGCAACGAAGCCGAGCTCGACCGGCTCATCGCCGCCATCGCGCCTCCAACCCACGTGCCCTCCGCGGCCTGACTGAACCATCTCAAGGACATCTCATGAAGCTGATCTCGTTCATTGTGGGCGGACGCCCCTCCTTCGGCGCCGTCAAGGACAACGGCGTCGTCGATCTCGGCGCCCGGATGGCGGGCTGCACCACGCTGCGCCAGCTGCTCGAAGCCGGTCGCCTCGCCGAGGCGGCAAAGCTGGCCGCCTCCGCTGCGCCCGATCATCCGCTCGACAAGATCAGCTTCGCCCCCGTGATCCCCGACCCAGGCAAGATCATCTGCGTCGGCCTCAATTATCGCGACCACGTCGCCGAGACGGGCCGCACCGTCACCGAGAAGCCGGCGCTGTTTGCACGCTTCGCCTGCAGCCAGGTGGGCCATCTCCAGCCGATCGTGAAGCCGAAGGTGAGCGACGACTTCGACTACGAGGGCGAGCTCGCGCTCGTCATCGGCAAGGGAGGCCGGCACATCCCGGCCGACCGGGCGCTCGATCATATTGCCGGCTACTCCTGCTACAACGAAGGCAGCATCCGCGACTGGCAGCGCCACACCAGTCAATTCCTCGCCGGCAAGACCTTTGCCGAAAGCGGCAGCTTCGGTCCCTGGCTGGTGACGACGGACGAGATTCCCGATCCGTCAAAGCTCACCTTGCAGACGCGGCTGAACGGCAAGGTCGTGCAGGACACCACGACGGATCTCCTGATCACCGCCATTCCCGAGCTGATCGCCTACATCTCCACCATCTGCCCGCTCGTGCCCGGTGACGTCATCGTCACGGGCACGCCGGGCGGTGTCGGCGCCAAACGCACGCCGCCGCTGTGGATGCGTCCCGGCGACACCGTCGATGTCGAGATTTCCGGCATCGGCACCTTGCGTAACACGGTGATGGCCGAACCGGCCTGACCGTCAGGATCGATCAATCAACGATAAACTCAGGAACCGCCATGGGTACGACCCGCGCCACCTCCGCAGCCACCCTGCTCAATACACTCGCGCTCGCGGGGTCCGCTGCGCGGGCCGACATCAAGGGCGACGCCATCCGGATCGGTGTTCTCACCGACATGAACGGCGTGTTCGCGACCGCCATGGGTCCGGGCTCGGTCGAGGCGGCGCGGATGGCGGCGGAGGAGTTCGGCGGCAAGGTCAACGGTAAGCCGATCGAGATTTTGCAGGCCGATCACCAGAACAAGCCAGACCTGGCCGCATCGCTCGCCCGCAAATGGTTCAGCGATGGTGTCCAGGCAATTGCCGACGGCGGCAGCTCCGGCTCGGCGCTGGCGGTGCAGGAGCTTGTGCGCAGCAACGGCAAGATATTCCTCATCTCCGGCGCCGGTGCAAACCAGCTCACGGATGAAGCGTGCGCCCCAACCAGCGTGCAATGGACCCAGGACGCCTATTCCACGGCGACCGCCGTGGTCTCCGGCATCATGCAGACCAGCAAGGAGCCGTGGTTCTTCATCACCGGCGACTACGCCTTCGGCCATTCGATCGAGGCGACCGCGCGAGACCGCATCGCTGCGCTCGGCGGCAAAGTCGCCGGCAGCGTCAAGGCGCAGCTCGGTACGCCCGATTACAGCTCATTTCTGCTCCAGGCTCAGTCGTCGGGCGCCAAGATCCTGGCCATCAACGTCGCCGGCGACAATGCGACTGCGATCAAGCAGGCCGAGGAGTTCGGGCTCACCGATCAGGGCATGAAGATCGTGCCGATGTCGTTCCAGAACGTCGACATCGAAGCCTTCGGCTTGAAGGCCACACGCGGTGATCTCATCGTCACCTCGTTCTTCGAGGACGTCTCGCCGACGGCCCGGAAATTCGCCGATGCGTTCTATGCCCGCCGAAAGGCGATGCCCTCGCAGATCCAGGCCGGCGTCTATTCCGCCGTGCGTCACTATTTGCAAGCCGTGAAGGACACAGATTCCGACGAGGGCACGACCGTGATGGCCAAAATGAAGGCGACGCCGGTATCGGACGCCTACACCACCAACGGCCGCATCCGTGAGGACCAGCGCATGGTGCACGATCTCTATCTGGTGCAGGTCAAGACGCCACAGGAGTCAAAAGGCCCTTGGGATTTCGTCAAGCTGGTCGCAACGATCCCGCCCGACCAGGCATTCCGTCCGCTTGACCGCAGCAAGTGCAGCCTGGTCGGCAAGTAGGGTGTTTTCAGGCGGAGTGGAGACCGGTTCGCGCGACGAAACGCATCAGTCCAGAGCACCGTTCCGCGTCCATCGGAACGGTGCTCTCGCGCTCAAGCCAGATAGCGCGCAAGATGGCCTTCCATGGCGTAGAGCGCGCAGAGCGCGAGGCTCGACCAGACGGCGGCGCTGAAATACAGGAACATCCAGGTCAGCTCGCCCCTCCAATGCGCGATGTCATGCGTCACCACCCAGCGCGTCGCGACGTCATGCAAGCCTTCGAGGAGGCCGAGGAATTCGTTGCCCTCGGCATGCCCTGCCCGCCAGCGGCTGAGATACATCGGCACATCGACGGTGATCAGGAAGGCCAGAAAGCAGGCGATGCCGACGACGCCGACGATCAGCGCCCAGCGCACCACGCCCTGGAACTCCGGCATCAGGCGGCACAACGCGATCCCGGCCAGGAAGAACGTCACGGCCCACAGCGAATTCTCGATCGCATTGTAGAGATAGTTGGTGGTCACCACCGCGTACCAGGAGAAACACTCCGCGATGATGATCACCGGCACGATCACCCAAGCGATGTTCACCGTCGTCTCGGCGCCGGTCATGGTGCCGAGCTGGTGCAGAATGATGGCCCATTGGGCGGCGAAGCAAACCTCGGCGACCGTCGCGACCGAACGGCCGACGAAGACGCTCGATAGCCAGGTGTCGAACAGGCAGATGCGCTGAACGTCCGCTCGCGGCAGGACCGATCGGAACGCACAGCCGAACACATAGCCGGCGCACAGCAGCAGCATCAGCCCTATGTCGGATCCGCCGCTCAGGCTGCCCGACGCCGCCGGGTAGAACTCGCGGTACAGCATGAACCAGACGAGGACGTTGGCGCTGCTCACAAACGTGAGGGATCCCCACCACCATGCGAGAGGATTTGACCGCGCCTGCCACTGCAACATGACTCGCTCCGAAAATTATCGATCTGACACGTCGTCGTAATAATCCTGTCACAAGACGACATGCAATCACGACAAAAATCTGTGTGTTCGGTCGTTCCACCGCTGTCCCCCGACGGAAATTGATGCGTCGTTGCGTCCACATATTGGACAATTGACACCTGTATTTCGAATCTATTGGACATTCGCGCCGCTTCCGTCTGATATCCAGAAATGGTCCAGACCGGTTCATCCAAGCCCAGACATCCGCCCTCCTCTGCCGCAGCCGTGTTGGCGGTCAGCTCCGAGGACGCCGCATTCGCGACGACGCTCGCAAAAGGGCTCGTCGTGCTCGAAGCGTTCAAGGCGGGGAGCACGCTGCTCGGCAATATGGAGCTGTCGACTTTGACGGGCATCCCGCGGCCGACGGTGGCGAGGCTGACCCATACGCTGGCCGAGCTCGGCTATCTCCGCTACGACGCCGAACGGGCGAAGTACCGCGTCGGCGCGCGAGCGCTGCGGATGGCACATCCTCTGCTCGCCGGAATGCAATTCCGCCAGGTGGCGCGCCCCATGATGCAGGAGCTGGCGCACAGCGTTCGCGGCACGGTCTCGATCGGCCTGCTCGACGCCACCTCGATGATCTATGTCGAGACTGCGCGCTCCGGCGATGTCGGCCCGCACGTGCCCGACATCGGCATGCCCATTCCCGTCGTGTTGACCGCCATGGGCCGCGCCGCGGCCTCGACCTTGCCGCCTGCGGACGCAGACCGGCTGGAGCGGAACATCGCCGCCGAAGATTCCGGGCTGTGGTCAGCGATGCGGGACAAATACCGCGCCGGGATTGCGCAGTGCAAAAGCCGCGGCTTTTGCACCTGCTGGGGCGAGTACATGGCTTCGATCCATGCCGTTGCCGCACCATTGTTTCATGCCGGCGAATCGAAACAGTCGTTCTCGATCAATTGCGGCATCCCCGCTTTCCGGCTCCAGCCAGGTCAGCTCGAGGGTGAGATCGGTCCGCGCATTGCCGCGCTCGCCGACAGCATCCGCGCCATCATCGGGCAGGCCGAACTCACGACGCCGCGCAAAACCAAGAAAACCACAAGCGTCGGGACATGACATGGCTGGACCGCTCGAAGGACTGAAGGTTCTCGACATCGCGACCATCATCGCCGCGCCGTTCGCTGCCACGCTGCTGGCCGACTACGGTGCCGAGGTCCTCAAGATCGAGATGCCCGGACAGGGCGACGGCGTGCGATCGTTCCCGCCGTTCAAGGACGGCAAGCCGTTGTGGTGGAAGGCCGCCAATCGCAACAAGAAGTTCGCCACCCTCGATCTGCGCACGCCGGACGGACTTGCGTTGTTCAAGCAGCTTCTCCCACGTTTCGACGTGCTGATCGAGAATTTTCGCCCGGGAACGCTCGATCGCTGGGGCCTTCCCAAGGAGGTGCTGTGGTCGATCCAGCCGCGCCTCGTGATTCTGCGTGCGACCGCCTTCGGGCAGAACGGCCCCTATCGCGAGCGTCCGGGCTTCGCCCGCATCTTCGAAGCCATGGGCGGGCTCACCTACATCACCGGTGAGAGCGACGGCGAACCGACACATCCCGGATACCCGATCGGGGACTCGATCGGCGGCCTGTTCGGCGCCGTCGGCGTGCTCGCGGCGCTTTGGAAACGGGCGCGCGACCCGCATGCGCCGGGCGAGGAGATTGATCTCGCCTTGACCGAGGCCGTGTTCCGCCTGCTCGACGTCCTCGCCATAGAGCACGACCAGCTCGGCGCCGTTCGGAGCCGCATCGGCAATGCCAACGGCTATTCGGCGCCGGCCGCTGTTTTTCGCACCAGCGACGATCATTGGGTGACGCTCGCAGGCTCGACCAACACCCTCTTCGCAGCGAATTGCCGCGCAATCGGCCGGCCCGACCTCATTGCCGATCCACGCTTTGCCAGCAATGACGAGCGCGTCAAGCACGCCGCCGAACTCAACGACATCTTTGCCGGCTGGTGCGCCGCGCATCCACTCGACGAGGTCCTCGCGAGCTTCAATGCCGCACAGGGGACGCTGGCGCCGATCTATTCGATCGATCAGATCGCCGAGGACCCGCAAGTGGAGGCGCGCGAAGTGATCACCCGCGTTGCCGACCGGGATTTCGGCACGGTCGCCATGACCAATGTCGTGCCGCGCTTCACCGTCGATCCCGCGCGCTTGCGCCATGCCGCGGGCGACGTCGGCCAGGACAACAACGAGATTTACCGGGATTGGCTCGGCCTGTCAGACGCCAGGATCGAGCAGCTCACCCAACGAAAGGTGATCTGATCTCGGAAAATCAACAATAGAAGAGCAACAACAACAACAGGGAGGAAGACAACAGTGGCATCGTTCAAGGTCACACGCCGAACTCTGCTGGGCACGATTGCCGGCGGCCTCGCAGCGGGATCTGGCATGACGGCACATGCCGAGGACGCCTGGCCGTCGCGCCTGGTCCGGCTGATCTCACCCTACGGACCTGGCGGCTCCAACGACATCTCGCTGCGTCTGCTCGCGGAAGAATTCGGCCGCAGCCTGCGTCAGCAGTTCATCGTCGAGAACAAGCCGGGCGCCGGCACCCGTATCGCCAATGACATGGTCGCGCATGCGCCGGGCGACGGCTACACCTTCCTGTACGTCGCGGCCCCCTACGCTACTGCCGAGGCGTTGTTCGGCAAGCTCACCTATGACCGCAAGGAACTGCAGCCGGTGGCAATGGTGGTGATCGCGCCACTGTTCCTCATCATCAGTACCGATGCTCCGTTCAAGACCCTCCCGGAGTTGATCGCCTACGGCAAATCAAAGCCGGACGGACTGACCTTCGCCTCTCCCGGCGCCGGCTCGCAGCCTCATCTCGCCGGAGAGCTCCTGTTCCGCGATGCGGGCGTCAAGGGTCTGAACATCCCGTTCCGCGGCGATGCGGCTTCCTACACCGAACTGCTCGCCGGACGCGTCGATGCCACGCTGACGGCGCTGCCGACCGCCCTGCCTTACATCCAGAGCGGCAAGTTCACCGTGCTGGGCGTCGCCTCGCCTGAGCGCAGCGCACTCTACCCGCAGGCGCCCACCCTGCGCGAGCAAGGCTTTCCCAACGTGGCTGCCGCCGGCTGGTACGGCTTCATGGCGCCGGCGACAACGCCACGGTCGATCGTCGACAAGTTCCAGGCCGAAGTGCTGCGCGCGCTCGCCGAACCCGCGATCAAGAACAAGCTGACGGCCCAGGGCCTCGAGGTGCGCGCCGGCACCGCGGCCGAGTTCGGCCAGTTCATCGACAACGAGACGCAGAAGTGGACCAAGTTGATCCGCGATGCCGGCCTCAAGGGCGAATAACGAATAGGGGGAACACTGGGTATGAAAAACAATCTCATCAAAGGCTTCGCGGCGTCCACGCTCTTTCTCACGCTCTCGATCGCGGCCGCGCAAGCGCAAAAGAAATATGATCCCGGCGCCTCCGACACCGCGATCAAGGTGGGGCAGACCGTGCCGCTCAGCGGCCCGGCCTCGGCCTACGCGGTGATCGGCAAAACCCAGGCCGCCTACATGAGGATGATCAACGACCAGGGCGGCATCAACGGCCGCAAGGTCGAGCTGATCCAGTATGACGACGCCTATTCGCCGCCCAAGACCGTAGAGCAGACCCGCAGGCTGGTCGAAAGCGACGAGGTGCTGCTGACGTTCCAGATCATCGGCACAGCGCCGAACGTCGCGGTGCAGAAATATCTGAACGCCAAGAAGATCCCGCAACTCTTTGCCGCCACCGGCGCGGCGCGCTTCACCGATCCCAAGAACTTTCCCTGGACCATGGGCTTCAACCCGTCCTACCTCGTCGAGGGCCGCATCTACGCGCAATACCTGCTGAAGAACCACCCGAATGCGAAGATCGGCGTGCTCTACCAGAACGACGACCTCGGCAAGGATTATCTCGCCGGCCTCAAGGCCGGCCTCGGCGACAAGGCGAGCATGGTCGTAGCCGAGACGTCCTACGAGATCACCGAGCCGACGATCGATTCCCAGATTCTGAGATTGAGGGACGCAGGCGCCGACGTGCTGTTCAGCGCGACGACGCCGAAACAGGCGGCGCAAGCGATCAAGAAGGTGGCCGAAATCGGCTGGAAGCCGCTCCACATCATCGACATCAATGCCTCCTCCGTCAGCGCCGTGCTCAAGCCCGCAGGACTCGACAATGCCAAGGGCGTCATCAGCGTCGGTTACGTCAAGGATGCTGCCGATCCCGAATGGAAGGACGATGCCGGCATGAAGCGCTATTTCGCCTTCATGGCCAAGTACTATCCGGACGGCGACAAGGACTCGAACCTGAATGTCTACGGCTACATCACCGCACAGCTCCTGGTGCGGGTGCTGAAGCAATGCGGTGACGATCTCACCCGCGAGAACGTGATGCGACAAGCCGCCAGCCTCACGAACGTCGAGCTCGATCTGACGCTTCCGGGTATCTCGGTCACGACCACGCCGACGGACTATCGCGTCAACAAGCAGTTCCAGATGGTGCAGTTCGATGGCCAGCGCTGGCAGAAGCTCGGCGGGATCGTGACGGACGACGCCAGGGAGTGAGGCGGCCAGAGCAGACGCGGAACGCGTTTGCGCGGAGTCATGCTCGAACCGGATCTAAGCGCGACGGGGATTCATCCCGATCTCGTTGCGCTTGAGGGTCGCGGGTCCGCACTCAACCTTCCGCACGGCGGCCGCCGCTGCGGACGAGGTCGTCGCTTTCGTCGACATGCCGCTGATATTGGGAGATCGCGCGGTTGGCCATGCGGATCCGGTTCGTCTGCCCCTCCTCGACCATCATGGTGATGCGCTGCGCCAGGAACACGCAGGCCTCGAACTCGTCGCGGATGGCGCCCGTACGCGCGAGAAAGTCCCAGGCGATCTCGTAAGCCTGCTCCGCGGCCGGGTTGCGGTAGTCACTGAAGATGATGTGCGTCATGACAGGCAAAGCCGGACGGCACGCGATCGTTCCTGGGATCGTTCCTGGCAATTGATGCCTCCAGGCTGCGACACGAAAAAACCACCGGCCCTGGTGCGCCGGTGGTTCGATATCGGAAGGATCGCGTGAACTACGCCGCCTGGCGCTGGTGCGTCAGGTACTCCATCGTCACCTTCTCGACATTGGAGTCGATCCAGGAAGCCATGCGTTGCTCCTCCTTCAGCGACGTCTCGAGCGGCGCCTTCGCCTCGGGCATGCCGGCAGCGCCGCAGAGTGCGATGAGCGACTTGTAGGCGGCGATCTCGAAATTCTCGAAGGCGTTGTTCGCGAAGGTGTTCTTGAGAATCTCGTCACCGGCAGCCGCGTGCGCCATGGCCTGCATGTTCGCCATCATCGACTGCGCCGTGTCCTTCAGGCTGGACGTGCTCTCGCCGCAGGCTTCCAGGCATTGTTCCAGCCGCCGCAGCTGCTCGTTGGTCTCCTGAAGATGTGCCGTGAGCTTCGCCTTGACCTCCGGATAGTCATCCAGCCGCTCCGACTGGCGCTCCATCAATTCGCGCGCCTGCACTTCCATCGCATGCGCATTTCGTAGTCCCACCACGTACGTATCGCGGGCTGCATTCGCCATATTCCTATCCTCCGTTGACTGGCTTCCCTCCCGCAACAGGCAAGCAAGGGCCATTGTTCCTAAGAGGCCGTACTAATTGCCAACAGGAGGGTCCAACGATCTCACGCGCGTTCCGCCCGAAGGACCCGGCGCTAACCTGCGATAGCAAGACGCAGAACAGGCGTCGACGTCTGGAACGCCACCGACGCTCCGCGGTTCACAGCAGCGCGGGGTAGTGTCGCGAAGTTGCGCTCCCGAAGTCCGAGACAATGATGATCGACGATCCCACCGCTTCCGGAAATCTCCTGACCCCGCGTCCTGGACACGGCCAGCCAGACAACAGTTCGGACGCATATTTCATGCAGATCCGCGATGACCTCGCGGACAAGGGATTCTTCACCGCGACCGCGGAGGAGCTGATCACTTGGGCCCGAACGGGATCGCTGATGTGGATGACGTTCGGACTCGCCTGCTGCGCCGTCGAGATGATGCAGATGTCGATGCCGCGCTATGACGCCGAACGATTCGGGTTCGCGCCACGGGCATCGCCTCGGCAATCCGATGTAATCATCGTGGCGGGCACCTTGACCAACAAGATGGCTCCCGCCTTTCGCAAGGTCTACGATCAGATGCCCGAGCCGCGTTACGTGATCTCGATGGGATCATGCGCCAACGGCGGCGGCTACTACCACTATTCCTATTCCGTCGTGCGCGGCTGTGACCGCGTGGTGCCGGTCGACATCTATGTTCCCGGCTGCCCACCGACCGCTGAGGCGCTGCTCTACGGGGTGATGCTGCTCCAGCAGAAGATCCGGCGAATGGGCACGATCGAAAGATAGCTGAACGCACCGAGGCCGGACATGACACAAATTCCCCTCTCCACCGCAGCAGAAGCGGAACATCCGCGATCCGATCTCGATCGCAACGACAGCACGCGGCAGATCGTCGCCGATGTCGCCTACCGGCAGCTTGCCATCGTCAACGTGATCTTTGTCGGCGTCGAAGGCGCCGGTGATGGCAACTGGGTGCTGGTCGACGCCGGCATTCCCGGCTCGGCTCGCGCCATCCGCTCCGCCGCCGGCGCTCGGTTTGGCGGGCACGGCCGTCCGGCCTGCATCGTCATGACCCATGCTCATTTCGATCATGTCGGGGCGCTCGAAACGCTGGCCAACGAATGGGACGTGCCGGTTTATGCACATCACGCCGAGCATCCTTATCTCGACGGCACCCAGTCTTATCCGCCGGCCGATCCCAGCGTCGGAGGCGGGCTGATCGCCCGGCTCTCTCCGCTGTTTCCGACCCGGCCGGTCAACGTCGCATCGCACCTCTACGATCTTCCCTCGGATCACAGCGTCCCCTTCATGCAGGACTGGCGATGCATCCCGACGCCCGGCCATACGCCCGGTCATGTCTCGCTCTGGCGCGAGCGCGACCGCGTCCTGATCGCCGGAGACGCCTTCATCACGACGCGCCAGGAATCCGTCTACGCGGCGATGAGCCAAACGCCGGAGATGCACGGGCCGCCGATGTACTTCACACCGGATTGGGCGAGCGCGAAAACCTCGGTGCGCGAACTTGCCGCACTCGCTCCCGAGATCGTCGTGACCGGCCATGGTGCGGCGATGCAGGGCGCGGAAATGCGCACGGCGCTCAATGCCCTCGCCGAACGATTCGATGAGGTCGCGGTGCCTCCTGATCGGCAAGCATAGGAACGGTCCTCGGCCAGCGGGATTGGTTGTTCATTGCAAACCCAAGGAGACACAACATGCGTAAGACAGTTCTGACGATCTTTACGGCTGCGGTACTGGCCGGCGCTACCGTCGGCGGAGCGTTCGCGCAAGGCGCCGGCGGTGGTGGTGCTGGCGGTGGTGGCGCTGGCGGAGCCGGCGGCGGTGCGGGTGCGGGTGCCGGTGCGGGAGGCGGAGCGGGAGGCGCGGGTGCGGGAGCTGGCGCAGGCTCGGGCAGCGGCGGTGCGGGCGCGGGCTCCGGTGGCGGCGGTGGCATCACGCATGTGGAGCGTGGCGGACAAGGCGCCTCGAGCCCCCCGGGCATGCGCAACGAGACCACCCCACGATCGGATGGCACGACCCGGCGTTGAGGCGGCGGCGATCACCGTCCGCGGTCCATCTTTTTTCTAGTCGTGCGCATGAAAGCGGCCTCGGCGGATTTTTCCCCCGCCGGGGCCGCATTCGTATCCGGATTGCCGAAGGTATTTAGAAAGCGTCCAAGCCGCGGCGCGAAATGTTTAGGAACGCAACCTCCACCGTCTCATTGCGCCATTGCACCTAGCGCCAAGAAAAAGGAGTTGCGCATGTACTACTTCGACAAGCGGCTGCAATACCCGGTCAGGGTCGAGAAACCCGATCCGATCTTCGCCCGCCAGCTGCAACAGGCGATTGGCGGCGTGGAAGGCGAAATCCGCGTCTGCCTGCAATACTTCTTCCAGGCCTGGGGCGCGCGTGGTCCCGCCAAATATCGCGACGTGTTGCTCAACACCGCAACTGAGGAGATCAGCCACATCGAGATGCTGTCGACCGCAGTCGCACTGAACCTAGAGAACGCTCCGGCGACGATGCAGGAGAGCAGCATTCAGGGCAATCCGATCGTCGGCGCCGTGATGTCCGGCGGCGAGCGGCCGCGGCATGTGATCGAGGGCATGCTGCATCGGCATATCCTTTCGACGGGCATGGCGGCATTTCCGGCCAACTCCGACGGCGTTCCATTCGATTGTTCGCACGTCTATGCCAGCGGCAACCTCGCCGCCGACATGTATTGCAACGTTGCCGCCGAAGCTACCGGTCGGACATTGGCGGTGCGCCTTTACAACTCCACAAGCGATCCGGGCATGCAGGACATGCTCAGCTACCTGATCGCGCGCGACAGCATGCATCAGCAGCAATGGCTCGCCGTGATCGAGGAGTTGGGCGGAGATGCCTCGCTGCCGATTCCGAACAGCTTCGATCGCAGCAAGGAGGCGACCGAGTTCAGCTACATGTTCATGGGGACCGAACGCAACGGAGCGCCGCTGCAGCCAGGCCGCTATTGTGAAGGCCCGTCGCTCGACGGCCGCGGCGAATTCAGTTTCCGCCCGGGATTCGAACCGCTCGGCGACGAGCCCGTGCTCGGTCCGGCACGGCCGGACAGTGCCGCGCAGGTGGAGCAGATGCAGGAGCCACCCGTCACGAACGCGCTCACCTGAGCGTCGGCAAGCGAACCGCCATTCGGGTGACGGCCTGACGAGACGAGCTCAACCTCGCTCTGTCATTCCGGGCGCATACGTCGAAGCGCCCGGAATGACGGCGATCCGTCACCTCGTCATGCCGGCCACGTACGCCGCGAGCTTGTCCATGGTCTGGTAGCCGTACTCGACGGCGCCGAATCCGATCATGCCGTCGCGCTGCTCGGTGCTCGAAGTCAGCTGGCGCAACATCAGCACGGTCTTGCCGTTGCTCTGCTCGGAGAATGTGACGGTGAAGCGGAACATCCCGGGATCCTCGTCCTGGTCGGCGCCATGATCCATCTCCATGAGCGACGGCCGCTCGATGCGGCGGAATCGCATGCGGTTCGGATAGACCGTGCCGTCGGGACCGATCATGTTGAAGCGCCAAACGCCGCCGACGCGGACGTCGATCTCGAACGTCTCGATCTTGAATCCCTTCGGCCCGAACCATTGCGGCAAGTGCTTCGGGTCGGACCACGCTTCGAACACCAGATCGCGTGGCGCGTCGATCACGCGCGACATCACGATCTCACGGTCGAGCGACCATTGCGACAGAGCGGGATTGGCAGAACTTGTCATCACTCGGAACCTTTCCGTTTGGTTGTTCGGGACGGCCGCTTGGCACCCGCCCTCTCCTTCTCTTTCTTGAGCTTCATCACATAGGCTTCGAACCGGTCGAGCCGCGCCTCCCAGATCGCGCGCTGCCGCTGGAACCAATCCTCCGCGCCGAGAAGCGCGTCCGGACTGAGGCGGCAAGTGCGCACGCGGCCGGATTTCTCGGACTGAAGCAGCCCGCTCGTCTCCAGCACATGGATGTGCTTCATGAAGCTCGGCAGCGCCATGTCGAAGGGATCGGCGAGGTCCCCGACGGACGCCTCGCCGTCGCAGAGCCGCATCACGATCGCCCGCCGCGTGGGATCGGCGAGCGCTGCGAAGATCTGGTCGAGGCGGGACGATTGGTTAGCCATTAAGCTAACTATAGAGGCGCCGCGAGGCGGCGTCAATGATTGTTAGCTCAAAAGCTAAGTAATTTGTTTCGTCGACGCGCGGCGGCCGGCGTCAAACCGAGCGCGTGAGCCCGCCATCGACGCGGATGTTCTGGCCGGTGATGTAGGCCGCGCCATCGGACGCCAGAAACGATATCGTCGCCGCGATCTCCTCGACCCTGCCGTAGCGCTTCATCGGCACGCTGTCGCGCCGCGCATCCTGCTGCGGCAAACTGTCGATCCACCCGGGCAGGACGTTGTTCATGCGGACATTGTCGGCAGCGTAAGTGTCTGTGAAGATCTTGGTGAAGGCGGCTAGCCCTGCGCGGAACACTGCCGAGGTCGGGAACATCGCGCTCGGCTCGAAGGCCCAGGCCGTCGAGATGTTGATGATGGCACCGCCCTTCTGCGCCTGCATCAGCGGCGTCACCAGTCGCGTCGGGCGGATCACGTTCAGGAGATAGGTCTCGAGACCGGCGTGCCACTGATCGTCGGTGATCTCGGTGATGGGCGCACGCGGCCCGTGCCCGGCGCTGTTGACGAGCACGTCGATCCGGCCCCACTTCGCCATCGCAGCGTCGACAAGGCGCTTCAGGTCGTCATTCGACGTGTTCGAGCCGGTGACGCCGCACCCGCCGAGTTCGGCCGCCAGCGCCTCGCCCTTGCCCGACGACGACAGGATCGCGACGCGAAAGCCGTCCGCGGCCAACCGCCGCGCAGCCTCCGCTCCCATGCCGCTGCCGCCGGCGGTAACGAGCGCGACCTTCTCTGCTGCCATGACAGATCATCCCGTGTTGAGGCGAGCCGCAAGCTCGGCCTATCATGGGCCTTCTACAGCCAGACCTGTCGCCAGGTCCATGGTCGAAGGCGTCCATCATGAGCGGTTCGAGATGAGCGATCTGCAAATCCGCAATTTGCGCCCTGACGAAATCGCCATCGCCGTCGAATGGGCCGCGACAGAGGGCTGGAATCCGGGCCTTGCCGACGCGGACTGCTTTGCGATCCCCGACGCGCAAGGCTTCTTCGTCGGCGAGATCGATGGCAAGCCGGTCGCGACCGTCTCCTGCATCAATTACGACGACCGTTTCGCCTTCCTCGGCTTCTACATCGTGCGCGAGCGTTTCCGCGGCAGCGGCTACGGTCTGCGCATCTGGAACGCGGCGATCGCGCATGCGGGCGCCCGCGTGATCGGGCTCGACGGCGTGGTCGCCCAGCAGGACAACTACAGGAAATCAGGCTTCCGGCTTGCCCATGGCAATGTCCGCTATGGCGGCATCGTGGCCGCACCGTCGAAATCGCCCGTAGACATGGTCGCCTTGACCGGGATTCCGTTTGCAAGTGTTGAGGCCGATGACGCCACCGTATTCCCTGCCGCGCGCAGCGCCTTCCTGCGCGCCTGGATCCACACATCAGGGCATGTCGGCCGCGCGCTGCTGCGCGATGGCAGGCTGACCGCATGGGGCGTGATCCGGCCGTGCCGCACCGGGCACAAGATCGGACCGCTTGTCGCCGACGATCGCGCCGCTGCGGAAGCGGTGGCGCAGGCCTTGCTGGCAAGCACGGGCGGCGGTGAAATCTTCCTCGACGCTCCCGCCGTCAATGGCGAAGCGATCGCGCTCGCGGAATCCCTTGGCCTCAAGCCAGTGTTCGAGACGGCGCGGATGTATACGGGGCCGACCCCGCCGCTGCGCATCGACCGCCTCTTCGGCGTGACCAGCTTCGAACTAGGCTAGTTCAGTAGCAGCGCGTGATGTTCACGGTGTGCTCGCTGCCGCCGCGGCCGGGCACCGTCACCTGCTCTGTCGGGCAGCTCGGCACATAGGGCCGGTTGGACGGGACGACGTTCGGCGGAAAGCGATGCGTCCAGTCCCAGGGCACATCATACGTGTAGGTGTAACGCACGTCGGCAGAGAGCGACTGGCTCACATCGGCGAAGGGCTGGATGTAGCCGGCACGGTCATTGAAGAAGCCGCCGCCGCCCGGCCAATAGACCCATGGAGCGCTGCGGCGGTGGAACCGGGCACCAGGCGCGACCGGCGGATGTGCTCCAATCGGCGGCGCGGTGGCGGTGACGACACCGGGCGCCGCGGCGACTGCAGGTCCGGCAGAGCTGTCATTTGCAGCAAGGAGCAGCGCGGCTGCGCTGAGCGAGGCGAACAACGCCCCATGTGATCTGGCAATCATGATACGCACCACACTCGTTTGGCTTAGCGAAAGCGGCTCCCCGCGAGAGGCTAGGCCGGGCTGTCGCCCACCCGCAAACGTATAATTAATTATTGGTTAAGGCACGGGATTAACAGGGAACCGGGTGCGGCAGAACGCCCGGAATCCCGTCTCATCTCATGGCACTTCGTTCCGCGCAACGTATCTCATAACCAGTTGATCGGAGTTGATTGCTCTCCGGCCGGTGGCCCGGAACGCTCCCGCACTGCAACCGTTGGCCCCCGACACAAGCGAGGAGCATCTCCAATGCAGAACAAATCGAAACTCCTGTGCCTGATCACGGCATCCCTTATCGCGGGCACCGCGGCCGCTTCGGCGCAAGGCTACGATTGGAACGGGCCGCGCATGGGCTGGGACCGCGCCGCGCCCTCCTACGAACCCGTTCAACCGCGTGCATATTATCCGGATGTCGCGGGACCCTACGGCGCACTGAACGGCACCAACCATCCAACACCGAGTTCGACACAGGGCGACGTCGGTCCCGGCGGCAACAACAACGGCACGCTGACCGGCCGCTATCGCTGGTAACACAGCGCGACGTGAGGCCCACCGTTCGCAGGGATAGTGGGCCTTCGTGCGTCAGCGACCCAGCTACCCGCGAAGCAGTCGTGACATCGCCAAAGCCGAACGTTATCCGGCGGCAACAAAGCCTGGGCAGGCGATTGCACAGGATTCACGGACGGCGGACCGAGCCGGGCTGGGTTCCTGCCACGACCCCTTGCGCTGCCAGTCAGGCAAAACACGCGAGCCCCAGGTCAATACGCAGCTGCCAAAATATTCCGCTTTACCGAAATTCGGAAAAGACGTATGCATCGCCGCAACCCGGCCCAAGGAAGAGGGGCGTATCGCGATTGTCACGAACGCGGGCCGGGCGGCGGTGGACGCAGATGGCGTTGGCGCGAACGGATTTGCAGGGCGGGAGACCGTG
>Ga0268287_100092_pt1 | contig 75903 bp, 57 predicted proteins | sample MetcocultureR3M_FD_191348 | JGI IMG/M metagenome (GOLD analysis project Ga0268287, IMG submission 191348) | Soil microbial communities from Anza Borrego Desert, Southern California, United States - Methanotrophic co-culture R3-M | ecosystem: Environmental > Terrestrial > Soil > Desert | place... | reverse complement strand
CTGGCGACCGTCACCGCGCCTGCGTCGGCGATGGCCGAGCCGCCCGACAGGGTCAGGCCGCCGGCCGACACCGTGGTGACGCCGGTGTAGCTGTTGGCGCCCGACAGGGTCAGGGTGCCGGTGCCGGTCTTGGTCAGGCCGCCGGTGCCAGACAGCACGCCGGAGAAGGTCGTGCTGCCATTGTCGGCGCCGGCCGTCAGCGTGTAGGTGCCCAGCGTCACCGCGCCGGAGCCGGTGAGCGCGCCGATGGTTTCGTTGGCCGACAGGGCCAGCGTGCCGCTCGCCCCCACCGACACGGTGTTGCCGTCGCCGATGGCGCTGCCGCCCGATACCCTCAGGGTGCCGGCGTTGATCGTGGTCTGCCCGGTGTAGCTGTTGGTCCCCGACAGGGTCACCGTGCCGCTGCCGGTCTTGGTCAGGGCGCCGGTGCCGCTGACGGTGCCGGACAGGGTCAGGGCGTTGGCGGTCTTCACCGTGCCGCTGCCGGTCAGGGCGATGGCGTTGGTCAGCGTCTGGCTGGCCGCCGTCGTGCTCAGCGTGCCGCCGTTCAGCGTGATGGTGCCGCTGCCGATGGTGCCGGTCGTGCCCAGTTCCACCTCGCCGCTGCCGATGGTGGTGCCGCCGGAATAGCTGTTGCCGGTGCCGCCCAGCGTCAGTTTGCCGGTGCCGGCCTTGGTCAGGCCGCCGGTGCCGGTGACGTCGCCCGACAGGGTGACGGCGTTGGCGTTGGTGATGGAGCTGTCGGCGGACAGGGCGATGGCGTTGTCGATGGTGGTGGCGCCGGTGACGGTCAGGCTGCCGCCGCCCATCGTCAGCGTGCCGATGCCCAGGTTGGCGTCGCCCGCCACCGACAGCGTGCCGGCGTTGACGGTGATGGCGTTGATGCCGGTGTCGCCGGACGCGGTGTTGTTGGTGCCGCCCAGCACCAGCGTGCCGCTGCCGCTCTTGGTCACGACCGAGTTGGTGATGCCGTTGTCGGCCAGGGTCGAGTTGATGGTCAGCGTGTCGCCGGTGCCGATGCTGACGCCGAAGCTGTTGCCCAGCGTGAAGCCGTTGCCGGTGATGGTGATCGACCGGCTGTCGTTGTCGCTGTCCATCGCCAGCGTCACGCCGTCGCGCACCGACAGGGTGCCGGGCAGGGTGATGGTGCCGCCCAGCGTGTTGAGGAAGCGGATGGTGACGTTGCCCGTCACGCCGTTGGCCAGGGCGATCGCCTCCTTCAGGTCCAGGCCGCCGCCGTCGGCCTTGTCGGCCGTATAGGTGCCGGCCGGCGTGCTGCCGTCGATGGCCGTGACGTCGACCGTCAGGTCGTTGGTCACGGTGATGGTGAACGACTTCTCGTAGGTGGCGGTGCCGTCGCTGACCTGGACGCGGACCGAATAGGTCTGCCCCGCGGTCAGGACGCTGGCGTTGTTCGCCTGAAGCGACGTGCCGGAGATGTTGAACAGGCTGTTGTGGGTGCTGCCGGTGCCGCTGACCAGCGTGTAGGTGAAGGTCTGGCCGGTGTCGGCATCGGTCTTCGACAGGGTGCCGACCACCGCGTTGGTGCCGTCGAAGATGGTGACGGAGCTGTTCGACAGGGCGATGTCGGTCGGCGCGTCGTTGATCGAGCTGGCGGTGACCACCGTGCTGGTGTTGGCGCTGCTGCTGGTCGTGCCGTCGCTGGCGGTCAGGGTGAAGGTGGTCTGCACCGTGCTGCCGGGCGCCACCTGGTTGTTGGTGGGGGTGAAGACCAGCGCCTGCAGCAGGGTTTGCAGCCCGCCCGGCGTGGTGGAGGTCAGCGTGTAGTTGCCGGCGCTGCCGCTCAGCCCGCCGCCGGCGCTGGACAGCGTTCCGTTGGCCGCGGTGTAGGTGATGGTGACGGTGAAGGTGCCGGTGTTGTCGTCGGGGTCGGTCACCGTCACGCTGCCGAAGGGCGTGGTGGTGGCGTTGTCGTTGACGGTGCCAGCGGTGGTGAAGGTGCCGGCCAGCGCAGGCGCCTGGTTGACCGGTCCGGTCAGCACGACGTCGTTGCCGGTGCTGCCGGCATAGCTGACGGTCAGCGAGCCGCTGTTGAAGCTCAGCGTCGCGCCGGATGCCAGCCCGGTGAAGGTGCCGGTGACGGCGTCGCTGACGTCGTTGTCGATGATGACGAAGCTGTCGCCGCTGGTGGTCTTGACCGGGGTGTAGCTGCCGCCGGTCGTCAGGGTGGCGCTGCCGACATTGACCGTGCCGGTGACCGTCACCTTGTCGTGGCTGCTGGTGCCGGCTAGGTCGACCGCCAGGGTGCCGCCCGACTGGATGGTCAGGCCGCCGTTGACGGTCAGGGTGCCGACGCCGCTGTTGGTGCCGGCGATGCCGGGGGACAGGGTGCCGCCGGACTGCACGGTCAGGCCGCCGTTGACGGTGCCGGATCCTGCCAGCGTGGCGCCGTTGCCCACCGTGACCGCGCCGGCCGACGACCCGTTCAGGGTGCCGGTGACCACCAGCGTGCCGGCGCCGACCGTTGTGGTGCCGGTGTAGCTGTTGGTGCCGGACAGGGTCAGCGTGCCGGCGCCCGACAGGGTCAGGTTGTTGGCTCCGCTGATGACGCCCGACAGGGTCAGGGCGTTGCCGCTGCCGACGCTGACGGTGCCGTGGCTGCTGCCCAGCGCGACGGCGTTGGCCAGCGTGACGGTGCTGCCGGTGGAGGCCAGCGTGCCGCCGTTCAACGTGACGGTGCCGGTGCCGAGATTGCCGGCCGCGCCGATCGACAGCGTGCCGCCGCTCACCGTGGCGCCCCAGGCGGTGGCGTTGTTGGTGCCGGTCAGGGTCAGGGTGCCGCTGCCCGACTTGGTCAGCGTGTTGGTCCCGGCGGCGATGGTGCCGGACAGGGTCAGCGCGTTGGCCGTGTTGACCGTGCCGCCGCCGGTGCCGACGGTCAGGCCGTTGGCCAGCGTGACGCTGCTGCCGGTAACATCCAGCGTGGCGCCGCCGCTCAGCGTGACGGCGGCGCTGCTGATGTTGCCGGAACCGGCGATGGACAGCGTGCCGGCGCTGATGGTGGTGGCGCCGGTGTAGGTGTTGCTGCCCGACAGGGTCAGCGCGCTCGTGCCCGCCTTGGTCAGGGCGTAGCTGCCGCTGACCACGCCCGACAGGGTCAGGGCGCTGGTGGCGGTGACGGTGGTGTCGGCGTTCAGCGTGACGGTACCGCTGACCGTGTTGGTGCCGCTGGCGCTGATCAGCGCGCCGCCCGACGACACGCCGCTGCCCGACAGGGTCAGGTTCTCGGTGACGGTGATGCCGCCCGACAGGGCGAGCGCGGCGCCGTCGGCCACCGTGGTGCCGCCGGCGGTGGTGCCCAGCGCGTTGGCGTGGCTGATCGTCACCGTGCCGGCGTTGATGTTGAAGGCGCCGGTGAAGCTGCTGTTGTTGCCCGACAGGGTCAGGTCGCCGCCGGCAGCCTTGACCAGGGTGCCCGATCCGCTGATGGCGCCGGACATGGTGGCGCTGCCGCCGGGGGCGATGCTGATCGTGCCGCCGCCGCTGCCGATGGAGACGGCATTGTCGATGGGGCCGACGCTGCCGCTCATCCGCAGGACGCCGCCGTTCAGCGTCAGGGTGCCGGCGCCAAGGTTGCTGTCGGAGGTCGCCAGCAGCGTGCCGGCGGTGACGGTGATGCCGCCGGCGAAGCCGGTGCTGTTGGTGGTGCCGGCCAGCGTCAGGGTCGTGGCGCCGGTATCGGCGTTCAGCGTCAGGCTGCCCGACGAGGTGCCGGTGATGGCGCCGCTGAAGGTCTGGCTGCTCGTCTGGCTGATGGTCAGCGCGTTGCCGCCGATGGCGAGCGTGCCGCTGGCGCCGCTCAGCGTGCCGATGGTTTCGCTCGCCGACGACAGGGTCAGCGTGCCGCCCGACAGGGTCACGGCGCTGCTGTCGGACAGCGCGGTGCCGCCGGTGCTGTTCAGCGCCAGGGTGCCGGCGCCGACGGTGGTGGTGCCGGTGTAGCTGTTGGTGCCGGTCAGGGTCAGCGTGCCGCTGCCGGCCTTGGTCAGGCCGCCGGTGCCGCTGATGACGCCGTCGAAGGTCGTGCTGGTGTTGGCGCCGCCGGTGGTCAGCGTGTGGCTGCCGAGCGTGACGCCGCCGCTGCCGGCCAGCGACCCGATGGTCTCGCTGCCGCCGAGCGACAGCGTGGCGCCGGTGGACACCGTCACGGCGCTGCCGTCGCCGATGCCGCCCGTGCCGGAGGTCGCCAGCGTGCCGGCGCCAACGGTGGTGGCGCCGCTGTAGTCGTTGCCGCTGTTGCTCAGCGTCAGCGTGCCGGCGCCGGTCTTGGTGACGCCGCCGGCGCCGGTGATCTGGCTGGAGATGGCCAGCGTGTCGCCATTGCCGTTGGTCAGCGTCAGGGTGGTGCCGTTCGCGACGGTGATGGTGCTGCCGGTGATGGTCAGGCCGCTGGCCGCGTCGGCGTCGAAGGTGATGTTCTCGCCGATCGCCAGATTGGAGCCCAGCGTGACGGTGCCGTTGGCAAGCGCGCTGCCGAACTTGATGGTCTGGGTGCCGGTGGTGTCGGCCAGGGCGATGGCCACCGCCTCGCGCAGGCTGACGCCGTCCGCCACGCCGGTGCCGGTGGCGTCGGCGTTGTTGGTGACATAGATGGTGTCGCTGGTCACCGTCACGTCGGCGTTGGTGCTGCCGCCATTCCCGTCGGTCATGGTATAGCGGATCACGGTGTCGCCGGTCGGCGTGTCGTTCCGATACTGGATGTTCCGCATCACCGTCTGGATCAGCGTCGCGGTGGCGCTGCCGTTGAAGGTGACGCTCAGGGTGCCGTTCGCGTTGCTGACGGTACCGAAGACGGTGTTGGAATTTCCCGTATCCAGCAGGTTGCCGCCGCTTTCCGAGAAGGTCGCGTTGGTCTTGAACGAGAACACGTCCGACGTCAGCGGAGTCGCGGTGCCGGAAACGGAACGCCGGACGGTCAGCACGCTGCCGGTCCAGTTGCCGGCGCCGTTCTCGTTGTCCGACACGGTGGCGTCGGTGCCGAGGTCCAGCGTCACCGTGTTGCCTTCGCCGGCCCAGGCGACGCTGTTGCCGTCCAGACTGCCGATGACCGGGTTGGCGTTGGCGTTCACCGTGATGGTGAAGGATTTTTCGTAGAAGAGGCTGCCGGTGCCGTTGTCGGTGGCGCGCACCCGCACGCTGTAGGTGCCGGCGGACAGCCCGGTGCCCCCCACCACCAGATTGGAACCGGAAATCGAGAAGGAGGCGTTGTCGGTCGAACCGGTTCCGCTGACCAGCGTATAGGTGTGGGTCTGGCTGGTTTCGGGATCGGCCGTCGTCAGCCCCCCGACCGTGGCGCCCGCCGTGGCGGCGGCGGTGGTCAGCGTCGCGTTCGCCAGGGTGATGTCGGTCGGCGCCTCGTTGGCGTCGGTGACGGTGACGGTGATCGTCCGGTCGGACGTGTTGCCGGCCGCGTCGGTGGCGCGGACGATGACGACGTAGGTGTTGTTGGCGTCGCTGTCGGTGGGGCTTTCGTAATTGGGAGCGCTGGTGAAGCTCAGCGACGTTCCCGACGGAGTGAACTTGCCCTGGTCGCTGCCGCCGATGAGGGAATAGGTGACGCCGCCGCTGAGGGTGTCGCTGGCCGACAGGGTCGCCACCGGCGTGGTGTTCTCGGCCACCGACAGGCTGGTCGAGGTGTTCCAGCTGGGACCGGTGGTGTCGACGACCAGCGTCGAGGCGGCGGTGGAGGCGGCGCTGTTGGTGCCGCCGATGGTCTGGATCGCCTTGATGTTGGCGTAGCTCGCCTCCGACAGCGCGGACCCGACGGTCAGCGAGATGCTGGTGCCGCTCGCGGTGCCGCTGGCCAGCGTCTCGCCACTGTCGATCGTGCCGTTGTTGTTGGCGTCGTTGAACAGCGTGACGGTGGCGCCGCTGGTCACGCCGGTGATGGTGTAGGCGGGCGTGGTGGCGCTGGTCTTGCCGTCGCTGTTGCTGCTGCCGCTGTCGGACGCGGCGTTGAGCGTCGGAGCGCTGGGGGTGGCCGGCGTGGTGGTGACGGAGACCTTCACCGGGCTGGACATCGTGTTGCCAGCGGCGTCTTTCGCCACCACGTAGACGTCGTAGGCGGTGCCGGACGACAGTCCGGTGACGGCGCTGAAGCTGCTGGTGTAGGGGGCGGTGCCGACCGTTTGGTTGCCTGCCTTGAGGGCTGCCGCGCCGCTCGCATTGTTGCCGGCGATCACCTGGGCTGCGGTCGGCGCCGTATCGCCGCTGGCAACCACCACGTAATAGATGTTGCCCGCCTCGTCGATGCTGGCCGACGGGGTGAAGCCGGTGCTGGTGACGCTGCCGGTCGACGGCGAGACGTCGAATGTCGGAGCAACGGCCTCCACCTTCGCGGTGGATTCGTTGCGTTGCGTATAGGTCAGGGTGGCGCTGTTGGTGTTGTCGCCTTGAGCGGTGATGGTGGCCCCGCCCGTCAACGATATCCCGTTGGCCGTGGCGGTCACGCCATCGGAATCGACGTCGCCCGGCTGCACCGTATAGCGGAAGGTCAGCGTCGACGTGTTCGTTGACGTTCCGGTCAATGTGGCGGTTTTGGTGGAGCCGCCGAGGTCCAGTGCCAACGTCGGCGTTCCCGTGACGTCGACCGTCTGGTCGAAGGTGACGGTGACGTCGATGGTTTCTCCGGCAATATAGGTGTTGCTGTGGCTGCCGCTGGCGATTGATACGCTGGTGATATCGGGGACCGGCTTGACGGTGACGGTGGCCGCACCCAACGCCGGAGTGGCGGTTGACGGATTGACGGATATGTTGCCGGAATCCTTGACACTGGTAACGGTGACGGTGCGGGTGCTGGACCCCGTCGGCGTTTCGCTGCTGTTGCGATAGGTGATGCCGCCGACCAGCGAGGCCATCTGGGCTTCGGTCCGGCTGAGGCCGGTGATCGCGACCGTCGCCGTGTTGCCGACCTTGGTCACCGTGGCGGTGGCGTCGCCCGATGCGCCAAGTCCGGTCAGGGTCGCCGTGCCGGCGTTCAGCGCCACGTCCACGCCGCCGATGTTCAAATATTCGTTGGTGTCCGTCACGTTGCTGACGGTCAGGGTCATGTTGGTGAAGGTCTGTCCGCTATCCAAAGGATCCGCGCCGACACTGGCGGTCACGCCGCTGAACAGGGTGGCCGCCCCCCCGTTTTCGACATAGGTCGTCGTGGCCCCGGTGCCGGTAAGGCTGGGAGCGTCTCCAATGGGCGGCGGCGTAATATTGTCGAGCTTTATATTGTCGATTGCGAGATAAAGCCCGCCACCGTTTTTTCTAGTTATGGTTACGTATTGAGCTCCCACAAGTGCTGAGTCAGCTATTGCCAGAACACTGCCGGCATTAGAATACGTAACGTTTTGCTCATAGCTTCCTTTGTCGGTAGTAAATACAATATCTTTACTTTCAGCTTCTTGATCGAGGATGGTTATCCCAGTAAAATCAAAAGTATATCCGGCGCCCGCGCTGATTGTGTAACTTTGAACATACCCATAATATCCTTCAACAATCTTCCCAGAAAAATTCGTTGCGCCTGTGTAATTCGTTGCGTCGACTACTGAGATAATGGGGGACCCATCTCCATCAGAATTTCCATCAACGGTTATGGTAATCGTATCTCCGGATATGGTTTGGCTAATTGCAGTTGTTCCCGAGCCGCTTGTATCTGAACCTGTATTTCCAAAATTGAATTCAGTAAGAAGGATGTAATCGTATGATTGGGTTGCGTCACTGTTAAATGCAATATTGGATTCAATTTTTCCTTTCTGACTTTCCAAGAGCCAGTTGCCACCTAAGTAAGCAGAACCTGTGGGATCCGTCGATGCAGCAACATCGGCGCTCGACAGGACCGATACAGTGGATATGAAATTTTGCCCAACGCCAGTTGCAACATCGCATCCGTAAAGCAGCATATCGCCACTATCGGCTAAAGCACGCCCTAATGTGGCGAGATCAGCCGCACGAGCAGTAGCTGCTGTCGTGTCAAGTGTCAGCGAACCAAGATTGACTTCTCCCTCGGCGCCATGGCTGACGACGTGAATCGCATCGTAAGCGCTGTGGGTCTGTGCCCACTCCGCCATTTGCGACAGACCATCCTTACTCGCATCAAGCAGGACGACTTCAATGCCGGCCTTCACCCCACTTATCAGACTTTGGTAATCGGCAACGTTGCTCTCGATGAAAACGACTTCCTTGCGGCCCTCGTTCTGCGCCGGGCCGGCGGCGCGCACCTCAACCGGCGCCGGAAGCGATGCGGTCGCAGGCGATGCATCCGCCACCGCCTGGGCCTGCCACTGGTCGGCGCTGTGGTCGGAGGTGTCGTGGGTCGCGGCGGCGGGATCGGCGCTGTGGTCCGTCGCCGCATTCGGGTCGGCGGTGGCCGCGCCGGCCGCGTCGAACATGAAGCGCGGTTCCAGCGCATAGGCCAGAGGCGGACGGGCGGACGGCTTGTGCGCCGCCTGTGCCCCCGCCTTCGCACCGGTCTTCTTCGCCGAACCCTTCACCCGCGTGAACCTGGACTTCATCGCCACACCCGCCAGCAACCCGAAAAGGGGAGTTATCAAACCAACCGGAGATTTCTAAGAAAGAAACCCACTATTCGCAACATGCGAATATGTGCCGAAATGTAGCACGGAATGGAATATTATTCCTGCACAACCACAACTTCAAAACGATAAATCGCACGGGAAATTCGATACCAAGAGCAAGGCGTTCGGCGCGGCTTGTCCCTGTGCGGGAGTGGTGCCGGGCTTTTGCACCGCTGCGCCGATTTTGGAGAAGAACAGTTAAGGAAGTTTTGCGTGCGGATCGTCCGCCGAATTGGGCCTACCGGGGGAGGTGCAGAGGCGTACATACTCCTGCATGTGGTCTTCGCAAAAACTCGCAGAAAATCGCTGTTTTTCGGGCAAGTCTGGCGGGAAAAAGACCAGAACCCGCTTCCAGTGGCTCATAATTTCGGTAAAATAGAGACTTTTCAGGCCAAAGTAGTGAAAAGGGGGGGGCTTGGGGGGAGAAGCAGGCGGATTCCGGGTGGAAAGGCTGCGGAAGCCTCCTGATTTTCCGTTCCCGTCCTTTTCTCGCCGATCGCCGGTGGAGGAAAAAATTGAGGATGGGCGGCGTCCTGTGCGACAGGACGGGGCCATGCCGAGGGTTCTCGGCGATGACTTTTAAAAGACATGATCGGCGGGAGAGGATGGATCTTCCCGGCCGCTGGTCCCGCGATGGGCGCTACGGGATGCATGGGGTGGATTCTCGGGAAAGAGCCGCCGCGCGTCCTCCCTCAAAAGGCTGCGAGTTTTTGGGTACTGCTGAGAGACGCTTCAAGTTTGAACCGCTTCGCATCGGCTCTCGTCATACGTTTTCCTCGGCCGTCATCCCCGCGGAGGCGCTACGGAATGCACATATTTCCAGGCATTGCTAAGTCTCTGGAGCAAAAGGAACTTTGCGTCATCCCCGCGAAGGCGGGGATCCGGAGTTTCCAGTGCAAGGCTTGCAAAGTCTGGATTCCCGCCTTCGCGGGGATGATGGCCGAAAAAAGTAGATCTATTTCAACAGCTTACATGACGCTGAGATGTGTGAATGCCATAGCGCCTCCGCGGGGATGACGGTTGATAAGGGACGTGCTTGGCTTCGGCAGCAATCTAACCTGTAAGTTAGCGCCTATGCGTCTTCGCGGGGATGACGGCCAAGAAAGGCTTTGTCGTCTGCGGGTCGGATAGCGCCGGGAGTCGAACATGCCCAAGCCCGTGATAGCCCGCGAGGAGAGGGGCGCGGCAAGACTCCAAACGGTGCCGGGCGCAGGTGCACCCGTCGTGACGCTTCGTTGAAATATTATTCGCGGTGATGGAAATAACCGAACGGACTCGCCTTGTCGCGGCACCCGATCCGAAAAACCCTCTTCCCTGCGCCAGCCATTCTTGGTCTGCTGTGCATCCTATGGCACAACCGAAGCGTAGGGTGCCGGGCTCTTTCTTTCGTACAGGTCGCTTCGGCAGTGGAGAAAAGCTATTTCACGGTCAGCGTCATACGTGTACGATGATCGCATTTCATTACAAAAAAGCAAATATTGCGAGAAATTAATACGGCGTATCGACTCCTGCAGATTACATTGGTATAGAATGACAACCGTCAAGGATTGTTCCTTGGACCGGCCCCCGTTCATTGTGCGAAGCACAAAAATATTCGAAAGAAAGGATTTGCAATGGATCCGATGCTCGGTATGGTGTTCATGGTTCCGTGGAACTGGGCGCCGCTGGACTATTCCCGCTGCAACGGCCAGCAGATGTCCATTCAGCAGTACGCTGCGCTCTACTCCCTGATTGGTACCATCTATGGCGGAAACGGCTCCACCACCTTCAACGTGCCGAACCTGCAATGCCGCATGCCGATGGGCTCTGGTCAGGGCACGATCGGCACCGGTATCGGTGTGCTGAACGTCGGCCAGACCGGCGGCTCGTTCATCTCCACCCTGAGCCAAGCCAACATCCCGGTCCACACCCACACCTCCACCTTCACCTCCGGCGGTGCCGGCGGCGCCACCACCATCACCGGCACGGCGTCGCTGCCGTTCAGCACCACCGCCACCCTGCCGACGACGGTGAGCGGTGACCTGACGATTGCCAGTGCGGCTGGCGGTGGTGTCGTCACGCCGGCGAACAACAGCGTTCTGACAAAGGGTGGCGCCCAGGCGAACATTTACCTCGCGGGTGCGGCGAACATTCCGATCGGCCCGACCCAGACCCTCAGCGGCACGGCCAGCGGTTCGGTCAGCGGCACCGCGTCCGGCCCGATCACCCTGACCGCCAGCGGCGGCACCGCCAGCGGCACCGTCACGGTCGGCCCGAACGTCGGCGGCGCCGGCACGGCCTTCTCCACCGTGTCGCCCTATCTGGCGCTGAACTTCATCATCGCCATCAACGGCCTCTATCCGCAGCGCAACTGATGACCGACCTCAGCCAACTTTCCGCCGGCCTCTTCACCCCCCATCTGAACAGCGTCTTCACCATGACGTCGGAAGAAGGGGTGGTGATCGAGGCGACGCTGACGACCTGCACGGAAAACCCCAAGGGGACCATGTCCGGCAGTCCGCGCACCGCCTTCAGCCTAATCCTGGAATGCCCGGCCGACGGGCTGCCCTTCTTCAACGGGGCGTCCTTCACCGTCACCCATCCGCAGATGCCGGCCTTCGGGCCGGTCCATGTGGAACGGATCCTGCCGGAAGCCGGCGGATCGGAACGGGCGGTCTTCCAGATCGCGTTCAACTGAGGCTGGCGTCAAGGGACGGCCGCCGCCTTTCCTCCGGGGCCTTCCCCGGGGGGAGGGCGGCGGCCTTCCGCCCTTCATTCCCCTGCCGATCCTTTGCGGAGCATGCGTCCAACCATGTCCGGTTTTTCCGGTTCCTTCCCCTTCCCCGGCAATCTGACCGCCCGCTTCACCAACCCCGGCGACGAAAGCTTCCTGCTGGAGCTGTTCATCGAAGCGCGCCCCTGGCTGGCCTGGGCGCAGGGAGACCCGGATTTCCTGCGTTCGCTGTACGAACAGCAATACAAGGCGATGCGGGCGGGGCAGGAGGCGGTCTATCCCGAACACATCGACCTGCTGATCGAAAAGGCCGGCGACCGCGTCGGCCGGGTGGTGGTCGATCTCGGCTATCGCAATTGGCGGGTGTCGGAATTGCAGGTGCTGGAACGCGCCCGCGGCAAGGGCATCGGGTCGGACGTGCTGCGCGGGCTGCAGGCGGCGGCGACCGGGCCGATGATGGGCATCACCCTGTCCACCCCGATCATCGGATCGCACGGGCGGCAGGTCTACCAGCGGCTGGGCTTCCGCACCACCGGCTACGAGCCGCCGCATTTCCACATGGGCTGGCTGCCCCCCGGCCATCCGGAAGCCAACGCGCTGGAAGCCCTGTCCGCCCAGGTGGAGGCGCAGGCCCAGGCCCACATCTCCAGGATGATGGCCATGCAGGCCCACGCCCACGCCCAGGCCCGGACGGCGGGCGGCGTGAAGGGCGGGGCCTGAGATGCGCTCGCTGCTGGCCGGTGTCACCGCGGCGGACATCCGCACCGATCCCTTTCCCCACATCGTCCTGTCCGACGTTCTGGACGAGGAGACCCACCGGGCGCTGAACGCCGGCTTCCCCGGCTTCGCCCAGATCGGCTGGGCCGACCCGCGCCGTCCGCCGGGCAGCAACCGCCGCTACCAGCTGTCGGCCTCGCTCATCATGAACCATCCGGAACTGCCGCAGGTGTGGAAGGACTTCGTCCGCCGGCACAGCTCCCCCGAATGGCTGGCCGAGGTGGCGGCGCTGTTCCGCGGCCACTGGCCGGACGGCCTGCTGCGCGCGCTTGGCGGCAGCCTGACCGGGCACGGGATGGGACTGATCCTGCGCGATGGCTTCGACCGGGCGCGAATCCTGATGGATGCGCGGGCCGAGATCAACACGCCGGTCACCGGCCCCGCCTCCTCCTCGCGCGGGGCCCATCTGGACACGCCGAACCGGTTGTTCACCTGCCTCTATTACCTGCGCCGGCCGGAAGACGACGCCGAAGGCGGCGACCTGGAGCTGTTCCGCTGGAAGGACGGCCGCACCGCCAGCCTGGAGCATTACGAGCTGCCGGCCGACGCGGTGGAGCGGGTGGCCGTCATCCCCTACCGCTCCAACCAGATGGTCATCTTCCCGCAGAGCGCCCACGCCCTGCACGGCGTCGGCATCCGCCACCCCACCCCGCACACCCGCCAATACGTCTTCATCAGCGCCGAGATCGAAGAGGATTGGCTGACGGCAGGGCAGGGGACGGAGCGGGCGGCCTGACCGCTCCGCCACAAAAGCAAGGCCCCCCAGCGATGCGTCTCCTGGTCTACGGCATGCAGTCGAGCGGTGCGACCGCCTTCACCCTGTTCCTGGCCCAGCGGCCGGAGTGCCTGGCGCTGGTCGACATCCTCAACAACTACGCCGCCCCGCGGGTGGACACCGAACTGGACATGGTGGTGAAGGCGGTGGTGACCACCGCCTACCCGCTGGAGGTCCACCGGGAGCGCTTCCGCCCCGACCGCACCGTCCTGCTGCTGCGCGACCCGCGCGACACCTACCGCAGCCTGTCGGCCAAGCCCTACCGCAACCATTCCGGCCTGATCGACGAGAAGTTCGCCCTGATCGACGAGGTCTTCGCCGGCCGGGAGGAGCGCTTCGACGCGGTGGTGCATTACGAGGATTTCGTCGCCCGCGATCCCGTCGTGCCGGCCGCGATGACGGCGCTGGGCTGGCCGGTGGACGACGCCTTCTACGACTACCGCCGCCGCCACGACGAGCTGGCCGGCGCCCTGTGGCGGCATGTGCCCGACCTGATGGAGCGCATCGAGTTCGCCTTCGGCAACGTGCAGGGCCGGGGAGTGTCGGAACGGCTTCGCGACAAGCCCCGCGACCCGGCGCTGGAGGCGAAGCTGGAGACGCTCTGCCCCCGCCTGCTCGCCCATTACCGGGAGAGGGCTGCTGCACAAACGGCGCCGCTTGCGCTATAACCGGGGGACAACCCTCGGAAAAGAAGAGAGCCTCCGATGCGTGCCCATACCCGTTTCTCCCGGATCGCAGCCGTTGCGGTGCTTGCGCTGTCCACCACGCTGGCCGGCTGCCAGACCGGTTCGATGGGCAGCAAGGAAGGGTTCGGCACCGTCGGCGGCGCCGTTGCCGGCGGCCTGATCGGCTCGCGCTTCGGCGGCGGCTCGGGCAAGCTGGTGGCGGTCGGCATCGGCACGCTGCTGGGCGCCTTCGCCGGGCGGGAACTCGGCGCCTCGCTCGACCGCGCCGACCAAGCCTATGCCGACCGCGCCGCCTATCAGGCCTACAGCGCCCCCATCGGCCAGCGGATCAGCTGGAACAACCCGCAGTCCGGCAACCAGGGCGTCATCGTCCCGGTGCGCGACGGCTATGACGGGTCCGGCTCCTACTGCCGCGAGTTCCAGCAGACCATCGTCGTCGGCGGCCGCACCGAACAGGCCTTCGGCACCGCCTGCCGCCAGCCCGACGGGTCGTGGAAGATCGTGGGGTAAGCGACGAGACGGAGAAGCGGCTTTCCTTTGTCCGCTTGCCGGAGAAAGATGGCCGACCTCCCTGTAAAACGTCCGCGACCTCTTCCATGACCCTGTCCAGCATTCTCGACCGTCAGCCTCTGTTGGTGTCGTTCGATGTCTTCGACACCCTCCTGCTGCGCCGGGTGGAGCAGCCCGGCGATCTGTTTGAGGCGGTGGGCGAACGGGCTTCCGCCGCAGGATTGATCAGGCCTGGACTGACGCCCGTGCTGTTCCGTCTGGCACGGGAGGAGGCGGAACGACGCGCAAGGACCCGGGTCGCAAGCGCAGAGGTGGAACTGACCGCCATCCATGCCGAACTTCGCCACCTGCTATCCGAAACGGCCGATCCGGCGATGCTGGCCGCCCTGGAACTGGAGGTGGAGGCCGAATGGATCTTCGCCAATCCTCTGCTGCTGACCGTGCTGCAAGACCTGGCGGCAGCGGGGATCCCGGTGGTCCTGCTGTCGGACATGTATCTGTCGCCCGATGACCTGGCGCGGCTGCTGGCGGCAGCGGGAATCGGGCCGGAGCTTTATGGCCGCCTCCATGTCTCCGGCGCCGCAGGCTGTTCGAAGCGGGATGGCGGCCTGTTCCGGCTGCTGCTGGCCGCCTATCCCAGAATTCCCCCCGGACGCATCATCCATATCGGAGACGATCCGCTGGGCGACGTCGCCATGGCGCGCGCCGCCGGGCTGGAGGCGATCCATTATGTGCCGGGACCAGGACTGGCGCGCCTGCGCGAGCGCGAGTGCAGTCTGATGGAACTGACAGTCGAGGCTCCGCCTCCGCCGCGGCGGCTGGCCGCACTGGCCGGCCGGGAGGATGACGCGGACAGGGCCTTCGCGCTGGAGTTCGGCGCCCTGGTGCTGGGACCGGCGGTGGCGGAATATTGCCGCTGGGTGGTGGAGGAGTGCCGGCGCCAGGGCATCCGCCGCATCGCCCCGCTGATGCGCGAGGCGGCGCTGTTCGCTCCGCTGATGCGCGACTGGATCGCCCATCGCGGCTATGACATGGAGGTGGTGGCCCTCCACCTGTCCCGTCAGGCGCTGATGCCGCTGGACCTGGTCGGGCTGGATGCCGCCGCCGCCCGTCGCATCCTGGGGGAGCGGCCGCATCTGCCCTGGGATCGGCTGCTGGTCCAGGCGGGTGGAGAGGTGCCGGCGGCCTTGCTGGACCTTGCCGGACTGACGCTGGAGGGGCTTCTGGCCAAGCCGGCGACGGAGGAACGGAGTGCCGCCGACCGGGTGCTGGCCCTGTTCGATGATCCGAAGCTGCGCTCCCGCGCCATGCGTCTGGCCGAAGAGGCGCGGGAGCGGCTGCTCGACTATCTGGCGCAGGTCCTGGGGCGGAACGGGCCGGTGGCGCTGGTCGATCTGGGGGCTCGCGGCAGCACGCCCGCCGCGGTGGTCCGGCTGCTGCCGGAGGGACGATCGCGCTGCCGCGTCTTCCTGGCCTATGCGGTCGCCGACATTGTCCAGGCTCTTGCCGATGGCATCGGAGTCCAGGTTTTTGCCGGACAGGACAGGACGGGCATGACCCTGGGCCGCGTGCTCTATCGCAGCCCACAAATCCTGGAACGGGTGCTGACCGGGCTGGATGGCACGACGCTGGGCCACCGACGCAATGCCGACGGGCAGGTGGTGCCGATTCTGGCCGAACCGCCGTCGGTCGGAGAGGAGCGGCGGCTTCTGGCATTGCTGCAGCAGGGCATCCGCCGCTATGCTGGCCTGATGACCGCCGTCTATCCGGCACGGGGAGAAGGGGTGGCGGTGACGGGGGTGCAGGCCCTACTGCCGCTCGCCGCCGTCCTGCTGCGGCCGACTGCCCACGAGGCGGACATTCTGGGCGGCCTTGCCTATGACCAGAATGACGGCACCGAAGGGGAGCGCGTCATTTGCGACGCCACGGCTTTGGCCGCCGTGCGACCGCTGGCGGAGATGGCGGAGGGGCCGGTCTTGGCCCTGGCGCTGGGGGTGCGTCCGGCTCTCGCCCCCTGGCCGCAGGGCGCGTTGACCCGCCTGGTTCCTGGGATCTTCCACCAACCGGCCGACAGGCTTGGGCTGGAGGGCGGGCATGGCCCGGTCTGCCGTGCCTTGGTGGAGCGGTTGCGGGGACGGACGGACGGCCGCTTCGGCATCCTGGCCGTGGGCGGTGATGGCGGGATGGGACCGGACTTCATCCGCTACGCCCGCGAGGCCGGGCTGGAGCCGGCGGCCTATGCCGACCTGATGGGCCATCTCGTCCCGCCTCCCCTGTTCCATGGGGTGGCGGTGCGGGACATGGGCGAGATGGCCGGCCTGGGCTTGCCCCTGGTGCTGGTGACGCTGGGTTATGCCGACCGGCTGGCGGGACTGATGCGCCACCGGGCGGCGACCGGCGGATTGCCGCCGCGCCTGATCGCCTTGGGCCGGCCGGACCTGGAGCGGACCTGATCCGGCGGCGGCGATATCAGGCGGCGACGATGGTCCCCCGGCTGTGCCGGCCGGCCATCACGTTGCGGGTGTCGACGATCAGGCCGGAATAGCCTTCCAGCAGCCCGTAATCGACGGCGTCATGGTCGGTGCAGATCAGCACCGCCGTATAACCGGCCAGGGTCTGTTCGGTCAGGGCGACGCTGCGGCGCCCGGAATAATGGGCATGCTCGCGGGTGGGCGGAATTTCCGGGACATGCGGGTCGTGATAGTCGACGACGGCGCCGCGCTCCTCCATCAGGGATAGGAGGGCGAAGGCCGGGCTTTCGCGCACATCATCGACATTCTTCTTGTAGGCCATGCCGAGCAGCAGGATCCGGCTGCCCCTGAGCGCCACGCCGGCATGGTCGTTCAGGGCGTTCTGCAGCACCCCCACCACATAGCCCGGCATCTGGGAGTTGATTTCTCCCGCCAGTTCAATGAAGCGGGTATTGACGTTGAACTCCCGGGCCTTCCAGGTCAGGTAAAAGGGGTCGATCGGGATGCAGTGGCCGCCGAGGCCGGGCCCCGGAAAGAAAGGCATGTAGCCGAAGGGTTTGGTCTTGGCGGCGTTGATGACTTCCCAAACGTCGATTCCCATACGGGAATAGACGACCTTCAGCTCGTTGACCAAGGCAATGTTGACGGAGCGGAAGATGTTTTCCGTCAGCTTCACCGCCTCCGCCACCTGGGTGCTGCTGACCGGCACCACGTCGCCGATGGCCTGACGGTACAGGGCGGCGGCCATGGCGGTCGCGGCCTCGCCGTCGCCGCCGACGACCTTGGGAATGGTGCGGGTGGAGTAGCGGGTGTTGCCCGGATCCTCGCGCTCCGGCGAATAGGCCAGAAAGAAATCGCGCCCGGCGACGAGGCCGCTCTGCTCCAGGATTGGGCGCATCACCTCCATCGTCGTTCCAGGCCAGGTGGTGGATTCCAGCACCACCAGCTGCCCCGGTTTCAGATAGGGCTTAAGGGCCTTCGCCGTCTTCTCGATATAGCTGAGGTCGGGTTCGCGCTGTGCCGTCAACGGAGTGGGCACGCAGATGATGGCGGCGTCGGCGCCGGCCAGATCGGCCATCCTGGCGGTCGCCTTCAGCCTGCCGGAGTCCAGCAGCGGGCGCAGCGGGGCGGAATCGATGTGCTGGATGTAGCAGTCGCCGCGCATCAGCCGCTCCGCCTTTTCCGGAGCGATGTCATAGCCGATGACATCGAAGCCGGCCTGTCCGAAAGCCAGCAGAAGCGGCAGCCCGACATAGCCCAGTCCGATGACGGCGACGGTTCCCCGGCGGGCCTCGAAACGTTCGGTCAGCAGGGCCGGATCGGGAAGGGAATGCTGTGGCGTCATCATGCTCATGTGGCGTTGTCCGAGGATGGGTCCCGATCATGCCCGCTGGTACGGCGGGGGGAAAGCAGCCTGTGGCCCGTTCATGCCGCCAGGGCGTCGTGGACGGCCCGAATGATGCGGTCCTGCACGGCCGGCTCCAGGTAAGGGTGCATGGGCAGGCTGAGCACCTCGGCCGACAAGCGGTCGCTGACCGGCAGGTCGCCGGCGGACGGAAAAGCGCGATAGGCCGTCTGACGGTGCAGGGGCTTGGGATAGTAGATCGCCGTCGGAACGCCTGCGTCCTTCAGCCGGACCGCCAGCATGTCGCGCCGGCCGCCGTCGACGCGCACGGTGTATTGCGCCCAGACCGAGGTCACGCCGTCCGCTGTGACAGGCACGACGAGGACATCGTCCAGCCCCTCGGCATAGCGTTCGGCGACGCGGTTGCGCGCCTCGATCTCATCGGGGAAAATCTCCAACTTCTCCAGAAGGATGGCTGCCTGAAGCGTGTCCAGCCGGGAATTCAGCCCGACCCGGACGTTGTCGTACTTGTCGCCGCCCTGGCCATGCACCCGCAGGCTGCGCAGCGTCCGCACCAGGTCGTCGTCGTCCGTGAACAGCGCGCCGCCGTCGCCGTAGCAGCCAAGCGGCTTGGCCGGGAAGAAGCTGGTGGTGGTGATCGTTCCCAGCGTCCCGACCTTTCCCCCGGGGTGGATGCCGCCGAAGGACTGGGCCGCATCGGCGAGGATCCAAAGCCCATGGCTGGCGCAGACAGCGCCGATCCGCTCATAGTCGGCGGCTTGGCCGAACAGATCGACCACGACCGTCGCGACCGGCCTCAGCCCGTGGGCGCGGGCCGTTTTTAGCCCGGCCTCCAGGCTGGCGGGGCAGAGGTTGAAGTCTTCCCCCACATCAACGAAGACCGGGGTGGCGCCGGCCAGGACCACCGCTTCGGCGGAGGCGGCGAAGGTGAAGGACGGCACCAGGACGGCATCCCCGTCCCCGACGCCCTTGGCCATCAGGGCGAGCACCAGGGCGTCGGTCCCGTTGGCGCAGCCGATGGCGTGGCGGGCACCGCAGAACCCGGCGAGACGGCGTTCAAGCTCCTGCACCTCGGGTCCCAGGATGTAGCCGCCATGGTCCAGGACCCGCTCCATCGCCCGGTCCAGGCGCGTCCCCAGCCGGCGGCGCTGGGCGGTCAGATCGATGAAGGGGATTGCCGTCATGGCATCGCCTCCAATTGCTCGGGGCCGGCAAGGCGATAGCGTGTCCCGTCGATCGGACAGACCAGATCGGCTCCCAGCCGGGCGCCGGCCCTGCTCATCCAGCCATCCCGGCGGGCCGGCACCCCCACCATCAGCGCATAGTCGGGCACGTCGCGGGTGACCACCGCACCGGCTCCGATGAAGGCGTATTCGCCAACGGTGACGCCGCAGACGATGGTGCAGTTGGCCCCCAGCGTCGCCCCCCGACGGACCAGGGTGTCGCGGTATTCATCCTTGCGCGGGATCTCGGCACGCGGGTTGACCACGTTGGTGAACACGCAGGACGGCCCGCAGAACACGCCGTCCTCCAACACCACATTGTCATAGACCGAGACGTTGTTCTGGATCTTCACCCGGTTGCCGATGCGCACCCGGTTGGCCACGAACACGTTCTGCCCGAGAGAGCAGTCCTCGCCGATCGCAGCACCGCCGCACACATGCGTCCAATGCCAGATGCGGGTGCCCGCACCGATCCGCGCACCGTCGTCGACGATGGCCGAGGAATGGGCGGTCCAGCCGTTTCCGGTCAGGGGTTCTGTCATGGTCCAGCCCCCGTCAACCGAGCTGCGGGGCAAGCGGATGGTAATCCCCGTCCAAGCCGAGAGGCTGGGCATTGCGGATCGCATGAACCAGTTCGATGGAAGGCCGAGCGTCCTCCAGCCCATAGCCCCGTCCTGCCAGAATTTCGGAATAGCTGACGGTGTGCAGGTCGGTGAAGCCCTCGCTGAACTCCAGTTCCGTCCCGTCGATGGTGATCGAGCGCCAAGTGCGCTGCCCCTTCGCCTTGGCGGCTTCGGGCAAATGATCGGCGTTGATGGACAGGAACCAACGCACCCGGGCATGGGAGAACTCAAGCAGTCCCGCCGCCGCATCGGGCCGCAGCATATGCACCCGATTGGTTTGGCAAGGTCCGAAGATCCAGCCCAGCATGTCGAAGAAATGCACGCCGATGTTGGTGGCAATGCCCCCGGACTGATCGTCCCGTCCTTTCCAACTGGCGAAATACCAGTTCCCGCGCGAGGTCAGGTACGACAGATCGACATCGAACACCCGGCCGGGCGGGGCAGCCGCCACCCGCTCGCGCAGGGCCAGGATCGCCGGGTGATGGCGCAACTGCAGGATGGTGTGGACGCGCCGTCCGGACTCCGCTTCCAGTTCGACCAGCCCGTCGATGTTCCAGGGATTGAGCACCAGGGGCTTTTCGCAGATGGCATCCGCGTGGCTGCGCAGGGCGAAGCGGATGTGCGCGTCATGCAGGTAGTTGGGGGAACAGATGGAGAGATAATCGATTCCCCGGCCGCTGCGCCGGAGCTTGTCGAGATGCCGGTCGAAACGCTCGAACTCGGTGAAGAAGTCGGCATCGGGAAAATAGCTGTCGATGATGCCGACGCTCTGGTTCGGATCGAGGGCCGCCACCAGCCGATTGCAGGTTTCCTTGATCGCCTTCAGATGACGGGGGGCAATGTAACCGGCGATGCCGGTCAGGGCGAACGTCTTCATGGCGCCTCTTACGTGTGGCCGGACGGGTCCCCCGGCGGTCATGCTCCCGACCGTCTGCCATAGCGGTCGAGCAGGGTTTCAACGATGATGCGTCCGGCATCGCCCTTTCCATAGGGTGTGATGTCGCGTCCTGCCGGCCGTTCGGCGAGCAGCTCCGCCGCCATGGCCCGTGGATCGTCACCGGGGGGGAGCAGACGGTTCCAGCTGGCCTCCAGCAATTCCCGCCATTCGGTTTCGGTGCGCAGGACGCAACAGGGAACGCGATAGAAGAAGGCTTCCTTTTGAACGCCGCCGGAATCGGTGGCGATGGTGCGGGCGGACATCTCCAGCCGGACCATGTCGATGAAACCGACCGGCTCGATCAGCGTCAAGCGCTGGGCCGCCTTTTGCAGAATTCCCAGGCGGTCCAGGGCAGCGCGGGTGCGCGGATGCAGGGGCAGGACCACGGGCAGCGCTTCGGCGGCCAACTCCAGCGCCTCGACCAGGACGCGGAGCCGGCGTGAATCGTCGGTGTTCTCCGCCCGATGGATGGTTGCCAGCAGGAAGCCTTTTTCCGCCAGGCCAAGGCGATCCAGGATGGTGCTCTGCCGCCGGGCCAGATCGGCGGTCATCAGGGCCGCATCGTACATGACGTCGCCGGACAGGCGGATGCGCTCCTCGGGTTGTCCCTCCCGCCGCAACTGCTCCACGGCCTCCGCGGTGGGAGCGAACAGCAGGTCGCAAACGCTGTCGGCCACGATCCGGTTGATCTCCTCCGGCATCGCCCGATTGAAGGATCGCAGGCCGGCCTCCACATGGGCGACCGGAATGCCCAGCTTCACCGCAGCCAGGGTCGCCGCTAGTGTGGAGTTGGTATCGCCATAGACCAGCACGGCGTCAGGCTTTTCGCGATTGAACAGAGGCTCCAGCCCCTCCAGCATCCGGGCAGTCTGTGCCGCATGGGACCCTGAGCCGACTCCCAGGTTGTGAGCCGGCGGGGCAAGGTCGAGTTCGCGGAAAAATACCTCCGACATGTTGAAGTCGTAATGCTGGCCGGTATGGATCAGCACATTGCCGATGCCGGTCCCGGCCATGGCCTTGGCCACCGCCCCTGCCTTGACGAACTGCGGGCGGGCGCCGACGACGGAACAGAGCTTCAGCAGCGGCTTGGTCATGCCGACAGTGCCGGCGACAGCTGCGGCCAGCGGCCGGCCCCCGGATGGCCGAGGAACCATTGGTGATGGTCGATGCAATGACGGATCAGGTCCCGGTTGGCCCGCGTCCAGTCGATGGTGCGCGCCAGACCTTCCTCCAGGGCGATCTCGGCGGCAAAGCCAAGCTCGCGCCGGGACTTTTCCGTCGACCCGAAACGCTGGCCGGAATTGTCCCAGGGCCGTGGCGGGTGAAGGTCGATGCCGCCGGCATTGCCGGTCAGCCGGTTGATCGTCTCCGCCAGGGTGAGGATGGTCGTTTCCACCCCCGAGGCGAGGTTGTAGACCTCGCCCGCGCCGCCGCGAAGGGCGCAGGCCTGAAGACCGCGCGCCAGATCCTCCACGAAGATGAAATCGCGGCTGGCGATGCCGCCATTGTCCAGAGGCAGGCTTTCCCCATGCAGGGCCTTCCAGACGAAGGTGGGGATGACATTGCGCCAGACCGAATGGACCGTTCCCCGCCAGTTGCCGGCGCCGAGGATTTCCCTGGGTCCATAGATGTTCTGGAACCGGGCAGTCACCACAGGCAATCCATGCTGTCGCGCATAGTAGGCGGCGTACATCTCGCCCACCAGCTTCGAGATGGAGTAGGGGCTGTCATGGGACAGCGAGACGGGAGCGTCTTCCGGCGTCGCCACCGCTCCGTCGAAGGTCTTCTTCGCGACGGCGCAGCCGGCCCCGGCATAGACCACCCGCTTCACGTCGCGGCGGCGGGACAGCCGGTCGAACAGCTTCAAGGTGGTGATGGTGTTGTTGTCGTGATCGGCGATCGGGTCGGCGATGGAGGATTGGTTGCCGTGGAAACAGGCGAGGTGGAAGACATAGTCCAGCCGCTCCGGCAGGTCGGCGAGCAGCCGGTCGTCGGCGATCGATCCCAGCACGAAATGCACGCCCGGTCCCTCCGGAAGATTGGAGGGATGGGAGGACAGAAGATTGTCGACGATGAAAAGCGCCTCAGGGCGCTGCGCCGCCAGCATATGGCAGAGATTGCTGCCGACGAAGCCGGCCCCACCCACCACCAGGATCCGGCTGCCGGTGAATGCGCTGTTGTCGCTCATTCCTGTTTCCTTCGCTTCAGCCCCGGGCTGCGGTCAGATGGGTGAAGGTCGCTTCCACCCCATGGCGGTCGAACCAGGCCACCTGCCGCCGCAGCCCTTCCTCCAGTCCGATGCGGGCGCGCCAGCCGAAAGTCCGCTCCGTCACCACCGGATCCAGCAGCAGCGTTGCAAGATCGTCGGCGGCCGGGGGCCGCACCTCCACGGGCTCATCGAGGGTGATGCCCATCGCCGCCGCCATGGCGTTGAACAGGTCCGCGATGCTGACGTCCGTCCCCGACGACACGTTGAACACGCCCTGTTCCCCATTCCCCTCCAAGACCCGGTCCAGCAGATCCAGAAAATCGTCCATATGGAGGAAGTCACGCCGGGCATCGGTGGCGAAGCAGCGCTTTCCTTCCCGCAGACGCTTGAAAAAGATCGGGATCGGCCCGGTATAATTCCGGGGGCCGTAGACGTTGGCCAGCCGCAGCGACACCCAGGGCGTCCGCCCCAGCGGCAGCATCTGCTCGCCGGCCGTCTTGGAGATGCTGTAGCTGGTGATCGGGGCCAGGGGGTGGTCCACCGGGATCGGCGTCTGGTGCGGCTTGCCATAGCACAGTGCCGTCTGCAGATAGATCAGCCGCCGCACGCCTGAGCGGTCGCATTCGGCCATCACCCTGGCCGTGCCTTCCGCATTGGTGCGCAGGTCGCCCGCCCAGTCGTTCGGATCCTGATAGGAGGCGGCGGCGTGCACCACATGGGTGGGGGCAAACTCGTCGAACAGCCGGGCCAGCAGACCGCCGTCCAGGATCGATCCCTCCACCTCGCGCAGGTCCGGATGGGGGGCCAGACCGCCGCGGAAGCTGGTGGCGTAATTGTCCAGGACGAGAACCGCCGCTCCTTGGGCGAGGGCATGCTCGGCGATGTTGGAACCCAGGCAGCCGGCCCCGCCGGTGATCAGCAGGCGCATCATTTCTTGCCCAGATCCTTCAAGTGCGTATAGCCGCCCTGCACCCCATGGGTGCGGTAATACTCGACGCTGCGGCGGACGATCTCCTCGATCGGGGTGAAGTCCGGTCGTCCGAAGTCGGCGAAGGTGCGGGCGGGGTCCAGCAGGATGGTCGGGGCGTCGTCCGGTCCGAGCGGGCGAATTTCAGCTTCCGGCACCTCGTTCAGCCCCATGGAGCGGGCGACCAGATCGTAGAGCGTCTGGATGGCCACATCCGTACCGGAGGAGAAATGATAGGTGCCGTGCCCCACGCCGTCGATGGCCCGGACCACCGTGCGGGCGAGGTCGCCGGAGAAGACGAAGTCCCGGCGGGCCGGAGTGACGAAGCAACGCTTCTTCTGGGCCAGACGCTCATAGAAGATCGGGATCGGGCCGCTGACCCCGCGGGGACCGACCACATTGGCCAGGCGGAAGGTGACGAAATCCAGGCCGCTGTACTGGATGTACTGCTCCCCGGCCGTCTTCGAGATGGCATAGCTGCTGTTGCCGGGATCCAGCGGATGATCGAGCGGGATTGGTTGGGCCAGCGGCATCACGCCATAGCACAATGCGGTCTGGAAATAGACGAGCCGGGAGACGCCGGCGTCCTTGGCTTCGCGCACGATGGTGGCGGTGCCGACGGCGTTGGTCTGCGCATCGGTGGGCCAGTCCTCCGGGTCGCGGTAGGAGGCGGCGGTGTGGATCACGGCGTCGGGCCGAAAATCCCCCATCAGCTGCCGGATCAGCGGACGATCGGTGATGGACCCCTCGACCAGGGTGAGATTGCCATGCGAAGCGAGATTGTCGCGGCGTCCGGTGGCGAAATTGTCCACGGCCACCACCTGATCGCCGCGGTCCAGCAGCATGTCGATGGTGGTGGACCCGACCAGACCGGCTCCCCCGGTGACGAAAACCTTCATGACCCCTCCTGCGACCGGCCTTGAGCCGCGCCCCGCAATTATCTTGAATGCTCTATGCCACCGCTTCCCCTATCGGGGAAAGAGCCATCTCGGGCTCGGCCGCCGGCATCCGGCGGAATTCCGCCGCCTGGTCGATAAAGCGCCGATGCCAGAGCTCCAGGCTCATCAGGCCCCACAGCTTGCGCGAGAAGCGGCCGGAATGGGCCAAATTGCCCAAAATCACGTCCGTGTTGATGAAGCCCCGCTGCCGTGCCTGCTGCGATCTGAAGAGATCGTGGACGAAGTCCTTCAACTCGGCATCCAGCCAGGGTTTCAGCGGCACCGGGAATCCCATCTTGTCGCGGCGGCTGTACAGTTCCCTGGGCACGCTGCCCTTGAACGCCTTGCGCAGCAGATGCTTCAGCTTGCCGTTCTTGAACTTGATGTCGGCGGGGATGGTGGCAGCGAATTCGACCAGCTTGTGGTCCAACAGGGGAACCCGGGATTCCAGACCATGGGCCATGCTCATCCGGTCTTCCACATGCAGCAGAGCCGGCAGCAGGCACTTCAGGTCGAAATGGGTCATGCTGTCGAAATAGGCTTCCTTGCGAACATTGTTGCGGTTGTTGAAGATGGCCTTGAACTTGTCCACCACGAACGTCTTGTCCAGTTGCGCCCAGTCCACCTCGGCTTCCATGTCGGCGGAACGGTCGATCAATTGGAAGTAGCGGTCGTCCAGGGAGCCGAACAGGCCCTTGCGCCAGAACTCCTGCATCAACGGGACATATTCCTGCAGCGCCCCGAGATTCGGCACGATGGATTCGATGGTGACGACGAAATTGCCGTTCTGATAGGTGCCGTTGACCGCGGCCTTGATGCATTGCTCGAAATAGGCCAGCAGGTAGCGGGCATAGCCGCCGAAGATTTCATCCCCGCCCTGTCCTCCCAGAACCACCTTGGTGTGCTGGGCGGCGAGGCGCGAGACCATGTATTGCGGAAAGCTGCCGGGTCCGGCGATCGGCACATCGAGATGGTAGATGACCTGCTCGATATGGGTCAGGAAGTCCGACGGCGTGATGTCGACTTCGTACAAGGTGCTGCCGGACTGTTCGGCCACCATACGGGCATAGTGGCTCTCGTCGAAGCCGGGAGGAGCGGAGAACTTGCCGTGGAAGGCCGGCCCCGGCACTTGCTGTTGCTCTGCCGCCAGCAATGTGACCAGGCTGCTGTCGAAGCCGCCGGACAGGTAGGTTCCGACCGGCACGTCGCTGACCATGGTCAGGCTGACGGCCTCCTCCACCAACTCCTGGGTGCGGTTCACGAAATACTGGGCGCTGTGGTCCAGATCCATTTCATGCTGGACGTCCCAATAGCGCCAGACATGCACCCCATTCCTGTCCACCCGCAGCGCCTGTCCAGGCAGGAGCTGGCGGACGCCCCGGAACAGGGTTTCCTCGCCAAGCGTGTACTGGAAGGTCAGATACTCCGCCAGGGCGGCCGGGTCCTGTTCCGCCGCTGGGAGAAAGGGCAGCAGGGCCTTGATCTCCGAAGCGAAATAGAACCGGTTATCCACCTGGGCGTAAAAGAAGGGCTTGATGCCGAATCGGTCACGGGCACAGAACAGCTGCTGCCGGGCTCCGTCCCAAAGCGCGAAGGCGAACATCCCACGCAGTTCGTCGAGGCAGTCCGGTCCCAATGCGGTGTAAGCGGCCAGAATGCATTCGCTGTCCGTGCGGGTGCGGAACTGGTAGCCAGCTTCGAAGCGCCGACGAAGATCCATGTAATTGAAGATCTCGCCGTTGTAGGTGAGCGTAAGACCGCCCGGGCCGTGCATAGGCTGGGCTCCGGCTGCCGACAGGTCGATGATGCTGAGCCGCTGATGTCCAAGAGCGACTCGGCGGTCAGGATCGATCCAAAGCCCGTGCCCGTCCGGACCACGATGGGCCAGCAGCCGGTTCATCACCGCCACGGTGGCCGCTGGCCGCTCAAGCGGCCCGGCTGTCAGAGCGATAACCCCGGCAATTCCGCACATGCGCCTCTCCCACCCTCATTCCCAAATCGCTTTCCGGTTCCAGATAAGCCCCGGCCGATCACCGAGCATACCCGGCCATCGGAGCGGGATCACTCTCGAAGCCGAATCGAGAACCGCATTCATCGTTTATGATCGATGAATTTCAACGACATAGAATGGTGAAGCACATTTATTAAAAAACTTGCTATTCGGCGCCTTGTCCGTATTGGATGAGCCGTGCTGCTTTTGCCGCCTTGCTTGTGACCGTTGGGAATGATGCCACATGATGTTGTGCCCGGAATGCCGCGCCCCCTATGTGGTCGGCGCTACTTTGTGCTCCTGCGGCTGGCAAGAAGAGAAACTGGAAGGCATTCTTGTTTTCCTTTCATCCGCTCGCCGGGATCGTGCATTTACCGAATATTTGGAAAACTATGATCAGATCGCTTCGGATGATCTGGCGCAGTCCATTTTGAATGAACGCTACATCGGTCATCAGGCTGCGAATATCATGGATGGCCTCCAAGATATCATCTCCGGAGCGCAAGTATGCGATTTGGGTGTCGGCAAAGGATACCTATCTCGCTTGGCCATGGAGCGGGGGGCAAGGAGCGTTACCGCAGTGGACATCGCGACGGATTATCTCACGAGACTGAAGGGAACAGGTATCCGCTTGGTTCAGGCCGACGCCGAAAACCTGCCCTTCCTTGAGGAATTCGACATCATCATGTGCACGGATGTTCTTGAACATGTATTCAATCCAGGTTCACTTTTGTTTTGTATCAATCATGCCCTCAAACCCGGAGGAAGATTTATTGTACGTGTTCCTTTCAGGGAGAACTTGCTTAACTACTCACCCTATCTTGGGTGCAAATATAGATTTGTTCACCTGCGTAGTTTCAACAATAACTTGCTCAAGGACATGCTGACTGCAGCGGGGTTCGTGGTGGAGACTGTTCGCTATGACGGATTCTGGCTTAGCCGGCCTGCTGACTTTTGGATGCGTGGCCCGTTGCGTCAGAAATTCTACTTTGCCCTTCAGTCCTACCTTCACCGGAAACTCACGTCTCCGGTCGACGTTACAAGATGGCCAGCTTGGATTGCCCGTCTCCTCATGCCGGCGCAGGAAATCGTCATTCGAGCACGCAAGGAAGTCCATCTTAGTCGTAAGTAAATCGGGGAAAGCGATGCCTGTGGAACCTGCAATGATTTGCAATAAGCGCAGCGGGAAAATTCTAGTTGTCTACAACGCAGAAAGTATACACGTAAATACAACCAAAGAATTCGTTTCGAGCTTTGGGAAATACTCTAAGCATAATGTCTTGTATTGCCAAGGGGCTTCTGGCGCAGTTCCAGATTTTAATCCGGATGAATACGACGCAATAGTCATCAGCTATTGCTGCGGATTGATGCATTATAATCTTCCGTCACAAGCTATGCGGCAGAAGCTGAAAGAATTCAATGGCTTGAAAGCGGTTATCCTGCAGGATGAGTATACGGAAACGGAACTGCGCCGGCAGGCCATTATCGATCTTGGAATTTCCCTTGTCTTTACAAATGTTCCGCAGTCGCACATCAATTTGGTTTATCCACCTGAGAGATTTGGACATGTTCGTTTCGTAACCGTACTGACGGGCTATGTCCCTGATAATCTCAGTCGGCCGGACTTCATCAAGCCGCTTGCCCAACGCGATATTCACGTGGGTTATCGTGGCCGCGTGCTTGGAGCGTGGTTCGGCGAACTGGGATTCCTCAAATCCGAAATCGGCCGGCAAGTGCGTAGAGCCTGCTGGCAACGCGGCATTCCCTGCGATATCGAATGGTCGGAGAATGCGCGGATTTACGGCGAAGACTGGTTCCGGTTTTTGGGAAATTGCCGGGCCGTCCTTGGAATCGAGACAGGCAGCAATGTCTTTGACGAGAACAATCTGATCCGCCGACGCTGGGAAGAGTTGAAGCAGAAAAACCCTCGTTTGACTTTCAAAGAATTTCGAAGAGAGCTTGTTGGGATTGAAGGAAAAATCCCTATGGCTCAAATTTCTGCAAGGATATTTGAAGCGATATCCATGCACACCCCGATGATATTGATTGAAGGCCGTTTTTCAGGTGCCATTGAGCCGAACGAGCATTACATTCCTTTGAAAAAAGATTTTTCCAATCTGCATGAGGCACTGGACCGACTGGAGGATTTGTCCGAGCTTGAAGCGATGGCCCAAAGGGCCTATCGGGACATAATCAGTTCCGGCCGCTGGTCCTACCCGGCATTCATCGACATTGTGGACAGGGCTCTTGCCATTGATGGGGGAGCCATCCCTCCACATGGAGGGATGGATACGATCGTGAAACAGGACCTTCCGCTGCGCGCGGTCCCGACATCCCAGCCTTTGAGTGCCGATGATTGGGCAGGACAAATACAGCATTGTGCCCAGATCTTTCGGCCGTTGAAGGATAAAAGGCGCCGGCTGGCTGGACGTTGCTACATTTACGGATCGGGCGAAGGCGGGCGCCTCCTAGCGTACCACCTCCCTTCATCCGTCAAGGTTGCTGGATTCATCGACACGATCCGTTCCGGTCGAATAGACGATCTGCCGCTGCTGTCTCTGGATCAGTTTGCGGAACTGGACGATTTGGAAGACTGCAACGTTTTGGTCGCGAGCCAGTATTTTCTCGACATCGCAGGTGAAATGCTCCGCCGCAGGCTTGACCGACGGGTGCGGGGCCTGTTCGATGCGACACCGCTGATGGGAAGGCTGCTCCGCCGGAAGCGGAATGAAACGGGTGTTTCCCCAACGGCTGTCAAAGGTGGAATGTGATGTCGGCTCAAACTGGCGCTGCTGTGGATGTCGATGCATGGCGCAGGGCGATTCGCGCCGACTGTACGGCCAACTACCACCTGGAGATGGGCGTGGCATTGAAGCGCGCCAGCGAGTTCAGGGCGGCGGCGGAGCATTTTCGCCGAGGCCTGGAAGCGGCTCCCAAGTCGGGTGTGCTGCATCATTACTTGATCGAGTCGCTGCGCCGCTCCGGTCAGACCGGCGAGGCGGAAGCTGCCGGACAAGCAGCGGCGGCGGTGGTGCCCGATTATGAAAAGCGCGGCATTGTCGACGAGATATTCCGAAGCATTGAAGCAGGTGCGGGGAGCGCAACATATCCACTCCTGTCCGGCAGCAAAGACGGCCTCGACGCTGCAATTGAATCGCTCCGGATCGTAGAGGACCTGCGTCGTCGGCGGCAGCAGGCCAATTGGTCGGTTTCGGCCGGCCAGTGGAATGCCGAAACCCTCGCAGCCCCATACCCGTTGCAGGGTTGGCAACCGGATGCCGCTGCCCGGATTGCCGAAGTCCCCATGGTCGATCCCGAATTTGCCGAGCGTTTGGCCGTCATCGTCCTGGGAGAGGCCATGCCACTTTACCAAGGGCAATGCTATCTGGCAGCCTTCGCGGCATTCTCCTGGGTCGAGCGCCTTTCCGGAACGCAACTGGCCAGCCCGACCCCCCTCTTTGCCTTCGGCGTCAGCGCCATGATGACCGGTCATTGGCGCAAGGCTGGGGAAGCATTTGAAGGTTTGGTGAAGAACCCCGCCGCTGGAGACATCGGGGTCAGCAGCATTCTTTGCCTGGGTGCAATTCGGCAAGCCCAGGGACGTTATGAAGAAGCGGTCGAATGGCTTAAGGCTTATCACGAGCGCTTCCCCCAGCCGGAGTTCCGTTATTTTCTCGCGGTTGCGCTGCTGTTCGCCGATCGTCCGAAGGAAGCCGCTATCCTTTGCTCTGGTGATGAAAGCGGTCGCGCTCTGCTGCTGTCCACGGCAGCTGCGTTGGCGCTTGACGATTTGCCGACGGCCGCGGCCTGCCTGGACCAGGCAGGCGGACAAGACTTGGTACCGACAGCCCTTGCCCGCCACCGCGCCGCATTGGAGCTGCACCGGGGGAACCATGGGGCGGCGTTGCAGGCTATCGATCAGGCCCTGGCCGAGATCGGGAGCGTGGAACATCCCTTGCGCGGACTTTGCTTGGTCCAGCGCGGAAGCATTCTGCGCGCCGCCGGTCGGATGGACGAGGCGGTGGAAACATTCCGGCAAGCGGCAGCACTGTCCTTCCGGACCCCTTGGGCAGCTGTTGGCTTGACCCAGACACTGCTGGATTTGAAGCAAACGGCAGCCGCAAGGGATGCGGCCGCTGCACTCGATGATTTTCCGGAGTTCGCCTGGGGCTTGGCGACAAAAGCCCGGCTGTTGCAGGCAAGTGGTTGTTCCAAAGATGCCGGGCTTATCTTGAATGGGGTAAAGATCGGGCCGGTCGCTGGATGGGCGGACTTCCTTTTGGGAGGCCCCCTCTTGATTGAGAAAAATGTCCGCGCGCTCGGCTGACCAACAAACAAGAGTGACGGGTAGTGCGAAGAATTTCTTCTGGAGATGAATAGATGACGCAACAGTCCGCCACTGGTGAAAAAACCAAGGCTACATGCGCTAAGATTGTCTTTATGGGTGATTCAATCACCTATGGGCAATATGTGGAACCATCTTTCCGTTGGACTGATCTTCTGGCCGATCGCCTCACCAGACGCTACCTCGACACACCGGTGAACCTGTTCTTTGTCAACAAAGGCATTTCCGGCGAGACCACACGGCAGGGGTTGGAGCGTTTCGCCGCCGATGTTCAGGCTATACAGCCCGATATCATGACTCTGCAGTTTGGATTGAACGACGCCAATTATTGGGTCACCGACCGCGGACTGCCTCGTGTTTCACTTGTGGCTTACCGTGCCAATCTTGTTGAAATGATAGAGCGCGCCCGGCGTTTCGGCACCAAGCACATCCTGCTGATGACAAGCCATGCAACGTTGCGGAACAAGGTCCTGATGGGCGACGTCAGCCTTGAAGCCAGCAGGAAGGTATACAACGAGGCATTGCGATCGGTAGCGGAAGAGACAAAAGTAAATCTCTGCGATATAGATAAGGAGTTTTCAAATTTTTCTTTCAAAGAACTCGAAGATATGCTGCTGCCCTATCCAGACCATTTGCATCTCAGCATAAAGGGCCATAGTTTGTACGCTGACCTGCTGATCCAAGCCCTTGAGTTTGCGCTTCAATCTTTTCTTGAAGGAGATGGTGGGAAAAATGGCAATACGCACTGAGAAGACCAGCACGGACCTTCACTGGAGCCAGCGGGCTAATGAGGAAAAAGACAGCGCAGCCGTAAATATTGCTGATACAACTCAAAGAGATATTGAGCTTGAATTCATTTTTAATTCTCTTAGAAGCACTGATAATATGCTTGAGGTCGGTTGCGGAAATGGCTACGTAACGCAGCAACTGCGCGATCGTGTGGCGCATGTCGATGCGTTTGACTTTTCCGAGACAATGATTGATCGCGCTGTCGCAACGTTCGGCGAGAAGAACAACAGGTTCTTCCATGGCAGCGTGCTTTCTCCCACTACCTGCCGGCAAGAGGCTTATGACCTTGTTCTCTGTGTGCGTGTTCTGATCAACCTCCGCAATCTCGAAGAACAGCGGCTGGCACTGCGGAACATGTCGTCATGGCTGAAGCCTGACGGACGAATGGTACTGGTGGAAGGATTTGCAGACGGGTTCTCCGCCCTTTCCGATCTCCGTCGCCAAGTGGGATTGCCCAACCTTCAACCAGCCGCCATCAACCATTATGAACCGGTCGCACTGGTCCTTTCGGAGATGGCAGACAGCTTTACACTGACCAAAACCTTCCACACCGGCATGTTCGATTTCCTGACCCGGGTTGTTTATCCGCAATTGGTCGGACCGGACAATGCGCAGGGGCCTGGAGATTTTCATAAAGCCATGGATCCGATCGTACGCGCCTTCAATCCGGATGCATTTGAGCATCTCGCTCGTCTGCGCGGATTCGTTTTCCAGAAGAAGCATTGAGATCAGGCAGCGCCAGCCATGCGAATCCTAGTGCTCCATGCTTCCCGATTCGCATCGGTTGGCGCCATTCGTGATTACCTCTTGGCATATCAGGCTGAATCCCGCCACGAGGTGATGTTTCTGGAAGCAGGCGATGGCGCTGTTCCGGTCGTAGACCCGGCGGACTATGATGCCGTTATCGTCAATTTCTGCTGCCGGCTGCATTACGGTTCCTTGTTCAGCGAGGCCTCCGAACAATGGTTTGCCGCGTTCCCGGGGCTGAAGGCGATTATTCTTCAAGATGAGCAGGAAAACACCCTAGCCGTCCGGAACCGCATCCTGCGAATGCGTCCGCATATTGTGTTCACGACCGTGACACCCAAGGCTTGGCCGCTGATCTTTCCGGAAGACCAGTTCGCCGGCATCCGTATGGCGCAGTTGATGACTGGATATAGCCGTCCGGGTTCCTTGCCGAAGAGCGTGCAGATACAACCTCTTGCCGAACGTCCGACTGTTCTGGGTTACCGGGTGACGCCACAAGTCTGGCGATGGGGGGAGAAAGGATACCTTAAGGTTGAAATCGGACGGCGAATGTTGGAGGCTTGCAAAGCCCGCAGCATCGCCGCCAATATTGCTTGGACGGAAGAAGCCAAGATTTACGGTGATGCGTGGTTGGCTTTCAATGCCTCCTGTCGAAGCGTTTTGGGCAGTCCGACCGGCGCGGATATTTTTGACTGGCACGGCGATCTGCAGCGGCGCGAAGTTGCTTTCCGCGAACGGCGGCCTGAGGCAACCTACAATGATTTTATTTCAGAAATTGGGGCGCAACCCGTGCCCTTTGAAACCGGGCAATTGTCGCCAAGAGTGTTTGAAGCCACATTGACCCAAACGTCTCTTGTAATGATCCGGTCTAGCTATTCTGGAATTCTAAATGCTGAAGAGCATTATATTCCAGTGGAGCCGGACTTTTCCAATGTTGATGAAGTCCTGGATCGAATGATGGATTTGGATGCTTTAACTGCCATGGCGCAAAGGGCTTATGTGCGTCTTATTGAATCTTCCGACTTCACCTTCAAAGCGTTGGCGGCTCGGATCGACACAGAACTGGAGCAGGAAATGGCTCCGCATCAGAATATTCAGCCGCTAAACGTACGAGCTCCTCTTCCGCCTATATTGAGTTTCTTGGAAGCTAAACCTCAAGCAACCCCTCTAGGGGCAGAGCATGCTCTAGAAAAGCTGCGCCGCTTTTCTGCCTTGATCCCGGATCTCGTTGATGTCGATCAGCTTCCAGCCGGCACCCCCATCGTTGTCTACGGTGGAGGCGGAGGGGGAAGAATCGTCAAGGATTGGTTGTCTGACAAAGGGCGTAAAGTCTCATGTTTTGTAGACAGCTACCAGGAAGGAGATTTGGACGGAATTCCCATAATAAAGGTGAATAGAGCTAGGTATGTGATAGATAATAATTACTATATTATCATTGCCAGTCAATATTACTTTGACATCTCTAACAAGATAATCTCAATGGGGTTCAAGAAAATCATAAACGGCTGGAATATAATTAGAGAAAAATCTACACTTCCTTCGTCCGTATTCCCGTATAACTTATAGCGTTGTTTGTTAATTTTACGCTCTGAGAGCCCGTTTGACAACCGCTTCAATGGCAGACTCGTCGAAGTAGCAGGCTTGCCATGGCGAGCTGCATCATGCCGCCGGAGACGTCGATCCGGGCTTCATAATCTCGAACCAGACGTCTCCAGCGGGTCATCCATCCGAAGGTCTGCTCGACCACCCAGCGTCGCGGCACGACCTTGAACCCTGGCTCGGTGTCGGTTCGCCGGACCACCTCGACGGTAAAGTCGAGGAAGGCAGCCTTGTCCATCAGCTTCTTGCGATCATAGGCGCTATCGGCGAAGAGGTGCTTCATCCACGGCCACCGCTTGCGTATCGCTTCCAGGATGGTCTGGGCTCCGGCGGAGTCGGAAATGTCGGCGGTGGTCAGGTTCACCATCAGCAGGCGGCCATCGGTGTCGACCGCGATGTGCCGCTTGCGTCCGTTGACCTTCTTGCCTGCGTCGTAGCCTCGCTCCGTAGCGGCGGGAGCCTTCACTGATTGGCTGTCCACAACCCCGGCGCTCGGACTGGCTTCGCGTCCAGCCCGCTCACGGTCGATCATCGACGTCACGTCGTGGATCGTCTGAAACAGCAAGCGCCGCAGGAGATGTCGAAACCACCAGTACACCGTCTGCCACGGCGGGAAGTCCTTCGGTAAAAGCCGCCAGCCACAGCCCGTCCGAGCCAAGTAGCGCAAGGCGTTCAAGACTTCCCGAAGGTCCACACACCTCGGACGGCCGGTGGGGGCCTTCTGTGGCATCAGCGGTTCTATCAGAGACCATTCCTCATCGGTCAGATCCGTCGACTACCGCTTCGTCTTCTTCTCGATCTTGGCCATCCGGCTGCGCGTCGCTTCGGTCCACATCTGAGGTTTGAATCACATCACGCTTTCAGCGCCAACTCTTTTCAAACGGTCTCTGACAGCTAAGAACTTCCGGAATCAGGGGAAAGATTTCATAACCTCTTCCAAAGAAACGACTCAAATTATGACCTTCAGCGATCATGATGCACCTCAAACCGCCAGCACCGGATAGTCCTCGGGCAAATCCACCACCTGCGGCTCTGGCGTCGGCCCCAGTTCCGCCACCATAGCCCCCCAGGACCAGCCCACCCCGAAGCCGGCCATCAGCGTCTTCACCGGCCCGGCCGCCAGCTGCGCCCCCATGCTGTGGCAGATCGCCAGCGGGATGGAGGCGGAGCTGGTGTTGCCGAAGCCCTGCATGTCGATGACAAAGCGGTCGGCCGGCGCCTTGATGCGCTTGCGCAGATGCTCCAGCATGAAGGCGTTGGCCTGGTGCAGGACGAAGCGGTCGATGCCCTCGACATCGGTGCCGGCATGCTCCATCGCCTCGCGCAGCAGCGGCGGCACGGCGCGCAGCGTGAAGGAGAACACCTCCGCCCCGTTCAGGGTCAGGCGGGAGTCGCGCTCCAGCTGGGCGGCGGCCTCCTCGTCGGCGATCCGGCCGGCGGTGCCGACCGGCGGGATCAGGCAATGGCGCTTGCCGCCGGCCTTGACGAAGATGTGCGGCGCGCCGGCGCCGTCGGTGCCGATCACCACCGGGATGGGCGGAGCGGCGGCATCCACCTCCAGGGCGGTGGCCGATCCGGCATCGCCGAACAGCGGCAGGGTGGCCCGGTCTTCGGGGTGCAGGTGGCGGGTCGGGTTGTCGCCGCACAGGACCAGTGCCCGCTTGGCCGTCGATCCACCCAGCAGCTTCGCCGCGATCCACAGGCCGTAGACATAGCCCGAGCAGCCCAGCGGCACGTCGAAGGCCGCGGCACTGGTCGGCAGCCCCAGCCGGTGCTGCATGATGCAGGCGGTCGCCGGCAGCACGTAGTCGGCGTCCTGCGACACGAAGACCAGCACCTCCACCGTCGCCGGGTCCCAGTCCAGCTGCTGCATCAGCCCTTCCGCCGCGGCAAGGCAGAGGTCCGACGCGCAATAGGGCGGCGGCAGCACGCGGCGCTCCTGCACGCCGATGGTGGCGGCCAGCTTCTTCGCCTCCTCCACCGTGAACATGCCCGGATCCTCGACGAAGGAATGGCGCTGGGGCGGCACCACCGCGCGCAGGCCGGCGATCCGGATGCCGTCGATGATGGCTTTCATGGCTGTCCTGTCCTTCGCGTGTTCAAGGGCCCGGCGGGGGCCTCTTCGGAAATCGGTGGCCGGCACCATAGCGCAGAGTGGCGCCGGATTGGTTTCCGGAAGATTGATTGCGGACAATTGCAGCAGACGGCACCTCCGGCCAGGCCCCATCCGCCGCTCAATCGAAAAAGCCGCAGCGGGGAGCGTGTCGCGCCTGTGCTATGGTCCGCGTCCCCATACGCCACCAGCCTGGATTTTCCCGCCATGACAGCCGCCTGCAACCCGGCCGCCTACAACCCCATGGACCTGACCGGCCGCCGCATCCTGGTGACCGGGGCGTCGGCCGGGATCGGCCGGGCGACGGCGGTGGTGCTGGCGAAGCTCGGCGCAAGGCTGGTGCTGAACGGCCGCGACGAAGAACGGCTGGCCGAGACCGCCGACAAGCTGGAGGGTGATGATCACGCCATCGCCCCCTTCGACCTGTCGGATCTGGAAGCGGTGCCGGGCTGGGTGAAGGGGCTGTGCGCCGACGACGCGCCCTTCGACGGCATCGCGCACTGCGCCGGCATCCAGACGCTGCGGCCGATCCGCATCTTCTCCGCCGCTTTCTTCGACGAGGTGATGCGGGCCAATCTGGGCAGCGCGTTGGCGCTCGCCCGCGGGCTGCGGCAGAAGGGCTGCCATGCCGAACGGACGGCGATGGCGCTGATCTCCTCCACCGCCGCGACGGCGGCCTCGCCGGGCAACGTCGTCTATGCCGCCAGCAAGGGCGGCATCATCGCCGCCACCAAGGGGCTGGCGGTGGAGCTGCTCGGCGACGGCATCCGCGTCAACTGCGTCGTCCCCTCCATCGTCGAGACCGAGCTGATCGAGCGCGGCAAGCAGAAGCTGACCGCCGAGCAGTACGAGCATCTGCGCACGCTGCAGCCGCTGGGCTTCGGCCATCCCGACGACATCGCCCACATGATCGCCTATCTGCTCGCCGACACCAGCCGCTGGATGACCGGGTCCATCGTCACGGTGGACGGCGGCCGCACCGCCTGAGGCCCGCGATGCCCGACCCCGCTCCCGAAAGCCGCCCCGAAAGCCGCTGGTTCCACCTCTGCATGGCGGACGACCTCGCCACCCCCAACGCCTTCGTCACCACGCGGGTGGGGGCGGTGCCGCTGGTGGCCCAGAACATCAAGGGGCGGGTGGTCGCCTTCCGCAACGTCTGCACCCACCGCTTCGCCGTGATCCATGGCGAGCCGGCGGGCTGCGGCCCGTTGCGCTGCCCCTATCACGGCTGGAGCTTCGACGCCGACGGCGTGCCGGTGGGGCTTCCCTTCAACCCGACCGACTTCCAGCTGGAGGCCGAGGGGCGCCGGCGGCTGGCGCTCCATCCGGCCTCGCTGGCCCGTTGCGGCCGGCTGGTCTTCGTCCGGGTGGCGGCGGACGGCCCCTCGCTGGAAGAGGAACTGGGAAGCGGCCTGTTCGCCCGGCTGGCCGCCCTGTCCGACGCCTTCCCCCGACGCGGCGACGCGGTGGAGCCGGCCGGGAATTGGGAGCGCATCAAGGCCGCCAACCTGCGCATCGCTTTTGCGCCCGGCCGCGCGCTGGTGCTGCACAGCGCCGCCCCGATCGGCGCCGACCGGCGCTTCTCCCGCACCGTCACCTTCCATCCCGCCACCGCCGATGCGGAGTTGCCGGCATGAGCGCGCATCCCGTCCACAGCATCGTTCCCGAGACCGGCGCCTTCCTGCCCCACAGCCACTTCTGGACCGAGGAGGCCTTCGCGCAGGAGCGCGAGCGGGTCTTCGGCCGCTGCTGGCTCTACATGGGCGTGTTCGACGACACGAACGTCCTGACCGCCGAGATGGCCGGGCTGCGCTTCGAACTGCACCGCCGCGGCGAGGCGATGGAGGGCGTCTGCCGCGACGGGGAGCGGGTGCGGCCCCTGCAGATCGACCGCTGCGGCGCCCTGGTCTTCGCCCGCGTCGCGCCAAAGGGCGGCCGTGACGGCGGGCCGACCCTGGCCCAGCATCTGGCGCCCTATGGCGAGCGGCTGGCCATGATGTCGGCCAACTGCCTGAACCCGCAGCCACCGGTCGGCATCGCGTTCCAGGCCAACTGGAAGGCGCTGGTCGAGAACACGATGGACGATTTCCACGGCTCCACCGTCCATCCCGACACCATCCACCCCGCGGTGCATCCCGACTGGCAGAACGGCCTCGTCACCGAACGCCACAGTGCCAACAGCGATTCCCGCTGGCTGCTGGCCGACGGCACCGCCGGCTGGTGGGCGAAGCTGGACGCCAAGCTGCGCATGCGCCGCTTCGCCGAAGAGCCCTTCTACCGCCACACCTTCATCTTCCCGAACTTCTATCTGGCGACCTTCTACGGCGCCACGGTGATCCCGCACCGGGTCGATCCCGTCGCCCCCGACGCCGCGGTCCTGCGGTGGCAGCTGTTCCTGCCCACCACCCGGCTGGAGACGGCGCGCGAGCAGGCCCTCCACCGCTCCACCGCCGCCTATCTGATCCAATCCGCCGGCACCGTGATCGCCGAGGACCGCCCGGTCTGCGAGGCGGTGCAGCAGGGCCGGCCCGCCATCGCCGATCTTCCCCACATCACCGGCATCTACGGCCGGCGCGAGCGCCGCATCCTCGACTTCCATCAGGCGATGCTGCGGCAGCTGGGAGAAACCGCATGAGCGGGGCGCTGACCTTCATCGAGCCGACGGAGGAGCATGCCCAACTCCTGCTCGACTGGCGCACCCGGCCCGACATCGCCAGCCAGATGCTGACCAGCGTGCCCTACGACGTGGAGCGGCAGAAGGCGTGGCTGCGGCGCTGTGCGGAGCGCGACGACTATGTCCACCGCATCCTCTGCGTCGACGGCGTGCCGGCCGGCCATGTCTCCATCACCATCACCGAGCCGGAGTGGCGGATCGCCACCATCGGCGTGCTGATGGGCGAGCGGGCAGGGCGGATGGGGGCGGCCCCGCTGAACTTCGCCTACATGCTGAACCACGTCTTCTTCACGCTGGGGCTGCGCAAGGTGGTGAACCACATCCTGGGCACCAACAGCCCCCGCCTGCTGAAAGGCCAGCCGATGATCGGCTACCGCCCGGTCGGCGTGCTGAAGCGCCAGGTGGTGAAGGACGGGCAGGAGATCGACCTCCACATCTTCGAGATGCTGGCCGAGGACTGGCTGGCGGTGCGCGACCGCTTCCGCATCTACCAGGACATGGACGGGCGGGAGTGGCGGTGAGGGGGCTAAGAGTCGTCTGCCTTTCATTGACAATAAACTGCGTTAAGGTACAATCACGTCACGTGGCTAGTTAATCCACTAAATGTCCTAAGGACATTTAGTGGATTAACTAGCTTTAACAAAGGCTTCAATCTGGAAAAGGCATGGACGCCGCTCCGGAATATGTAAACCTTCCTTCCAAGCGGACACGCCTCGCTACGACCGTCCTGGACGGGCTCGTGGCGGATGGAGAAGCGGTCACCACCCGCTACGAGGTCTGGCGCCGGCTCCTCCATGTTTGGAACACCTCGAAGGGGCGGGGGCTTTTCCGCGGCGAGATGCCGGGTGCAATCCACGCCCAGCGCGTCATCAGGAACCTGATCCTGACCCACGGGCTGACCGCCGATCCCGACTATGGCCGAAACGTCTATCGCGTCCTCGGCCTTGGCGATGCACCGGCCGAGGAGGTGTTCGCACTCGCCACGCCCTTCGGCTATGTCGCGCATCTGTCGGCGATGCAGCGCTGGGGCCTGACTGACCGGCGGCCGGAAGCCCTGTATCTGACCGTCCCGGCAGCCCCCGCCGCGCGCCGTCTGGCGGTAGAGCACATGGCGGAGGACCGTCGACAAGTCCCCGATGCCGCCGGGGAGGAAAGCGGGGTCCCGCTCACCAACCCCCGTCCTCCGGCGATCCTGCGCGGGCGGAAGACCGTCACGGTGACGGCCAAGGAGCTTGGCCGCTGGATTCGCGTGCGCGGCGGGCACACCCGGCTCGCCACCGTCGGGCAGACCTTCCTCGACATGCTGGACCGGCCGGATCTGTGCGGCGGGATGGCCCATGTCCGTGACGTCTGGCGCGAGCATGCCGACATCCATCTGGAGGCGATCGCAGCATCCATCGACGACGGCGGGTCCCCCATCGTCAAGGTACGGGCCGGCTATCTGCTGGACGAGTTGCTGGGGCTGGGCACCGATTCCAGGGCGGCGGAGCGGATCACCGGATGGCTGCGCTTCGCCCAGCGCGGCAGTTCCCGCGTGCTGGATCCGTCCAAACCCTTCGCGACGAACCATTCGGAAAAATGGATGCTCTCGCTCAATGTCTGATCCGACGCCTGACGAGCACGCCGTCCCCAGGATCGTCGACATCACCGCCTGGATCGAGCGGGCGCGCCGCGATCCCCTGACCTATGTCGAGCGGCAGGCGACAGAGGTGATCCTGGCCGCACTGGGCGAGTTGCCCGGCTATCGCGGGCGCTTCTTCCTGAAGGGCGGCATCCTGATGGCCGTGGTGTATGGCAGTCGGCGCAACACCGGGGATCTCGACTTCACCACCGACCTCCCGGCCTCCCCGGATCTGGGGGAGCGACTGCGCACAGAACTGGATCGCGCCTTCCCACGGGTGTGCGCCCGGCTCGGCTATCCCGACCTGCTGCTCAAGGTCCAGACGGTGCGGGAAATGCCGCGGCCGTTTGCGGGACCTCGTCACCTGTCCTTCCCCGCGCTGAAACTGGGCATTGCCTTCGCCCGCCGCGACGACCCGTCGGCCCGCTTCCTTCAAAAGGAAAGCTCCCCGAACGCCGTCATCGTCGAGGTCAGCTTCAACGAGCCCGTCCACGCCGTCGAACTGGTCCGGTTGAACCCCGACGGGCCGACGGTCGCCGCCTACGGCATCACAGACCTGATCGCGGAGAAGTTCCGGGCTCTGCTGCAGCAGGTATCACGCAACCGCTATCGCCGGCAGGACGTCTACGACCTCGCCCATCTGGCTGACCGCTTCTCTCCCGATGCCACCGAATGCGTGGCGATCCTCCGGACTCTGCGGGACAAGTGCGCGGCGCGTGGGATCGTCCCGACGGCGGCCTCGCTCGACGATGCCGCGCTGGTCGAACGGGCACGGTCCGAATGGCACACGCTGGAACAGGAGGTTGGCGAACTTCCCGATTTCGACGCGTGTCTGGAGAAGACAAGGCGTCTCTACCGCAGCCTGCCCTGGGATGACGCAACGCCCTGAAAACCCAGCCGTCAGCCCGCCATCATTCCCCGCCACACCACGTGGAACTGCTGGATGCGCTCCTCGTTCAGGCCGAGCAGGGCGGGGCGCTCCGTCTGGCGGCAGCCCCGGAAGGCCAGCTCCGACGCCTCCTGGTCCTCGCGCAGCAGGGCGACGTTGAGATCGCGCGCGCCCTCCTCGATCAGGCGGCGGGCGGCGGGACCACCCCTGCCGGCATCGCCGTCGGGATCGGCCAGGAACAGGCGGAGGTCCAGCCTGCAGCGGTCGGAGCCGAGCGGGTCGTAGGTCTGGACGCTCATCACCGCGCCGCGGGTGAAGCCGATCTCCAGGTTGGGGAAGATGTGCAGGTGGTCGTACTCGCGCAAAGCCGCACTGGGGCGGAAGCCCAGCCGCTCCGACACGCCGTCCCACCAGCGCGCGCTCTTGTCCGACACGCCGGTCACGCCGCGGGAATGGACGCCGTCGTAATCGCAGCGCCAGTCGCCCTTCACCAGCTTGCGGAAGGTCGTGGGGTGGGTGAGGTCGGCGTGGTAGACCTCCAGCACGCTTTCCACCCCCATCTTCCAGTTGGCGGCCCACTCCATCGACCGCTCGTCGAAGGAACGGACGAAGATCTCGGAGGCATGGCGCAGCACGTCGGCGTAGACCCCCAGCCAATCGCCGAGGTCCGGCCCCTCCGCCGCCACCCGCAGGAAGACGAAGCGGCCGCACACCCCCACCGCCACCGGCGTCAGGGCACGGTCGCAGCGGCCCTCCCGGTCCAGGCCGAAATTCGCCTCGTTGCCGGGGATGCCGTAGGGCACGCCGTCGCGGTCGAAGGTCCAGCCGTGATAGCCGCAGCGCAGCATGCCGTTGCCGCGCGGCGCCCGGTGGATCATGGCGAAGCGGTGGGTGCAGACATTGCGGAAGCCCCGCAGCTCCCCGTCGAAATTCTGCACCAGCACGTCCAGCCCGCCGATCCGCCGGGTCAGATAGTCGTTGGGCTTGGCAAGATCGTCGGTGAAGCCGGCGAAGATCCAGGACCGCCGGAAGATCCGCTCCTCCTCCGCCCGGAAGATCTCCAGGTCGTGATAGGCGGCGGGGTCGATGCCGGGAGCGGCCTTGGCCGGAGCGAATGGGGCGGGAGTGCTTTTCATGGTCGCGAAGGGTAGCCCGCGCCCCGCCGGCCGGTCCAGGGCACAGCGGGTCGCAGGGAGCACGCGCCGTCACGGCCGGAACAGCGTCGCCTCGATCCCGCGCGAGCCGGTGGCGTCGCAGATGTAATAGGCGACCATGGCGCGGCCGTCCGGCAGCGGCGCCGCCCAGGGATAGCCCAGGTCCGGCGCCGGCCCGTCGTCGCGCAGCACCAGTTCCGGCACCTCGTCCGGCTGCTGGCGGCGCGGGTCGTAGAGGCGGGCGCGCACGCCGTAGGGCGCATGACGGTAGCCGCCGACCAGCAGCAGCCGGCCGTCCGGCAGCGGGCAGGCGTCATAGGGATGGCCGACCACCGCATGGCGCCGCCACGGCTCCCAGCTGTGGCCCAGGTCGGTCGAGCGCGAGGTCGCCAGATGGTCGTCCAGCCCGGTGGTGCGGTGGAAGGCGTGCAGCACGCCGTCGGCATCCAGATGGAGCGCCGTCTCGCAGAAGCCGGCCCTGGCGTCGGAATCGATGGCGATGATCGCCCGGTGCACCCAGCTCTCCCCCCGGTCGGTGGAGGCGAAGAGATGGCTGGCATAGGTGCCGGTGGAGGGGTGGTGGGTGTAGCCGGTCTGCAGGATGGTGCCGTCCGGCGCCTCCACCGCCCGGCCGCGCACCGCCCCGCCGTGGAAGGGCCGCTGGCCCGGCACAAGATCGGGATGGCCGGGCAGGGGGGGCAGGTCGCGGTGCGGGGTCCAGCTCCGCCCGTCATCGTCGCTGTGCCGGCTGTAGCCGCCCCAGAACAGGTAGAGGTCGCCGGTCTTCTGCGGGCTGCCCGCCAGCCCGAAGCCCAGCGCGCGCAATGCCTCACCGTCGGCCGCCGGCACCGGATACCAGCGGAAGCCGGTCAGCAGGATGCGGCCGTCGCGCAAGCTGAGCAGGCTGGCATCCTGGTCGGCCGCCTGCGGGTCGGGGGGCAGGGCAGTTGCCTCCCCCAGCGGTTCCGCATCGGGGCCGAGCCGCAGCAGGACGGTCTGGGAGCGGGAATCGAGATGGTCGACATGGTTGAACCCGGCCTCCCCCGCCCGGTATTCCGCCCCGCGCAGCCAGCGATGGTCGCGCGCGCGCCGGAAGGCGAGCAGCACCGAACCGTCCCGTCCCGCGGTCAGCGACGGGAAGGACGCGTAGAAACGCGGGTCGCGGTACAGCACGCGATGTTCGACACCGTCCATGGCCATCGGCTTTCCCCTGCCTCCCTGCTTCCTGAAAAGAACCGTCCGTCCCTGGCTCCGGACAACAGCCTGGACGGCGACAGCGTGCCCCGGCAGCATAACGGGACCTGAGCCCGGCCGCTTCAATTCATGGCCAGGGCCGTGGCATAGCCGAGCTGATAATACAGCCGGATCACCGCCCGCAGGCTCTCCCCCTCCAGGGTTTCAACGTCGAGGTCGGCCAGCTTGGCCAGATTGACGTTGAAGTCGCAGCGCTGTTCCGCCATCCCGTAGCGCCGTTGCGTCAGGCGGTTGGAGACCCCCTGATGGAACATCCGCCGCATCAGCCAGCGTCGGTTCAGCCGGTCGGGATGGATGAAATGGGACACCGTGGCGGACGGCACATAGTAGGTGGCGGCTCCGGCGCTGCGCATCTCCATGAAGACGATGCCTTCATTCGTCAGCAGCCCGTCCCCCTTGCGGCCGAGATCGGTCGGGAAGGAACGCCCGTCCATCAGCCGCTTCCGGAAGGCGCAGTTCCCTTCCCCGAACCATTCCTTCTCGCGCAGGAAGCGGGAGTCGCTGTCCCACCCCCAGCGGCACGAGAAGAAATGCATCATGTCGTCGGCCAGCCAGCCGGGCCTGGGCAGGGCGCCGAAATCCGGCTCGACCTCGCCGGCAACGATGTCGACGGCATCGCCCAGCCGGTGGAACGGCTCCAGCAACCGCTCCAGCCACCCGTCGCAGGCCCGCTCGTCGTCGTCGATGAAGGCGATCAGTTCCCCCACCGCCTCGGCCACGCCGCGGTTGCGGGCGAAGCTGACGCCCGGCCGCTCCTCCACGACATGGCGCAGCGGCACGCCCCGCAGGGCGAAGGCGGCTTGCCTGCTCTCGACGACCGGCCGTCCCTCCGCCAGGGCGGAATTGTCGATCACCAGGATCTCGTGGGCTCCAGGACTTCCATGAAGAAAATCCGGAGAACCGCCGCCCACCCGCTGCCCGATCAGGCTGTCCAGGCAGGCGCCGAGCAGCTCGGGCCGCCGATGGGTGCAGACGACGATGCTGGCCGCGATCTCCAGGCTGCCGGTGCCAAGGCGTTCGGTGTCGGGGCGTTCGGTGTCGGGGGGTTGGGTGGTCGGCATGATGCTTCGCCTGTCAGTGATCGGCATGGACGATGCGCAGACCCGGCAGGCCCCAGGCGGTGACCCCCATGTCGCGCGCCATCGCCGCCAGCCCTTCCGTCTCGATGTAGCCGCGATGGCTGTAGGGGGGAAAACACAGACCCTCCCGGTGAAGGTCCGCGCGCACCAGCAAGGCCGTGCCGCCCACCCCGTGCAGCGGCACGGCCTCCTCGCCGGAGAAATCGCCGAGATAGCGCCGGCCGGCGCCGCGCGGCGGCTGGAAGATGCCGTCGGCCAGATGGCGCGGGTCCTCCTCCCCCGCCGCCTCCGCCGCCTCTGCCCCATCCAGGCGGAAGCTGTTGAGGTCGAAGGTCCGCCCGTCCGGCAGGATGCAGTGGGGGACGACGATGTCGCGCCCGGCGGCGAGCAGCCGGGCCAGCAGGTCCGGCGGGTAATCGACCAGATCGGCGTCGAGCCACAGCACCCAGTCCTCGTCTCCCAGCGCGCCGGACAGCAGCCGGTTGCGCGAGCGTGCCAGCACCTCCCGCCGCCGGCGCTGGATCGCCGGCGCCCAGCGCGGGCCGTCGGGCCGGAAGCCGTGGTCATGGCGCAGCAGGGTCACCCGGCGGTAGCGCTCCCGCAGCTCGGGCAGCCGGCAGGCCAGCCAGTCATGGGTCCCGTCGCGGCTGTCCCCCTCCAGAAAGCCCAGCGACAGGCGGGACGGATCATGGTCGAGCCGGCCCAGCAGCTCCAGGTAGCGCGGCAGATGGGCGACGGCATCCTTCACCGGGGTCAGCACCAGCACGCGGTCCTGCCGCGCCGCAGCGGTGGCCGGGACAGAGACGGCCCGGCGGTAGCCTTCCACCGGCAGGCGCTTGCCCATCTCCTCCAGCACGGCCCGGCAGCGCCCGCCGTCGAAGCGGGCGGTGGCCGCCTGCCAGTGGCCCTCGAAATGGGGGGCGGTGAAGGTGTTGCCGCCATGGACGACATAGGTGTAGAGCCGCGGCAGGTCCATGCGGACGACGCGGGCGCTGCGGCGCAGCTGCTCGACCACCGGCGTGTCCTCGCCGCGGCGAAGGGCGGGATAGCGGGGCATCGCCGCCTTCTCGCACAGGAGCGAGCCCTCCCAGTCCCGTTCGCAGGACACCGCAAGCCGGTCTTCCGCCGGCCACCAGATCATCCAGCGGCCGAGCAGGCAGGCCTGGGCGCCGGCGGCGGCCAGCACGCGCTGCTGCATCTCCAGCCGGCAGGGGTCGTAGAGGTCGTCGTCGTCCCATTGGCAGACATAGCGGCCGGCCGCCTGCTCGACGGCGATGTTGCGCAGCTCGCCCAGCGTCAGGCTGCCGGGCCGGGAGCCGGATCGGGAGGCGGCCTCCACCCGGATCAGGCGGATGTTCGGGCACCCCGCGTCGCGGATGGCACGCTCCAGCGGGTCGTCATGCGGCAACGCCGGGCTGTCGAAGACGATGACCAGCTCACGGTTCGGATAGGTCTGGCGCGCGAAGCCCTCGATGGCGAACTTCAGCAAGCTGCCCCGCCCCCTGGTGACCATCAGGCAGGAGATCAGCGGGTGCCCTTCCGGCCCGGCGATATGTGAATGGGCTACGGCCGGGCGCTCGCCTTCCGGCCGGCCGTCGGTCACCACCGCCGCGACCTGCCGGGGCAGTTCGGCAGCCGGTCCGCCGCCGCGCTCCGCCGCGCCGCGGAACCATGTCCCCTCCCAGTAATGGACGGCATAGGCGTCGCGCGTCGCCCGCTCCCAGAAGACCGGGTCGAACAGGCGGCGGTTCCAGCAATCGTCCTTGGTGACGGGATAGAGCAGCTCCGGCGCCAGCACCGTCACCGCAGCCCGGCCATCCTCATACCGGGGTCCCGCATAGTCGGCATGGGCGCGGGTCAGCAGGAAGGGGCCGGTGGCGTCCAGCACGTCCCCGCACTGCCGCGCCTCGACCAGCCGGGACAGCAGATGGTCCCAGAAGGGATGGCCGGGAACGGAGGCGAGGAAGGACGGGCAGAGGATGCGTGGCAGCCCGCGCTCCGCCGCCTTCGCCAGCCGGCCATGCTCCTCCGGCTCCAGCCCGACGATGAAGCTCCGGTCCTCCAGCAGCCCGTCGATCGGACGCAGGCATTCGAAGTCGAGATCGGCATAGACCCCGCCGAAGCGGCGCAGGATCAGGTAGCGCGCCAGATCGATGCGCGCGATGGGGTCGGCATAGCCGCGGAAGACCGGCAGCAGTGCCGGATGCTCCTCCGCCACGAAGCGCCCGATGTCGTCGTCGGTCCAGAACCGGTAGGCGAAGCCGGGATTGCGTCCGGTCCAGCTGCGCTGAAGGGCCTGGAACTCCGGCGGGACGTCGCGGGTCTTCCAGGTCTGGTGGATCAGGCGCGGAATGGGGAACTTGGCTTCGGTCTGCATGGCTCTTGATGGAAATGGAGCGCAAACCGATAAGCATTTTGCCGAAGCGGCTCAATGTAAATGGACAGACAGTAAAAACTGATCACAACTTGTTTCATTCGGCACACGAATGAGGTGATGGCTTTGCAGGAAATTCCCTATTTTGTTGATTTATGTCGGGCGTGAATAAAAGAATTAGTTCAGCACCTGAGAATTTTCATTCCTGCCTTGCGGCTGCAGCCCATTGCCCTCTCCCTGAGGAGGGCTGGACGAAGGCCGACGGCTGCTGGTAGGCCTCTCCCCGGCATCGCCCTGCCGCGGAATGCGGTCCCATCACAGAACAGGCCATTCCATGCCCGGACACCGCCCCTACCGTCTTCACCACCCCTGGACCGTGCTGGGCAGCCGCGAACTGCTCGACGCCGATCCCTTCCTGAAGGTGCGGGTCGAGACGGTGGAACTGCCGGACGGGCGGCGGATCGACGACTATTACCAGTTCGACCAGCCCTCCTTCGCCTGCATCTTCGCCGAGACCGCGGACGGCCGGATCGTCACCTACCGCCAATACCGCCACGGGCCGCGCAAGGTCGGTCTGGTCTTTCCCGGCGGCCACCTGTCCCCCGACGAAGCCCCGCTGGCCGCGGCCAAGCGCGAGCTGATGGAGGAGACGGGGATGGAGGCGGAGGCCTGGACCGATCTCGGCGCCTACATCGTCAACGCCAACCAGGGCGGGGCATGGTCGCACATGTTCCACGCCACCGGCTGCCGCCGCGTCGCCGATCCGGTCGCCGACGATCTGGAGGACACCGAGATCCTGTTCCTGACGCAGGCGGAACTGCTGGAGGCCATCGGCCGCGGCGAGATGCACCTGCTGACCCAGATCGCGCTGGTCAGCATGATCTGGCAGGCCGACATCGCGCGGGTGCTGTCCCGTCCCCAATTCCCGGACACAGACCGCTGAAAAACGCCCATAAGAGGAAAAGCCGGATGACCCGTTTCGCCCTGTTCGCCCCGATGGCCGCCCTTCTGTTGACCGGCGCCCTTGCATTCCCGGCCGCCGCCGAGCCGATGAAGGGCCGGTACGAGCTGCGCTGCCAGGATCCGCAGACCCGGCAATGGACCGTCGCCGGACAGCTCACCGACCCGGAAATCGTCGATCGGCCCGCCAGCGGCGGAAAACCCGGCGGACGCGAGGTGCGCGGCACCGGGGCCGACGGCAAGCCGGTGGTCCTGCCCATGCCGTCCGACCGCACCTGCATGCTGAGCGCGCGCTGAGCAGGGCTCACTGAGCGGGGACGGTCGCGCCCTATCGGACGGCCCCCGATCGAACAGGGAGCCGACCGTCAAATTGTAACATCCCCGCTGTAGCTTCCCGACGCTCGCCAAGAACAAGGCCGCGCCGAACGGGCTCGATCGCCCGGCGGCGCGGCCACGCCAGCCGCTTGCCCTGATGAGGGTTCGGGAGACATCAGCCATGACCGACTTGTCCGCCAATCTTCCTGAAACGTCGCGCCGTTCGGTGCTCCGCGCGCTTGCCGGGCTGCCGCTGCTGCCGGTCGCCGGCATCGGCGCCGGGGAGCTGCTGTTCGCCTCGGGCGCCGAAGCCGCCGCCGCCAAGGGCGCCCCGGTCGCCGTCGAGTTCGTCGGCATGGCCGCCCCCACCGCCGCCGCCGCGCAGGCCAGGACCATGGTCGAGTCCAGCATGGTCGTGACCTGGGCCGACGGCTCCAAGCAGAGCTTCGCTCTCGGCTACCAGCCGCTGTTCATCACCGGCGATATGGTTCCGGACGGCAAGGGCGGCACCATCCTGGCCGGCGGCTATACCGACATCGACGGCAAGCCCATCCTCGACCAGTCGATGGCGACCCCGGCGCAGTTCTTCTCCGACTGCCCGGACGGCTGCAACCTTTTGGCCCCGATCCCGGGCGCCAAGGTGGCCGGCGTCACCGGCAACACCCTGTTCGCCGTCGTCCAGTTCGAATATGCGAGCCGCGATTCCAAGGACGCCTCGATGTACGGCAAGCTGCCGTCGCCGATCGCCGTCCTGACGCTGGACCAGAACAAGGAAACCGGCGCGCTGAAGCTGGTGCAGTACCACAACGTCGACACCAGCCCGGCGCACGGCCTGTGGATCACCTGCGGCGCCAGCCTGTCGCCCTGGAACACCCACCTGTCGAGCGAGGAATACGAGCCGGACGCGACCGCGCTCGACGACCAGTTCCGCGCCTACAGCAAGAACCTGTTCGGCGACGAGACCAAGGCCAACCCCTATCACTACGGCCACATGCCGGAAGTGTTCGTGAACCCCGACGGCACCGGCACGATCAGGAAGCACTACAATCTCGGCCGCATCTCGCACGAGCTGGTGCAGGTGATGCCGGACGAGCGCACCGTGCTGATGGGCGACGACACCACCAACGGCGGCCTGTTCATGTTCATCGCCGACAAGGCGAAGGACCTGTCGTCCGGCACCCTCTATGCCGCCAGGATGGAGCAGGAAGAGGGCAAGGACATCGACAAGGGCGGCGCCTTCGCGCTGAAATGGGTCAAGCTGGGCCACGCCACCAGCGCCGAGATCGAGACGCTGGCCGACAGCCTGAAGGCCGCCGACATCGTCGAGGTGAAGAAGGAGGATCCGAAGGACCCGTCCTTCACCGCCATCGGCTTCAACGGCAAGACCCAGTGGGTCAGGTTCAAGCCGGGCATGGAGAAGGCCGCCGCCTTCCTGGAGACCCACCGCTACGCTCCCACCGTCGGCGCCACGCTGGCCCTGTCGAAGCTGGAAGGCGTCACCGTCAACGCCAAGGACAAGACCGCCTACATGGCGGTGTCCTACATCTACAAGTCGATGAGCGACGGCAAGAGCGGCATCAAGGTGAAGGCGATCAACGCCGGCGCCGTCTATCAGCTGCCGATGAAGGGCGGGCAGACCGACCTCGCCGGCGCCGCCATCGCCAGCGACTGGGTGCCGGTGCATTTCAGCCCGGTCCCCGCCCTGGTCGGCCGCGACCTGTCCACGCCGGACGCGCTCGGCAACACCGCCGACGCCGACCTGATCGCCAACCCGGACAACCTGAAGTTCTCCGAGAAGCTGCGCACGCTGTTCATCGGCGAGGACAGCGGCAACCACGTCAACAACTTCCTGTGGGCCTACAACGTCGACACCAGGCAGCTGGCCCGCCTGCTGTCCTGCCCGGCGGGGGCTGAATCGACCGGCCTGCAGGCGGTCGACGACGTCAACGGCTTCTCCTACATCATGAGCAACTTCCAGCACCCCGGCGACTGGGAGAAGGGCCTGCACGACAAGGTCAAGGACAGCGTCGCCTCGCTGATCGACGATGCCTACCGCAACCGCCGCAGCGGCGGGGTCGGCTACATCCACGGGCTGCCGCAGGCGGTCTGATCACCATCCCCGGGGCAGTGCGCGCGCATGCCCTGAACCTTTCCGGGGGGCGGCTTCCAGCCGCCCCTTCCGGTTTGCGAACTTGCCCGGCAAGACGCGGCGCGAAGAGGCAAGCGAGAATATTTATCCAGACCAACGCTCGAAACAGAAATATAATATCTAATTAGCCCCAAAAGGCTTTCCGGATTATGCTGTCCGCTTCCGATCATCTCCCATTGAAGGGGGGCGGCGATGTCCTACGATTTCGAACGGGAGCGGCATGAGGAGCGGCGGCGCTGGGCTCGCGAAGCCCGGCGGGAGTACGAAGACGCTCTGGACACAGCCCAATTCCCGCCGGTGGTCAGCAAAGCACTGGCCCGATGGAGTGCCGCCTTCACCAACGCCCTGCGGCTCTGGGACCAGAGCCACGACTGGCGGCTCTACCGATCATGACGACAAGGCCCCGGGAATTCCCGGGGCCTTTTTTCCGGCCGCTTGCGACCGCACCGCCACCGTCATCGAAAGAAGTAATCCTACCGCCAAATTGCGAAGCGGCGTTCGGCAGCGTTTTTCTTGGAAGTGGTAATCACCAATCGACCTAGGACCAATCGGTGATCTTAACACCTCGTTAACTGGCCGGATGGCTCAATAAGCTCATCAGAACGGGCAAAAGCCTCCGCCACGAATACAGGGATCGCCGCCATGTCCAAGACCGATTGCGCCGCCGAGATCTTCAATTCCGCCGCTCTTCACCTGGATATCGTCGATGAATTCATCGCCATCGCCCAGTCGAAGCTGAACGGCGCCACCAGCGAATTCGCCCGCGACAGCCTGACCGACCTGCTGTCGGGCCTGAGCGAGCAGCGCGAGACCTACCGCGCCGTGCTCGCGACTGTTCAGCCCGTCACCGCGCTCGCCGCCTGATCCTGCCTCTCCCTTTCCGCCCCTCTTCTCCGCGAAAGACCGCCGCCATGACCGCCCAGATCGCCGCCCCCATCGCCAAGGACGTCCTCGCCTCCGCCACCCTGCACCTGGAAGTGCTGGAGGAGTTCATCGGCGTCGTGCGCCGCAAGCTGGCGGGTACCACTGACACCTTCGCCCGCGACAGCCTGACCGACCTGCTGCTGAGCCTGACCGAGCAACGCGACGGCTACCAGGCCCTCGCCATGCCGGAGGCCGTCACCGTCTGACAGCATGTTCGGCTCCCCCGGACCTTGCGTGGTTCCATGTTGAAGGTCCGGACATTCCTTGAAGCAGGTCTGCACCGATGCGGCGAGGACCGGCCTGCTCACCGATGATTTGGCTGCTGGACGAGGTTCCGGTTCACCCGCCTTCGTCTTCGGGATCAAGGGCTGAGTGAGCCGCCGCCCTGCCTCTTCAGGCATTTCCCAGCAGCAGCGTCTCCATGCAGTCCAAGCGGGCCAGAGCCTGCTCGAAATTCTCCGCCTCCACCACCTCGGCTTCGGGCAGCGGAAACAGCAATTTGGTTCCGCACATCACCATCGCGCGTTCGCGCTCCAGGAACTCACGGCGGAAATGCCAGGGCAGCACCAGGTAGAGGTCGGGCCTGAGCGCGCGGGACTCATTCTCCGAGACGATCGGGATGCCGGTGCCAGGCGTGACGGCACCGATCTTGTCGAGGTTGCGGTCGGCGGCACACTCGACGAGGTCCTGGTCGATGCCGCACCATTGCAGAAGCACATTGCCCTTGGTGGAGGCGCCATAGACATGTACGCGCCCGCCCACATCCCGAACGGCGCGCAGATGGCCGACCACCTCCTCCCGCAGGGTCTCCGCCCGCGCTTGAAAGGCACGATAAGGACGGTCCGTCGCCAGCTCCATCGCCGCCTCCCGCCTGCGTAGCGCCTCCAGAAACGCTGCGTCCTCGGCCGTGCCGAACCGGTCGTTCGCGGCGTGGCAGGCGAAGCAGCGGATGCTGCCGCCGTTCATCGCGTTGACCTCCACCCGGAAAATCCGCAGACCGACCCGCCGCATCACGGTCTCCAGAACGGCGAGGCTGTAATATTCCAGATGCTCGTGACAAACCGTGTCGAAGGCGTTCCGCAGCAGCATGAGCGGCAAGTAGGACAGCTCCAGCACCCACAGCCCGTCCGGAGCGAGCAGCCGGGAAATCGCGGCAGCTGCCCCGCAAGGGTCCTCGATGTCGTAGAACATGGCGATGGAGGTCACGATGTCGAACCGGGTGCCGGCGAGTTCCGTCAGGGCGGCGGCGGAGGGGAAGAAGGCATTGACGACGGTGACGTCGCCACCAAGCCCGGCGGCGATGTCGGACGGGTCGACCCCGACCCGGAGCGACGCAACGGGGTAGGAGAAGAGCAGGGTCCCATCATTGCAGCCGATGTCGAGCACCGCGGGCGCCGGCCGGGCGACCAGCGCTCCAGCCTGCTCGGCGATGCCGCGCAGGTGATCGCGCATCGTCGTGTTGAGGCCCGAGCGGTACCAATAGGTCCGGAACAGCAGTTCGGGAGGCACGCTGAAAGCGGTCTGCAGCAGCCCACAGGCTGCCGGATCCTGGTCGGCGCCGCAGCGCACGAGCCGCATAGGAAGGGTCACCTCGGACGGCGCCGGCCGCCCCGGCTTGGCAAAGGCTCCCTGCAGGACCTGCAGGCCGAGATCGATGACCGGCAGCAGGATCGACGAACCGCAGACCCGGCACGTCTGACGCGGGCGAAGGGGCATACCGAGACCTCGGATGAGCGTGAACCCAGAGGCAAAGGAACATGGGGTGGAACACGCCAGCGAGGCAAGATGCCCGCGGGATTGGCAAGACCCGGTCGATGATACAGGGTCGATGCCCTGAGCGATGGATGGAGGGCAGGAATGGAGCACACCGCCGGCTCCCGCTTCAGGCATTCTGCTCTTCCCCAGTCCCTTCCCCACCGCGGGAGAGGAACGCCGGCCGGGATATGATCGGTGCATCCTGTCGCGATTGGCCTGGTCCTGTTTCGGCTCTCCCGCACTTTCGGGACAGGCAGCAAGGGCGGAAAACGCGGACGGGTCGGACAGTGAACTGGGTAGACAGGCGGGGTTGCTTTTGTGAAGCTCCCGCTTGCCCGTTTTCACCCCGACCGGCCAAAGGGTTCCAAAGGGTTATGGATCCGCTTCCGTCCTCCACCGAAGGACGCCTGCTCCTCGCGGCGTTTCTCGTCCTCCTGACCCTGATCGGCCTTTCCGTGCTGGGAGAGCGCACCCTGCCGCTGTTCGGCGGCAACCGCGATCTTGCCGCCCGGGCCTACAAGGCACTGTTCGTCGGTCTGGGCGGCGGCATGCTCGGCCTCGCGGCCCCGGCGCTCGTCACCGGCTTTGTCGGCCGCCTGCGTGCGCTCTTCACCCGGATCGAGGCCAAGGGCGCCATCGCCGACGCCATCCTGCGCGACCGCGCGCTGGATCAGGCGCAGACAGCCGGCTTCACGCTGATGGCGCTGTTCGCGCTTGCGGGCGCCGTCGCCGCGGTGCTGGTCTGGACCGGCATCCTGTGGCCGGGGGAGCGCTGAGCCATGCTGCGCATCTCCGACCGGCAGCAGGACCAACTCCACGCCGCACGCGCCGACGCCTTCCATGACCGCCTGCGCGCCGCGGTGGCGGCGATGATGGCGCGGGAAGCCCCCGAAATCCCGGCCGACGAGGTCGCCGCCCGGATCGAGGCGGCGCTCGCCGCCGCTCCCGCCCACCGCATGGAGACCGAGCGGCAGATCACCCGCTACGTCCACATCCTGGCGGCCTTCCCGGCGGACCATGCCCGGCGGGAGGAGTTCGCCTGGCTCGGCGCCCTGCTGGACGGGCCGGGCAGCGCCGACGCGCGGCTCGACCAGATCACCGCCGCCCTGACGGCGGCCCCTCGCACGGCGGGGGGCGCACGATGACCGTCCATACCGTCCAGCGCGGCGAGACGCTGTCCGCCATCGCCCGGCGCAACGGCACCACCGTGGCCGAGCTGCAGCGGCTGAACGGCATCTCCAACCCCAACATGATCGCTTCGGGCCAGCGGCTGGTCGTGGCACCGCCTCCGGCCCCGCCGGCAGCTCCCGCCGCGGCCCGCACCGGACAGGTGGCGGCGCAGACGGCGGCGCCTGCGCCGCCCGGCGCGCCGGTCGCCCCCTGCCCGAAGAAGCCGGCCTTCCTGAAGCGGGCGGGCGGCGACGACAACGTCAGCGTCCTCTACGCCATGGCCGACGGCGAGGCGAAGCGCCAGGGCCTGCTGGGGCAGGCCAAGGGCGAGGTCGGCGTCGGCATGGTGAAGATGGAACATGCCGGCCATCTGGGAAACCGCTATGTCGGCGGCTCCCACAAGATGGAGCTCCTGACCGGCGAGGCGAAAGCTGCCGGCGGCATTGTCCATGGCGCCGGCGGGACCGCCTCGGCCAAGGCGGTGATGGTCGCGCAGGAAGGCACGCTGTTCGCCGGCACCGACCAGAACAACCCCTGGGCCGAGGCCGGCGGCGAATATTCGCTGATGCAGGCCGAAGCCAAGGTGGACGGGCTGATCGGCTCCGACGGGCGGCGGGCCGGCGTCGCGCTGGGCGCCAAGGCCGGTGCGGCGGCGGCATCGGGCGACCTGAAGGGCGAGATCAACATCCCGATCCCCTTCACCGACTACACCCTCAGCCTGCGCGGCAAGGGCGGCGCGTCCGCCGGCTCGGTCGGCGCCGGGGCCGCCGCCTATGCCTTCAAGGATCTGGAGAGCGGCCGCTACCATATGGGGGCGGGGGGCGAGGCCGCGGCCTTCCTGGGCTTGAAGGCCGATGTGGACCTCAGCATCGGCCCCCGCTACACCGGCCGGGAACGGAGCGCCGGACCATGAGCCCGGCGGCCCTCGCGAAGGAAGAGTAGACCATGGACCCCAGACTGCCGACCCTGCTGACGGCACCGCTGTCGCCGCGCCCGGTGATCGAAGCCACCTATCTGGACGTCCTGGTCCGCGACGGCCTGCCGGCCGGCACCGGCTTCTCCATCGCCCTGCCGCGGGGCTGGGCGGTGGAACGGACGGCCACCGCCGCGCCCGGTCCGGAGGCGCCCCTCGTCCCGCTGGCCCGCTTTCATCCGGGCGAGCCGGATGCGCCGGGGGCGGCGGAGGGGGTGGAGCTGGTGGTCTGGGCCGCCTTCCTGCCGCGCGAGATGCATGGGGCGGACTGGCTGCGCGCCTGGATGCGCTCGCAGGGCTATCGCGAGTTGGATTTCCGCCAGGCTCCCGCGCCGACCGGCATGATGGGCGACGCGCTCGCCGCCGGCCGCCATGACGGCGGCTTGCGCCTGCACCGGCTGCTGACGGTGAAGGACGGCGACCTGCTGTTCCTGATCGACGGGCGCATGATGCAAGGGGGACCGTCGCGGGGCGGGCAGGCCGACCACCGGGTGATGCAGGAGATCGTCCTGCTCGCCGCCATGCGCTTCCGGCTGGCCGAACCGACCGGCCAGACCTTCGCCGAAGGGTTCGAGTGGACGGAACTGAAGGGGGCGCACGCCGTCCGCTTCCTCGCCTCCGGCCTGTGGCGGGAAACGCCGGGCGGCGACGCCCCGCCGGACGGCGCCTCCCTGGTGCTGGACCATGTCGGGCCGGACGGCTCTACCGGCCGCGGCAGCCTGATCGCGGTGCTCGGCGCCGCGGAGGGGACCGCCGCCGCCGCCCTCTCCGCCGCGGCGGAGATCGAGCGGACCACGCTCGCCAAGCTGGCCAACCAGGGCTTCAGCCTGTCCGCCGACGCCGAGCGCGTCGCCGAGGAGCGGACGGCGGAGCGCAGCCTCCTCCTCCACCGCCGCAAGGCCCGCCGAAGCGGGACCTCCATGACCATCCTCGCGGCCCGCATTGCGCTCAGCGAGACCGGGGGGGCGGATGCGCACAGCCTGCCGGTCTGCCTGATCCTGCTTTCCCCCGACGAGGATAGCGCCTTCGAAGCCTGGGCGATCAACCGGCGGGCCTTCGAGATCGCCCTGTCGACGGTACGGTAGGGCGACGATGCGCTGAAGGCTCAGAACGCCTTCAGCTTCTTCCAGGCGAAGACCACCATGCGGGCCAGCAGCCAGCCATGGGTGAAGCGGGAGATTTGCGTCTCGCCATAGCTGCGGTCGGCGTAGCGCACCGGCACCTCGACGATCTTCAGGTTCTGCTTGGCGGCGCCGAAGATCAGGTCGAAATCGCCGAAGGGGTCGAAATCGCCGAAGTAGTGGCGGTTGGCGACGATGGTCTCGTAATCCTTGCGCCACAGCACCTTGGTGCCGCACAGCGTGTCGGTGAAGCGCTGGTTCAGCAGGAAGGAGAAGATGCGCGCGAAGGCCCGGTTGGCCAGGAAGTTCAGGAAGCGCATCGCCTCCGGCGCCATCGGATAGACCAGCCGGGTGCCGTTCACGAACTCGCCGCGCCCCGACACCATCGCCTGGTAGAATTTCCCCATCGTCTCCGGCGGCACCGTCAGGTCGGCGTCGAGGATGATCAGGATGTCGCCGCGCGCCACGGCGAATCCGGCGCGCACCGCGTCGCCCTTGCCCTTGCCGGGCTGCTTCATGACCTTGATGTCCCAGTCGGGATAGGCGTCGCGGACGCGCAGGCATTCATCGAAGGTGTTGTCCTGGCTGTTGCCCTCGACATAGATCACCTCGACGTCGGGGGCGAAGCGGGGCAGGCGGCGGATGGCGTTCTCGATGTTGCCGCGCTCGTTGCGGCAGGGGATCAGGACGGTGACCGAGGCCGGCTTGCCGTCGACGGTGACCTCCTCCACGGTGGGCTGCGGCCGGGCGACGACATAGTTGCGCACGCACAGCCGGCGGATGCCGGGCAGGGGCGCGATGTAGCGGTTGACCAGCGTGCCGAGCCCGAACAGCCGCTTCGGGATCAGCTGGCGCCATTCGCGGCGCACCGGCTCCCAGCCGGCCAGATCGAGCAGGTTGACGATGTCGCTGGTCGACAGCCAGTTCTGCTGGCCCTGCGGCATGCGCATCCCCAGCTTCTCCGCCGCCCACAGGATCGGCTCCCAGACGCGGGAGTGATAGCTGACGATGATGCGGGTCCTGGGATCGGCGACCCGGCGCAGCAGGCGCAGCGTCTCCTCGATGTCGTCGAGGAAGCCGATGGTGCCCGACAGCAGGATGTGGCTGAACGGACCCTTGATGGCCTCGATGGTCGCCGGGTTCTCGGCGTCGGCGGCGATCAGCTCCAGCTCCGGATGCCGCGTCTTCGCCACCGCGATGGTCTCCGGGCTGAGATCGATGCCGACGCCGCGCGACGGCTTCAGCGCCGCCAGCGTGTCGCCGACGCCGCAGCCGATCTCCAGCACCGCCGCCCCTTCCGGGATCAGGAAGCGCAGATAGGCGCGGTCGGCCTCATGGAAGGCGCTGTTGCGCTCGGCCCAGCGGTCGCGCAGGGGGGCCATGGCGTCGAACAGCCCGCGGATGCGCTCCTGCCGGGGGGAAAGGGCACGCGGCGCTGCGGGTTCCAAGGTGGCGGCCTCCGGGGTGGCGGTCCGGTCGAGCGTCGGAAGAGGCTGGTCGGTCATCGGGTGGAATCCGTGGGAAGGGCATCGGGCGCGGCCGTGTCGGACCGGGCCATGTCGGGGCGGGCCAAATCGGAGCGGGCCAAATCGGAGCGGAAGGCGGTCTCGTTGCGCAGCAGCAGCCAGAACAGGCCGCCGGGCAGCGACAGGACGGCGATCGACAGCCCGATCAGCAGCGAGACCAGAAGCGCCGCGTCGGCATCGAAGCCGAGCAGCGCGAAGCCGGCCACCATCGCCCCCTCGCGCACGCCCCAGCCGCCGAGCGAGACGGGCAGGGCTGCGGCGACGATGGCGGCCGGCACGATGGCCAGCCCGTCCAGCCAGCCGAGCGGCAGGCCGACGGAGCGGGCGAACAGGATGGTGGCGGCGATGGTGGCGAGATGGACGCCGACGCTGTGGCCCAGCGCCGCCCAGGCGGAACGGTTGCCGGCCATGGCCCGCAGCTGCGCCACCGCCCCCCAGGCGGTCCGCACCAGCGCCCCGTCGCGCAGCCGCTTCGGGATCGGCAGCCGGTCGCGCGGGATGCGGCCGGCCAGCAGCAGCAGCCCCATGGCCACGGCCAGGACCAGCGCGCCCGCCAGCACGGTGCCGGCGACGGCGGGCGGTGCCACCGCGGCCAGATGCGGCAGCCCGACCAGCCCGATCAGCACCACGCCCAGCAGCGCCATCAGCCGGTCGACCAGCAGGGCCAGCATCACCGGGCCGGCCGGATGGCCGAGCCGCCAGGTGAACCAGCCGCGCAGCAGGTCGGCCCCGACCGATCCCGGCAGGATCTGCCCCAGGAATCCGCTGGCCATCTGCAGGCGGAAGGCGGTCCAGCGGGTCAGCCTGAAGCCGGCAGCCCGTCCGACCGACCGCCACCGCTGCGAGGCGAAGGGCAGGGTCAGCGCCTTCACGGCGAAACCGGCGGCGAACAGCCACGGGTCGGCGGCCGACAGGCGCGCGGCGATGCCCTGCCAGTCGGCCCCGGCGGCGAGCGCGCCCAGGATCACGACCGTCACCGCCAGCTTGACCAGCAGCGGCCACCGCCGTCCGGCCGGTTTGCCGGGCCCCTTTCCCAGCGGGTCCGTTCCCAATGGGTTGGGCTCGGCCGGCTGGGCGAAGGGGGTGTCGAGAAGAGCCTGAGCCATCATCCCCGCATGGAAATCCGGGTGCCGCGGGACAGCGGCGCCGAACGGGCCGTTTTAACGGCTCACGCCCTGCTTGTCACCCGATCAGGCGGGAGAGGGGCAGGCGGGAGAGGGGCAGGCGGGAGAGGGGCAGGCGGGAGAGGCCAGGCTTCCCCTCACCCCATCCCGGATGCGGCCAGCATGGCGCTTTCCTGCAGGAGGTTCGCGGCGCGGGGCGCGGAGGCGGGGCTCAGCGCCCGGCCCTCCAGCCGGCCGTTCTGGATGTAATGCCGCATCGCCGCCGTCAGGTCGCCGCCGGTGGCCGCGGCGACGTCGCCGTTGGCCGCCAGATAGGCCGAGGCGTTGAAGCCGGTGGCGCGCCCCTCCGTCCGGCCGGCGCCCAGGTAATGCAACCCGGCCCGGGTGGTGTCGGTGCCGAAGGCGGCGGCGAGGTCGGCATTGGCCGCCAGATAGGACAGCGGGTTGAAGGTGACCGTCCGCCCCTCGGCCCGGCCGCCGGTGATGTAATGCATCGCCGCCGCCGTCCGGTCGGTGCCGAAGATCGCCGACAGGTCGCCATAGGAGGCGAGGTAGGCCAGCGGGTCGAAGCTGACGGTCCGCCCCTCCGTCCGGCCGCTGGCGATGTAGTGCATCGCCGCCGCCGTCCGGTCGGTGCCGAAGATCGCCGACAGGTCGCCGTAGGAGGCGAGGTAGGCCAGCGGATCGAAACTGACCGCCCGGCCCTCCGTCCGGCCGCTGGCGATGTAATGGACGGCGCCCGCATCGCCGTTGGTGCCGAAGACCGCCGACAGGTCGCTATGGGAGGCGATGTAGGCCAAGGAATCGAAGCTGACCGTCCGTCCCTCCGCCCGGCCGCTGGCGGCGTAATGCGCAGCACCGGCGGCGGCGTTGGCACCGAAGAGCGCCGACAGGTCGGCGTAGGAGGCGATGTAGGCCAGCGGCGAGAAGGCTGGCCCGGCCGCGGCGGGCGCGCCGCCCGTGCCGGTCGCCGGGGAGCCCCCGCCCCCCGGCCCGCCACCGCCACCGGGGGCGGGAATCCCCGGCACCGTCAGCGGCGCGCTGCCCATCCGCGCCCAATCCAGGTCACGGATGCCCAGGGAAAGACCGAGCCCCGCCGCGGCGCCGCTGCCGAGCCGGAAGTCGCCGGCCGACGGGTTGACGAACAGGCCGGACGACACCCTGTCGCCGCCGCTCAGCCCGCGCGTCCCCTGCAGCAGGTTGCCGGTGACGGTGTAGGCGCCGGGGGTCCAGAACTCCCAGTAATCCACGCGGGTGGAAGAGGAGATGACGTTGCCGGTGACGCTGTTGTTGGCGAGCAGGCCGATGTTGCCGGCGCTCGGCACCCATTCCAGCCGGATGAAGCGCTCGCGCGGGTTGGACAGGACGGCGAAGTTGTTGGTGACGCTGTTGGAATCGCCGCCATGGATGAAGACGCCGGCCCAGCCGGTGTTCTGGATGAAGTTGTCCTGGACGGTGACGCCGTTGGCCATGTCGTCCAGATAGATGCCGAAGCTCTTGTGGCGGTCGAGCCAGCCCGACCCGTCGGTCGCCAGCCCGCCGACGCCGCGGATGTCGTTGCCGCGGATGACGGTGCGGGTGTCGACGTTGGATCGGCCCAGCATCTCGATGGCGCCGCCGTCGGCGGTCTCGGTCATCGTGTTGTAGATGCGGTTGTATTCCACCACCGTGTCGGTGTTGACGGTGGCGCCGTCCCAGTTCTTGATCGAGATGCCGTAGCGCGTGCCGTTGCGGATGTCGTTGCCGGAGATCAGCGTGCCGCTGGTGCCGTAGAGCTGGATGCCGGCCACGTCCTTCAGCACCTCGCCGATGCCGTCGATGCTGTTGGCGCTGATGCGGTTGCCGTTGCTGCCATAGGCGACCTTGATGCCGCCGGCCCCCAGATGCTCCATCCGGTTGGCCTCGATCGCGTTGCCGGACGAGCCGGTCAGCGTCATCCCGGTGCCGGCATTGACGAAGCGGTTGCCGGCGATGCTGTTGCCGGACGAATTGGTCAGCGTCAGGGCCGAACCGTCCCAGGCGGTGTCGGCGAAGGTCAGCCCCTGCAGGGTGACGCCGCTCGCCCCGTTCAGCGACAGGAGCGTGCCCAGCCGCGCCACCACCGCCCCCTGGGCCAGCAGCGCGCCGGGATCCTGCGGCTTCACCACCAGCCGGCCGGTCTCGGCCTGCCAGGCGAACTCGCCGGCGTCGCGGATGAAGGCGTCGTCGTTCAGCAGGCGATAGGTGCCGCCGCTGCGCAGGGCGTATTTCGCGCTCTGGGTAAAATTGATGGTCCGGCTGCCGGCATCGGTGGAGGCGACGCCGACGATGTTGTCGGACAGCCGCTCGGTATCGAAGGTCTGGATCATCGTGCCGGGCTGGACCCCGGCGGCCAGCACCGCCGCCATCGCCCCGTCGCCGGCCCCGATGCGCAGGCTGGTCCTGCTGGCGCCGCCGGAGGCCGCCTCCAGGACAGACCAGCCGGAGCGCGGATCGCCGGCGTTCCAGTCGCCGGTCTGCGCCACCTTCTGCCGGACCCCGCCGATGGAAAGGTCGAGGCCCGTCGCCGATGTCGCCGCGGCGTACAGCCCGCCGCCGATGGCGGTGAAACCGCCGACCCGCTCGCCGCCGCTGAAGACCGGGGTCTCGCCCGGATAGGCCATGATGCGGACGCCGTTGTCGGCCCCGGTCAGCGTCACCGTGCGCGCCATCGCATGGGTGCCGCCGCGGACATAGGTGTCGCGGATGCCGGTCGCCCGCATGGCGCCCTGGGCGCGCTCCAGCGTGGCGAAGGGACCGTCGGTGCCATCGGCATTGGGTGCCGCCAAACGCCCCGACCAGGAATCGTTGCCGTTGGTCGCGACGTAGAAAGCCTGCTGAGTGTCTGTCATTGCCGGATTGCCTTGCCCATACGAGGCAATCACACGACAGAAAGGCTTAACGTTTCTCCTTTTGGACGTACTCTTTTGTGGAAATAGTGCGTGTTATTTCTGTGATAACTTCAGCGGATTCCCATTTGTCTCTTGCGCTTCTTCGGACGCCTTTCCGATCAGGCAGCGCGGATGCCGGCCAGGAAGCTTTCAACCTCGCGGCGCAGGTCCACCGCCTGCCGGGACAGCGCATCGGACGCGGTCAGCACCTGTTCCGCCGAGGTGCCGGTCCGGCCGGCCATGTCGTTCACCTCGACGATGGTGCCGCTGACCTCCTCGGTGCCGCGCGCCGCCTGCTGGACGTTGCGGGTTATCTCGCCGGTGGTGGCGTTCTGCTCCTCGATGGCGGCGGCAATGGTCGAGGCGATCTCGTTCATGCTGGCGATGGTCCTACCGATGTCCTCGATGGCGGTCACCGCCCCCTGGGTGGCGCCCTGGACCCCGGCGATCTGGGCGGCGATCTCCTCCGTCGCCCGGGCGGTCTGGTTGGCGAGCGTCTTCACCTCCGATGCGACGACGGCGAAGCCCTTGCCGGCCTCGCCCGCGCGTGCCGCCTCGATGGTGGCGTTCAGCGCCAGCAGGTTGGTCTGTTCGGCGATGCCCTGGATCAGCTTGACCACGTCGCCGATCCGTCCGGCGGCATCGGCCAGCCCGCGCACCGATGCGGTCGTTTCGCCGGCTTCCTGCACGGCTTGCGACGCGACCGCGTTGGAGCGGGATACCTGACGGCTGATCTCCTGGATGGAGGCGGCCATCTCTTCGGTGGCGGCGGCAACCGTCTGCACGTTGGCCGATGTCTGTTCGGCGGCCGAGGCGGAGGACGCCGCCTGCCGGGTGGTCTCGGCGGCGATGTCCGCCATGCCGCGGGCGGTATCGCCGAGAGTGGCCGATGCGGCCGACACCCCATCCAGCACGTCCGTCACCTTCCGGTCGAAGGCGCGGATCAGGCCCTCCACCACATGGCTGCGGCTTTCCTTCGCAGCCTGCTCGCGCGCCTGCTCCTGCTCCAGACGGACGCGCTCCACGGCGTTGTCCTTGAAGATCTGCACCGCCTTGGCCATGTCGCCGATCTCGTCACGGCTGGCGCGGGCCGGGATGTCGACCGTCAGGTCGCCGCCGGCCAGGCCGCGCATGGCGGCGGTCATCGCCCGGACCGGACGGGCGATGCTGCGGCCAACGGCCCAGGCCGCCAGCAGCCCGACCAGCAGCGCCACGCCGGCGAAGCCCAGGTTCAGCGTCATCGTCCGCGTCATCGCATGTTCGGTTCCGCTGAGCAGGTCGGCCCGCGCCTCGGCCTGCATCCGGACCGTGCGCATGGCCAGATCCTTGAACTCGTTGGCTTCCTTGGTCATGACCCCGTTGACGAGCCGGTCGACCTCGATCGCCGCCGACCGCAGCTCCTCGAACTGGCTGCGGTAGCGCTTCGCCAGCTCCGCCGTCTCGACCGCCAGACGCCGCCGCTCCGGATTCTGGAGATGGCCGTCCAGAACGGCGGCGGCCTTCTCGAACTCCTCGGCATTCCGGCGGAAGCGGTCCGCCACCTCGTCGCGCGGGTCGGCGAGGAAACGGGTGGCCTCCAGCCGGGCCAGCATCAGCGCCTCCTGGGCGATGCCGCCATAGGCGGCCGCCTCGAGATCGCTATCCGCCATGGCCGAGCGGATGATCCGCGACAGGTTTTCCCGCGCCGTCCGCCCGGTCGGGTCCATCTCCTTCTCGATCAGTTCGTCGCGGCGTTCCCGCACCGGCTCCATCCTGTCGAAATTGGCGCGGTAGGAGGCCAGCAGCACGCTCATCCGTTCCAGATTGGCCCGCCGTTCGGGATGCGCGGTGGCCTGGATGACCTGGGGAAGAAGCTCCGCCAACTGCTTCTGGATCTGCCGCGCCGTCCCCTTGGCTTCGTCATTGCCGGTGTAGATGTAGGAGATCACGTTGCGGCGCATCTCGGACAGGTCGCCCTTGACCGTCTCGATGTTCAGCGAGTTGCTGCTGATGGCCGCATATTGATCGAACCCGCTTCTTGCCGACAGCAGGCCGGATGCGGCCAGTCCGGAAATGCCGGCAATGATGACGAGAAGCACAAGAAAGCCGGCTGCAATACGGGTCGCCACCTTCATCCGGTCAAGAATCCCGATTTTCTTCATGGACATTCCCCTATTGCTTCAGACTCTTGATAGTCGAGAAGCAAGAACAGCCGTTTTTCCGGCACGCTCATGCAAGAGCATGCAGGAATATAGGGAAAATTCATATATCAGTCAGCAATTTTAAAATTTTCCTTTTTGAAAACAATATTTGTTTCGCCCCTGTACAAAGTTATACTTAACAGGCGTAAAGAACCTCGCCCGGCTTTAACAGAAATCTCTGGTTGATTTTGTAGCAGAAAGTGCCGAGCAGTCCGTTCTGAACAGTCGGCCTGGGTTCGGCACAACCGGTTCAGCGCAGGTCCACCCGTCGTTCTTCCCGCAGCACCGTTTCGTCGCCATGGCGGAGCGTCACCGTCACCCGGTAGGGGCCGGGCGCCCAGGGGCCGGGGGCGGGCTTCTTCACCTCGGTGCCGAAGAACAGCACGGCCAGCGGGCGCGGCACCGCCCCTTCGCTGCGGAGCAATCGGCGACCGTCGGGACCGGTCACCTCCAGGGTCACGCGGTCGCCCTGCCGCCCGCCCATCAGCTCCGCCCAGACGCCCAGCGTCGGCGTGCCGGCCGGCAGGGGTTTGCCGTCATTGCCCCCGCCATAGCCGCCGTCCCGCGCGACCTCCGCCTTCGGCGCCTCGGGCGCCAGACCGGCGCCGAGCAGGGCGCTCGGCCGGTAGGCGAGCGTCCGGCGAGCCTCGGCGCTCCACAGCGCAGCAGGAGGAAGGGCGGCATCGCCCGCCCCGGCGGCGCCCCGGTCGGCAGCATCCCGGTCGGCGGCACAGGACGGCGCCTCGCCGCCGCCCACCTCCTTGGCCGTATAGGGGTCGAGCGTGCGGCCGTCGTGACGGATGCCGAAATCGACATGGGGAAATTCGGTGTTGCCGGACAGGCCGATCTGGCCCAGCGGCGTGCCCGCCTCCACCCGATCGCCCGGCTTGACCGCGATGCTGCCGCGCTTCAGGTGGCTGTACTGGGTTTCCCAGCCGTTGCCATGGTCGACCACCACCGCGTTGCCGGCCTCCCGCCCGGCGGGAGAGCCGCCGTTCTGCCGGATGCTGACATCCTCCATGCCGTCGCGCACGCGGGCCACCGTGCCGGGAGCGGCCGCCACCACCGCCACCCCGCGCCGCATCGCCTCCAGGTCGGGCAGGCGGAAATCCGTCCCCTTGTGCCCGTCATAGGTCAGCCGTCCACAGGCGAAGTCCCTCATCCCCGGCCCCGGATCGGTGTCGACGTAGTTCTGGACGAAGCAGTCCGTACCGATCCGGCAGCGCACCGGCAGTTCCAGTGCCGGCGCCCCGGTGGGAGGGGCGGCAGGAGATTGAGCGGCGGCGGCGAACGGCAGGAACAGCAGGGCGGCGAACCCCCAGCGATAATGGACCGGCACCTTCATCCAAACCCCTCGCACGGCACTGCTCCGTCCTGCCTGACCGTCCCTCTACAGGTGGAGCGCCGGAGGAAGAGGACCAGATCCCAGCTTTCATGCCCCGCTTATGCGACGGCGCATAAATGGAGAAATTCAGACCCCGCTGGCCTTCCGGCCCGGCCGCTGAAATCCAGCCCTCGCCCTTTCCACCTCGCCATGCATCGCACAGTCTTCGACATGATCATTGATCAGCCCCATCGCCTGCATGAAGGAATGGACAGTGGTCGGGCCGACGAAGGACCAGCCGCGCTTCTTCAGGTCCTTCGACAGGGCGATGGACGCCTGCGACGTGGAGGCGGTCTGCGGCGGTGCGCACTCGTCAGGCGACGGCTCGAAACGCCAGACATACGCCGCCAGCGATCCTTCCCGTTCCACCAGTTCCCGCGCCCGCCGGGAGTTGTTGACGACCGCTTCGATCTTGCCGCGGTGACGGACGATGCCGTCATTCGTCATCAGCCGCTCGACATCGGCCTGCGTGAAGGCGGCGATCCGCTCGAAATCGAACCCTTCGAACGCAGCGCGGAAATTCTCCCGCTTGGCAAGGATGGTGCGCCAGCTCAAGCCCGACTGGAAGCCTTCCAGACACAGCTTCTCGAACAGGCGGCGGTCATCGCCGACTGGAAACCCCCATTCGGAATCGTGATAGGCGAAGAACTCGGGTGCCGCCGCGCACCAGCGGCATCGCGGCCTTCCGTCCGGTCCGGGAATCGTCGCGCTCATCGGTCAAGCCTGCAGAAACGCCAAACGGTCGTCGACGCGACCCGGCGTGATTTCGAGGATGTCGGCATCGACCACCTTCTCCGCCACGAAGGGATCCTCCCGCAGACGCGCGTCCAGATCGTCGCGCGAGATGTTGTGGGCGAGAACGGCACCGCCGGCACCGCCGGGAAGACTGCCGGTCAGCAGAAAGACGCCGTCCCCGAACCCGCGCCGGATCCAGGCGTTGTGCCCATCCATATGCTTGGCGGCCTCCGCCCTGTTCGCGGAAAACCTGAGCGTGACGACGAACATGCCGGATGGCTCCTTTTTAAGGTTGGGGGAGGGAAACAGGGTCGAGGCGGCTTGCGCCGGGGCGCTGCGCCTCCAGCCAGACGCACATGTCCTCGACCTCGCGCCGGATGAAGGCGTCGTCGCGGAAGGCCGTCGCGAGGGTGGCGACGCCCTGGCTTCGCATCAGAACATGCATGGCGAGCGCATCGGCATCGGCGTCGCGTCCAAGGGCCGCGAACTGGCGGGCCAGCCAGTCGCGGAACAGGGCGAAGAGCTTGGTCGCATCCTCCTTGGCGGCGTGATCGAGTTTGGAAAGCTCGTTGCAAAGCGTGCCAACCGGGCAGCCGTAGAGCATGATCTTCGCCCGGTTCATGACGAGGATATGGATGAAGCTGCGGATGCGCTCCGCCGGATCGTCCGTTCCGGCCTCCCAAGCTTCCAGCATCTTGCCGGTGTTGGTGAGACGCAAGGCGATCACCGCCTGGAGAATGTCGTCCTTCGTCTTGAAGTGATAATAGAAATTCCCACGGGAAAGCTGCACGGCCGCGGCGATGTCGGCGAAGGACGTGGATTCGAATCCCTGCTCATAGAAGAGCCGGTCGGCAGCCTCGACGATCTGCTGGCGCGTGCTTTCTGCGCTCATCGGTTTTTCATCCCGCACCCGAGTGCCATGCGCGTTCCGCTTCGAACCGGAAGGGACATGAAAGCGGCGCGACTTTCTAGGTCATTTGACCTATAAATGTGTAGGACACTCGTCCGACAAAGTCAACGGGAGTGGAGGCGACAGGGACGGTTTTCCCGGACCCAAAACCGCCCCGTCCTTATCATCCGAAGGCCACACCGCCCGCCTTCATACTCCGCCCCGCTTTTCATCGACGGCAGACAGCGGGGACCGACAGCATGGCGAACAGCACCCACACCGGCAGCGGCAAGACGGTCGTCGTCATCGACAGCGGCTGGTCGCCGACCTGGGAGCCTGCCGCCTCCGTGGTCTACCAGCACGACTACGCCGACAACGACGGCGACGCGCGCAACCCCAACGCCGACACCCACGGCGCCCTGGTGACCTCCCGCATCCTGTCCCAGGCGCCGGACGTCGGCATCATCGCGCTGAAGGTGATGCCGGACGGCTCCACCACCGCATCCGGGGCGTCGATCGAGCAGGCGCTGCAGTGGGTCGTCGCCCACGCGTCGGACTACAACGTCGTCGGCGTCAACCTGTCGCTGGCCGGCGGCTCCGCCTCGTCGGAGACCACGACCATCCTGTCGGACGAGCTGGCGAGCCTCGCCGCCAAGCGGGTGCTGGTGTCGGCCGCCGCCGGCAATGCCGGGCAGAACGGGACGGCGACTGACGTCTCCTATTTCGCCGCCGACCACAACACGATCTGCGTCACCGCCTCCACCGGCGACGGGGCGCTGCCGGGCTGGGCCCAGCGCAATCCGGGCATCACCGACCTCTGCGCCGACGGCACCGACATCCGGCTGACCGATCTGGCGGGCCGGACGGTGACGGCCAACGGCTCCTCCTTCGCGGCGCCGACGGTGACCACCGCGGTGGCGCTCGCCCAGCAGGAGGCCCTGGCGCTGCGCGGCAGCGCCCTGACCCAGGACGAGTTCCTGTCGCTGGCGAAGCAGACCGGAACGCCGGTCGGCGCCACCGGCTACACCGACCTGAACACCCAGACGCTGCTGGCGAAGATCGGCCAGCTCTACGGCGCGCCGGAGACGCCCGACACCGGGACGGGCGCGCCCGCGACCACAGCCGCCACCATCCTGGTCAACGCCAAGGGCACCGCCGCCGCCGGGGTCAACGCCCACTTCACCCTGCTGGTCGACGGCCAGGCCGTCGGCAGCGCCACCGTCGGCAGCGCGGCGAAGACCTACGCCTTCACCACCAGCGTGTCGGCCGACAGCGCCCACAAGGTGCAGATCCAGTACGACAATGACGGCTTCGCCGGCGGCCAGGACCGCAACCTGTTCGTCAACAGCGTCAGCGTGAACGGCCACGGCTATGCCGCCACCGACGCCGCGGTGACCTACGACAAGGGGGCGCTCGACGGGCGCGACGTGGTCAAGGGCCAGAGCGGGATGTGGTGGAACGGCACGCTGGTCGTCGCCGCCGACAAGAGCCTGTTCGGCGCGCAGGCCCCGGCCCAGGCGCAGGTCGCCGATCTGCAGGCCGGCGACCTGCTGGGCCACGCCGTGACGGCCAATGCGGCGTCGCACGGGATCGCCGACGGCGCGGGCTGGACGCCGGAATTGCTCCCGGCCTTCGAGGACGCCGCCCACGGCCTGCACGCCTGGTACGACGCGCATGACATGGCAGCGTAACGAGCCGGGAGGATATCCCCTCTCCCCCCGGGGAGAGGGTTAGGGTGAGGGGGTCGCGCGGCGAGGATCTTCAAGAGTCGCGCAGCCCCACACTCTGATCAAATCCACCCTATGCATCCCCCTCACCCCGACCCTCTCCCCGGGGGGGAGAGGGGGAGCCCCGGGAGAAGGCGCATCTCACCGCTCGTGCATGGCTTCCTGGGCGCTGCGCGAGAGGGGGGAGAGCAGGTAGTCGGCGATGCGGCGGCGGCCGGTCTTGACCTCGGCGGTCACGGTCATGCCCGGCTGCAGCCGCGTCTCCTTGCCGTCGACCTCCAGCGTGTCGCGGTCCAGCGCGATGCGGGCGGCATAGACCGCCCCCGCCTCCGGCGCCTTGGCGCCACTCTTCTCCGCCCCCTTGTCGGCCTGCTGCTGTTGCACGGCGTCGCCGGACAGCGAGGCGACGCGGCCGGGAATCAGGCCGTATTTGGTGAAGGAGAAGGCCTCCACCTTCACCTCCGCCACCTGACCGGTCTGGACGAAGCCGATGTCCTTGTTGGGAATGAAGGCCTCGACCTCCAGCCGGCTGTCCTCCGGCACGATGACCATCAGCGGCTGGGCGGTGGTCACCACGCCGCCCACCGTGTGCACGGCCAGCTGCTGGACATAGCCGTCCACCGGCGCGGTCAGCCGCAAGAGATCGACCTGCTGGTCGGCCTTGGCAAGCTCCTGCTCCAGCGAGGCGGCCTTGCGCCCGGCCTCGGCCAAGCCGGTGTAGAGCTGGCGGCGGAACTCGGCCTCGGTCTGGCGGCGCTGCTCGGCGGTGGCGGCGATGGAGGCGTCGGCCTCCGTCAGCTTGATCTTCTGGACCAGAAGCTCCTGCTCCTGCCCGACCAGATCCTGCTGGAGTTGGAGATACTGGAAGCGGGACGAGGTGCCGCGCTGGGACAGGTCGAACAGCGCCTCGGCCCGTTCGCGGATCAGCGGCAGGGTGGCGTTCAGCTTGGCGATGGTCTGCGCCACGGTGGCGCGGTCGGCCTCGCGCCGGGCCTGCTCGCGGTCGAGTGCCGCCAGCTTGGCGCGCTGCTCGGCGATCTGGCTGGCCAGCAGCTGGCTCTGCATCCGCACCAGTTCGGGCGACAGGCCGGCGGGAGCGGCGAAGACGGCGTCGGGGTTGCCGTTCACCGTCTCCAGCGCCGCCCGCAGCCGCGCCACCTCCGCCCTTGCGGCCGACAGGTCGGAGCGGATGCGGTCGCGGTCGGCGGCCGCCCCGGTCGGGTCCAGTTCGATCAGCGTCTGGCCGGCCTTGACCAGCTGGCCGTCCTCGACGGCGATGGTGCGCACGACGCCGGTCTGCATCGGCTGCACGGTCTTGGTCCGGCCGCTCGGCACCACCCGGCCCTGGGCCACCGCCACCACATCGACATGGCCGAACCATGCCCAGGCGCAGGCTGCGGTGAAGGCCAGCATGATGACGGCGGTGAAGGTCCGCGCGGTGGGCGAGGGGGGCCGTTCCAGGATCTCCAGCGCGTCGGGCAGGAAGTCCATCTCGTCGCGCCGGCGCTTCTGGGTTCGCCCCTGGGGCCGGGTCGGCGGGCGCGGCTCGCCGGGGGTGCCCGGTACGTTGGCGGGCGGCTTGACGCCGGCAGGGTTGGCGGGATTGGAGCCATTGGGATCGGGGATGGCGGAGGTGGCCTTCACCGCGGCGTTCGTCTTGCTCATGGCGCTCGTCCCCCTCAGCCCGCGGCCCGTTGTTCGATCAGCCCGTCCGTCGGCGGCGGGTTCCCCCCCGGCAGCTGTCCCATCTGCCCCCGGAACAGCGTGGCGTAACGGCCGCCGCGGCGCAGAAGCTCGTCGGGCGCGCCGTCCTCCACGATGCGGCCGCGCTCCACCGTGACGATGCGGTCGGCGATGGCGACGGTGGACAGGCGGTGGGCGATGATCAGCACGGTGCGGCCGGCGCAGATGCGGCGCATGTTGGCCTGGATGATCCGCTCCGATTCATGGTCGAGCGCGCTGGTCGCCTCGTCGAAGATCAGGATGCGCGGGTTGGTGACGAGCGCGCGGGCGATGGCGATGCGCTGCCGCTGCCCGCCCGACAGGCTGGCGCCGCGCTCCCCCACCACGGTGTCGTAGCCGTCTGGCAGCTCGACGATGAAGTCGTGGGCGCCGGCCAGCTTCGCCGCGGCGACGACGCGGCCCATCTCCATGGTCGGGTCGGTCAGCGCGATGTTCTCGCGGATGGTGCCCGAGAACAGGACGTTATCCTGCAGCACCACGCCGATCTGGCGGCGCAGCCACACCGCGTCGGCGGTGGAGAGGTCGGTGCCGTCGACCATCACCCGCCCGCGCTCCGGCACGTGGAAGCGCTGCAGCAGCTTGGCCAGCGTGCTCTTGCCCGAGCCCGACGTGCCGACGATGCCGACCACCTGCCCCGCCGGGATATGCAGCGACACGTCGCTCAGCGTCTCCGGCCCGTCATGGCGGTAGCGGAAGGTGACGTGGTCGAAGGTCAGGTCGCCCTTGATCGCCGGCATGGCGGCGCGGCCGGGGCTCTGCAGCGGCTCGGGCGCCGTGTTCAGGATGTCGCCGATGCGGTGCATCGACAGCCGCACCTGCTGGAAATCCTGCCACAGCTGGGCGATGCGCAGCACCGGCTGGACGACGCGGCCGGCGAACATGTTGAAGGCCACCAGCTCGCCCACCGTCAGGCTGCCCTCGATCACCAGCTTCGCCCCCAGCCACAGCACCAGCATGGTCGAGATCTTGGAGACGAACTGCACCGACTGGCTGGCGATATTGTTCAGGTTGCCGGCGCGGAAACCGGCACGGACATAGCCGGACAGCTGGTCTTCCCAGCGGCGCTGCATGCGCGGCTCGACCGCCATCGCCTTGACCGTCTCGATGCTCGACACCGTCTCGACCAGGAAGCTGTGGTTCTCGGCGCCGCGGGCGAACTTCTCGTCCAGCCGGCGGCGCAGGATCGGCGTCGCCACCAGGCTGATCAGGATGTAGATGGGGAAGGAGGCTGCGACGATCGCCGTCAGCATCGGGCTGTACAGCAGCATCACGCCGAGGAAGACCACGGTGAACAGCAGGTCCAGCACCAGCGTGATGGTGGAGCTGGTCATGAAGTTGCGGATCGTCTCCAGCTCGCGCACGCGGGCGACGCTGTCGCCGACCCGGCGCGCCGCGAAATAGCCCATGGGGAGCGACAGCAGCCGCTGGTACAGCTTGGCCCCCAACTCCACGTCCAGCCGGTTGGCGGTGTGGGCGAAGGTGTAGGTGCGCAGGCCCCCCAGCACCGCCTCGAACAGGATGACGGCCAGCATGCCGACCATCAGCACGTCCAGCGTGCCCAGGCTGCGGTGCACCACCACCTTGTCGACCACCACCTGGAAGAACAGCGGCGTCACCAGCGCGAACAGCTGGATGAAGAAGGAGGCGAGCAGGACCTCGCCCAGGATGCCGCGGTATTTCCAGGCGACGGCGCCGAACCAGCGGGCGTCGAAGCGCGGCTGGCCCATGCCCATCGTGCCCTTGCGGCCGAGGCAGATCAGCCGGCCGGTCCACAGCGGCTCGAAGCCCTCGCGGTCGAGGATGCGGGTCTGGTTGGTCGCGGCGTCATGCACCAGCACGCGGTCGTTGCCGGCCTTGGCCAGCACCAGGAATCCGCCGTCGGGGCCGGGGACCAGCGCCGGCAGCGGCGTGCGGTCCAGCCGCTCCCACTTGGTCTTCACCACGCGGGCCTTGGCGCCCAGCCGGTGGGCCTGGCGAACGAGACCGGTCAGGTCGGGGGATTCGCCGCCGCAGGCATGGCGCACGCCGTCGTAATCGGCCGGAATGCCCAGCATGCGCAGGGCCGACACCAGCCCGGCGATGCCGGGATCGAGAGGCGGGCCGGGCCTTGGACCATGGTTGGGGCCGGGGTTGGGGCCAGGGTTGGGGCCGGGTTGGGAACCCTCGGCCTGAGGCTGCCCTTTGGAGGAGAGGGGGGAGGAGGGGTCCCGCGCCGGATCTGCCGGCGACCCGTCTCGCATCTGTTCCATGAAGGCTTCCCGGTTCCGAAACTCTAAGGGGTGGCGCCGAACGGCTGCGGCCAACCCAAGGTGTGCATCGCGCCGACGGGCGGCCACCCGAACGATGGGGTACCCCGCATCGTTGGTGGTCAAAGGGGTTGATGGCCGAAAAAGCACCCCCCTCCGGCCGGCGGCTTTTCCTGGACCGGACGGCGCGCTTGGGAGTAGGCATGCGGGGAACGCCGGGCCGACGGGACCGGTGCCGTTTCCCCTTTTCCGGACGCGCCCCGCCTTGTCGCCGATCTCCCAGCTGCTGCGCCTTCTGCTTCTGCTGCTGACGCCCTTGTGGCTGTCGCTGGCGGTGGACGGTCTGGGCCTGCACGGGTCGCTGATGTCCGGCCTGCGCCGGACCCCGCAGATCGACAGCGCCCTGGCACCGCCGACCGGCTGGCGGGAACGGAGCTACCTGGCCGCCAATCCCGACGTCGTCGCCGCCATCCGCAGCGGGCAGGCCTCCAGCGGCTACGCCCATTACGTCCAGCACGGCCGCGCCGAAGGCCGCACCGGCGGCTTCGTCGAACTGGGCAAGGAACCGGCCAAGACGGTCCCCCCTGCAAAGGCCGCCACCCGGCCTGCCGCCGCCCAGCCCGCGGTTTCACAGCCTGTCGCCTCCCCGGCTTCGCCGGTTCCGGCAGCTCCAGTTCCGGCCGCTCCGGTCCCAGCGGTGAAGCCCGACCGCCTGGACGACGCAGCCCCCGCCCAGCCGGTCAGCTTCCAGCCCGCGGCGCGCCCCGGAACCCAACGCCCTGAAGCTCAACGCCCTGAGGCCCAGCGTCATGTGGAGCGGATCCGCACCGCCAATGGCGGGGACGGGCTGCGCGTCGTGCTCGACCTCGACCGGGACCCGCGTTACGAGACCCCGGTGCGGCGCCCCGACGGCCGGCTGGAGGTGAGGCTGCCCGGCACGCTGTGGCAGGCCGCCCCGTCCGGCCGCCTGCCGGCGACGGCGCTCGGCTACCGGGCCGAGCGGGACGGCGGCGGCACCCGCCTGCTGTTCAGCGACGAGGATGGCGCGGGCGAGGACGACGCCAAGGGCGGGCCGGTGCGCCTGCTCGCCGTCTCCACCTTGGCCCCGGACAAGGACCGCGGCCACCGGCTGGTGATCGACGTGGCGCTGCCCTCCATGGCGAAGGCCGAGCGCGCCAGGTCCGCCGGCGGCCGCTGACCGGCCGGACCAAAGGAAAGCGGCGCCGGGGAAGCCCCGGCGCCGCCATTCTTCCGCAAGACCCTATCCAGAACCTCCGCGCCGCTCAGGCGGGAAGCTCCGTCCGCTCCCGGCCGGACAGCCCGCCGTCGCCCGCCGACAGCGTGCCGAGCGCCGTGCCGGAGAATGCCGGGTCGTGGAAGCCGCTGCCGATCCCCAGCGCCTCCGATCCGGTCATCCCCGCCGCCAGCATGGTGACGGCGATGGGCGCCATCTCCATGGCTGCGGGGCCGGCGGCAGACGGCATGGCCGCCGTCTCGGTCGAGGTGCTGCGCTTGATGTAGGCAAGCTCGATCGCGGCGTCGCTGGTGCCGAACTCCGCGGCGATCCCGGGATTGCTCGCCAGATAGGCGGCGGGGTCGAAGGCGGTCAGCGACCGGCCCTCGGCGTAGCCGACCTGGATGTAATGGATCTCCGCCGCCTGGACATCGGGGCCGAAGGCCTGGATCAGGTCCGGGTTGCTGGCGATGTAGCGCAGCGCGTCGAAGCCCTGGGCCGGCCGCCCCTCCGACAGGCCGTTCTGGATGTAGTGCCGGGCCGCGGCATCGGGATCGGCACCGAAGACGAGCGCCACGTCGCGGTTGGCCGCCAGATAATTGTAGCCGTCGAAGGTGACGCTCCGCCCCTCGGCATAGCCGTTCTCGATGAAGTGCCGGGTGCCGGCGTCGGCGTTGGTCCCGAAGGCGGCGATCAGGTCCCGGTGGGAGGCGATGTAGGCCAGGCCGTTGAAGTTCGGCTGCCGCCCCTCCGCCCGGCCGAACTCGATGTAGTGCCGGGCCGCGGCATTGGCGTCGGTTCCGAAGGCCGCGATCAGCTCGGGGAAGGAGGCGGTGTAGGCCAGCGGGTTGAAGGTGACCGTCCGCCCTTCCGCCTGTCCGCTTTGCAGGTAATGCTGGGTGCCGGCCTCGGCATTGGCACCGAAGACGGCGATCAGGTCCGGGTAGGAAGCGATGTAGGCCAGCCCGTCGAAGCCGGCCGGCAGCCCCCCGGCGGACGGCGCCTGAGGGGTGGGGGTGGAGGCGGGATCGGCCGACGGCGCCACCTGCAGGGCCACGCGCTGGGCGACGGCGCCGCCATGGCCGTCCTCGACCCGGTAGGCGAAGGCCCCCGCATCGCCCGACATGCCGTCGGCGGCCAGGAAGGTCAGCGCCGGCAGATCGGCCGTCGACAGGGTCTGGTTCACCGTCACGGCGCTGCCGTCGGCCAGCCGCACGGTGCCGCCGGCGGGAAGCCCGGTCACCGTCACCGTCAACGCGTCGCCGTCGGGATCGGTGGGCGCCGCGATTCCGAGCGATACCGCCGTCCGATCCTGGACGGTCATCGTCTTGTCGGCTTGGACCACCGGGGCGGTGTTGACCGCCGGCTCCACCACAGGATCGGGCACCGGATCGGGAGTGGTGACGGGCGGTGGAGGAGGGGGAGGGGGCG
>Ga0268287_100088_pt1 | contig 82437 bp, 96 predicted proteins | sample MetcocultureR3M_FD_191348 | JGI IMG/M metagenome (GOLD analysis project Ga0268287, IMG submission 191348) | Soil microbial communities from Anza Borrego Desert, Southern California, United States - Methanotrophic co-culture R3-M | ecosystem: Environmental > Terrestrial > Soil > Desert | place... | reverse complement strand
GCCAGATCGAGACCATCGTGAAGGAGGAGGCCCGCATCGCCGCCGAAGGGCTGCCGACCGACGCGGCCGCCTTCCGCCGCCTGAAGGCCCTAGGCTTCTCGGACGCCCGGCTCGCGAAGCTGACGCACCTGACCGAGAAGGAGGTCCGCGAGCAGCGCCGCGCGCTCGGCGTGCGGCCGGTGTTCAAGCGCATCGACACCTGCGCCGGCGAGTTCCGGGCCGATACGCCGTACATGTACTCGACCTACGAGACCGGCGCGCTGGGCCAGATCCCCGACTGCGAGAGCGAGCCGTCGGACCGCAAGAAGGCGATCATCCTCGGCGGCGGGCCGAACCGGATCGGCCAGGGCATCGAGTTCGACTACTGCTGCTGCCATGCGGCCTTCGCGCTGGACGAGATCGGCGTGGAGTCGATCATGGTCAACTGCAACCCCGAGACCGTCTCCACCGACTACGACACCTCGGACCGGCTCTATTTCGAGCCGCTGACCGCCGAGGACGTGCTGGAGCTGATCGACGTCGAGCGTGCGCGCGGCGAGCTGCTGGGCGTCATCGTCCAGTTCGGCGGCCAGACGCCGCTGAAGCTGGCCCAGCCGCTGGAGGACGCCGGCATCCCGATCCTGGGCACCAGCCCGGACGCCATCGACCTGGCCGAGGACCGCGAGCGCTTCCAGCAGCTGCTGCACAAGCTGAAGATCGCCCAGCCGGTGAACGCCATCGCCCGCAGCCGCGAGGAGGCCTTCGCCGCCGTCCACAAGGTGGGCTACCCCGTGGTGATCCGTCCGTCCTACGTGCTCGGCGGCCGGGCCATGGAGATCGTCCGCGACGACGAGCAGCTCGAGCGCTACATCACCACCGCCGTGCAGGTCTCGGGCGACAGCCCGGTGCTGATCGACCAGTACCTGTCGCGGGCCACCGAGGTGGACGTGGACGCCCTCTGCGACGACGCCGGTCAGGTGTTCGTCGCCGGCGTGATGGAGCACATCGAGGAGGCTGGGGTGCATTCGGGCGACTCCGCCTGCTCCCTGCCGCCCTACTCGCTGAAGGCCGAGACCATCGCCGAGCTGAAGCGCCAGACCGAGGCCATGGCGCGGGCGCTGAGCGTGCGCGGCCTGATGAACGTGCAGTTCGCCATCGAGGACGCCCAGGGCCCCGAGCCGCGGATCTACGTCCTGGAGGTGAACCCGCGCGCCAGCCGCACCGTGCCCTTCGTGGCCAAGACCATCGGCCGGCCGCTGGCGGCCATCGCCGCCAAGGTGATGGCCGGCAAGAAGCTGGCTGACTTCGACCTCGCCGTGAAGGACTACGACCACGTGGCGGTGAAGGAGGCGGTGTTCCCGTTCGCCCGCTTCGCCGGCGTCGACACGGTGCTCGGCCCGGAGATGCGCTCGACGGGCGAGGTCATGGGCCTGGACTGGGTGCGCCCGGGCGAGGACGCCGGTCCCGCCTTCGCCCGCGCCTTCGCCAAGAGCCAGCTGGGCGGCGGCACGGTGCTGCCGAAGACCGGCTGCGTCTTCGTCTCGGTGAAGGACTCCGACAAGCCGTGGATCGTCGAGCCGGTGAAGATCATGCTGGCCCAGGGCTTCCGCGTCCTCGCCACCTCCGGCACCTCGTCCTTCCTCGCCGAGCAGGGTCTGGCGGTGGAGCTGGTCAAGAAGGTCCTGGAGGGCCGGCCGCACATCGTGGACGCCATGAAGAACGGCGAGGTGCAGCTCGTCTTCAACACCACCGAGGGCAAGCAGTCGCTGCTGGATTCCTTCGAGATCCGGCGTACGGCGCTGATGGGCAAGATCCCCTACTTCACGACCGCGGCCGGCGCCCTGGCGGCGGCCCGGGCGATCGCGGCCACCGCCGAGGCGCCGCTCGAGGTCCGGCCCCTGCAGAGCTACGCCTGAGCTACACTGAAGCTCACAAACCCGTGTTCGGTGATTCATTGACCGGCAAGAACCCCGCGGGCAGAGTCGTCTCATCGCCTGGTTGAGTCAGGCGTTGAGGGCTCGCCCCGGCGGCCCGTTGCTGAACCCGGGGCGAACCGGCGGCGCCTGCCGCAGCCTGGCGTGGAGTCTCAAGCTCCACAACAGATTGCGAGGAAGCGTCATGCATACCGAGCCGCACCACGGCGAGACCCGCCCCCACAAGAACAAGCACCTGGCGGAGCGTTTCGAGGGCATGCTGGGCACTGTGATGGTGGTCGCCATCGTGTTGCTCGCCATCGGCCTGATCTACGGAATCATGACCACGGGCGACACCACGCCCCGCTGGATGCAGTGATCCGCTGAGGGCCTAGACGGCCCGCGCCAGGACTAGGTCGTCGTAGGCGCTGGAGCCGACCTGGAATGTCCGCACGCCCGCCCTTTCGAAGCCGTGGCGGGCGTAGAAGGCGATTGCGCGCTCGTTCCCGCCGTGCACCCCCAGCAGCAGCCGGCGGGCGCCCATCAACCTGGCCTGCTCGATCGCGGTTCCCATCAACCGGGCGCCCACGCCCGTCCCCTGCAGCCGATGGAGCAGGTAGATGCGCTTCAGCTCCACGTCGTCCGGCCCCGTGGGGATCGGCAGATCCGGCGGCGAGAGCATGATGTAGCCGACAGGCGCGCCGCCGCCGGCCGCCTCGGCGAGCCAGAACCCATAGCCCGGTTTGCCCAGCCATCCGGCGTAGCGGGCGGCCGCATGCTCGTTCGCGCAGTGGTGCAGCATGTCGGCGCGCGGCATGAAGTGGGCGTAGGTCTCGAGGAAGGTCGCCTGTCCCACCAGCGACAGCGCCGCCGCGTCCTCGGGCTCGCAGGCCCTGATCTCCACTTCCATGCCCCGCCCCTTAGCCGACGCTGGGGAACCCGTGCTAGCCCTGTGCGAAAATGCGGGAGGACGGCATGAGCGGACGGGTGGAAGGCAAGATCGCCCTGGTCACGGGCGGGGCGAGCGGCATCGGCCGCGGCTGCGCCGAGCGGCTGGCGCAGGAGGGGGCGAGCATCGTCGTCACCGACATCCAGGACCACCTGGGCGAGGAGGTCGTGCGCAGCCTGGGCGGCGCCGCCGTCTACCTGCGCCATGACGTCACGGACGAGGACGCCTGGATTTCCGTGATCGGAGAGGTGAAGTCCCGCTTCGGCCGCCTCGACGTGCTGGTGAACAACGCCGGCATCGGCCTCGGCTGCCCGGTCACGGACATGACGCTGGCCGACTGGCGCAAGCAGACCGCGGTGAACCTCGACGGGGTGTTCCTGGGCGTGAAGCACGCCCTGCCGCTGATGCGGGCCGGCGGCGGGGGCAGCATCGTGAACATCTCCTCCGTGGCGGGTCTGTCGGGCGCGCCGAACCTGGCCGGCTACTGCGCCACCAAGGGCGGGGTGCGGCTGTTCACCAAGGCCGTGGCCCTGGAGTGCGCCGCCCTGAAGGACGGGGTCCGCTGCAACTCGGTGCACCCGGGCGTCATCGAGACCCCGATCTGGACCACGGTCGTCGGCGGTCAGCCGGGCGTGAACGAGCCGCCGGACCTCGACGCCATGACCGCCATGTTCGTGCCCATGGGCGTGAAGGGCTTCCCGAAGGACATCGCCGAGGGCGTCCTGTGGCTGGCCTCGGACGACAGCCGCTACGTCACCGGCTCCGAACTGGTCATCGACGGCGGCATCACGGCGCGCTAAGCGGGCGCCATGTCCGCCACGCTGCACGCGATCTTCGGCCCTTCGGGCGCCGGCAAGACCACCTACGCCCACGCCTTCGCCCGCCGGGAGCGGGCGGTGGCGTTCATCCTCGACGAATGGATGGCGCGCCTCTTCGCCCCCGACATGCCGGAACCGCTGGAATACGAGTGGATGATCCAGCGGGTGCAGCGCTGCGAGGCGCAGATCTGGTCCACGGCCGCCGCCGTCCTGGCGACGGGGACCTCGGTGATCCTGGACATGGGCCTGATGCGCAGGACCGACCGCGACCGGGTGCGTGAGATCGCCGAGGGCGCGGGCCTGCCGCTGCAGTTCCACTACGTGACCGCCTCCCCCGAGGTCCGCCGCGCGCGCGTCGCCGAGCGGAACGTCGTGCGCGGCGAGAACTTCGCCATCGAGGTGACGCCGGACATGTTCGAGTTCGTCGAGGGGATCTTCGAGATCCCCGACGCGTCGGAACTGCAGGGCGCGATCGTCAGCGAGAGCGCCTGATCGCCCCCTCGCCCGCTCCTAGGCGAGTTGCGGGAAGAGCTGCGGCGGCCAGGTGGCGTCGGCGGCCCGGTGATAGGCCTCGCGCGCCGTCAGGCGGGCGTTGTAGTCCACGAGCGCGGCGTGCTCGGGCAGCACCTTGCGGTGGAGCAGGAACGAGACCGTCGCCCCCAGGACCACGTCGGCGGCGCTGAACCGCTCGCCCAGCAGGTACTTGCGCTCCATCAGCACCGAGGACAGCACCTCGACCATGTCGTCGAAGGCGCCGAACCCGGCCTGGAAGCCCGAGACCTCGATATCCTGGCCGTGCAGGAGGGCCACGGGGTCCACCACGGCGGTCGAATAGACCATCCACTTCAGGTAGGCGCCGCGATCGGGGTCCTCGATCTTGGGCGCCAGCTTCCCGTAGCTGTACCGGTCCGCCAGGTAGATGGCGATGGCGGGGTTCTCGCTGACCACCACCTCGCCGTCGGTCAGGGTCGGCACCTTGCCGGCGGGATTGAGCCGCAGGTATTCGCGCGACTTCTGCTCGCCCTTGCGGATGTCGATCGTCTTCACCTCGAAGGGGACGCCGATCTCCTCCAGCAGCCAGTAGGCGGTGAAGGCCCGGCTGGCGGGCGAGTGGTAGAGGGTGACCCCGCGCTTGGCGGCCATGGCGTACTCCCGGGCTTGGCCTTAGCTAGTCGCGCAGAGGCCCCGCCGCCACCCGCCAGGGACCAGAATAACGCCGCTTGGCGGCCGGGCTTGAATTTCGCAGCGCACAATCCTAACCTTTCCGCCCCCGGACGCCTGCGCCCGCGGCCGGCCTACCGACAACTCACCTAGGGCGAACTCGAGTCATCACCTCTATGGAAAAAGTCCCGATGACCGCCGAGGGCTACAAGGCCCTCGACGAAGAGCTGAAGCGTTTGAAGACGGTGGAGCGGCCGGCTGTGATCGCCGCTATCGCCGAGGCGCGCTCGCACGGCGATCTCTCGGAGAACGCCGAGTATCACGCCGCCAAGGAGCGCCAGGGCTGGATCGAAGGCCAGATCGCCGAGATCGAGGACAAGATGGCCCGCGCCCAGGTGATCGACGTGTCCAAGCTGTCGGGCGAACAGGTCAAGTTCGGCGCCACGGTCTCGCTCATCGACGAGGACACCGAGGAAGAGGCCCGCTACCAGATCGTCGGCGAGCACGAGGCCGACGTGAAGGCCGGTCGCGTCTCGGTCACCTCGCCCATCGCCCGCGCCATCATCGGCAAGGAGACCGGCGACGTCGTGGAGGTGAACACCCCCGGCGGCGTGAAGGCCTACGAGATCACCAAGGTGGAGTGGGTCTGACCCACGCCTGAATGGCGACGGCGAGCCCGCCTCCCCTGACCATCTGGGCCGTCTCGGACGGCCGGGCGGGCATCGAGGCCCAGGCCCTGGGCCTCGCCGAGGCGGTGGCCCGCCGGCGGCCCGCCACGGTGGTGCGCAAGCACGTCCGCTGGAAATGGGGCCTCGGGCGGCTGCCGGCCCGGCTCATTCCGATCGCCGCCCTGGACGGCGACATCCTTCCGCCCTGGCCCGACATCTGGATCGCCACCGGCCGGGCCACCCTGCCCCTCTCGCGCCGGATGCGCGCCTGGAGCGGGGGCCTGACCTTCGTGGTCCAGACCCAGGACCCGCGCGGGGACCTTGCGGCCTTCGACATGGTCGTCCCGCCCGAGCACGACGAACGCCAGGGCCCGAACGTCTTCCCGATCCTCGGCGCGCCCAATCGGCTGACGCCGCAGAAGCTGGCCGACGAGCTCGGGGCCTTCCGCGCGGCCATCGATCCCCTGCCCCATCCGCGCATCGCCGTGATCGTCGGCGGCAAGTCGCGGGCCCATGACCTGCCGCCCGACGGGGCCCGGGCCCTGGCCAGGGAGATCGCCGGGGCGGTGGAGGCGAGCGGCGGCTCGCTCCTCCTCTCGTTCACGCGCCGGACGCCGCCCGAGGCGCGGAAGACCCTGGCCGAGGCGCTGAAAGGGCTGCCGGGGATCATCTGGGACGACCGGCCGCCCAATCCCTATTTCGCCTTCCTGGCGGCGGCCGACGCCGTCCTCGTCACCGAGGACTCCACCAACCTGGCCACGGACGCGGCGGCCACGGGCAAGCCGGTCCATGTGCTGGCCATGGCGGGCGGCAGCGGCAAGTTCGCCCGCTTCCACGCCGCCCTGCGCGCCCGCGGGATCGCCCGGCCGTTCCAGGGCCGGATCGAGACCTGGAGCTATCCGCCGCTCGCCGAGACCGACCGGGCGGCGGCCGAACTGCTCGCCCGTTACGACGCGCGCCGCATTTCCGCCTGAGGGGCCTTTGCATTTGCGGCGGCGATGGCCTTTCCTCCGCCCCCATGAGTCTTCCGCCCGGTCCCCGCATCCTGTTCGTGGTCGACGCCGGCCAGAAGGTCGGCGGCGGCCATGTCATGCGCTCGCTGACCCTGGCCAAGGCGATGGAGGCGCAAGGCGCCAGCTACGCCTTCCTCGGTCCGCCCGCCGCCGATGAACTGCTGGAGACCTTCGCGCCGGACGCCCCCCGCCTGCCGGCCGCCTCGGCCGAGCCCCGCGACCTCGCCGCCGCCGTGGGCCGTGAGCAGTTCGACGCCATCGTCTTCGACCACTACCAGCTGACCGAGCGCGACCACCGCGCCATGGCCCAGGGCCGGCCCGTGATGGTCATCGATGACCTGGCCGACCGGCCGCTGGGCGCGGACCTCGTCCTGGATTCCGGCCCCGAGCGGAAGGCGGCCGACTACGACGGCCTCGTCCCCGACGGTGCGCGCCTGCTGCTGGGCCCGTCCTTCGCCCCCGTTCGCCCCGAGTTCGCCGCCCTGCGCGAGCCGGCGCTGGCCTGGCGGGGCGAGCCCGTCCAGCGGCTGCTCGTCTCCATGGGACTGACCGACGTGGGCGGGATCACGGCGCGCGTCGTCGAGCGCCTGCGCCCGCGGATCGGCGACTGCGGCCTCGACATCGTGACCGGCGCCGGCGCGCCCAGCCTGCCGGGGCTGACCAAGGTCGCCCGCCGCGACCCGCGGCTGATGCTGCACGTCGACACCCCGCACATGGCCCGGCTCACCGCCGAGGCCGACATCGGCGTGGGCGCGGCCGGGTCCACGACCTGGGAGCGCTGCACCCTGGGCCTGCCGTCGATCATGGTGGTGCTGGCCGACAACCAGCGCCCCGCCGCCCGGTCCCTGGCCGAACGCGAGGCGGCGATCGTCATCGAAGCCGACGCGCCGGACTTCGACGCCGCCTTCGACCGGGCCGTGATGCGCCTGCTGCGCGACGCCGACCTGCGCCGCAGGCTGGCAGGGGCGAGCGCCGAGATGTGCGACGGCCTGGGCGCCGGCCGCGCCGCCGAGGCCTTCCTGAAACTGATCGCCGCCCGGCAGGCCGCCTAGGCCGCCAGCGCCTCGGCCCGCTCGACCGCCTCCAGCACGTCCTTCACCTCGACGCGGTAGTCCTGGTGCAGCGCGAGCGGGTCGAAGGGATCGTCCAGAACCTTCTCCTGCAGTCCCACGGCGTGGACCACCGGCCCCGCGCCCGCGGCCGCCGCGATGCGCCGCCAGTACCAGTAGGCGGTCAGCCTGAAGCGGGGCATCAGGACCACCGTTGGGCAGTCCGGGCGGCAGAACGCCAGGTTGACCACCCCCGCCCCGGTGGCGCCCACGACCATGCCGGCGCCGGAATAGGCGGCGACCTGCTCGTCCGCCGTGAGCCGCTCCGGTTCCAGCACCTGGAAGCCGCGGGCGACCAGGGCGGCCTCGATCTCGGCCTCGTTGACCAGCCGGCGGAGCTTGGTGTTGCGGCGGATGAACAGCCGCGGGCGTGCGCCGCCCGCCTGCACGCCGGCGGCCTGGCGCAGGGTCTCGACCATGCCCGCCAGCGCCCGTCCGCCGAAGGCGCCGTGCGAGAAGTCGCCCTCCAGCCCTGGACGCAGCTTGTAGGGTGCGTAGCCGGCGGGCGAGACGTTGTGCAGCACGCCGACGCGCAGGACCTCGTCGGGCGCGAGCTCCACAAGGGTGACGTCGGCGCCGGCGACCATGCGGACGGTCCGCAGCATGTTGGCGTGCAGGCCGGCGTCGATGACGAACGGGATCTTCCGCCGCGCGGGATCACGGGCGAAGGCGGCGATGCGCGGCAGGACCTCGGTGATCCAGTGGGCGTAGTTCGGAGCCGCCGCGTCCACGAACGAGGCCGCCTCGGGGAGCCAGCCCACGCCGAACGGGTCGCAGGGCGTCCAGCCCGCCTCCCCCCGCTCGCGACGCAGGATGAGGCGCGAGTGGAATTCCTCCGGCATCATCTCGGACCCGAGCTCCATCAGCCCGTGCCGGACCACGCCGTCGGCCGTCGAGATCACGTTCGATGCGCCGCGCACCACCGCGTCGCGATAGGTCGTCACCGTCACGGCCGGGAAGTCGTAGGCCAGCGGCGCGGGATCGTAGAAGCCGGGTTCGAGGGCGCCGACCATGATCGGCGCGCCCCCCTCGATCCGGTCGGCGTCCAAGATCGTCTCGCCGGGGAGGCCCGCACGGCGGGCGTAGTCCGGCTCCCCCATGAACGGCATGAACTGGAGTGAGACCTGCATTGTCCGCCTCCGGGGCCGTGGTGACTTCGCCTGGGGATCAGCCGATCATCGGCTAGGGATTCCCTGATTCCCGCAGGGGGCACACAAGCCATGTCGCGCAGCGGCGCCGAACTCGCGGACACCACGCCGGACGAGGGTCCTGCGGCCCTGGTGGAAGCGGCGGCGCTGTGGCTGGCGGACGGCCGCATCGACGAGGCGGCCGACGCCGCCCGGCAGGCGGCCCTGCTGGGCGCCTCGGACGAGCGGACCTGGTCCGTGCTGGCGGCCGCCCTCGAGGCGCAGGACGATGTGGCCGGCGCCTATTCCGCCTGCGAGGAATGGCTGAAGGTCGCCGCCGACCCGCAGGCTGCAGCTCCGCGCATGGCGCGGCTCGCGCTGCGCCTCGGCCACAACGAAACCGCCGAGTACCTGCTCACCCCGCTGATGGAGGCAGGCGGCGCCGAGCCCGCCGCGGTCGCCGATCTCGCCCTCGCCCAGGCCGGCCTCGGCGCCTTCGACCGGGCCCAGGAGACGCTGAAGGCCGGCCTCACCGCCGCGCCCGGCGAGTCCCTGCTCTGGATCGTCCTCGGCGAGGTGCTCGCCCTGCAGGGACGGCAGGCGGACTGCGTCGTCTTCTTCGAGGAAGCCCTGCGGCTGGACCCCGCATCCGGCCGCGCCAAAGACGGACTGGCCGACGCGCTCCTGTCCATCGGCGAGCGGGACCGGGCGCTGGTCCTCGGCAGCGAGGCCCTCGCCGACGCGGCGGTGGACGAGGCGCCCGTCCGCGCCATCGCCCAGGCAAGGCGGCTGCTCGCCAGCGGACAGCTGGCCGAGGGCTGGGCGCTTCATGCCCGGGCCTTCGAAACGGGACCACTCGTCGGCAAGGCGGCCGCGCCCCGCTGGTCCCCGCCCGAGCCGCTTCCCGGCCCAATCCTGCTGCTCGGCGAGGAAAGCGTCGCCGACGAGATCCTGCTCGCCCACGCGGTCAGCGACCTGATCGCCGCCGGCCACTCCGCCGTACTCGCGGTGCGGCCGGTCTGGGTGGAGCTGGCCGGGCGTTCGTTTCCCGGCGCCTCCGCGGTGCGCCTGGCGACGCGGCGGCTCGGGCGCGGCGTGGAACACGCCGCCGAGCTGGTCACGCCCTACATGCAAGAGGGGCGGATGATCGGCGCCTGGACGCCGCTGCGGTCGCTGCCCGCCCTCTACCGGGCGACGCCGGCCGCCTTCGCGACGCGCCGACCCTATCTGACGGCCGACCCGGAGCGGGTCGCCGCCTGGCGGAGCTGGTTGGACGGCCTGGGCCCTGGACTGAAGGCCGGCCTCATCTGGCGCAGCGCGCTGCCGGACAGCTTCGGCGCGCCGCCGCCGCCGCCGTTGGGAGGGCTGAGCCTGGCGCTCACGCGCGAGGGCGTGGAGGTGGTCTCGCTGCAGGACCGCGGGATCATGGGCGAGGCCGACTGGCTCCGGGACGCCTTCGGCCTGCGGGTCCATGAGGCGCCGGGGCTCGACCTCAAGACCCTGGACGACCTGGCCGCGCTCGCCTGCGCGCTGGACGTGGTGATCGGGCCGCCGGACGGGGTGACCTACCTCGCCGCGGCCTGCGGCGTGCGTACCTGGTTCCTCGCGCCGGAGCGGCACTGGGCCATGCTCGGTCAGGACGAGTTCCCATGGTTCCCCGAGGCCCGCGCGTTCCGGATCACGCCGAAGGGCGGCTGGGCCGCGGCGATGGCCGAACTGTCGGACGCCCTGGACGATCTCGCCGGCTGAGTTGCTCAGCCGGCTACGGCGCGCGCTGCAGGAACCTGCGACGCCTGGGCCAGCATGGCGCGGAAGGACGCCTCGAGGCGCCGGACGAAGCCGGCCTCGTCGCACAACGGGCCTTCGTCGAATCCGGGGCGGACCCTGGTCCGCAGCCGGTCGAGGCCGTCGATATCGCCGATCAGCTCCAGGGCGCGGGCGACGAACGCCTCGGGCGTGTCGGTCACGAGCTCCGGCAGCCCGGCCGCCTCGAGAAGCCCTCGGGCATAAACGCCGCCGACGCTGTCCTCGGCCATCGCGAGCACCGGCACGCCGTTCGACAGCGCCTCCAGCGTCGTGGTCGAGCCGGGCGAGGGCCAGCTGTCCAGCATCAGGTCCACGACCTGGAACGTGCGGACGTATTCCTCGCCCGTGCTGTGGCCGCCGAACAGGAGCTGTTCGACCGCCACGCCGTGCGCCAGGAAGCGCGCCCGGGTCGTCTCCTGCAGCAGCGGGTCGGCGTAGTAGCGGTACTTCAGCAGCAGGCGGCTGTTGCGGGCGTTGCGCAGCACGGTGGCCCAGGCCGCAAGGCATCCGTCGCTGAGCTTCGCCGGATGATTGAACGACGCCAGGGTGACCACGCCCGCGGCCTTGGCGGGGGTCTCGACGGGAGCCAAGCGGTCCGCCGACGCCCGGAACGGCGAGAACACCGGCCCGGCCCGCCAGAGCGTCTCCGCAAACTGGTCCGAGAGGTCCGGCGCGCCCGGGACCTCGCCGTGCAGGACGTAGTCGATCTGCCGCAGGCCCGTCGTGTGAAAGAAGTTGATCCAGGCGACCTGCACCGGCGCGGGCTTGCGGGCGAACACGCCCAGGCGACATCCCGCGGTGTGGCCCCAGCAGTCGTTCAGCACGTCGATCCCGTCGGCCCGGATCAGGTCCGCCGCGGCGGCGTCGTCCAGGCCGCCGATCGGCCGCACGCGGATCCACGCCGGCCAGTCCGCCTCGGTGGCCGCCTCGGCGGGATAGAGGGTGACCTCGACCGCGTCGGGATCGTGCCCCTCGAGGATCGGGGCGATGAACTGGCGCAGCTGCGAGCCGGCGAATCTCGGGGCGACGTAGCCGATGCACAGCTTCCGCCCCGCGGCCGGCTGGACGGCGTTCGGCGCCGGCGGCGGCAGGTTCGCCCACCGCGCAGCCCAGGCCCGCGCCTCGGCGACGTAGAAGTCCTCGCCGCGGAAAAGCTGGGCGTAGACGAGGAAGTTGTGCAGGGCCGCCGACGGGAAGTTCTCCAGCGCCACCTGCAGGTAGAGGACGGCCTCCTCGATGCGGCCCTGGTGCTGCAGCGACAGGGCCAGGTTCAGAAGGCCCGCCGCGTCGATCTGGCCGGTGCTCAGCGCCATCCCCCAGGCCACCGAGGCGCAGGCGACGAGATTCTGGCCGTAGAGCTGCACGGCGACCTGGGCGGCGTAGGCGGGATCGGTCCGCAGGCGCCCCACATCCACGCCGGCGCCCTTCAGCAGCCCCATGGCATGCAGCGTGCGGGCGTCGTTCAGCACGTCGTCCGCCGGCTCGCCCGCCTGCATCATGGCCGCGGCCAGCCAGTAGCGGGGCGCCGGGTCCGAGGGGGCCTGGGCGGCGGCCTCGGCGAAGACGGGCAGGGCCGCGGCGGCGTCGCCGACCAGCAGAGCGTCTCGGGCGGCCTCCACCCTCACGCCTTCAGCACGGTGTTCTGGCGGATCACCGCGGCGCCGGCGGCGTCGAGATCCTTGCGGGTGTCCGAGAGGCTCAGGGGGCCGGAAAGCGTGGCGTTCACCGCGTCCATGCCCGACCGCTTCGCCGCGCTGCGGGCGATGAGGTAGCGCAATGAGATCCGCTCGTGGTCGGCGGCGTCCGGCTGGGTGCCGTGGAGGGTGCAGGCGTGCCACATGGCGGCGAAGCCGGTCCCACCGGTCAGGATGCGCTGGCGCACGCCCGCCTCGCCATGGGGGCCGTTGCGGTAGAGCCAGGCATCGTCGGCCGTGCGGGTGAGATCGTGCGGGAACACCGAGCCGCCGAGGCGGTGGCTGCCCTCCAGCAGGTAGAGCGGCGCGTCGGCCCGGGTCACCGGATGCAGGTAGACGTAGAGGGTCAGAAAGTCGGCTTCCCGGTCCTTGTAGTCGATCAGGTCCTGGTGGAAGTCGATGCCGTAGAAATAGGTCACGTCCCGGTAGGCCGGCTTCACATAGGCGCCGAGGTTGTTGACCGGATTGCCGTGGATCCGCCGGCGCAGCCACTCGGGCACGCTCTTGGCCGGCACCCCGCAGACGACTTTCTTGTTGAGGATCTCATAGCCCTCGCCCAGCAGGGCGGTCAGGGCCTCGACGATGTGCGGCGCCTGCTCCACGAAGCCCAGGCGGTCCTCGAAGCGCTCCAGCACGTTGCGGCCGGGCTTGGGATTGACGCCGGTGTACTGCGGGTCTGCGTCGAACTCGGCCTCGCTCAGGAACAGCGTCTCGTCGAAGCGCCGCAGCCCTCGGATCTGCGTCAGGAGGTCGGCCGCCGCGGCCGGGTCCACCTGCTGCTCGAAGACGTGCGCGCCGTCGCGCACGAAGTCCGAGACGAGCTGGTCCGCAAGGCTCGGGATGGTCTTGGGCTGAGCCATGGCGCTCATGAGGGGCTCCCTCGCGGATATCCGCGCAGCGGCGACGTCAGCAGAGTCGCGTTAACCCTAGCTTACCCCCCGCGGCGCCAGGATCGGCCGCGACGGAGAGCCGCCCTGCCCCCCACCCGAAACCCCGCCGCGACCCTGGCCATCCTCCAGGCCCGGCTGAGCTCCACCCGGCTGCCGGGCAAGGTGCTGAAGCCGATCCTCGGCGAGCCCATGATCCTGCGCCAGATCGAGCGGACCCGCCGCTCCCGGCGTCTGGACCGGCTGGTGGTGGCGACCAGCGTCGATCCCAGCGACGACCCGCTCGCCGAGGTGCTGGAAGGCGCCGGCGTGGAGGTGTTCCGCGGGCCCCTGGACGACGTCCTGGCCCGCTTCATCGGCGCGCTGGACGCCTGGCCGGCCAAGGCGGTCGTGCGGCTGACCGCCGACTGCCCTCTGATCGACCCGCAGGTGCTGGACGCCACCGTCGACCTGCTGGCGACCACGGGGGCCGACTACGCCCACTGCCGCACCCAGAGCGAGGGATTCCCCAAGGGCCAGGACGTGGAGGCCATGACGGTCGAGACCCTTCGGCGGGCCGCCGCCCTCGCGCAGACGCGCGAGGAGCGCGAGCACGTCACCTGGGGGGTCTGGAGCCGCCCCGACCGCTACCGCATCGTGCGGCTCATGCCGCCGCAGGAATGGGGCCACGTCCGCTGGACGGTGGACCGGCCCGACGACCTGGAGTTCGTGACGCAGGTCTACGAGGCGCTGTATCCGCGCAACCCCGCCTTCACCTCGGACGACGTGCGCGCCTTCGTGAGCAGCCGCCCGGACCTGGCTGGCTGGGGCGGCGAGCCCCGCGTCTAGGGCGCGTCCGGCAGGGCGGCGGGGTCGATCCCCTTCTCGCGCAGCCGCGCCTCGACGGCGGGCCTGGCCCCCGCCCAGTCGGCCTTGAGCATGCCCAGGCCCACCACGTCCTGGAACCGGCCGCCCTTGCAGACGTGCTCGCGGTACTCGGCCTCGCGCCGGAAGCCGAAGCTCTCGTGCAGCTTCCAGACGGCCTCGTTCTCCTTGAGGACCTCGCACCACAGCTTGTTGAAGTTCATCGTCTCGAAGACGTGGCGCAGGACGATGTACTCGACCTGCGCGCCGACGCCCCGCCCGCGGGTGGACGGGTCGGCCAGATAGTAGGCCCAGTCGCAGCGGCGCACGATGGGATCGATCCTGGTCAGGTTCGCCAGGCCCACCGGCCGGCCGTCCATCTCGATGATCCAGTACCGGCGGTCCTCGGCCGTCAGCGCCGCGGCGAACCAGCGGTCGTGCTCGGCCTGCCCGATGCGGTGGTCGGTGTACATGAAGGCCGACACGTCGGGCGAGTTGCGCCACTCCAGCAGGCGGGCGCTGTCCTCGTGCTCGACCTTGCGCAGCCGGACGCTCATCGGCTCACCATATCCCACGCCAGGGGCTCCCCCCGCCTCAGGTCCCGCGTCGCGGGGCGGCCCAGCACCGCCTCCAGCTCAGCCGGAGGCAGACCGTCGCCCGGCCGGATCGAGCGCACATTGAGCCTGGTCAACGGCTCGCCGGCCTTCACGTCGGCCGCCACGTAGAGCGAACGGCGGAACTGCACGTTCCCCCGCTCGGCCCCTACCAGATCGTACTGGGCCCGGCCCAGGGCCCGCCAGGCGGCCTTGCAGTCGCGCACCAGGGCCGCGAACTCGGCCGGCTCCAGGCTGAAGGCCGCGTCGGGTCCGCCGTCAGCCCGGGCGAGGGTGAAGTGCTTCTCGATCACCGAGGCGCCCAGGGCCACGGCCGCGACTGCGGCCGCCGTTCCGGGCGTGTGGTCCGAAAGCCCGACCGGACAGGCGAAGCGCTGCGCCATGTCGGCGACCGTGCGGACGTTGGCGTCCTCGAGCGGCGCCGGATAGCTGGAGACGCAGTGCAGCAGCACCACCCCCGGCGCGCCCGCCGACAGCGCCGCATCGCGCGCCGCCTCGATCTCGGCGAGGTTGGCCATGCCGGTCGAGATGATCAGCGGCTTGCCCTTGGACGCGGCGTAGCGGATCAGCGGCAGGTCCACGGCCTCGAAGGAGGCGATCTTGTAGGCGGGAGCGTCCAGCCCGGCGAGCAGGTCCACCGCCGTCTCGTCGAACGGGCTGGAGAACAGGATCACGCCCAGCTCGCGCGCCCGCCGGAACAGCGCCGCGTGCCACTCGTAGGGCGTCTGGGCCTCGCGGTAGAGCTCGTAGAGGCTGCGGCCGTCCCACAGGCCCCCGCGGATCCGGAATTCCGGCCGGTCCACGTCCATGGTGATGGTGTCGGCGGTGTAGGTCTGGATCTTGACCGCGTCGCAGCCAGTCGCCGCCGCCGCGTCGATCATCGCCAGCGCCCGCTCCAGGCTGCCGTTGTGGTTGCCCGACAGCTCGCAGATCACGAACGGCTCGTGACCGGCCCCCACCTTGCGCCCGGCGATCTCGACCTGCGGATGAGTCGACATGGCGCCATTCTACGCCACCTGCGCCCTGAAGGGCGCGTTAAGCACGAGGGCCGCCCTTGAAGGGCGGGTCATGTCTTCGGCGGGCCCTTGCGTCCGCCCGCCGCCCAGAGGGCCACGCCAAGGGCGACGCCCACCGCGATCCCGACGGCGGCGTTGTCCATCACCGCGCCGATCCCCGCGCCGAGGGCGATGCCGATCGCGATCCACAGGGCCATGACATCGCTCCTTGTCGCAACGGGCCAGAATCCAACTTACATAGGGGCGATGTCCGAGAACGCTCCCCGCCCCGAACCCCGTTCCGTCCGCTGCCTGATCGTGGGCTCCGGCCCCGCGGGCTACACCGCCGCCATCTACGCCGCCCGGGCGCTGCTGAAGCCCGTGCTGATCCAGGGCATCCAGCCCGGCGGCCAGCTCACCATCACCACCGACGTGGAGAACTATCCGGGCTTCGCCGACGTCATCCAGGGGCCCTGGCTGATGGAGCAGATGCAGGCCCAGGCCGAGCACGTGGGGACCGAGATCGTCAACGACATCGTCGTGAAGGCCGACCTGTCGCAGCGGCCCTTCCGGCTGGAGACCGACAGCGGCCAGACCTGGCTCGCCGAGACCCTGATCATCGCCACCGGCGCCCAGGCCAAGTGGCTGGGGCTGGAGTCCGAGCAGAAGTTCCAGGGCTTCGGCGTCTCGGCCTGCGCCACCTGCGACGGCTTCTTCTATCGCGGCAAGGACGTCGTGGTGGTCGGCGGCGGTAACACGGCGGTGGAGGAGGCCCTGTTCCTCACCAACTTCGCCGCCAAGGTGACGCTGGTGCATCGCCGCGACGAGCTGCGCGCCGAACGAATCCTGCAGGAGCGCCTGTTCAACCACGAGAAGATCGAGGTGATCTGGGACAGCGCCATCGACGAGGTGGTGGGCCAGACCGATCCCCTCGGCGTCACCGGCGTGCGGCTGAAGAACGTCAAGACGGGCGAGACCCGCGAGGTCCCCTGCGACGGCGTGTTCATCGCCATCGGCCACGCGCCCGCCTCCGAGCTGTTCAAGGGCCAGCTCGAGATGGACGGCTCCGGCTATCTGAAGGTGAAGCCGGGCACGGCCTCGACGGCGATCCAGGGCGTCTACGCGGCGGGCGACGTCACCGACGACGTCTACCGACAGGCGGTCACGGCGGCCGGCATGGGCTGCATGGCGGCGCTGGAGGCGGTCCGCTTCCTCGCCGAGGAGGACCACCGCAAGGCCCACCATCCGATCAGCCACGGCGAGGCTCAGAAGATCGGGGCCTGGTAGCCGCGCAACCGCAAATTGTACGGCCGCGCTGAAACCCGACCCCCTTTTGGCGGGTTGGGCGAGGCCATGCGGAACAGCGAACGCTACGCAGAACAGGCCGAGGCGGTGACCAGGCTGGCGGCCAAGGCCGCGAGTGAGGCCGAGCGCGAGGTCTATCTGAACATCGCCGAGGGCTGGCGGAAGCTGGCCGGCGAGGCGATCCGGAACGAGCGCCACGCCTTTCACGACGCGCGCCGTGCACTGCGCGAGGCCGAGACCCGCGACGAAGGGGGCGGCGGGCGCTAGGCTGGCGCCTATGATCCGCCACGCCCGTCCTTCCGACCACGGGGCCGTCCGCCAGCTCGTCGCCGACGCTTTCCAGGGCGAGACCGAGGCCCGGCTGGTCGATCTGCTGCGCGCCGACGGCGACGTCCTCTTCGAGCTGGTTTCGCTGAACGGGGAGACCGTCGAGGGGCACATCCTCTTCAGCCGCATGTGGGTCGACCGTCAGGGCCTGTACGCCGCCTTAGGGCCCCTCGCCGTCCGTCCCGACCGCCAGCGCACGGGGATCGGTTCGGCCCTGGTCCGGGCGGCGCTGGAGACGGCCCGCGAGTTCGGCGTCGAAGGCGTGATCCTCCTGGGCCACCCCGCCTACTATCCGCGCTTCGGATTTTCGACGCAGGCGGCGCGGCAGGTGCGCAGCCCCTATGCGGGAAACCCCGCGTTCATGGCGCTGGCGCTGGAGCCCGGGGCCTTCGATGCGCCGCTGTCCGTCGCCTATCCGGACGCGTTCGCGGGCTGAGCCTCGGCCTCCGCGGGGATCGTCCGGTCGAAGGCCTCCAGCTTCTCGTTGATGGCCTTGATCTCCTCGGGCGTGGCCCTGCGCCGCGCCGGCGTGATCGAGCCGATCACTCGCGTCCGCTCGCCGCCCGAGGCCGTCGGACCGGCGACGGTGTAGGTGCGCACCTCGCCCGCCACGGCCAGGGTCACCTTGCGCTCGGCGGGCAGGCCCTGGGCCTCGGGCGCCAGGAGACCGCCCTGGGTGCGGGCGTCGAAGCCGCCCAGGATCGCGGGGGTCAGGCGCGCCTCGCCGCCGGCGTAGCGCCCGGTGAAGGCCGCCGGCTCGCCCCACGGGCCCGTCCAGCGATAGAAGATGTGCGCCCCGACCTTGGTCATCTTCACCAGGGTCGGCGCCCAGTACGGGGCCACGTAGTCGGCGTGATAGTGCGTCGCCGAGCCCACCTGCCTGGCCACGTGTCCGTTCAGCGCCCGCTCGGCCACCCGGCGCGCCTGGCGCCAGAGGGCCGGCTCCGGCGCCCAGCGCAGCGAGCCGTCGCAGGTGAAGGTGAACTGGCAGCCGGTGGTCCGGGCCGCGCCCTGGTAGACCACGCCGCAGACGGAGTTCGGATAGGCCGGGTGGCGCACCCGGTTCAGCACGACCTGGGCCACCGCCTCCTGGCCGAGGCCGGGCTCGCGGGCCGCCTCGTAGTAGACGGCCTGGCTCAGGCATTCGAGCGCGCGGCGGCGATCCTCGCCCGAGGCCTTCAGCACGAACGGCTTCATGGGGCGGATCGGGAGGTCCGAGAACGGGCGCAGGTCGTTCAGCTCGGCCGCCGTCTGGCCCTCGGCCGTGCCGAAGCCGAGGTCCGGGACCTCGGCCACGTCCAGGCTGGCCCAGCCTTCGGGACGGCTCCACAGGTCGGGGGTCTTCAAGCCGGGATCGTGGCGCAGGGCCAGCGCGCGCATCGCCGGGTCCATGCGCGCGGCGATGCGCCGGAGCGACGTCTCCGAAAGGTCGCCGGCGGTCAGCGCCGCATGGGCCGAGGCCAGCGGGTTCTCGTTTGGCGCGCAGGCGGCCACGGCGAAGCCGGCCAGGACCAGGGCGGCCCCGGACGCCGCCCTCCGGCGGCGCGCCTTGCTGCGCGGCGTCTGTAGGGGAACCCCTCGCATCGAGGCTGGCCATATAGGCCCGGACCGGCGTTCTTTGGACCCCCGGACGGCGAAAAAGTGGTCCTGGGGGATTAAACTTCGGCCATCTCACCGCAGGGTTGCGCCTGCACGCCGGCCCCCGCATGGTGATCGGCGGCCCAAGGGACGGGCTGCGTTCGCCGAGTACCCCGCCGATGAAGCCTTCGGAGTGGCCGCTTCGCCTGATCCCGCGCCGCTCGCCTCCGCTGTGGCGGGCGCTGGCGGTCAGCGTCGTGGCCCTGGGGATCGCGATGTCGCTGCGCGGCGCCCTGCTGGGCTGGCAGCACATGGGCGGCCTCGGCTCGACCAGCCTGCCCGCCCTCACGGTCATCTGCCTCTACGCCGGGCCCACGTTCGGCTGGGGCGCGCTGATCGTGGCCATCATCGTCGGCGCGCTCTCGCCGATCGTGCAGCCCACGGGGGCCCCGAGCGCTGCGGTCGTGGCGATGTTCGCGCTTTCGGGGGCGATCACCGTCCTGTTCTCGAGCGCCATGCGCGAGGCCCTGATCCGGCTGGACGAGGCCAAGGCCGCGCAGGAGGCCGCCCGCCGCGCCTCCGCCGACTCCGAGGCGCGCTTCCGCGTGCTGGCCGACAGCGCCCCGATCCTGATGTGGGTCACCCGTGCGGACGGAAGGCGGGAGTTCGCCAACCGAACCTATGTGGAATGGCTGGGCGCGCCCTATGAGGAGGCGCTCGACTTCGACTGGCGCAAGGTGCTGCACCCCGACGATCTGCCGCGCATCCTGAAGGAGCAGGTCGAGGGTGAGAGCTCGCGCCGGCTGTTCACCCTCGAGGCCCGCTACCGCGTGGCCGACGGGAGCTACCGGTGGATTCGCTCCGTCTCCCAGCCGCGCTTTGACCCGGCGGGCGCGTTCGACGGCTTCGTCGGGGTGGGCTTCGACGTCACCGACTCCAAGCGGGCCGAGGCGGACCTGAAGCGGATCAACGACCTCCTCGCCGAGCGGGTACAGGCGGCGCTCACCGAACGCGACCAGGCCGAGGCGGCCCTGCGCCGGGCGCAGAAGCTGGAGGCGGTGGGCCAGCTCACCGGCGGCGTCGCCCACGACTTCAACAATCTGCTCACCGTGGTCATCGGCGCCCTGGACCTGATGCAACGCCACCCGGCCGATGCGGCCCGTCGCGAGCGGATGATCGAGGCGGCGCTGGGCGCGGCCCGCCGCGGCGAAAGGCTGACCCAGCAACTCCTGGCCTTCTCGCGCCGCCAGGCCCTCAAGCCCGAGCCGGTGCGCGTGGACGAGATGCTGGCCGAGTGCGAGCCCCTCCTGCGGCGGGCGGTGGGCGAGGCGGTGAGCTTCGTGCTCGCGCCGGGGGCCCAGGGAGCGGTCGTGGACCTCGATCCCAGCCAGTTCGAGGCCGCCCTGATGAACCTGGTGGTCAACGCGCGCGACGCGACGCCCGCAGGCGGCCGGATCTGCGTCGAGACGCGCCGCGTGCGGCTGGACGCCGGCCAGATCGAGGAACTGGACGCCGGCGACTACCTCTGCGTGGCGGTGCACGACACGGGCAGCGGCATGGACGCCGAGACCGCCGCGCGGGTGTTCGAGCCCTTCTTCACCACCAAGGCGCCGGGCCGCGGCACCGGGCTGGGCCTGTCCCAGGTCTACGGCTTCGCCCGCCAGAGCGGCGGAACGGCCACCGTCGACAGCGCCCCCGGCAAGGGCGCCAGCGTGCGGATCTTCCTGCCCCTCTCGACCGCCTCGGCCGCGCCGGCCTCCGAGCCGGGCCGGGCCGAGACGCAGGGCGGGCCCTCGCTGCGGGTGCTGCTGGCCGAGGATGACGCCCAGGTGGCCGAGCTGGTCGAGGCCCTCCTGACGGACCTCGGACACCAGGTGGTCCGCGCCGAGGACGCCGCCCAGGCGCTGGCGGTGCTGAAGAGCGGCCGGCCGGCGGATCTCTTGCTGACGGACCTGATCATGCCGGGCGACATGAACGGGGTGGACCTCGCGCGTGAGGCCGTGCGCCTGCGGCCCGGCCTGCCCGTGATCCTATCGTCGGGCTACACCGGCGAGGCGCTGGAGGCCGCCGCCGGCGCGCCCTGGCCGATGCTCAAGAAGCCCTACGGCGGGGATCAGCTCGCCGCCGTCATCGCCGAGGCCCTCGCGGGCGCGCCGGAAATCGTCTGAGGACGATCCTGCGCGGGCGAGATCGCCTGAAGGCGGCAGATCGTTTGAAAACCCGGGTTAGGTTTTCTCCCTTGCGCGGGTTCACGGGGGCGCTATATCTGTTCCGACGGTTTTGCTCCGATTGAGCAAAAGTGATCGCGCTACGGGCATCCGGGCGCCTTTTTAAAAGCCCCAGTAATGCTCACTATGAGCATAAGGGAGGGACGACATGGCCGCCGACGGTTCGCAGTTCGCCTTCACGCCTGAGGTCGAGGCCGAGACCCTTCCCGCATGGGAGAAGGTGAAGCGCCACGTCACGCCGATGGAATGGCGCGCGCACGCCCCGCTGATCGCCGAGATCAACCGGCTGAAGCGCGAGAAGAACGCCGTCATCCTCGCCCACAACTACATGACGCCCGAGATCTTCCACGGCGTCGGCGACTACGTGGGCGACAGCCTGGGGCTGGCGAAGGAAGCGGCCAAGTCCGACGCTGCGGTGATCGTTCAGGCGGGCGTCCACTTCATGGCCGAGACGTCCAAGATCCTCAGCCCCGAGAAGCGCGTCCTGATCCCGGACCTGCGGGCCGGCTGCTCGCTGGCCAGCTCGATCACCGGCGCGGACGTGCGCCTGATCAAGCAGCGCTATCCCGGCCTGCCGGTGGTCACCTACGTCAACACCACCGCCGACGTGAAGGCGGAGACCGACATCTGCTGCACCAGCGCCAACGCCGTGCAGGTGGTGGAGGAAGCCGCCAGGCTGTGGGGCGTCGACAAGGTGATCCTGATCCCCGACGAGTTCCTCGCCCGCAACGTCGCCCGCCAGACCGACATCGGCATCATCGCCTGGAAGGGCCGTTGCGAGGTGCACGAGCGCTTCACCGCCGAGGACATCCTCGAGATCAAGGCCGCCTATCCGGGCGCCGAGGTCCTGGCCCACCCCGAGTGCCCGGCCGAGGTGCTGGAGGTCTCGGACTTCGCCGGCTCGACGGCGGCGATGAACGACTACGTGCTGCAGAGGAAGCCCAAGCGCGTGGTTCTGATCACCGAGTGCTCGATGGCCGATAACGTGGCCGCCGACGCGCATGGCACCGAGTTCGTGCGCCCCTGCAATCTGTGCCCCCACATGAAGCGGATCAGCCTGGAGAACATCTACGAGGCCCTGCTCCACGACCGGCACGAAGTGACCGTCGACCCGGCGATCGCCGAGCGCGCCCGCCTGGCGGTCCAGCGGATGATCGACCTGCCGCCGCCGGCCAGGCCCGCCCGCTACGACCTCGTGAAGGCCCGCCACCACGTCGACGTGGAGCTGATCTGATGGCCCTGCTCCGCCAAGGCTGCGCAGGGCATGGCCTCGATCCTTCGAAGCGCCCGAAGGGAGCGAACTAGGATGGCCGACCGCATCCGCCACGACGGGATCCTCGTCGTGGGCGCGGGCCTGGCCGGGCTGACGGCGGCGATGGCCGCCGCGCCCGCGAGGGCGCTGGTGCTCACCGAGGCTCCCCTGAACAGCGGCTGCTCGTCGGCCTGGGCGCAGGGCGGCATGGCCGCGGCGCTCTCGCCGGACGACGCCCCCGAACTGCACGCCGCCGACACCGTGGCCGCCGGCGCGGGCCTGGTGGACGCCGCCATGGCTCGCCTGCTGGCCGAGGAAGGTCCCGCCGCCGTCCGCGCCCTGGCGGCGCTGGGCGCGCCGTTCGACCGCGCGGGGGACGGCGCGTTCGTCCAGAGCCTGGAGGCCGCCCACGGCCGCGCCCGCGTCGCGCGGGTGAAGGGCGACCAGGCCGGCAAGGCGATCATGCAGGCGGTCAGCGTCGCCGCCCTCGCCGCTCCCACCGTCCAGATCCGCACCGGCGCACGGCTCACCGGCCTCCTGCAGGACGCGGGCGGCCGCATCCGTGGCGCGGTCGCCGAGCTGGACGGACGCCCGACCGAGATCCTCGCCGACGCGGTCGTGCTGGCCACAGGCGGGATCGGCGGCCTCTACGCCGTGACCACCACCCCGGCCGAGCTGAAGGGCGAGGGTCTGGGCCTGGCCGCCATGGCCGGCGCGGCGATCGCCGACCCCGAGTTCGTCCAGTTCCATCCGACGGCCATCGACATCGCCCGCGACCCCGCTCCGCTCGCCACCGAGGCGCTGCGCGGCGAAGGCGCGGTGCTGGTGAATGGCGCGGGCGAGCGCTTCATGACCCGCTACCATCCGGCGGGCGAGCTGGCGCCGCGCGACGTGGTGGCCCGCGCCATCCACGCCGAGCGCGAGGCTGGCCGCGGGGCCTTCCTGGACGCGCGCGAGGCGGTGGGCGCCCACTTCCCCGACGAGTTTCCGACGGTGTTCGCCGCCTGCCTCTCGGGCGGGATCGACCCGCGCAAGCAGCTGATTCCCGTCGCTCCGGCCTGCCACTACCACATGGGCGGGATCGCCACCGACGCCGACGGGCGCACCAGCCTTCCCGGGCTCTTCGCCGCGGGCGAATGCGCCTCGACGGGCGTTCACGGCGCCAACCGCCTGGCGTCCAACTCGCTCCTGGAGGCGGCCGTCTTCGGCACCCGCGCCGGCCGTGCGGCCGCGGCCGAGCCCAAGGCCGCCGGCGCCTGCCGGGCGATCATGGGCGCCGAGCTTCCGGCGAAGGCCCTCAAGACCTTGCGCGAGGCCATGAGCCGCGAGGCGGGGGTGATCCGCGACGAAGCGGGACTTTCGCGCCTCCTGGCCCGCATCGATGCGCTGGAGGCCGCGCACGGTCGCAGCGCCGCCCTGGTCGCCGCCCGGCTGGTGGCCGCCGGCGCCCTGGCCCGCCGCGAGAGCCGCGGCGGCCACTTCCGCGAGGACTTCCCCCTGTCCGGCGAGGCCCGCCGCACCCTGGCGACCCTGGCCGACGTGGAGGGCGCGGCCTTGAGGTTCGCCGCCGAATGATCGAGCCGCTTCCCGACCTGCTGGTCCAGCCCATCGTCCGCGCCGCGCTCGCCGAAGACCTCGGCCGCGCCGGCGACGTCACCGCCCAGGCGTGCGTGCCCGAGGCCGCCGAGCTTTCGGTGGTCTTCGCCGCCCGCCGCGGCGGCGTCGTCGCGGGCCTGTCCTGCGCGCGGCTGGCCATGGCCGAGCTCGACCCCGCCCTCGCCTTCGAGCCCCATGTGCGGGACGGCGACGTTGTCCCGGCGGGGGCCGTCCTGGCCGCCGTCCAGGGCAAGGCGCGCGCGATCCTGTCGGCCGAGCGCACCGCGCTCAATCTCCTCGGCCGCCTGTGCGGGATCGCCACCCTGACCCAGGACTACGTCGACGCGGTCGCAGGCACGGGCGCCAGGATCACCGACACCCGCAAGACGACGCCGGGCCTGCGGGCTCTGGAGAAGTACGCCGTCCGCTGCGGCGGCGGCGTGAACCACCGCTTCGGCCTCGACGACGCCATCCTCATCAAGGACAACCACGTGGCCGCCTGCGGCTCGGTGGGCGAGGCGGTTCGCCGCGCGAAGGCCTACGCCGGCCACCTGATGAAGGTCGAGGTGGAGGTGGACAACCTCGTGCAGTTCCACGAGGCGCTGGCCGCCGATCCCGACGTTGTCATGCTCGACAACTTCAGCCTGGCGGACATGGCCGAGGCGGTGCGCCTCGGAAAGGGCCGCGTGGTCCTGGAGGCCTCGGGCGGGGTCACCCTCGAGACCGTGCGCGCCATCGCCGAGACGGGGGTGGACGTGATCAGCGTCGGCGCCCTCACCCACTCGGCCAAGGTCCTCGACATCGGCCTGGACGCGGTCGGCTAGGCGCAACCTCCGCCGCCCTGTCCTGTTCCCCCTCCAGCGGAGCTGAGGAGGACCGGGCATGGAGGGGATCGAGGCGCTGCACCCGTTCGTGGCGCGGCTGGCGGGCCTTCTGGAGATCCTCGGGGTCGCGGTCGTGTTCGGCGGCGTGATCGTCGCGACGGCCGTCTACCTCCGGCGCGGACTGCTCAGCCGGGAATGGCGCGTCGCCTACGAGCGCTACCGGGCCAACCTCGGGCGCGGCATCCTGCTTGGCCTCGAGCTGATGGTGGGCGCCGACATCATCGCGACGGTCACCTCGCCCCTCACCCTGGAGAGCGTCGGCCTGCTGGCCGCCATCGTCGCCATCAGGACCTTCCTGAGCTTCTCGCTGGAGACCGAGATCGAGGGGCGCTGGCCGTGGCGGCGCGCCGACGCCGGGCCGTCCCGCGGCGAGCCCCGCTGACCCCGCAGAGGGAAATGGGGCCCGGGAACGGGGCGGCCCCCGGACTGTTCCGCTCCCCGGGGACCAACTGGGGACCAACTGGGGACCAACTGGGGACCAACTGGAGGCCAAAGCATGAGATCGTTCCTGTCCGCCGGCGCGGCGCTCGGCGCCGCCGCCCTTCTCGCCGCCTGCAGCGGGGGCGATGCGGCCCCGCCCGAGCCCGGCGAGGGCGCGGTCGGCATGGTCGAGACCGACAACGCCGGCGCGGCGCAGAATCCGCAGACGCCCGCCCTCTCCGGCGGCATGGCCGGCCAGACGCCGGACTACGGCCAGCCGGGGGCAGCGCCCTCGCAGGTGGAGTCCAACAGCCCCGGAACCGGCGCCTCCTCGGGGAGCGACACGCCGCCGCTGAACTGAGCATGGACCCGAGCGCCTTCTTCTCCGGCTGGGAGCCCCTCCTGCGGATCGTGGTGGTCGGGCTCGCCGCCTACGTGGCGCTGGTCGTCATGCTGAGGCTGTCTGGCAAGCGGACGCTGTCGAAGCTCAACGCCTTCGACTTCGTGGTGACGGTGGCCCTCGGCTCGACGCTCGCCACCGTCATCATCTCCCGCGAGACCTCGCTGGCCGAAGGGCTGACCGCCCTGGCCCTGCTCATCGTGGCGCAGTTCGCCGTGACCTGGACGACGGCGCGCTGGGGCCGCTTCAACCGCGCGGTCAAGTCCGAACCGACGGTGCTGCTCCGCCGCGGCGAGCCTATCCGCCCCGCCCTGCGGCGCGAGCGGGTCACCGAGGACGAGCTGCTGTCGGCGGTGCGCGACAAGGGCGGCCGCAGCCTCGACGAGGCCGAGGCCATCTTCCTTGAGGCGGACGGCTCGCTCTCGGCGATCCTGTCGCGCTGAGCGAGCCTGGAAGGCTCGGAACCGGGCCGATCGCCCGGGGTTCACCCTTCGAACAGGAGGCTCACCCCATGGCATCGAAAGCTCCCCCGATCCCGCCGGAACAGCGCTCGCATCCGGGCGAGAAGCCGAACATCGAAGGCGAGCGTCAGGACCGCCGCGACACCGTCACCGACGCCCAGTCCAGCCAGCCGGGCGACGACGACGTCAACCTCAAGGAACAGGGCCGGCACGGCAACGTGCACCAGAACACCCACCACCAGGGCTACCAGCAGGACCGCTAGCCATGCCTGACAAGCACCCCAACACCGAACGCTGGGGCGGTCCGGGCGCCAGCCACGAGGACCGCACCGAGCCCATGCCGAAGAAGGGCGACCCGCGGCGGCCGGGCGAGCCCACCAACACGCCCTACAGCCACGTCTCGGGCGGCGGCGGCGAGCGGGACCGCCGCCACTCGCACGATCCCGAGCAGAAGGGCGACTTCGAGGAGAACAGCGCCCAGCGCGCCAAGCCCTGACCCGGATGGCGACACCGGATAGCGACGGCGCAGGAGTCCGGAGAGGCTAACCCCGCTGGCGCTGCGGCCAGGGCCGAAGGGTCCTGGCCGCGCTTCCGTGTGACGGCGGATTAAGAAGCCTTCACTCGCCGGGCGGACGCACCGGCGATACCGTCCGGCATGCTCAAGCTCGCCGCCGCCATCGCCGCGCTCCTCCTGCCCGCCCACGCCGCGGCCCAGGTCCCGCTCCAGGCCGACGCCTACCCGAAGATCATCCCCTCGCCCGGCGGACACGTGGTGATCCCCGTCCCGGGCGCCCAGCGGGCCTACGACGACTACAAGTACGCCCCCGCCCGCCGCGCCGGCGATGTCCTCTACATCTCCGGCGTGATCGCCGGCCCGGCCGGCGCGGACGGCCGCGACGTGGAGGCGTTCAGGGCCCAGGTCCGCAACGCCTTCCGCCATATCCAGCGCACGCTTCAGGCCGAGGGCCTCACCTTCGCCGACGTGGCCATGATCAACACCTTCCACGTCTGGGACGGGCCGGGCTTCCGGGGATCGCGCGACGATCAGTTCCGGGCCTTCAGCGCGGTGAAGGACGAGTTCATGTCCGCCCCGCATCCGGCCTGGACGGCGGTGGGCGCGACCGGGCTGCTGGCGGGCGATGGCGTGGTCGAGATCCAGATGATCGCCCACGTTCCGAAGCGCTGACGGGCGCCTGAAGGACGTCAGGCCGGCTGCAGCCGCGCGGCGGCCGCGCGGGCGGCCGACTCGCGGCCGGCCCGGGCCTGGGCCATCACCGCCTTCACCTGCGCCAGCACCTCGGGCCGGGCCTGTTCCGGCCGGCCGGACTGGAACGGCGGCGCCGGCGCATACTCCAGCCCGAGCTGGACGCTCTCGGCGTAGGCCTCGCCGGCCAGTTCGGCCAGCAGCACCAGGGCGAAGTCGATCCCCGCGGTCACGCCCCCGCCGGTGATGATGTTCCCGTCCCGCTCGACCCGCGCCTCCGAGACGAGCGCCCCGAACGGCGTCAGCAGGTCGCGCCAGGCCCAGTGGCAGGCCGCGCGCCGGCCCTTCAGGAAGCCGGCCGCGCCCAGGATCAGCGAGCCGGTGCAGACGCTGGTGAGATAGCGGGCGGTCCCGCCCAGCCGCCGGATCTGCGCCATGAACGCCTCGTCCAGGATGGCGTCGGTGGCGCCGAAGCCGCCGGGGACCAGCAGCACGTCGCAGCGCTCCACAGCCGCCAGGTCGGCGAGGCCCGAAAAGGTGAGCCCCTCGGCCTCGATGTCACGACCGCCCAGCGAGGCGACCGTCACCTCCGCGTCCGGCGTGCGGACGAGAAACTGGTGCGGCCCGGTGAAGTCGAGGTGGGTGACGCCGGGATAGAGGGCGATGACGATGCTGAGCTTGGACATGGGCCGCCTCCTGAGTTGACGGCGGCACCGTAGCCGGCGCACGGTCTGGCAGAAACGCCATTGATCCCACGCTTCCTGCCATGCGCCGCCGAATCGCCGTCGTCATCTTCCCCGGCTTCCAGATCCTCGATGCGGCGGGCCCGATCGCCGCCTTCGAGATCGCCGGACGGCTCCGGCCGGGGGCCTACGAGATCGAGGTGCTGGCGCCGGACGGGGGCGCGGTGAAGAGCTCGTCCGGGGCGCCGATGGCCGCCGGGGCCCTGGCGGGCGCCGACTTCGACACCGTCGTGGTTTCGGGCGGAGACGGGACGCGCAGCCTGCCCGAGCTGGCGGCCATCGTGCGCTGGCTGAGGGCGGCGGCGCCGCACGTGCGGCGGATCGCCAGCGTCTGCTCGGGCGCCTACGTCCTGGCCGAGGCGGGACTGCTGGACGGCCGCCGGGCGACGACCCACTGGGGCCGCACCGACGACTTCGCCCGCCGCTATCCGAAAGTGAAATTGGACGCCGACCGCATCTTCATCCGCGACGGCCACGTCTGGACCTCGGCAGGCATCACCGCCGGCATCGACCTGGCGCTGGCGCTGGTGGAGGACGACCTCGGCGCCGACGTGGCCCGGCGCACGGCCCAGCAGCTCGTCGTCCACCAGCGGCGGCCGGGCGGCCAGTCGCAGTTCTCGGCGCTCATCGAGCTCGGCGGCCGCACCGGCCGCTTCGCCGACCTGATGGACTGGATGCGGGAGAACCTGGCCCAGCCGCTCACCGTAGAGCAGCTCGCCGACCGCGCAGCCATGAGCCCGCGCAACTTCGCCCGCGCCTTCGCGGCGGAAACCGGGACCACGCCGGCCAAGGCGGTGGAGCGCCTGCGCCTGGAGGCGGCGCGAACCCGGGTGGAAACGGGCCGCGACCCTATCGACCGGGTGGCCGAGGCGGCGGGCTTCGGCGACCCCGAGCGGATGCGCCGCGCCTTCCTGCGCGCCTTCGGCCAGCCGCCGCAGGCGCTGCGGCGGGCGGCGCGGGCTTGAGCCCGCCTCCACAGACCTGGCTGCGGAGCAGGGATCGCGTCAGGAGATCGCGGCGTCCGCGGCCTGCGGGGCCTTCAGCGCCGCCGCTTCGGCGGGCTTGAGCGCGGCGGGCGCCGGCTTGGTCGCGGCCGGCTTGGGTTGGGCCGAAGCCTGACCCTGGGCCGCGGCGGACTTGGCGCCTTGGACCGGCTTGTCCGCAGCCGCGGCCGGATTGGCCGCCACGGCGTCCTTGGCCTCGCCGGCGGCGGCCTCCGCAGGGGCCTCCATGACGGCGTTGGTCAGCCGCAGCTCCATCGGCTCGGCGACGGCCGAGGTCAGCACCGCCGGCTGCACCGCCGCCGGCGCGGCCGCCTGCATCATCCCGCGCGGGTTGAACTTGTAGAAGACGTGCATGCCCACCTGGGCCACGCGCCGCATCTGCGGGCCCCAGGCCGGCGAGACCGCGGTCGTGTGGAAGTGCGTGGCCGAGCCGACCTCGGCGACGGCGGCGCCGGCCAGGACGCGGGCCGCGACCTTGCGGGCGCGCTTCCAGGCGCTGGTCTCCTGACCGCGGCGCATGGAGCCGTCGCAGGTGAAGCTGAACTGGCAGCCCGTCCGGCGGGCCGAGCCCTGGAACACCACCCCGCACACGGTCTTCGGGAAGGCCGGGTGCTTCACACGGTTCATCACCACCTGGGCGACCGCGAGCTGTCCGCGCGGGCTTTCGCCGCGGGCCTCGTAATAGACCGCCTGGGTGAGGCACTCGAGCTCGCGTTGTGCGTTGGACTCCTCACGGGCGGTGCTGCGCTCCAGCCGCTCGGTGAGCGCGGCGAGCTGGCGGGCCTGCGCCACGGCGGCGTCGGCCTGCGTCAGGCGCAGCACGCCTTCGTCCTGCAGAAGGGCGTTCGAATAGCCGCCGGCCGTCGCCTGGGCGATGCGCTCCACGCGGCTGTGGTCGGCGGCGTGCTGGGCCATGCCCCCCGCCAGATATGCAGCGCCCAGGCTCAGGCCAACGCCTGAACCAATCAAAGCGGCGCTCATCAGCATGCGCCAGTCGGCGCGTGCCTGCGTTCCAAATTTCAAGATACTCGGTTCCCTGACCGCGAGGGCGACAGGACGCCCCCCGACAATTGTCGCCACGGTCGCCCCTGCTCGTGCTGGAAGCGCCCGCCGGCAGGCCTGGCCCCGGATCCGTTAATGGGGCAGGCGACGGCAAATGGTGAAGGAGATATGAATGAACTCACCGGCCTTGGCAAGTCTTTTTTGCACTGCAACATAGGACTTCCCGTCGCACCCGTGGCCGTTCCGTTCTGATCCATTCAGGCGAAACGGCGGCAAGAGGTGGGCCATTCACCAAGACTGAGGCCGGAAAGTCTTTCGTCGCGCGGATACTTGAACTGTCGCCGCCTTGTCTTGGAAAACATCAGGTCTACTCAAACAGGTTGGAACAAGCTTGAGCGGAACCCTCCTCGGGGCCGCGGTGTTTCCCGCATTGCAACCCCTGGAGACCACAAGATGACCAAGACGCTCCTGCTCGCCGCCGCCGCGGGCGGCATGGCCTTCACCCTCTCGGCCTGCGGGCACAACACCGAGCAGAAGGCCGCCACGGGCGCGGTCGCCGGCGCCGTCGTGGGCGGCCCCGTAGGCGCCGCCGCCGGCGCGGCCGTCGGCACGGCCGCCAGCAAGGTCGACGACAAGAACTAGGCCCCTGCCCGGCCCAGCAACCGGCTTCCCCTTTTCGGCGACGGGATTAATCTACGCCGTAAACGAAAAGGGGAGGCTTCCATGATCCGCACCGCCGTCTTGGCCCTGGCCGCCGCGTTCGCCCTGTCGAGCGCCGCCTGGGCCGCGCCCCAGGATCGCTACGCCGCGAACGGTGCGGTGAAGATCCACTACGTGGTCGAGGGCGAAGGCCCCCTCGTCGTGCTGCTTCACGGCTTCCCCGACTATTGGGCCACCTGGAAGCCGTTGATGGCCGAGCTCAACAGAGCCGGATGGCGCACCGCCGCCCTCGACCTGCGCGGCTACAACCTCTCGGACAAGCCGGACGGCGTCGCCGCCTACGCCATGCCGAACCTGATCGGCGACGTGGCCGCGGTGATCGCCGCGGAGGACGCGAAGGACGCGGTGGTGATCGGGCACGACTGGGGCGCGGCCATCGCCTGGCAGTTGGCCATGAACCGCCCGGACCTGGTGAACCGGCTGGTGATCCTGAGCGTGCCCCACCCGGCCGGCTTCGCCCGCGAGATGGCGACCAACGCCGAGCAGCAGAAGAACAGCCAGTACGCCCGCAACTTCCAGCAGCCCGGATTCGAGAAGACCCTGACCGCCGAGGGGCTCGCCGGCTGGGTGAAGGACGCGGCCGAGAAGCCGGGCTATGTCGAGGCGTTCAAGCGTTCGGACTTCGCCGCCATGCTGAACTACTACCGCGCCAACTACCCCAGCGGGACCGGCGCGGCGACCGCCGCTCCGCCCTCCATGGCGACGGCGGCGCGGATCAAGGCTCCGACCCTCGTCATCCATGGCATGAAGGACACGGCCCTGAACGCGGCGGGCCACGCCGGGACCTGGGACCACGTGGACGCCGACACCACGATCGTCATGTTCCCCCAGGCCGCCCACTTCGTGCAGCACGACGCGAAGGACCAGGTGAACCGCACGGTCAAGGACTGGCTCGCCGCCCGCCGCTGACAAAGATCAAACGGGAGAGGCCCGCCGCGGCGTAGCTTCCTTGTCCATGAGCTTTGCAAACACCCGGGCCGGCTACGGCTGGGCCGCCATCGCCCTCCACTGGATCTCCGCGGCGGGCGTGATCGTCCTCTACCTCCTGGGCGAGCGCATGGAGGAGGCGCCGGACCGCGCGGCCAAGCTGGCGGCCATGGCGAGCCACGTTTCGGTGGGCGTCCTGCTGTTCGCGTTCCTGGCGGCGCGCGTCCTTTGGAGCCTGTCCCAGCCCCGCCCGGCGCCGATCGGGGCCGGCGGGCCGCTGCGCCTGCTGGCGGAAACCGTCCAAATCCTGTTCCTGGCGATGATCGCCGTCCAGCTCGTCACCGGTCCCCTGGTGATCTGGTCGAACGCCCGGCCGGTGGAGGTGTTCGACTGGTTCGCCATCGCCAGCCCGTTCGCCGCGCCCGTGGAATGGCTGCACGAGGCCGCCGAGGAGGTCCACAAGCTCGCGCCCAGCCTGCTCTGGCCGCTGCTGGGCCTGCACGTTCTGGGCGCGCTCAAGCACACCCTCATCGACCGCGACGGCACGCTGCGGCGGATGCTGTGGTCCGCGCGCGGGGCCTGACCCCGCGCCCCGCCCTGGGACTTCCGACCCTCAGTACTTGCGGCAGAGCAGGTCGCGGAGCACCGGCGAACGCCCGGTGATCTGGCCCTCGGGTCCGATCGCGCGGGACGCCCGCTGGCTGTCGTCGAACCAGACCGCATCGCCCAGCCCCTGCCGGCGGCAGAAGACGTTCGCTCCGTGCCGGCCAGCGGCGACATCCACGCCGCGGACGGTGGGGCGCGGGAAGAAGACCGTCCGCTCGCCGTCGTAGCCGCGCGCGTCGCGCCCGCCGCCCGGCGGACGCGGGCCCCAGCCGTCCTCGGGCCCGGGACGCGGGCGGCCGAAGCCGGCGGGCTCCAGCGACGAGACCTGGCCCGAGAGGCCGTACTGGGTCAGGTCGGGGACGTCCCCCCGGATGTCCTGGCAGCGCCCTTCGAAATCGTCGTGCTCGCAGACGCGCCAGGTCCCCTGGAAGCGCGCGCTCCGGGCCCGGTCGTTGAAGCGCCAGTCTCCCAGGTCGGAGACCGAGTTGGTGATGGTCACCGACCGGCCCTGGTAGTTCGGCAGTTCGTAGAGGGTGGCCGAGCCGCCCCGGACCGACGGCATCGGGCCAGGCTGGGCCTGCGCCGCTCCCGCACACGCCAGAGCCGCGGCCACTCCCGCGGCGAGCCACATCGTCCTCGTCATCTCAGCCTCCTTAGCCAGGCGTCCAATCAAGCTTCGCCGTGATGAACCGCCGCTGAAGGCTCGGCTCAGCCGGCCGTCAGGACAGATCATCTCCGGACTGGAAACAATCTTCTCCCGGCCGGCCGCTTTGTCTCCGCACGAGGCGGGCTATCTTCCTTCCGGAGAGCGCGGCGCCGATGCGCCGCCGGGAGACCCGACATGATCGAACGCCGACCCTTCGCCGACCTCGGCGGCGCCGACCACGGCTGGCTGCGCGCCCGCCACCACTTCTCCTTCGCCGGCTACCACGACCCGGCGCGCATGGGCTGGGGCCCGATCCGCGTCTGGAACGACGACGAGATCGCCCCGCGGTCCGGCTTCCCGCCGCACCCCCACGCCGACATGGAGATCGTCACCTACGTCCGCGAAGGCGCGATCACCCATCAGGACAGCCTGGGCAACCAGGGCCGGACGGCGGCGGGCGACGTGCAGGTGATGAGCGCCGGCTCGGGCATCCGGCACGCCGAGTACAACCTGGAGCCCGAGACCACGAAGATCTTCCAGATCTGGATCCTGCCGACATCCCGCGGCGGGGCGCCCAGTTGGGGCGCCAGGCCGTTCCCCAAGGGCGATCGGGCCGGCCGCTTCGTGACCCTGGCCAGCGGCCTGCCGGGCGACGACGAGGCCCTGCCGATCCGCACCGACGCCCGGGTGGCCGGGGCGACCCTGCGCGCCGGCGAGACGGCCGAGTACGTGCTGGGCGCGGGCCGCCACGCCTATCTGGTGCCGGCCGCGGGATCGGTGGAGGTCAACGGCGTCCGCCTGGACGCCCGGGACGGCGCGGCGGTGCGCGACGAGGCCGTCTTGAAGGTCAAGGCGCTCGAGGACGCCGAGGTGGTGCTGGTGGACGCGGCCTGAGGGCCGTCGAAGCGCCCTGAAAAGCAAGGGCCCGCGGCCAGGGGCTGGCCGCGGGCCCTCCCGCACGTCCGCCGTTCAAGGGAGAGCTCAGCGGACGGCGAAGCTCATGGTGAGGGTCGCGAGCTGCTGCTGGCGCACGACCTCGGCCTTCTGGGCGATCTCGGCGCGGACGCCCCGCTGGCAGGCGGCGCGGTCGGTCGCGACCTTGCGGTGGGCGCAGTACTTGTAGACCGCATGGTCGGTGCGCTGCTTCAGGACGGCGGCGCCCTGGGGGCTCAGCAGGTTCAGGTCGCTCACCTTCACCGACGGAGCGGCGTGGGCGGCGGTGGACAGGGCCGCCATCGGCAGGGCGGCCAGCAGGAGCGTGGCGACGCCGGCGATGCGACTGGTGAAGTTGGTCTTGGTCATCTTCGTTTCCCTCAGGGCGGTGCGGGCGGACGCTGCGTCCGTCGACAGGGAAACGAATACTTCCGGTCTTCTGCGGAATCCCGTGAATAGGGGGTAATGACGCCGATTTAAGAAAATTACGTCGGCGTAATACTTGAACCCTCTGTAATGTTCGATCGCAGCTTCAGTGCAAGGGCGGCGGCTCCACCACCGCCTCGTCCCACTCGCCCAGGTCGTCGCAGACCAGCACCACGCGCGGCTCCTCGGTGACGCGGGCATAGTCGCCCGCCGCCGCCAGCGCTTCGGCGCGGCTGTCGAAGCGGCCGAGTTCGCCGCCGTCGTCGTCCTGCAGAATCCAACAGCCCCCGTGGGCCACGACGCTCAGATCGAACATCACAGGTCCTCCCCCGAGCGCCGTTCTCTCAGATCGGCGCGCGCCGCGCACGAGGCTTCCGCGTCCCGGCCGTGCGACACGCAGGCGCACGGGCCAAAGGCGCGGGGCGAAAGCAGGGGGCGCCTGGATGCGCAGGCGCTGCGGTCAGCCTTCGCGGAAGTAGGGCTCGACCGGACCGGTCAGCTTCATGGTCAGGGGATTGCCCTTGCGGTCGCGGGAGTTGCCCACGGTGACGCGGATCCACCCCTCGCTGACGCAGTATTCGTCGACGTTGGTCTTGTCCTCGCCCTTGAAGCGCACGCCCACGTTCCGGGCCAGCACCTCGGCGTCGTAGTAGGGGCTCGCCGGATCCACCGAGAGGCGGTCGGGCGGGGTGTCGGTGTTCTCGCTCATGCGCGCGAGGTCGCACAGAGCGGACGCCGGTTCAAGCGGCCGCCGCGCGCCTCTCACGCCTCGTTGTCGCCGGTGATCAGACGAAGCCGGCGAACCAGCTCGTCGGCCGGGAACGGCTTCTCGACGAAGGCGCTGCCCGGGACGCCGAACGCCCGGAACGAAGCCTCGCTGGAATCGCCGCTGACGTAGAGGACCGGCAGGGTCGGACGCATCTGGCGGGCGAACCGCGCGACGTCGAAGCCGGTGACACCGGGCCCCAGGTTCACGTCCACGACGAGGGCCGCGTACGCCATCACCCCGGACAGGGCCGAGAAGGCGCCGCGGTCGTTATGGATGCAGTGCGCCTCGTAGCCGGCGTCCTCGAGAATGTCCGTCACCAGCTCACAAAGCTGTTCGTCGTCGTCGACGACGAGGATCCGGCGGACGGGATCGACGCGGCGGGCTGCGGCGGCCATGGCGCCCCCTGCTGGCTGTACACCTCTGGTGCGGAATTTGTCTGCTAGCCGACATACAGAGTCGTCCAGCGAAGCCAACCCCAAACAGAACAGCGTTCACAGATTCCGTCCGGCGGAGAGCTAGAGGATTCCCTCGATCAGGCCGCGCTGGAGGGCCTCGTCGGCGTCGAGATACCAGCCCGACTGCGCCCGCTCCAGGAGCTCGGCCAGGGGCACGGGGCTGCCTTCGATCAGCGTGGCGAAGTCCTGCTCCTCGATCCGCAGGCCCAGGTCGATCTCGCCGAGCAGCGCCTCCACCCGCGCCCGCTCCAGCAGCAGCGGCCCGTTCAGCTCCACCGCACGGTTCAGCTGCCGGCAGTGGACCAGCAGGGCGCAACCGCGGGCGAGCCAGCGGTCACGACGGCCGAACGCCGACAGGACCGTCACCCCCGCCGAATAGACCGTCGCCTTGCCGAGGAAGAGCGTCCGCCGTCCGGTGCGCTCCCGGAACAGCCGCACGTCGGCGGCGATCCGGCGGCCCACGTCGGCGTCGCCGCCGTTGGTGGTCAGCTCCAGCGTCAGGGGCTCGCCGCGATCCTCCGCGGCCGAGAGGCCTTCGAGGAAGGCGCGCAGCATCGCGTCGTCGACCGGGCCGTTCAGCCTCACGTTCGGCCGCGCCAGTTCGACCGGCGGCTTGGGGGCGGAAGCATCGTCCATCCGTCCGCAACGCGCGGCGTTCCGATAGGCGCCGCGGACCGGCGCCTAGCGCGGTTTCGGCGTCTCGTAGGGTCGCAGCTCGTAGAATCCCGCCAGCTTCACCCGGATGGTGACAGGACGGGGCTCGAGATTGCGGAAGAACCAGCCGTGGAACCCGGCCATGGGGGCGACGAACCCGCCGTTCGCCACCTTGGCCGCGCCGCCGGCGAGCGGATCCTCCACGCGGTAGGTCATCACCTCCATCCGCGGCTCGGGCAGGGTCTCGCCGTGGAAATCGGAATAGACCTCGCCGTCGGCCTCCCAGGCGTAGACGAAGCTCTGGCCGGGCTCCATCCACACCTTCCGCTCGACCTCGGCCCCGGGGCCGCCGCCCGCCTCGAGCCGGATTTCGAGCACGTCCGAGCGCCAGGGCGCCGGGGCAGGCCGGTGCACGGCCGCCGCCGCGGCGCTCTCCTCGGCGCTGAGGACCGCCGCCTGCTCGCCCGCCAGGCGCGTCAGGCCCGTCAGCCGCCCGAAGCCCGTCGGGTCACGGCCGTACTCCGCCGGCAGCACCACGAGCACCGTGACGGCCGCGGCGGCGACCAGCGCAGCCGCCGTCTGGCCCAGCAGCCCGCGTCGTTCGGGGCTCATGCGGCGCGCTCCAGGACAAAGCCGGCCATCTGCTGGCCGAAGAGGACGAAGCCCGCCGCCATCAGCAGGAGGTTGGCGGCGACAGCCTGCCGCGCGAAGCCGGCCGAGGCGCGCCACCAGGCCATGGCGACGAGAATGAGCGCCAGGGCCAGGATCTGTCCCGCCTCGACGCCGACGTTGAACGCCACCAGGTTCGCCAGGAGCCCGTCGGTCGACAGCCTCAGGTCCTGCAGCTTGGTCGCTAGGCCGAAGCCGTGGACGAGACCGAAACCGAGGACGACCGCCCGGTTGTCCGGCTGGACCCCGAACCAGGTCCTGAAGGCCCCGAGGTTGTCCAGCGCCTTCCAGGCGACCGAGAGGCCGATGACGGCGTCCACGAGAAAGGCGTCGACGTGCAGCCCGCCCAGCACTCCGGCCAGCAGCGTCAGGCTGTGGCCGATGCTGAACATGGTGACGTACAGCGCCACCGAGGATAGCCGATGCAGGAAGAAGATCACCCCGGCCAGGAACAGCAGGTGATCGTAGCCGGTCACCATGTGCTTGGCGCCCAGATAGAGGAACGGGACGATCTGGGGGCCGGGGTTGGCCTGGATGAACGCCGCGTCCTTGTCTGCCACGCCATGCGCCAGCGCCAGCGCCGGCCAGGCCAGCATCACGGCCGTCAGCCCAAGAGTCCGGGTCCGCATGCTTCCCCCTGCCCCGTCGCGCACAGCCTACACGGCCGGTTGACCGGCGCCACGGGGCGCCGTCTGTTCGGGCGCCATCGGGGGGCTTCCATGATCCGAGTTCTCGCCTGCGTCCTGGCGCTCGTCGCCTTCGCGCCCGCTCACGCCCAGAACGCGTCCGCCCAGACGGCGCCCGTCCGGCCGGCCGCCGACAGCTTCAAGGCGGTGCTGGCCGACCACTGGGCCTGGCATCTGCGGAACAATCCGGTGCAGGCCACGACGCTCGGCGTGCGCGACTACGACACGCAGTTGGGCGATCCCTCGCTGGCCGCCATGGACCGGCAGGCCGCCGAGGCCGCGGCCTTCATCCGGCGGCTCGACGCCATCCCCGCGGATCAGCTCTCCGCCGCCGACCGACTGAACCACGCGCTGCTGCGCCAGGACCTCGCCAACGAGGTGGAGAAGAACCGGCACGTGCAGCGGGCCATCCTGTTCTCGAACCGCCGCGGCTGGCACCTCAACTTCGCCCGCCTGGGCGAGCGCGTGCCGCTGTTCAACCTGGCCGACTTCGAGAGCTATCTCGCCCGGCTGGCCGCCTATCCCGAGTACAACCGCAGGGCCATCGAGACCACGCGCAGCCTGGTGACGGCCGGCGCCACCCACCCCTGCGCCGCCATGGTCGGCTTCGAGCGCGGCATCGCCGTGCACATCGTGGACGATCCCGCCAAATCCGACCTCTACGCCCCGTTCCTGAAACCCCGCCCGGCCAGCATCACCGAGGCGCAGTGGGCGGCCCTGTCCGAGCGGGCGCGCGGCCTGATCGCCACCGCGATCGTCCCCGCCTACCGCGAGCTCCACGACTTCTACCGCTCCGAGTACGCGCCGAAGTGCCGCCAGACCTTCGGCGACGCCGGGATGCCCGGCGGGCGCGAATGGTACGCCTACCGGGTCCGGCTGATGACCACGACCGACCGGACGCCCGAGGAGATCCACCAGCTCGGCCTCTCGGAAGTGGCCCGCATCCGCGCCGAGATGGACGCCGTCGTGAAGCGCTCGGGCTTTGCGGGCGACCGCGCCGCCTATGTCGAGCACCTGCGCACCGATCCGCGCTATTACCCGAAGACGCCCGAGGAGCTGATGGCGGTCGCCTCGGTGCTGGCCAAGCGCATCGACGGCGAGATGCCCAAGCTGTTCGGCCGCCTGCCCCGCCTCCCCTACACGGTGAAGGAGGTGCCGGCCGCCACCGCGCCAGGCACCACTACGGCCTACTACACCCGCGGTTCGCTGACGGGCGCCGTCCCGGGCATCTACTGGGTCAACACCTCCAAGCTGGACCAGCGGCCGCTGTTCGAGATGCCGGCGCTCACCGTCCACGAGGCGGTCCCCGGCCACCACCAGCAGCTCTCGATCCAGGGCGAGCTCGACCTGCCCGAGTTCCGCAAGCACGCGGTCAACTTCACCGTCTTCACCGAGGGCTGGGGCCTATATTCCGAGCGCCTGGGCATCGACATGGGGCTCTACGACACGCCCGAGAAGGACTTCGGCCGCCTCTCGTACGAGATGTGGCGCGCCGCCCGCCTGGTGGTCGACACCGGCCTGCACGCCAAGGGCTGGACCCGCGACCAGGCGGTGCAGTTCATGCTCGAGAACACCGCCCTCTCGCGCGGCAACATCGAGGCCGAGGTGAACCGCTACATGGTCGATAGCGGCCAGGCGCTGGCCTACAAGCACGGCGAGCTCAAGATCCGCGAGCTGCGCGAGCGCGCCGAGCGCGAGCTGGGCGCCGACTTCGACCTGCGGGCCTTCCACGACGCGGTGCTGGAGAACGGCGAAGTCCCCCTCGACGTGCTGGACCGGCACGTCACCGCCTGGATCGCCGCGCGGAAGCGTTAGCCCGGCGCAGAATCGCCCCCCGGATTGCCAAGCCTCGCGCCGCCCTGTTCAAAGGCGGCATGAAGCTCCTGATCGCCGCCCTCGCGGCCGCCGTGCTCGCCGCGCCCGCGGCGCACGCCGAACAGCTCCCGCCGCCCGTCCCGGCCAAGCGGGTCTTCGAAAGCCCTGACCTGAACGGCCCCCGGGCCCGCGGCGTGAAGCTCTCGCCGGACGGGCGGTCGGTGACCTACATCAAGGTCCGCGCCGACGACCTCACCGTCACCGACCTGTGGATCGCCGACGTGGCCGGCGGCGAGCCGCGGATGCTGATCGACGGCAAGCGGCTGGCGCCCGAGGCGCGCGAGCTGTCCGAGGCCGAAAAGGCGCGGCGCGAACGGGCCGGCGTCGCCACCCGCGGGGTGGTGGACTACGAGTGGGACAGCCAGGGCCGGCTGATCCTGGCCCCCGTCGAGGGCGACCTCTACGTCTACGAACTCGGCTCGGGGCAGGTCCGCCGCCTCACCCGCACACCGGGGGACGAGATCGACGCCAAGGTCTCGCCGAAGGGCTCCTTCGTCTCCTACGTCCGCGACGACGATCTCTATGTCACGCCCGCGGCCGGCGGCGCCGAGCGCGCCCTGACCCAGGGCGGCGCGGAGCTGAAGAGCTGGGGGACCGCCGAATTCATCGCCCAGGAGGAGATGGACCGCCACACCGGCTACTGGTGGAGCCCGGACGAGGCCCGCATCGCCATTGCCCACGTGGACCAGTCCGGCGTGGACGTGGTGGAGCGGCCCGAGGTGGGCGCGACGGGCGCCAAGGTCGTGGCCCAACGCTATCCGCGGGTCGGCCGGCCGAACGCGGTCGTCACGCTCTATGTCCAGGACGTCGCCACCGGCGCGCGCACGAAGGTCGACCTGGGCGACGATCCGGACATCTACCTCGCCCGCGTGGACTGGTCGAAGGACGGGCGCACGCTCTACGTCCAGCGCCAGAGCCGCGACCAGCGCCGGTTGGACCTGATCGCCGTCGACCCCGCCACCGGCAAGGGCCGCGTGATCCTTTCCGAGACCAGCCCGCACTGGGTCGACATCACCGACGACTTCAAGCCGCTGTCCGACGGGACCTTCCTGTGGTCATCCGAGAAATCGGGCTTCCGCCATCTCTACCTGCACCGCGCCGACGGCCGGCTGATCCGGCAGGTGACGAAGGGCGCCTGGCCCGTGGCCGAGCTCCGCGGGGTGGACGAGGCCCGCGGCGTGGCGATCTTCACCGCCAACCGGGACCTGCCCATCGAGCGCCGCCTGTATGAGGTCTCGTACCGCGCGCCCGCCGAGCCCCGGGCGCTGACGCCCGCCGGCGGCTGGTGGAGCGCCGAGGTGGCCCGGGCCGGCGGCGCCTTCGTCGGCACGTTCGAAGCCCCGCAGACCCCGCCCCAGACCGCGCTCTACCGCGCCGACGGAACCCGCGTGCGCTGGATCGAGGAGAACCGTCTGGCCGAGGGCCACCCTTTCCACCCCTACGCAGCGCGGCTGCGCACGCCCGAGTACGGGACCATCAAGGCCGCCGACGGCAGCCCCCTGTGGTGGTCGCTGCGCACGCCGCCGGGCTTCGACCCGGCGAAGAAGCATCCCGTGATCGTGCAGGTCTACGGCGGCCCCGGCAGCGCGCGGGTCACTCGCGGCTGGCAGAACCCCGAGGACCAGATCCTGCTGGACGCCGGCTACATCCTCTTCAAGCTGGACAACCGCGGCACGCCCAACCGGTCCACGGCCTTCAAGACCGCCATCGACCGCAAGCTCGGCCAGCTCGAGGTCGACGACCAGATCGCGGGGGCGCAGTTCCTGAAGACCCTGCCCTATGTCGATCCCGAGCGGATCGGCGTCACCGGCTGGTCCTACGGCGGCTACATGACCCTGCTGCTGCTCACCGCGCCGGACAGCCCGTTCAAGGCCGGCGTCGCGGGCGCCCCGGTCACCGACTGGACGCTCTACGACACCCACTACACAGAACGGTTCATGGGCACGCCCAAGGACAACCCCGAGGGCTACGAGAGGTCCGAGGTCGTCCGCCGGCTGGACCGCCTGCCGGCGGGCTCGCTGCTGCTGATCCACGGCATGGCCGACGACAACGTGACCTTCGACCACGCCACGCGGGTGATGTTCGACCTGCAGGCCCGGGGCGTCCCCTTCGAGACCATGGTCTATCCCGGCCTGCGCCATCGCGGCGGCTGGACGCCCATGAACCGCCTGCACCGGGCCATGCAGACCCTGGAGTTCTTCGACCGCAAGCTCCGGTAGGCCTTCTCCCCTACCTCGGCTTGCGGAACTTCATCGCGAACTGGTCGGTGCGGCCGCGGATCGAGGGATCGAACACCGAGGCCGTCAGCGGATCCTCGGGGTTGCGCAGGAGCTGGGTCTCGCCCTCGAACTTGAAGCCCGCCGCCTCGACCTCCTGGCGCACGATGGCGGGATCGATCCGGTGGACCTTCATCGCCGGCTCGAGGCCCGAGCCGGCGGTCGCGGCGTGGTCGACGATCACGTAGAGGCCGCCGGGCTTCAGCGACTTATAGATCTCGGCGTTCACCTGGCCGGCCCATTCCTTGGGGAACGGGGTCAGGTGCAGGTCGTGGTAGTTCTGGACAGTGAACACCAGGTCCAGCCCGTCGGGCAGGTCCAGCGCGCCCAGGCTCTCGCGGCTGGCGGTGACGTTCTTGTAGTCGCCCACCACCTTGCTCTGGTTCTCGCCGTAGCTCGCCTGGAACTTGATGAACTCGTCGGGCTGGTAGGCGTAGACGTGGCCCTTCGGCCCAACCGCCGCCGAGAGGATACGGGTGAAGTAGCCGCCGCCCATGATGAAGTCGGCCACCTTCAGTCCGGGCTTCACCTCGGCGAAGGCCAGCAGCTCGGCGGGCTTGCGCACCGCGTCGCGGCTGACGTCGGCCGCCGGGCGGACCGGGTCGGCCAGGGCGGCGGTCAGGTGCGCGGGCGCGGGCCCGGACGCGGGCGCGGATTGGGCCAGGGCCGCGCCGGCGGCGCCGACCAGCAGGGCGGACAAAGCGGAAAGCAGGATCTTGCGGGCCATGCGGCGCCTCCCTCGGAGATTTGGCGCGACCGTAACACCGGTTTCCGCGGCTCCGGAAGCTGAACCGGACCTGACCGGCGAGGTTCAAGGCGGGTTCAGCCGGAGGGCGCGAGGGTGCGGGCGACCAGGGCCAGAACCCGAAAGGACGCACCCGATGAAGAAGTCTCTCCTAGTCGCCGTGGCGGTGCTGACCGCCGCCGGGCCGATCGCGACCTCCGCGGCCATGGCCCAGCCCCGCGACCGCGAGGTCCGGGAAAGCCGGCGCGAGCTGCGCGAGGAACGCCGCGAGCTGCGCGACGAACGCCACGACGCCCGCCGCGACGGCGTGGTCACGCCCCGCGAGCGCCGCGCCATCGAGCGCGACCGCCAGGACGTGCGCGAGGCCCGCCGCGAGCTGCGCTTCGACCGGCGCCGCGCCGAGACCTGGCGCGATCGGGCCGAATGGCGCGCCTATCGCGGCGACCGCCAGGGGTACTGGTACGCGCCCGGCTACGGCTACCGGCCCTACATGCGCAGCTACGCCTGGCGGCGCGGCGCCTACGTGCCGCGGGCCTACCGCAGCTACTATGTGCAGGACCCCTACTACTACGGCCTGCGCGCCCCGCCCCGCGGCCACCGCTGGGTCTACGCCGACGGCAACTTCGTGCTGATGGCGCTCGCCACCGGGCTGATCGCCGAGGTGGTGTCCAACGGCTGGTGAGGCGTGAGGAGCCCCCGGGAGACCGGGGGCTCCTTCGTTCTAGGCCGCCTCGAACTCGGCGGCGTGTTCGCGGAAGGGCTTCATCTGCGCGTCCAGGGCGCGCTGGAACGCCGGCCGCGCCTCGCAGCGGGCGAGGTAGGGGCCCAGCACCGGATGGGCGGTGACGAGGTCGGTCTCCCGCAGGTTCCTGAGCACGGTCGCCAGCATCAGGTCGCCGGCGGTGAAACGTCCCTCCAGATAATCCCGCCCGCCGAGCCGCCCTGCCAGAGCGTCCAGCCGCCGCTCGATCTGGGCCACCACCTGCGGCCGCCGCTCGACCGTCCAGGCCTCGCCGGCGTGGAAGAGGTCGATATCCGACAGCGGACCGATGTAGCTGTCGAGGCTGTCCAGCGAGGCGACCACCCACTGCAGGGTCTTCGCCCGCCCCTCGGCGTCCCGGGGCATCAGCGCCTCCGAGCGTTCGGCGATGTACAGCACGATGGCGCCGCTCTCGAACATCACCCGCCCATCCTCCTCGATGGCGGGCACCTGTCCCCAGGGCTGGATGGCCCGGTACTCGGGCTTGTCCTGGTCGCCCAGGCCCAGCAGCTTCTCGCGATAGGGGATCCCCGCTTCTTCAAGGGCCCAGCGCACCCGCAGGTCGCGCACCAGCCCCTGGGCGAACGCCGGGACCCACTTGAAGGCGTAGAGCGTGATCATGAGGCGTCTCCTGCTTGAGTCTGGTCGGCGATCTTGGCTTCGACATAGGCCTGTTGCCGGTCCAGCAGTCCGCTCCAGCCGGCGATGTGGCTGTCGCGCCGCTCGACGTCGGTGAACGGGGTCTGGTGGAAGGTCTGGATCGTGCCGCCGTGCGCCTCAGCGAAGGTCACGGTCACCGTCGTCTCGACGCCCTTGGCCGGCCCCTCGTCCCAGACGAAGGTGAAGACGATGCGCCTGTCGCGGTCGATCTGGCGATAGACGCCCTCGTGCCAGTTCTCGCCGTACTGGTCGGACACGAAGCCCGCCCGCCACCGGCCGCCTTCGCGGAACTCGTGGCTGAAGTGGATGCAGCGGCAGCCCCGCGGCGCCCACCAGTTGGCGCGGTGGACGGCGTCCTCCCACATGCGGAACACCAGCGGCAGCGGCGCATCGAAGTGCCGGACGATCAGCAGTTCGTCGTCCCGCAGCGGCATGCCGGGATCGGGGCCAGGATCGAGGCGCCGCACGCCCGGCTCAGCTCTTGCGTCCATCGGGGTTCCCTTTCGTGAGGGTCGCCAGGTAGGCGTCCATCTTGTCGAAGCTGCCCTCCCAGAACCGGCGGTAGTGGGCGAGCCAGCCGTCCAGGTCCTTCAGCGGTCCGGCCTCCAGCCTCGCCGGGCGCCACTGGGCCTCGCGCCCCCGGCTGATCAGCCCCGCCTGTTCCAGCACCTTCAGGTGGCGCGACACCGCCGGCAGGCTGATGTCGAACGGCTCGGCCAGCTCGTTCACCGTCGCCTCGCCCTGCGCCAGACGCGCCAGGATCGCCCGTCGCGTCGGATCGGCCAGCGCCTGGAGGGTGATGCTCAGGGGGTCCGCGACCTGCATTTAACACCGTCGTTAATTAGCGTAGTCGTTAAATACTGCCGGAGCGGCGGAGTCAACTCTCGTCGCACGCCGTTCTTCTGCTATAGCCGGCGCGTGGGGGCGGATCCGATGATGACCGGGACCGGCTGGTGGGCGCGGGGCGCGGCTGTCGCGCTGGCCGTGGGCGCGGCGCTCGCCTTCCTGGGCCCCTTCGGCACCTTCACCGACCTGGCGCCGGCGGAACGCTGGGCCTATTGGCTCGTGCTCACGGTGCTGATGTGGGCGCAGACCGCCACCGCCTTCCAGGCGCTGCGGCTCTCGCGGGCCGTCCGCCGCTGGCCGCTTCTTCTCCAGGCGGCGACGGCTTCGGCGCTGGGCGCGGTCCCGACCACCTTCGAGGTCGCCTACGCCGAGGGCCTGCTGAGGGTCGGCGGCGTGCTGACGCCCCGTTCCCTGGCCGAGACCTACGGCTATGTCGCCGTGGTGGCGTTGGGGCTGTTCGTTCCGCTCGTCGTCGTCCGCGGCCCGCGCCCATCGCCGCCCGCCGAACCTCCCGTCCTGCCGCCGGAGCTGCGGCGCCCCGTCCTCGCCCTGTCCGCCGAGGACCACTACCTGCGCGTCCACGGGCCCGCCGGCGACACGCTGATCCATCACCGCTTCTCGGACGCGGTCCGCGCACTGGGAGATTCGGGCGTCCAGGTGCACCGCTCGTGGTGGGTCGCAAGGGACGCCGTGCGCCGGGTGGAGCGCATCGGGGAGCGCACGGTGCTGGTGCTCGACCGCGGCCTGCGCGTTCCGGTCAGCCGCACCTACGCCCTCGCCGCCCGGCAGGCCGGCCTGCTCGGCGACTGACGCCGGCGAAACGCGGCCGCCGCTCGCGAAATCCGGATTGGCGTCCGACCGCGCCGTCCGGCATCCGCCCGCCGCCGGCGCCTCGTCCGGTCCGGAAGATCCGATCCATGAAACCCCTGCCCGTCCTCGCGGCGCTCGCCGCTGTTGCCCTCACCGCCCAGGCCCACGCCGCGCCCCCCTCCCACGCCGACGCCGTGGCGCTCCGCCTGCTGAGCGTCGACGCCGATCGGGCCTGGAACGCTGCCGACGCAGACGCCATGGCGGCGCACTACGCCCCTGACGCCAGCCTGCTGGTGGGCGCCGCGGGAGGGCGGACCAGCCGTGGACGGGACGAGATCCGCGCCTACTTCGCCCGCGCCTTCGGAACGCGGGCGGGCGTGATGCGCCATGTGAGCGAATTGAAGGGAATGGAGGCCCTTTCGCCGGACCTGGTCCTGAACGACCTCGAGGTGCGCGTCGAGGAGCGGCAGGCCGACGGGACCTGGAAGCTGGTCCGCCGCTTCGACAACCTCTCGCTCGCGGTGCGCGCGGAGGGCGGCTGGAAGCTGAGGGCGGTGCGCGCCTATCCCGCGGACTGAACCACCCAGGCCAAGGAGACCCTGCCTCAGAAGACGGTGGCGGAGACCCCGGCCAGGAGGCCGTTGATGTGCCGGGCCAGCGCCTCGGCCTCCTCGACGGTGGCGCCTTCGCGCAGGTCGAGGGTGAAGAGCGAATTGCTGTACGAGGAGACGGCGCCGGTGGCCGGCTCGAAGGCCAGGAACGGCGCGCCGCCAGGCGTGAGCTGCACGGTGCAGCGGTGCGGCTGGTCGGGCGTCATTGCAGCAGGGTCCGGTCGCCCTTCAGCCGGCGCCGGTTGAGGCGGTGGGCCAGGTCGTCGGCCTCGACCCACGACAGCCCGGCCTGGGCGCTGAAGCCCAGCATCACCGTCTGGCCGGTCCAGCGGTCGAACACCGTCCAGCCGCGGGCGTCGCGGCGGGTGTCGTATTGGATGGGCGCCATGGCGCGCCTGCTTTCGATCTGGAGAGCGGTACGGCCCGCCGGGCGGGCCGTCCGCGGTGGCTGCGGTCCTAGGCGGACTGCAGCTGCTCGGCCGACATCTTGCCGCTGCGCGAGTCCTTCTGGAGCTCGAAGCTCACCTTCTGACCCTCGGACAGGTTCGACATGCCGGCGCGTTCGACGGCCGAGATGTGCACGAACACGTCATTGCCGCCGTCGTCGGGCTGGATGAAACCGAAGCCCTTTTGGCCGTTGAACCACTTCACGGTGCCGATCGTCATGTTTCGTCCCTTTCGGACATGAGTCCTCACGCCCGGAATGGGCTGTGAGATCAAATTTTCGGAGAGGGTCGGAAGACGAATCCGGAGCCGAGAAATTACGACCGGCCGGGATGGCGCGCGAGCCAAAACGAGATTTGATTTAGCAATAATGGTCCTCATCAGGACCGTCTGCAAGTTTTATTTTCTCAGAACTGACACAGGAGCCCCGCTGTGCTAAGGTGCAGCATGCGAATGACATTGGACAGGGCGGTGCTCACAGTCGCCCGACGCGACGGCGTGTGGGCGGTCGAACTGGGGGGCGATCTGTTCGGCCACTCCCCGGACAAGGAAATCGCCAAGGCGGCGGCCAACCGGCGGGCGCGCGAGATCCAGGACGGCGGCGGCGCCTGTCAGGTGCGGGTCAGCGGCGAACACGGATTCTGGACCGGCCAATGAAAGCTCCCGCAAGACCCATGCCGCGCCGCGGCTCCCCGGCCGCTGACTTCCGCCGGCAGATCGAGGCCGCCGAGGCCGAGGGCGTGTCGCGCGGATCCATGACGCTGCGCCTGACGCTCAGCGACGTCAGCCATCTGAAGCGCGACCGCGCGCTGGCCGTCTCGGACATCAGCTTCTCGGACGGCGAGATGCGCTTCCTGGACGTGAAGGTCGAGCAGGGCGGCGTCGCCGAGAGCACCCTCGACCGCGGCGGGTCCTGACGTCTAGGCCGCGGCCGGCGCTTCCGGCGGGGGCGGCGGCGGCGGCGCGAGCTTGTCCGCCAGCCTGAAGACGAACGGGTTCAGCACGATCGAGATCAGCGCCCCGGCCAGCACCAGGTCGTGGGTCTCGCGGCTCAGCACCTGCAGGCCCAGGCCCACGCCGGCCAGGATGAATGAGAACTCGCCGATCTGGGCGAGGCTGGCGGCGATCAGCAGGCTGGCCCGCCTCTCCAGCTTGAAGACGCTGGTGATGACCAGGGCGGCGGCCGACTTGCCGGCCACGATGATCGCCACGACCGCGGCCACGGCGACGGGCTGCTCCAACAGCACCCACGGGTCGAACAGCATCCCCACGGAGACGAAGAACAGCACGGCGAAGGCGTCCCGCAGCGGCAGCGCCCGCTCGGCGGCGTTGTGGCCCAGGGGCGTGCCGTTCAGCACCACGCCGGCGATGAACGCGCCCAGGGCGAACGAGGCGCCGAAGACGGCGTAGGCCAGGTAGGCGATCCCCAGCGAGATCGCGAGCACGCCCAAGGTGAACAGCTCGCGCGAGCGGGTGTGGGCGATCCGCACCAGCACCCAGGGCAGCACCCGTCCGCCGACCAGCAGCATGAACGCCACGAACACCGTGACGCTCAGGATCGTGCCGCCCAGCTTCATGGCGATCTGGCCCCCGTCGAACGCCCCGGCGGCGCTGGCGATCAGCGGGATCAGCACCAGGGCCAGGACCATCACCAGATCCTCGACGATCAGCCAGCCGACCGCGATCTGGCCGGCCTCGCCCTTGACGGCCTTGCGCTCCTCCAGCGCGCGCAGCAGCACCACCGTCGAGGCGACCGACAGCGAGAAGCCCATCAGCGCGGCCTCGGCGTCGCCCAGGCCGATCAACCGGCCCACGCCCCAGCCGAGCGCCGTGGCCGCCGCGATCTGCACCACCGCGCCGGGCAGGGCCACCTTGCGCACGCGCATCAGGTCCTGGAGCGAGAAGTGCAGGCCGACCCCGAACATCAACAGGATCACGCCCACCTCGGCGAGCTGCGCCGCCAGCGCGGTGTCGGCGGTCCAGCCGGGGGTGAAGGGGCCGACGACCACGCCGGCCAGGAGGTATCCGACGATCGGAGACAGCTTGAACCGCAGCGCCAGCATCCCAAGGACGAATGCGAGCACGAAGCCCGCCACGAGCGTGAGGATCAGGCTGTCGTCGTGCGGCATCGGCTCTCCCTGTTCTGCAGGGACCGAGGTGCAGGGCGCGGGCCTTCAGGTCAACCCGCGAGGGGCCGAAAACCTTGGCCGTGTCAGGCGGCGCCCGCCGGCGCGCGCGCGGCCTGGGCGCGACGGGCGGCCTCGCTGCCGGGGATGTGGGCGCCGCGCAGCGACTGTCCGGCGGTCTCAAGGGTGAACCACAGCGCCACCATGCCCACCACGCACGCGGCCATCATGTAGTAGGCCGGCATGGCCGCATCGCCGGTCCGCTCGATCAGCCAGGAGTTGGCCGCCGGCGCCGTGCCGCCGAACAGCGAGGTGGCCACGTTGTAGGCGATGGCGAAGCCCGCGAAGCGGACCGGGGTCGGGAACATGGCCGGGAAGGTCGCCGAGATGGTCGCCAGCTGCGGCGCGTAGAGCAGCCCCAGCACGGCGAATCCCACGATGGCCCCGGCGAAGCTCATCGACATCAGGTGGTAGAGCGGGGTCACGAGGACGAACAGGCCGATCAGCGAGAACCACCACAGCGGCTTGCGCCCCACCCGGTCCGAAAGCGCGCCCGCGAAGGGCAGCAGGACCATCATGAACAGCATGCCGACGATGGGGACGAACAGCGCCTCCTGGGTCGAAAGCCCCAGCCGCCGCTCGAGGTAGGTCGGCATGTAGCTGAGCAGGGTGTAGTTCACGACGTTCAGCGCGATCACGAGGCCGCTCATCACCAGCAGCGGACGCCGGTAGGCCCGCAGGAGGGTGCGGAGCGATGTGCTCTCCCGGCTGGCCTCGCCGGCCGCCTCGGCCTCGCGGAACACCGGCGTGTCCTCCATCTTCGAGCGCAGGTACATGCCGATCAGGCCCATGGGCCCGGCGACGAGGAAGGGGAGCCGCCAGCCCCACTCGTGCATGGCCTCGTTCCCCAGCAGCAGCGAGAAGCCCAGCATCAGCAGGGCCCCGAACGAGAAGCCCGCAAGGGTGCCCACTTCCAGGAAGCTGCCGTAGAAGCCGCGCCGGTCGTCCGGGGCGTACTCCGCCATGAACGTCGCGGCCCCGCCGTACTCCCCGCCCGTAGAGAAGCCCTGCACCATCCGCAGGCCGATCAGGATCGCCGTCGCCCAGACGCCGATCACGTCGTACGAGGGGATCAGGCCGACGCAGAACGTCGCCCCGGCCATCATCAGGATCGTCAGCGCCAGCACGCTCTTGCGGCCCAGGCGGTCGCCCAGCGGGCCCCAGAAGAAGCCCCCCAGCGGCCGCACCAGGAACGAGATCGCGAACGTCGCCAACGCGAACAGCGTCGCCTGCGCCGCCTCCCCCGGAAACAGCGCCGCCGAGATGTAGGTCACCCCGTAGGCGTAGATCCCGTAATCGAACCACTCGGTGGCGTTGCCCACCGCCGAGGCGGCGATGGCCCGGCGCAGCACGCCGGGGGACGTGGCCTCTCGATCCATCCGTATCCTCCCGTCGCGCCTCTAACGCGCGGCGGGGCCGTTCCGACGCACGGCTCAGGTTTCTTCCGGCGACAGCGGGTCGAGGGCGGCGGCCATGGGCGTGGTGTGCGGTCGCGGCTGGTAGGGCTGCTGCGCCTCCTCCGGCGGCGACGGGCGCACCCGCAGGCGCCAGAGGCCGAAGGCGACCGCGGCGGCGGCGAAGACGGCCACCGCGCCGAAGAGTCCGGGCGCGCCGAACGCCGCCAGGGCGGCCCCGCCGGCCAAGGGCCCGATCGCCGCGCCGACCGAGTAGACCAGGACGAGACCGCCGCTGGCCGCCACCCGCTGCTCGGGCGAGAGGTGGTCGTTGGTGTGGGCCACGCACAGGGGGTAGAGCGCGAAGCTGAGGCCGCCGAACAGGCCGCCGCCGAGCAGCAGGAGCACGCCGGGCGCGCCGGCCAGCGCCAGGCCCGCGGCCGTCACCACCGTCCCGGCCAGGCTCCACACGATCACCGCGCGGCGGTCGAAGCGGTCCGACAGCCAGCCCAGCGGCCACTGCAGGGCGACGCCCCCGAGGATCACCGCGCTCATGAAGCCGGCCACCTCGGCCAGGCCCAGCCCGATGCGCCGGGCGTAGACCGCGCCCAGGGCGTAGAACGCCCCCAGCACCAGGCCTGCCGCCGCCGTGCCCACGAGGCCCAGGGGCGAGGCGGCGTAGAGGCGGCGAAGCGACAGCGCGTGGAACTCGCCCAACGTCGGCCCCGGCGACTTCGTCAGCGTCACCGGCAGCACCGCCAGGGAGATCAGGATCGAGGCCAGCAGGAAGGGTCGCGCGGCGCTGACGTCGCTGACGTTCAGCAGGAACTGGCCCACCGCCTGTCCCGCGTAGAGCGAGATCATGTAGCCGCCCAGCACCGCGCCCCGCTCGCGTGGCTCGGCGCGGTCGTTCAGCCAGCTCTCGAGGCAGACGTAGACGCCTGCGATGCAGATCCCGTCCACCAGCCGCAGCGGCAGCCACAGCGCCGGACCCTGGTGCAGGACGTAGGCCAGGGTGCTGGCCGACAGCAGCGAGACGAAGGCGGCGAAGGCGCGGATGTGGCCTACCCGCCGGATCATCGCCGGCGCCCGCAGCGAGCCCAGCGTGAGGCCCGCGAAGTAGGCCGCGCCGACCAGGCCGATCAGCGGCGCGCCCGCCCCCGCCGCTTCCAGCCGCACGCTGGCCAGGGTCGAGATGGATCCCGCCCCGGCCATCAGCACGAAGATGGCGACGAGCAGGCTGCGCACGGGGCGCACGGCGTCAAGCATGGCGAGGCAATGGCCCGGCGCGGCGGGGGTTCCGCCCGGAGCTTACTCGGATGACTATTCCGTCGTCACGCCGTCGAAGTGCGCCTCGGCGGCGTCGGCCTCGGCCTTGGTCTTCCGCACCAGCTTGTCCTTGTGCTCGGGGGGGCCGTAGATCGTGTAGAGCCGCAGCGGCTTGGCCCCGGTGTTGATGACGTTGTGCCGGGCCCCGGCGGGCACGATGATCGCATCGTCCGCCTCCACAGGCGTGCGCTCGCCGTCGATCACGACCGCCCCCACGCCCGCCTCGATGCGGAAGAACTGGTCGCGGTCGTCGTGCACCTCCTCGCCGATCTCCTCGCCCTCCTTCAGGCACATCAGCACGAGCTGCAGGTGCCGGCCGGTATAGAGCACGCGCCGGTAGTCGGTGTTGTCCGCCGTCAGATCCTCGATGTCGGCGACGAAGCCCAGCATGGAAGAGACTCTCCGTATGTGTCACGGCGACCCTGCTCCGACGCCCGAAGGCCCGCCTTGATGGCCGTCAACCCGGCCCGGCCACACCGCCTGCGGCATGAAGCGCAGCTCGCGGATCGCGCCACGGAACCAGTCCACCCGGTTCATCCGCACGCCGATGGAGGTGCGGCCCGGCCCCTGCGGCTTGAAGTCGACCTGCCCCTGCGCCTGCAGCACGCCGTCCACGAAGGCCGCATAGCGCCGCCCGTCGCAGACCTGCGTCACCCGCCGCCACTCGCCCAGCGGATGCAGCTTCTCGGGCGCGACCAGCGTCAGGGCGTACCCCGGGCCCTTGATGAAGGCGTCCAGGTACCAGCCGGCCCCGGCCACGCGGATTTCGAACAGCATCCGCGTCCCGCCCGAGACGCCGGGGTCCTCCGCATCCTGCGCCAGGTGCAGCCATCGCTGCTCGAACCGGCCGCCGTCCGGCCGGATCAGGGCCTCGATGGTGAAGGCCCCCGCGCCGGCCAGCGGATGCTCGGGGACCAGCAGGGCGTCGTCCTCGCCGTCGAACGCCGCCGCCGGCCCCCAGGGGCTGTCCGACAGCTTCGGAGCGCCCAGCACGTGGGGCGCGTGTCCTCCGATCCGCTCCAGGCGGTCCAGCGTCCAGAGCGTCTCCCGCGGCCGCGCGGCCGCCGGTCCGGCCAGCGCCGCCGCCCCGGCGCCCGCCAGCACCTCGCGGCGCCTCACGGGACTTCCCTGGACGAGACGTGGTTCAGCGCGATCACCCAGCGCCCCCCGACCTTGCGCATCAGCCGCGTGTTGATCCCGTCCTGCGGGGCCTCCGGCCGGTCCAGGCGGTAGCGGCTGATCAGCTGGGCCGCGTCGGGGGCCAGCATCTGCACCTGGATGTCGAAGAAATGCAGCGTCCCGCGCCGCGCCGGATCGCCGCCGTAGTCGCGGACGTAGTGGTCCAGCGTCCCCTGCCAGCCGTCCTGGAAGCGGCCCTTGGAGACGAACACGACGCCGGGATTGAGGAAGCCGTCCATGTAGCCGCGGAAGTCGCCGCGGTTCCAGGCGGCCTCCATGTCGGCGATCACCTTGCGGATCGCCGCCTCCTCCGCCGCCGGATCGAAGGCCGGATCCGAGGCGGGCGCCTGCGCCAGGGCGGGGCCGGCGAGCCCCGCCGCCAAGATGAGGCCCAGCGCCGCGCGCCGCGCCCAGCCGTTGCTCTCGCCCATCGCGTCCTCCCGCAAGCCTCCCCTACGGTATAGGCCGGACGCGGGCGCGCCGTCACCGCCGGCCGGACTTGTAGCCTTCAGGCGCCTTGCCGTGGGTTCCGTGGCTCTCGAAGCGGGCCTCTTCGGCCTTGTGGACATACTGCTCGGCCACCATCCAGGCCTTCACGGGCCGCAGCGCCGCCAGGCATCCGCCCACCAGGGCCGGAACGACCACCGCGAACTGCAGCCAGATCGGCGGCTGGACCGTCGCCGCCCACACGCCCCAGACCGCGGTCACCACGATGCTGACGCCGCTCATCACGAAGAAGGCCGGCCCGTCGGCGGGATCGGCGAAGCCGTAGTCCAGTCCGCACGCCTCGCAGCGATCGGCCACGGTCAGGAAGCCCGAGAACAGCCGCCCCTCGCCGCAGCGGGGACAGCGGCAGCGCAGGCCGGTCCGCAGGGTGCGCGGGAGAGCGGGACGGGAAGCCATGGCGGATACTCCACAAGCTGGCGGCCGGGCCGCCGGGTCGCCCCTGATATAGGCTTTCGTGGTCGCGTTCGCCCGCCGGGCGACCGTCTGACGCGCCCGCTCATGCCCCGTTCATCGGGGTTCTGGCTCCTTGGCGCCCTGGCGTCGGAGCGGGGGGCTCCGCGACCGCCGGCCGCACCCTCCCCGCGCCGCCGCCGCGCTACGCTCGCGATAGCCCTACGCTCGCGATAGCCCAGGAGCCGCCCGTTGAAGACGCTGATTCCCGTCGCGGCCGTGACCTTGCTGGCCGCAGGCCCCACCCAGGCCTCTGCCCAGCCGGCCGTCCCGGCGGCAGGCCCGCCCTGGATCGTCACCCCGGCCGAGGCCTCGTGCCGCGTCCAGCTCGACCTGGTCGGGCGCTCGGGCGCCGTGACGCCCGTGACCTTGGCCTCGGACGGCGAGATCCTCAGCCTGCGCTTCGCCAAGCCCGGCCTGCCCGAGCGGGCCTTCCTCCCGGTCCGGGTGGACGGCGCACGCTATTCCAACCTGATGCTGCGCGGCCCGGACGGAGACGCCGGCGAGCTCATCCTGTCCGAGGAGACCGAGGCGGCCCTGCGCCGGGGCTCGAGCCTGGACGTGGCCTGGCTGGCCGACGAGCCGCTGGGCGTGTCGCTGGCGGGCTCGGGCCAGGGGCTCACCGACCTGCGGATCTGCGGCGCCCAGATCGCCGCCCAGGCCCGGGCGAGCGCCCAGGCGCAGACCGAGGCGAAGATGCGCGCCGAGCAGGAGGCTCGCGAACAGGCCGTCGCCCAGGCCCAGCTCGAAGCGGCCAGGGCCCAGGCCGCCGCGGCCGACGCCCAGCGCCAGCGGATCGCCGAGGAGGCCGAGCGCCAGCGCCGGCTCGAGGCCGACGAGCGCCAGCGCCAGTACGCCGAGGCCCAGCGCCGCCGCTACGAGGAGGACCGCCGCCGGGCCTGGGAGGAGGAGCAGGACGCCTACTACCGCCCCGCGCCGGCCTATCCGCCGCCCTACCGATACCGCGGCTGGTGAGGCCCGCCGGGCTCAGTGCATGGTGACGGCGACGATCTCGAGCTTGTTGCCGTCGGGATCCAGCAGCACGCACCCGTAATAGTCCGGCGCGATGTCGGGGTGCGGGCCCGCCGGCCGGACGGGGGTCGCCCCCGCCGCCACCGCCGCATCGTAGGCGGCGTTCACCTCGGCCCGGTCGCCGGCCGAGAACGCGACGTGGGTTCCAAGGCCGGCCACCTGGGCGCCCGCAACCGGGTAAAGATAGAGATGGCCGCCGATCCCACCCGGGCCGTAGGCCAGCTCCTTCTCGTTCTCCAGGGACGCCGCCACGCCCAGTGGACCCAGAAAGGCGTCGTAGAAGCGGCGCGCGGCCGCGAGGTCGCGCACGCCGAGAGACAGGTGGTCAAACATGGAATGGCCTCCGCCAGCAGAGCTTGAACGCCCAATGTGGGCGCCCGAGCCCGCGGGCGCAGGGGCCAGTCCGGCGGCGCTGGCCCGCCCCTACTCCGCGCCGGGCTTGGCGCGGTAGTCGAGCGGCGGGGCGCGGTCGCCGACCATGGCCTGGTAGGTGAAGTCCGGCCCGCGCTTCTCGTGGAGTTCGGCCTTGGCCTTCTCGATGAGGGCCGGATCGCGGAACAGGGCCGCCCCGGTCAGGGCCAGCGTCTTGGCCGCCACCACGCCGCCCTTGGTGGCCATGGAGGTGCCGCCGGCGGCCACCGCCTGCCAGCTGTGCGCCGGCGTGCCGGGCACCCACACCGCCGCGCGCATGCCCACGGTCGGCGTCACCCAGCTGACGTCGGCCACGTCGGTCGAGCCGCCGCCGTCGCCGCCGATCCGCAGCGGCTGCACCTCGGCGGCGCTCTCCAGCGTCGCCTTCGAGGGCGGCAGCAGGGGCTTCATGGCCTCGGCGAAGGCGCGCTCCTCGGCGTTCCAGACGACCCCGCCCACCTCGCGCAGGTTCTGGTCCATCACCCGGGCCAGGGTCTCGTTGGGCAGCATGTTGTAGACGCCGCCGGTCTGCTCGAAGGCGACCTTGGTCTCGGTGGCGAGCGCCGCGCCTTCGGCGGCCTTCTGCACCCGTGCCATCACGTCGCGCACGACCTGCGGGTCGCGGTGGCGGACGTAGTAGTAGGCCTCGGCCTTCTCCGGGACGACGTTCGGCGCCTGGCCCCCGTCGGTGATCACGTAGTGGATCCGCGTCCCGTCCGGCACGTGCTCGCGCAGCATGTTCACCGCGACGTTCATCACCTCGACGGCGTCCAGGGCCGAGCGCCCGCGCCACGGCGCGCCCGAGGCGTGCGAGGCGGCGCCGCTGAAGCGGAACTTGCCGCTGATGTTGGCCAGGCTCACGCCCTGGCTGGCGTCGTTGGCGTCGCCGGCGTGCCAGTGCAGCGTGGCGTCCACGTCTTTGAACAGGCCCTCGCGGACCAGGTAGACCTTGCCCGAGCCGCCCTCCTCGGCGGGCGTCCCGTAGACCCGCACCTCGCCCTTGACGCCGTTGGCCTTCATCCATTGGGACAGGGCGATCGCCGCCTGCACCGAGGCGGCGCCGAACACGTGGTGGCCGCAGGCGTGGCCCGCCACGCCCGGCAGGGGCTTGCGCGCGGGCGTGGCCGCCTGGGCCAGGCCCGGCAGGGCGTCGTATTCGGCAAGGATGCCGATCACCGGGCCATCGCCCGTCCTGAAGCTGGCGACGAAGGCGGTGGGCATGCCGGCGACGCCCGCCTCGACCTTGAAGCCGGCCTTCTTGAGCTCGGACTGCAGCAGGGCCGAGCTCTTGTGCTCCTGGTAGCCGACCTCGGCGTAGTCCCAGATCTGCTTGGCGACTTCGCCCAGCCGCGGCCCGCCCTTCTCGACGGTTTGCAGGATCTGGCTCTTGTCCTGCGCCGAAAGCTCGGCCGCCGCCGCCGGCGCCGTCACGATCGCCACCGCCGCCACGGCGCCCAGAAGGATACGCTTCATCGCTCGCCCCCACTCCACTGAACTGAGGCCAACGGTCTAGCAGGCTGTGCGGCGGCGGAAAGCCCCCTGCGGTCCTTCTCAGCGTTCTCCGAGGCCGATGACCACCGTGCGGGCGTTCCGGTTGCGCGCCCAGGCTTCCTCGGTCGAACCGGGATCGATCGGCCGCTCCTTGCCGTACGAGATCGTCTCGAGCCGGGTCGAGTCGACGCCGCTGCGGATCAGGAACTGGCGGGCGGCCTGGGCCCGGCGCGCGCCGAGGGCGAGGTTGTATTCGCGCGTGCCGCGTTCGTCGGCGTTCCCCTCGATCCGCGCCCGGACCGTCGGATTGCGCTGCAGCCAGGCCGCCTGGAGCTGCAGGACCGAGCGCGCCTCGGCGTCGAGGAGGTCGCTGTCGAGGGCGAAGTAGACGCGCTCGCCGGCGTTCGCGGCGAGATCCTCCTGCGAGCCGGGGACGACCGCGCCCATCGCCGGCGCCGGAGCGGGCGCCGCAGTCTCTGCGGGAGCCGACGCCGCGGGCGGAACGGTCGGCGCGGCGGCCTTCGGCCGGCTGGCGCAGGCGCCCAGCGACAGCGCCGCGGCGGCGGTGATCAGGACGGTGGCGAACTTGGCGGTCATGTGACGGCTTCCCCAGCTGGAACAGGTGCGGCGACGGGCGGCGGCGGATCGCTCTGCAGCAGATGGCGGTTCTGCTCGCGGACCCGCGCGCCGGCCTCGTCGTAGAGGAACGGCAGCGAGGCGTAGCGGCGGCCCCGGGTGACCGGCGTCGCCTCGTGAAGCAGGCTGCAGGAGAAGACCACCGCCCCGCCCGTCGGCGCGCGGTAGGTCCGGGACCCGAATTCCGGGAAGCGGAGGTCGCCGCCCTCGTAGTCCTCGGCGTTGAGATTGATCGAGACGGCGAACTTGCGGTGCGCGGTGCCCGCCGTGGTGTTGTCGCGGTGCGGCCGGAAATAGCCGCCCTCGGCGGCGTCGTAGCAGGCCACGATGTAGCGTTCGACGCGCGTGGCGGCGAACTGGAACGCCCGCTGCACCTCGGGCAGGAGGCGGTGGGCGATGGCCGTCCGCATGGCCTGCAGCAGGCGCTCGTCGTCCACCGGCGCGTCCCGGCGCTTCTTGAAGTCGTCGAGGACGCCGACCGTGCGCCCGCCCACGTCGCGCATCACGCCCGAGGGCGAGCCGCCGCGCCGCTCGTAGTGTTCGATCATGGCGCGGCAGAGCGTCGGCTCGAAGATCCTCGGCACGATCAGCACCGGCGCATGCACCGCGACACGGGCATGATCCTCGGGCGCCGGCAGCGCACGCAGGCGCGCCATGAACGCCTCGGTGCGGTGCATCGGCGCCAGCGCATAGACCCGCAGCATGGGGTCCAGCAGGACCCAGACGGCGTGCTCGCGGCCGTCCGCCTCCAACGCTCCGTAGAGGCGCCGCACCGCGCCGTCGGGATCCAGGAACCATCGCAGCCCGACCCCGTCGCGGGCCTCGGGGAGGTCCTCCACGCCCGGCGTGATCAGGAACGCCGTCAGGGCGGCGTCGGTGAACAGCGACCGGTTGGCCGCGAGCTGGCCCAGCACCTCGCCCCGGGCCTGTCGATCGGTCGGCAGGAAGCCGAGCAGGACGAAGCGGCCGGCCGTCGAGCCGAGCGCGAAGGTCGGCGAGGTCAGCGTCGGCGCGGTGAACATCGGCGCGGGCGCGCCGAGCAGGAGCCTCATTCCCGATCCTCCCCCGGCGCGGGGCCCGTCGCGCCCAGGCGGCGTCCCACCGCGCCGATCAGCCGGGCGCAGATCGTCGTCAGCGCCACGGCCAGGATCAGGGCGAAGAGCCAGAGCAGGACGGTCCGATCCATCGGGGTTCTCGCAGACGGGTTCGCCCTCCGACCCGCACCGTGGGGGATGCGCGGGTCTCTCCATGGGCGGGCGAACCACGGCGGGAGTGATCCCCCGCCCCGCGACCGCGGCCAAGCATAAGAAGTTTATAAGGAACGACCCGGCCGACGGCCCATAAGGCGGCCATAATTGACCCCGGCCGCAGTTCGGGGGCTTTAGTCCGGGCGCGGCCGGTACGGCCCGGACAGGGAGACGCAGCGAAGCATGGGCCGGGTGCGGCGCGAATGGCGGGACCAGCTCTCGCGCTATGGAGCGGCGCTCGCGCTCGTGGCCGCCTCCACCGCCGCCGCCGAGGCGCTCTACAGGCTCACCGCCACGACCCGCCTGTCGATGGTGTTCCTGGCGGGGGTCCTGCTCGCGGCCTTCCTGCTGGGCTCGGGCCCCGCGTACTTCGCCGCCGCCGTCGCCTTCCTGGTCTACAACTTCTACCTGGTGGAGCCTCGGTTCACGATCGAGCTCACCACGCCGGAGGAGCTGCTGACGCTGCTCGTGTTCCTGGCCGTGGCCATGCTGACCGGCAACCTCACCGGCCGGGTCCGGGACGAGGCCGCCAGGGCCCAGGCCCGAGCCCGGGCCACCACCGCCCTGTTCGACGCCACCCGGGAGTTCTCGGCCTCGTCCGACGAGCGCCTCATCCGCCAGCGCCTGGCCGAGCACCTCGCCGCCACCGCCGGGGGCGAGGGGTTCGTGCGCGACGCCGGGCGCCTGCAGATGGCCCCGGCCGGGCTCCGGCGCGAGGATATCCCAGGCGGCCTTCCCGGCGCCGCGGAGCCGGCCGGCGGCTGGACGCTCCGGCGGCTGGAGGTGGAAGGCCAGGCCCTCGGGACCGCCGGCTGGCGCGCTCCGCCGGACCGACGGCTCAGTCGGGACGAACACGACCTGCTCGAGCTCATGTGCGACGCCGGGGCGGCCGCCATCGCCCGGGCCCGGCTCGCGGCCGGCAAGGCCGAGGCCGAGGCCCGCGCGCGCACCGAGGACCTGCGCAACGCCCTGCTCTCGTCCATCTCGCACGACCTGCGCACGCCGCTGGCCGCGATCCTCGCCTCGGCGACCAGCCTGCGGGAGTTCGGCGACAGCTTCGATCCCGGGGTCCGCCGCGACCTCGCGGCCACCATCCAGGAAGAGACCGAGCGGCTCGACGCGGTGGTCGCCAATCTCCTCAGCATGACGCGGCTGCAGGCCGGGGCGCTGGCGATCCAGAAGGCGCCCTTCAACGTGCCCGAGGTGGTCCGCCGCACGGTCGAGCGGCGCGACCGCGCGCACCGCCGGTTCACCCTGACCTCGATCACGCCGCGGCTGCCCGAGGGCCTTGGCGATCCCATCCTGTTCGAGCAGGCGCTCGGCAACGTGGTGGAGAACGCGCTGCGCCACACCCCCGAGGACACGCTGGTCTTGGTGAGCACGCGGCTGGAGGACGACCGGATCGTCGTGGAGGTCTGCGACCGCGGGCCGGGCGTCGGCGAGGCCGACCTCGAGCGGATCTTCGACCGGTTCTACCGGGCGGGCGGGGCGCGGCAGACGCCGGGCACCGGCCTTGGCCTCTCCATCGCCCGCGGGCTGATGGAGGCGATGGACGGGGCGATCGAGGCCCGCAACGATCCCGCCGCGGGCGGCCTGGTGGTCAGTCTCAGCCTGGAGTCCGCGGCATGAGTTCCGGACGGCTGCTCCTCGTCGACGACGAGCCCCAGATCGTCCGGGCCCTGCTGCCCGCCCTGCAGGCGGCGGGCTACGCCGTGGAGGTGGCCGGGACCGGCGAGGCGGCCCTGACCTGCCTGGCGGCCGAGCCCTGCGACGCCATCATCCTCGACCTCGGCCTGCCCGACATGGACGGCAAGGAGGTCATCGCGCGCATCCGCGAATGGTCCGAGGCGCCGATCCTCGTGCTGTCGGCCCGCGACCTGGAGAGCGAGAAGATCGCCGCGCTGGACGCGGGCGCGGACGACTTCGTGAACAAGCCGGTGGGCGTGGGCGAGCTGCTGGCGCGCCTCAGGGCCAGCCTGCGCGGCCGCGAGCGGCGCTTCGCGTCCCAGGCCATGTTCCGCAGCGGGGATCTGGCCATCGACTTCGCCCGCCGCCGCGTGACCGTCCAGGGCGAGGAGGTGCGCCTGACGCCGCGCGAGTACGACCTGCTGCGGATCCTGGCGCGGCACGCCGGCCGGCCGGTCACCCATCGCCAGGTCATCGCCGCCGTCTGGGGCGCGGGGGCCCAGGTGGACGCCCAGTTCGTCCGCGTCCTCGTGGCGCAGCTTCGCCAGAAGCTCGAGGCCGAACCCTCGGCCCCGCGGCTGCTGATGACGGAACCGGGCCTCGGCTACCGCCTGGCGGCCGAGGACGATCCCGCTACGCCGGCTCGTAGTTGAGGATCGGCGCCAGCCAGCGCTCGGCGGTCCGCACGTCCCAGCCCTTGCGGCGGGCGTAGTCCTCGACCTGGTCGCGCTCGATCCGGCCCACCCCGAAGTAGTGCGCCTCGGGATGGCCGAAGTAGAGACCCGAGACGGCGGCCGGCGGCGTCATGGCCAGGCCTTCGGTCAGCTCGATGCCCGCCGCCGCCGTGGCGTCCAGCAGCTTGAACAGCGTCGTCTTCTCAGTGTGGTCCGGCTGGGCCGGATACCCGGGGGCCGGGCGGATGCCGCGGTACTGCTCGGCGATCAGCGCGTCGATGTCGAAGACCTCGTCGGCCGCATAGCCCCACAGCTCGGTGCGGACCTTGCGGTGGAGCGCCTCGGCGAAGGCCTCGGCCAGGCGGTCGGCCAGGGCCGTGGACAGAATCGCCGAATAGTCGTCGCCCTTTGCCCGGAACTCGGCGGCCAGCTCCAGCTCGCCGTGGCCTGCGGTGACCGCGAAGCCGCCCACCCAGTCGGGCTTGGTCCCGACCGGCGCCACGAAGTCGGCCAGGGCCACGTTCGCCCCGTCCCCGGACTTGATCATCTGCTGGCGCAGGGTGTGCAGCCGGGCGAGCTCGGTCTGTCGGCTCTCGTCCGCGTAGAGGACGATGTCGTCGCCGTCGGCGTTGGCCGGCCAGAAGCCCACAACGCCGCGGGCCTCCAGCAGCCCCTCCTGGATGATCCTGTCCAGCATCCGCTGGGCGTCCTCGAACAGGTCCGTGGCGGCCTTGCCGACAACGTCGTCGGTGAGGATGTCGGGGAAGCGGCCGACCAGCTCCCAGCTCGCGAAGAACGGCGTCCAGTCGATGTGCCGGCGCAGCTCGTTCAAGTCGTAGGGCGCGAAGGTCCGGGTCCCGAGGAAGGACGGCGCCGGCGGGTCGTAGGCGGTCCAGTCGGGGGTGAAGGCGTTGTCGCGCGCCTCCTTCAGCGTCGCCCGGGCGCGGTTGGTCTGTCCCCGCGCGAACTGCGCGCGCACCTTCTCGTAGTCGGCGGCGGTGGCGGCCAGGAACCGCTCCTTCTCGGTGGGCGAGAGCAGGTTCGAGACCACGCCCACCGCCCGGCTGGCGTCCAGCACATAGGTGGTCGAGCCGGCCGGATAGCGCGGCGCGATCTTGACCGCGGTGTGGGTCTTGGACGTCGTGGCGCCGCCGATCAGCAGCGGGATCTTGAAGCCGCGCCGCTCCATCTCGCTGGCCACGAAGGCCATCTCGTCCAGGCTGGGCGTGATCAGGCCCGAGAGGCCGACGATGTCGGCCCCGCACGCCTCGGCCTCGTCCAGGATCCGGTCGGCCGGGACCATGACGCCCAGGTCCACGACCTCGTAGTTGTTGCACTGCAGGACCACGCCCACGATGTTCTTGCCGATGTCGTGGACGTCGCCCTTGACGGTCGCCATCAGGATCTTGCCGGCGCTCTCGCGCGGCTTGCCTTCCTTCTCGGCCTCCATGAACGGCAGCAGATAGTTCACCGCCTGCTTCATCACCCGGGCCGACTTCACGACCTGGGGCAGGAACATCTTCCCGGCCCCGAACAAGTCGCCGACCACGTTCATCCCGTCCATCAGCGGGCCTTCGATGACGTGCAGCGGCCGTTCGGCCTTGAGCCGCGCCTCCTCGGTGTCCTGTTCGATGAACTCGCTGTTCCCGTGGACCAGGGCGTAGGTCAGGCGCGCCTCGACCGGCTGCTCGCGCCAGCTCAGGTCGGGCCCCTTGGCCTCGCCCTTGCCGCCCTTGTGCTTGGGCGCCAGCTCGACCAGCACCTCCGTCGGATTGCGCCCGTCGGCGCGCTTGCGGTTGAGGATCACGTCCTCGACGGCCTCGCGCAGCTCGGGCTCGATGTCGTCGTAGACCGGCAGGTCGCCGGCGTTGACGATGCCCATGTCCATGCCCGCCGCGATGGCGTGGTACAGGAACACCGAGTGGATCGCCCGCCGCACCGGCTCGTTGCCGCGGAACGAGAAACTAACGTTCGAGACCCCGCCCGAGACCCGCGCGTGCGGGCACTCGGCCTTGATCCGGCGCGTCGCCTCGATGAAGTCCACCGCGTAGTTGTCGTGCTCCTCGATCCCGGTCGCGACGGCGAAGATGTTGGGGTCGAAGATGATGTCCTCGGGCGGAAAGCCCACCTGCTCGGTCAGGATGCGGTAGGCCCGCTTGCAGATCTCGACCTTGCGGTCGGCGGTGTCGGCCTGGCCGACCTCGTCGAACGCCATCACCACCACGGCGGCGCCATAGCGCAGGCAGGCCTTGGCCTGCTCGATGAACTTGGCCTCGCCTTCCTTCAGGCTGATCGAATTGACGATCGCCTTGCCCTGCACGCACTGCAGCCCGGCCTCGATCACCTCCCACTTGGAGGAATCGACCATCACCGGCACCCGGGCGATGTCGGGCTCGGCCGCCACCAGGTTGAGGAAGGTCCGCATGGCCGCGACGCTGTCGAGCAGCCCCTCGTCCATGTTGACGTCGATGACCTGGGCGCCGGCCTCCACCTGCTGGCGCGCCACCGAGAGCGCCTCGGGGTAGTTCCCCTCGGCGATCAGCTTGCGGAATTTGGCGGAGCCGGTGACGTTGGTCCGCTCACCGACGTTGACGAAGATCGGTCTCATTGAAACTCGGATGACTCAGGCGAGCTCGAAGGGCTCTAGGCCGGCCAGGCGCATGGCCGTGGGACGCTCGGGGACCGGCCGCGGCTTCACGCCCCGGACCTCGTCGGCGACGTGCTTGATGTGCTCGGGCGTCGTCCCGCAGCAGCCGCCCAGGATGTTGACCAGGCCGTCCTTGGCCCAGTCGTGCAGCATGTGGCCGGTCTCGTGCGGCTGCTCGTCGTACTCGCCCATGGCGTTGGGCAGGCCCGCGTTCGGATAGGCGCTGACGAGGGTGTCGGCGATCCGCGCCAGCTCCGCGATGTGCGGCCGCATCAGCTCGGCGCCGAGCGCGCAGTTCAGGCCCACCGCGAAGGGCTTGGCGTGGCGCACCGAGTTCCAGAACGCCTCCACCGTCTGGCCCGACAGCGTCCGGCCGGAGCGGTCGGTGATGGTGCCCGAAATCCAGATCGGCAGGGGCTCGTAGCCCTCGTCCTCAAGATCGAGGATCGCCTTGATCGCCGCCTTGCAGTTGAGGGTGTCGGTGATCGTCTCGATCAGGAACATGTCGACACCGCCGTCGTGCAGCGCCCGCACCTGTTCCGCATAGGCCTCGTAGACCTGCTCGAAGGTGACCTTCCGCGCGCCGGGATCGTTCACGTCCGAGCTCATCGACAGCATCACCGGCAGCGGCCCGATCGAGCCCGCCACGAACCGGGGCTTGCCCGGCTCCTTCTCGGTCCAGCGGTCGGCGCAGGCCCGGGCGATCCGCGCGCCCTCCAGGTTGATGTCCCGCACCGCGGCCTGCAGCCCGTATTCGGCCTGGGCGATGGACGTCGCCGAGAAGGTGTTGGTCTCGGAGATGTCGGCGCCCGCCGCATAGTAGGCGTCATGCAGCTCGGCGATGATGTCGGGGCGGGTCAGGCACAGCAGGTCGTTGTTCCCGCGCAGCTCGCCCGGCGCGTCCTTGAAGCGCTCGCCCCGGTAGTCGGCCTCGGCCAGGCCGCGCTTCTGGATCATCACGCCCCACGAGCCGTCGAGGATCAGGATGCGGGCCCTGGCGGCGGCCTTCAGCGCCGCGATGCGTTCGGCCCTCGTCATGCCGCGGCCTCCTTCGAGCGTTGATCGGTCTCGCGCACGCCCAGGATCCGGCAGATCGCATAGGTCAGGTCGGCGCGGTTCAGGGTGTAGAAGTGGAAGTCGCCGAAGCCCTCCTCGGCGAGCCTGGCGCACATCTCGGAGGCCACCGAGGCGGCGATCAGGCGCCGCGTCTCGGGGTCCTTGTCCAGGCCCTCGAACAGGTTGCCCAGCCAGGCCGGCAGCTCGATGCCGATGGGCCCGGCCATCTTCTTCAGGCCCGCGTAGTTGGTCACCGGCATGATCCCCGGCGAGATCGGGATCGTGACCCCCGCCTTCCGCACCCGGTCCATGAACCGCAGGAAGCCGTCCACGTCGAAGAAGAACTGGGTGATCGCCCGGGTCGCCCCGGCGTCGATCTTGGCCTTCAGCACGTCGATGTCGTGGTCGATCGACGGGCTTTCCGGATGGACGTGCGGGTAAAGGCCGACGCTCACCTCGAACGGGGCGATCGCGCGGATGCCGGCGGTCAGTTCGGTGGCGTTGCGGTAGCCGTCCTCGCGCGGCGTATAGACCCCGCCGATCTGGCCGGGCGGGTCGCCGCGCAGGGCGACGATGTGTCGGATGCCCGAGGCCCAGTAGTCGCGGATGACCTCGTCCACCTCCTCGCGGGAGGCCTCTACGCAGGTCAGGTGCGCGGCCGGCTTCAGGCGCGTCTCGGCCAGCATGCGCAGCACGGTCCGGTGCGTGCGGTCGCGGGTCGAGCCGCCGGCGCCGTAGGTCACCGAGACGAACGAGGGGTTCAGGGGCTCCAGCCGCCGGATCGCGGCCCACAGGTTCTCTTCGGCCTCGGGGGTCTTCGGCGGCGAGAATTCGAACGAGACCTGCGGGCGCGGCGCGCCGCCGACGCCGGCGCGGGCCACGGGTCCAAGCGCGGTTTCGGTCGGGCTCATGCGGCGCTCCTCTGCCGGGCGCTGGCGCGCTCGGCCGTCCAGATCTTCACGGTCAGTCCCTGCTCGCGCGACGGCGGCAGCGCCTGGGCTTCCACCTGTCCAAGCCCGGCGTCCGCCAGCCAGCGGCCGATCTCGGCGTCCGAGAAGCCCAGGCGGCGGTGCTGGTGCTGCTCGCGCAGGAACTCGAGGGTGTGCGGGGCGAAGTCGACGATCAGCAGCCGGCCGCCCTCGCCGGTGATCCGCGCCGCCTCCTTCACCGCCGCGGCCGGGTCGCCCAGGTAGTGCAGCACCTGGTGGACGACGACGAGGTCGGCGCTGCCGTCGGGTAGGCGGGTGCCGAAGATGTCGCCGTGCCGCAGCTCGCAGCGCTCCAGCCCCGCCTCGGCGACATGGCTGCGGGCGATGTTCAGCATGTGCTGCGACAGGTCCAGGCCCAGCGCCTGCTCGGCGCGCGGCCCCAGCAGGGTCAGCATCCGGCCGGTGCCCGAGCCCAGGTCCACCAGGCGCTTGAACGGTCCCGGCCCGGCCGCCTTCAGGATCGCCGCCTCGACGGCCGCCTCGGCCACGTACAGCGAGCGGATCTCGTCCCAGCGGGCGGCGTTGCGGGCGAAGTAGGCGTCGGCCTCGGCGGCGCGTTCGGCCTGCACGGCCAGCAGGCGCTCGGCGTCCCGCTGCAGGACGGCGTCGGCCGGATCGATCCGGCGCAGCACCTCCGCCGCCAGCTCGCCGGCGTGCCCCGCCTCCACCAGCCGGTAGAAGACCCAGGCCCCGTCGGGGAACCGCTCGACGAGGCCGGCCTCGGCCAGCAGCTTCAGATGGCGCGAGACCCGCGGCTGGCTCTGGTCGAGGACGCGGCACAGCTCCAGCACCGCCAGCTCCTCGTGCGCCAGCAGGGCCAGGATGCGCAGGCGCGTCGGCTCGCCTGCCGCGCGGAGCACATCCACAACCTGGGCCGCCGAGAGTTTCATGGCGGCACATAAAGATATCTTTATGTCTTTAAGTCAAGCGGCGACGGGGCTGGCGACGGGCTCTCCGGCCAGGAACAGCCGCACGTTCTCCAGCGCCTGGGCGACCATGCGCGGGATGGAATCGACGGTGCCGCCGGCGGTGTGCGGAGTCAGCACGGTGTTGGGCACGTCGGCCCAGCGCGAGGCGGGCGTCGGTTCCTCGGCGAACACGTCCAGGGCGGCGCGGCCCAGCCGGCCGTCCTTCAGCGCCGCGATCAGCGCGTCCTCGTCGATGATCGAGCCGCGGGCCACGTTGACGATCAGGCCCCTGGGCCCGACGGCCTCGATGATCGTCCCCGACACCGCGCCGCGGTTCGAGGCGTCGGCGCGGCAGGCCACCACCAGGATGTCGCTCTCGCGCGCCAGGGCCAGCAGGCTGTCGGCGCGGGGCCAGGCGGCCGGCTTCGGGTTCGGGCCCCACCAGGCGACCTCCATCCCGAACGCCTCGGCCCGGCGGGCGACCGCCTCGCCGATGGCGCCCAGACCCATGATCCCCAGCTTGCGGCCCTTCAGGCCCGGCCGCGGGCGAAGGCGGTCGTCGCCCCGCCAGCCGCCCGCCCGCACCACCTGGTCGCCCGCGACGATGTTGCGCCAGGACGCCAGGATCAGGCCGATGGCGTGGTCGGCCACGTCGTCGGCGTTCAGCCCCTTGGCGTGGGTGACCTCGATCCCGCGCTTGCGGCACCAGCCCACGTCGATCCCGTCGTAGCCGACGCTGACGCAGGCGATCAGCCCCAGGTTCGGCAGGCGCTCCAGCAGCTCCGGGGTCAGCGGGACCTCCCCGGCGTGGACGATCACCCGGATCGCCTCGCGGGTCTCGTCCGAGGGCGCGTGGCCGGGCGCCACCTGGAAGCCGGCGGCCTCCAGCGGCCGCCGCACCGGCTCCAGCATCTCGTGCGAGATCATCACGAGGGGCGCGGGCATCGGGGGCTCGGACATCGGGGGCTCCGGACACGTCGGGAGCCCCCTAATAGCCGCGAGCCCGAGGGCGGCGCTAGACCGTGGGCCGCGTCTCGTCCCGCCCGCCGGCCTCGGCGCCGCGGCGGCCGGTCCGGCCGGTGTGCCGCCCCTCCGCGAACTCCTCGACCATCTTGGCGCAGAACGCCGGCAGGTCGTCGGGATTGCGCGAGGTGACGAGGCCGGCATCGGTCACCACCTCCTGGTCGACCCACTCGGCGCCGGCGTTGCGCAGGTCGGTCTTCAGCGACGGCCACGACGTCATCTTCCGCCCGTCGACGGCGCCCGCGTCGATCAGCGTCCACGGCCCATGGCAGATCGCCGCGATCGGCTTCTCCTCGCGCACGAAGTGGCGGATGAAGTCGATGGCCTTCTCCTCCAGCCGCAGCTGGTCGGGGTTGATCACCCCGCCGGGCAGCACGAGGCCGTCGTAGTCCTGGGCGCTGGCCTGCGACAGCTCGCGGTCGACCCGGACCTTGTCGCCCTTGTCGTGGTGGTTGAAGCCCTGGATCTCGCCGCCCTTGGGCGCGACGATATGCACTTCCGCGCCGGCTTCCTTCAGCGCCTCGACCGGCTTGGTCAGCTCGACCTGTTCGAAGCCGTCGGTGGCGAGCACCGCCACCTTGCGTCCTTGCAGACGTCCGTCAGCCATGGTGAGGCCTCCTTCTCTGGATTGTCGGGTGTCGCCCCAACAACCCGCCAGGAGGACCCGCGTTCCGAGGGCTCACGAAGATCCAGCCGTTCGGCGACCAGCTTTACCGGGCGAACTTCTGGAACTTGATCCGGTGGGGGATCAGGCTGTCGGCGCCCAGGCGGCGCTTCTTGTCCTCTTCGTAGGACTCGAAGTTGCCCTCGAACCACTCGACGTGGCTGTCGCCCTCAAAGGCCAGGATGTGGGTCGCCAGGCGGTCCAGGAAGAAGCGGTCGTGGCTGATGACCACGGCGCAGCCCGGGAAGTCCTCCAGGGCGCTTTCGAGGGCGGCCAGGGTCTCGACGTCGAGGTCGTTGGTCGGCTCGTCGAGCAGGATGACGTTGCCGCCCGAGGCCAGGGTCTTGGCCAGGTGCACGCGGTTGCGCTCGCCGCCCGAGAGCAGGCCGACCTTCTTCTGCTGGTCGCCGCCCTTGAAGTTGAACGTGCCGACGTAGGCGCGGCTGGGGACCTCGGTGTTGGCCACCTTCATCACGTCGAGGCCGCCGGAGATCTCCTCCCAGACGGTCTTGTTGGGATCGAGCGCGTCGCGGCTCTGGTCGACGTAGGACAGCTTCACCGTCTCGCCGATGCGGATCGAGCCGGCGTCCGGCGTCTCCTGGCCCGTGATGATCTTGAACAGCGTCGACTTGCCGGCGCCGTTCGGGCCGATCACGCCCACGATGCCGCCGGGCGGCAGCTTGAACGACAGGTCCTTGAACAGCAGCTTGTCGCCGTAGGCCTTCTCCAGCCCGTCGGCCTCGATCACCACGCTGCCCAGGCGCGGGCCCGGCGGGATCTGGATCTGGGCGAAGGTCTGCTTCTGGCGCTCGGCCTGGTTGACCAGTTCGTCGAAGGCCGCCAGGCGCGCCTTTGACTTGCTGCGGCGGGCCGAGGGCGAGGAGCGCACCCATTCCAGCTCGCGCTCGATGGTGCGCTTGCGGCCGGCCTCCTCGCGCTCCTCCTGGGCGACGCGCTTGGCCTTCTGCTCCAGCCAGGACGAGTAGTTGCCCTCGTAGGGGATGCCCTTGCCCCGGTCGAGCTCGAGCGTCCACTTCGTCACCTGGTCCAGGAAGTAGCGGTCGTGGGTGACCAGGATCACGCAGCCCGGGAAGTTCTCCAGGTGGTGCTGCAGCCAGGCCACGCTCTCGGCGTCGAGGTGGTTGGTAGGCTCGTCCAGCAGCAGCATGTCGGGCTTCGACAGCAGCAGGCGCGCCAGGGCGACGCGGCGCTTCTCGCCGCCCGACAGCTTGTCCACCGGCCAGTCGTTGGGCGGGCAGCGCAGGGCGTCCATCGCCATCTCGATGCGGGAATCGATGTCCCACAGGTCGCCGGCGTCGAGCTGCTCCTGGAGGGCGGTCATCTCCTCCATCAGCTCGTCGGAGTAGTCCTCGCCCAGCCTGGCCGCGACCTCGTTGTACTTGTCGAAGACGCGCTTTTCCTCGCACCAGGCGATGACGTTGCCCCAGACGTCCAGCTTCTCGTCCAGCTGCGGCTCCTGCTCGAGGTAGCCGCGCTTGACGCCGTCGGCCGCGAAGGCCTCGCCCGAGAACTCCTTGTCGAGCCCGGCCATGATCTTCAGCAGGGTGGACTTGCCCGAGCCGTTCACGCCCACGACGCCGATCTTGGCGTCGGGGTAGAAGGACAGCCAGATGTTCTCGAAGACCTTCTTGCCGCCGGGATAGGCCTTGGTCAGGCCCTGCATCTGGAAAATGTACTGCTGCGCCATGGGGCGTGCCGCTCGCTCTCTGGAATGTCCGGAAGTCGGCGTGCAGATAGCCCCCGGGGGCCGCAGAAGCAACGGCGCCCGGGTCCTTCAGCCCGTCTCGGCCAGGATCTCGCGCGCCCTGCGCAGCACCACCCGCCGGCCCGGATGCTCGCTCGCCGCCGCCTGGAAGATGGCCCTGGCGAGCACCATGCCCGCCGCCCGGCCCAGTTCGCGCTCGGGCGCCGTCCGGGGCAGGTTCCACAGCTCCACCACGTAGGGCAGCCCTTCGGCCGGCCCCGCGGCCGGCGCCATCGGGACCACCCTGCCGGCCTCGTGCCTGCCGTTCATCGGCGGCCGGTCAGTGGGCGCGGCCGTTCCAGCGGCTCAGCACGCTGGACTTGTGGCGCAGGGTGACCTGGCGGCCGGGATACTCCCGGGTCGCGGCGTAGTAGGCGGCGTAGCCGATGGAGGGGCTGGAGCTGACGGCCAGGACCCGCTCCACGTAATGGCCGTCCTCGTCCCAGACCTCGACCTTGTAGGGCAGATCCTCGCCTTCGGCCGGGAACCCTCCGTATGGTGAAGGCGTTCCACCGCTTTCGTCGGTGGGATCGTCGGGGGGACGAAGCTGGTGCGTACTCAAGAACATCGCTCGCCCCCTCCACAAGCGGGCCCACCGCAAGCGGGGGCATCCTTCAGACGCCGCGCTCCGGTTGTCAATTCGGCCCACCGTGAATTGCATTCGGCGCCCCCGTGGGGTAGCCGTCGCCGCCGGCGGGGCGGCGCCGAGAGCACGAGTTCATGAAGGCCGCGACCCAACCTCCCGCCCAGGACCGCGGCCTAGAGCAGTTGATCGAGTCGATCTCCGATCACGCGATCTACATGCTCGATCCCGATGGCCGGGTGGTCACCTGGAACAGCGGCGCCCAGCGGCTGAAGGGCTACGCGCGCGAGGAGATCGAGGGCCAGCCCTTCGCCCGCTTCTTCTCGGTCGAGGACCGCCGCGCGGGCGTGCCCGAGCAGCTGCTGGCCGAGGCCGCCGAGAAGGGCAAGGTCGAGACCGAGGGCTGGCGCGTCCGCAAGGACGGCGGCCGCTTCTGGGCCCAGGGCGCCCTGCACGCCGTCCGGGCCGAGAACGGGGCGCTGGTCGGCTTCGCCAAGATCACCCGCGACATGACCGCGGACCGGGCCGCGCGCGACGCCCTGATCGAGAGCGAGCGCCGCTTCCGGCTGATGGTCGAGAACGTCATCGACTACGCCATCTTCATGCTGGACGTGAACGGCACGGTGGCGAACTGGAACGCCGGCGCCCAGCGCATCAAGGGCTACACCGCCGACGAGGTGGTGGGCTCCCACTTCAGCCGCTTCTACACGCCCGAGGACCGTCGGGCCGGCCTGCCCGCCCGCGCCCTCGAGACCGCCCGCACCGAGGGCCGGTTCGAGGCCGAGGGCTGGCGCTTGCGCAAGGACGGCGGCCGCTTCTGGGCCCTCGTCGTCATCGACCCGATCTGGGACGAGGAGCGGCGGCTCATCGGCTTCGCCAAGATCACCCGCGACATCAGCCAGCGGAAGGCGGCCGAGGACGCCCTGGCCGAGAGCGAGCGCCAGTTCCGCATGCTGGTGGCCGGGGTCGTGGACTACGCGCTCTACATGCTGGATCCGAACGGCGTGATCTCCAGCTGGAACGCCGGCGCCGAGCACATCAAGGGCTACCAGGCCGACGACATCGTCGGGCAGCACTTCAGCCGCTTCTACACCGAGGCCGACCGCGCCGCCGGGGTGCCCGCCCGGGCCCTGCAGACGGCCGGCGAACAGGGCCGCTACGAGGCCGAGGGCTGGCGCGTGCGCAAGGACGGCAGCCTGTTCTGGGCCAGCGTGGTGATCGACGCGATCCGCGACGAGGACGGCCGGCTGGTCGGCTTCGCCAAGATCACCCGCGACGTCACCGAGAAGCGCAACGCCCAGCTCGAGCTGCAGCGGGCGCACGACCAGCTCGCCCAGGCCCAGAAGATGGAGGCGCTGGGCAAGCTCACCGGTGGGGTCGCCCACGACTTCAACAACCTGCTGATGGTGGTCAGCGGCCAGGCCCAGATGCTGCGCAACCGGGTGGGCGACGACCCCCGCGCCCTGCGCGCGCTGGACGCCATCGAGACGTCGGCCAAGCGGGGCGAGGACCTGACCCGGCACCTGCTGGCCTTCTCGCGGCGCCAGCGGCTGCAGCCGGTGCCCGTGGCCCTGGCCGACCGGGTCGAGGACCTGAAGGACCTGATCGCCGCCAGCCTGCCGCCCACGGTGCGGCTGGTGATCGACCTGTCCTCCGAGCTCTGGCCGGTGAAGGTGGACCCCAGCGAGCTGGAGCTGTCGCTGCTGAACCTGGCCGTGAACGCCCGCGACGCCATGCCGGGCGGCGGCGTGCTGGCGATCACCGCAGAGAACGTGAAGCTGACGCGCTCGGCCGGGCAGACCCTGGCGGGCGACTTCGTGGCGGTGACCGTCAGCGACACGGGCGTCGGCATCCCGGACGACATCCTTCCGCGGATCTTCGACCCGTTCTTCACCACCAAGGAGGTCAGCAAGGGGACCGGCCTTGGCCTCTCGCAGGTCTACGGCTTCGCCCAGCAGTCCGGCGGCGAGGTGCAGGTCAGGAGCGAGCTGGGCCGCGGGACGAGCTTCACCTTCTACCTGCCGCGCACCACGGCGAAGGTCGCCCGGCCCGCCGAGGAGGCCGCCGAGCCGGTCGCCCGCAGCGCCCGCGTCCTGATGGTCGAGGACAATCCCGAGGTGGCCGAGGTGGCCGCCGCGATGCTGGAGCAGCTGGGCCACACCGTCCGGGTCGTGGGCGGCGCGGCGGCGGCGATGAGCGCCCTGCACGAACACGAGACGCCCGACCTCGTCTTCTCGGACATCGTCATGGCCGGCGAGATGGACGGGCTGGGTCTGGCGCGGCGGATCCGGGAGGAGGCGCCCTCGATCCCCGTGCTGCTGGCCACCGGCTACAGCCAGGCCGCCGAACAGCTCGGCGACGAGTTCCCCATCCTGCGCAAGCCCTACAAGCTGGGAGAGCTCAGCCGGGCCGTCGGCGTCCTGCTGGCGCGCAGCGAGGCCGCCGACGACAAGCTGGTCAATCTGCAGAGCGCGCGCCGCGCCCGGCAGGCCCGGCGCGACGGCGATCCGCCGCCGCGCAGCTAGGCGGGGTTCCGGTCTGGTTCCGGCCTAGTTCCGAGCCGTCTGCAGGGTCACCGCGCCGCGGTTGCAGGCGCGGATCTGGCCGGCGGTCAGCTCGCGGCCGCGGCTCTTGTAGCTGCTGACCGGCCCCACGACGGCGGCCACCCGCTTGCACTCCTTCACCAGGCCGTCGACGCCCTGCCGGCGCGAGGCGTGGCCCGCGCACTGGTCGCCCTCGCAGCGCCAGGCGACGCCCGCGATGGTGGCCTCCCTCGGCGCCGTCGCCGGCGCCTTGAGCGTCGCCTCGCCGTTGAACTCGCCCGTGGAGAGCGTCTGGGCGAAAGCCGGCCCGGAGACGCACGCCCCCGACACGAGCGCCGCAGCGGCGATCGCGCCCAACATCCTGAAACTTTGCATTCTCGTGATCCTTTCGGTAGAAAAGAGCACGACCGGTCGCTAAGCCTGGAAAGAGCACGATCGGTCACTTTCTGTCAAGCAGGGAGGCTTGGCCTTTGCGCAAGGGTGAGGCGACGCGCCTCCGGATCATCGACGAAGCGGCCCGCCAGGCGGCGTCCCGCGGGCTGGGCCCGGTCAGCCTCGCCGACGTGGCCGAGGCGGTGGGCCTGTCGAAGAGCGGCCTCTTCAAGCACTTCGATTCGAAGGAGGCGATGGAGCTGGCGGTCATCGACCATGTCAGCCGGCTCTTCACGGAATTCGTCTGGCGGCCGGCCGAGGGGCTGCCCACGGCCCGCGCGCGGCTGTCGCGGATCTTCGAGCTGTGGCTGGACTGGGAGGAGAAGGAGTGGGCCAAGGGCGGCTGTCCGCTCATGGCCTTCAGCGTCGAGCTGGACGACCAGCCGGGGCCCGCCCGCGACCTCCTGCAGAAGCGGCTGCAGCAGTGGAAGCGTACACTGGTGCGCCAGTTCCAGGAGATGCGTGAGCCGCCGCTCTCCGAGCCCGAGGCGCAGGCGGCCTATTTCCAGATGAAGAGCTTCGCGCTCGGCCACTTGGACGCCCGCCGGATCATGGGCGACGCCGACGCGCGCCGATCGGCCCAGGCGGCCTTCGCTGCCCTGCTGGACCGCACGGAACGTCAGGCGGCCTGACGGCTGCTGCGGAACCTCGCCCGCCCGCCCCGCGTACTCCTTGCTCACCCAAGGAGACATCACATGCACAAGGACGAGATGAAGGGCGCCGGCAAGGACCTGAAGGGCTCCGTCAAGGAGACCGCCGGCCGCGCCACCGGCGACGAGCGCCTCGAAGCCGAAGGGACCGCCGACCGCGTGGAAGGCAAGGTCCAGAAGGGCGTCGGCAACCTCAAGGAAGCCGCCCGCGACGCGCTGAAGCACTAGAGCTAGGTAATACCCCGGAGGTTGGCGCGGGCGCGTTCCGCGCTATCTCCGGGGCATGAACTCCATCGAGCATCCCCGCCGGCCGCGGATCGGGCCCGGCGTGGCCGTCGGCGTCACCGAGGACGTCATCCGCCGCCAGGTGCACGCGTTCTACGGCAAGGTCCGGCAGGACGAGGTCCTGGGGCCCATCTTCAACGGCGTCATCGAGGACTGGGAAGAGCATCTGGCCAAGCTCACCGACTTCTGGTCGTCGGTGCTGCTGATGACCGGCCGGTTCAAGGGCTCGCCCATGGCCGCACACGCGCGCGCACCGGGCATCGAGGCCGAGCACTTCCCCCGCTGGCTGCGGATCTGGGGCGAGACGGCGCGCGAGCAGTGCCGCCCCGAGGCCGCCGACCTCTTCATCGCCAAGGCCGAGATGATCGGCGAATCCCTCAAGCTGGGCCTGGCGGTCAGCCGCGGCGAAATCCCCCCGCTGACCGTGCGCTAGGCGGCCGGGGCCACTTTTCCGCCGCCGGCCCTTTCGCGGCCCGGACTTCCCGCTACAGCATGGGCGCGGCAGACAGGAAGCCAGCCATGCAGATCGCGGTTCTCACCTTCGACGGGTTCAACGAGCTGGACTCGTTCATCGCCGCCGGGATCCTCAACCGCCTGAAGGCCATGGGTTGGGCCGCGCACGTCACCTCTCCCACCGAACAGGTGATCTCGATGAACGGGGTGACGGTCCAGCGCCAGCGGCCGCTGGAGTTCGCCCGCGAGGCTGACGCCGTCCTGATCGGCAGCGGGGTGCGCACCCGCGAGATCGCCGCCGACGCCGACCTTCTCGCCCGGATCGCGCTCGACCCGTCGCGCCAGTTGATCGGCGCCCAGTGCTCCGGCACGCTGCTGCTCGCCCGGCTGGGCCTGGTCGGCGACCTGCCGGCGTGCACCGACCTGACGACCAGGCCGTGGGTGGTCGAAGCCGGCGTCGAGGTGATCGATGCGCCGTTCATGGCCCACGGCAACGTGGCGACGGCGGGCGGCTGCCTGGCCTCGCAGTACCTCGCCGCCTGGATGATCGCCCGCGGCGCCGGCCTGCGGGAGGCCGAGGAGGCCATCCACTACGTCGCGCCGGTGGGCGAAAAGGCCGCCTATGTCGAGCGTGCGCTGGACGTCGTCAGGCCGTTCGTCGAGCCGGCCGCCGGCGCGCCGGCGGCCTAGCCGCGGCCGTAGATGCGGTCCAGCACCCGGGCGACCTCGACCAGCCGTTCGGCCTGCGGGTCGTAGCGCTCGCCCGCCGCCAGCCGCCGCGCCCAGTCGGCGGCGGCGCGGACGCCCCACTCGTCCGGCGGCCCGGCGAGGGTCTCGCGCGCCGTGCCGCGGTAGCGCTCGGCCGTGAAGTCGTAGAACGAGCCGCCCACGTTCTTCAGCGCCGCCCCGCCTTCGCTCCCGTAGAAGCTCGCCTCGATGATGGCGTCGCAGCCGGCGGGCAGCCGCCAGGAACAGGCCAGGCGCACGACCGCGCCGCCGGCCAGCGTCAGCTGCGCCTCGGCGTAGTCCTCGCAGGCCGGCCGGCCCGCCAGGGGTTCGGCGCCGGCGAACAGCCGGGCCGAGACGTCCTCAACATTCGGGAAGCCCAGGGTCCAGAGCGCAAGGTCCACGAGGTGGACGCCCAGGTCCATGACGCAGCCGCCGCCCGAGAGCTCCGGGTCGTAGAACCACGGCTTGTCCGGGCCGTAGGCGTTGTGGAACACGAGGTCGACGGCGAAGACGCGGCCGAGCTCGCCGGCGTCCACGATCTCGCGGATGCGCCGCATGCCATCGGTGAAGCGGTACGAGAAGTCCACCGACAGCAGCCGGTCGGCGCTCCGGGCCGCGTCCACCACCGCCTGGGCCTCGGCGGCGGTGCGGCCGAGCGGCTTCTGGCAGAACACCGCGCAGCCGGCCGACAGCGCGCGGATCGACTGCTCGGCGTGCAGGGCGCTGGGCGTGGCGATGACCAGGCCGTCGAGGTCCTGCTCCAGCAGCTCGTCCAGCGTGGCCGCCGGCCGCGCACCGGGCGCCAGCTTCGCGGCCTCGGCGGCCGTCTCGGGAGAGGCGTCGGCGACGGCGGCGACCTCGATGGCGCCGGTGTCGACCATGCCCTGCATCCGGTGGCGGCCGATCCAGCCGACGCCCAGGAAGCCGACGCGGGGGCGCCGCGTCCCGGCCGCCGCGTTCGGCGCGGTCTCGATCACGTCGCTCCCCAAGGGGCTCACAGCGTCACCAGGGCCTTGAGGAAGCCGTCGGGGCGGTCGCGCGTGGCGTCCAGCGCCTCCCCCAGCCGCTCCAGCGGGTAGGCGTGGGTGTAGAGCGGCGCCGGGTCCAGCCGGCCCGAGGCCACCGCCTCCACCGCCTCGCGCAGGCCCTGGGCGTAGACCGCGGGATCGCGCTCGTGGGCGTTGATCACGTCGAGGCCGCGCCAGTTCCAGAGCTGCATGTTCACCTGGCGCGGGCCGTCCTGGTGGTAGCCGGCGATCACCAGCTTGCCGCGCTCGGCGCAGAGCTCGGCCGACAGGTCCAGCGGCCACTGCTTGCCCACCGCCTCGATCACCCGCTCGCAGAACCGGCCGCCGGTCAGCTCGCGGACCTTCTCGATGATGGCCCAGTGGTCGTCCATCGGCACGACCTCGGCCGCGCCGAACTGCTTCGCCACATCCAGGGAGAAGGGCCGGCGCGAGATGGCGATGACCCGGGCCCCAGCGTCGGTGGCCAGGCGCGTGAGGATCGCCCCCAGGAAGCCGATCCCGACGATCGCCACCGTCTGGCCGGCCTGCACGTCGGCGCGGCGGAAGATGTTCATGGCGCAGCCCAGGGGCTCACCCGGGAAGGGCTTGCCGTCCAGCTCGGGCGGCAGCTTCACGCAGGCCGAGGCGTCGGCCACGTCGTATTCGGCATAGGACCTGTACGAGAGCGCCGCGACGCGGTCGCCGACCGCGAGGTCCGAGACGCCCTCGCCCACCGCGTCCACCACGCCCCAGCCCTCATGGCCGAGGCCGCCGGGCTCGGTGGGGAAGGTCATCCATTCCGGGCCCTCCCAGGGCGTCAGGTTCGAGGCGCAGACCCCGCAGCCTTCCAGCTGCACCCGCACCTGGCCGGGGCCCGGCTCGGGCAGGGCCGCCCGCTCCAGGCGCATCTGTCCGGGGCCGGCCAGCACGGCCGCCCGCATGGTCGTCGTCGCGGTCTGGGACCCGTCCATCACCCCTCGCGGAAACAAGCATTCACCCGCGGGGCAAACAGCTTCAGCGTTGGGTTTGTTCCTTTGTCACACCCTCCCGCCGACGGGCGGCAGGTCGTCGCAGCGAAGGTTGTTAGGTTGACGGCAAGCTTGTCCCTGACATCTTGGCCGCCCCGTCAGCCGGCCTGGAGGCGTTTTCGTATGCCCACCCTCGTCCGTCCGTCCTTGCGACGTCGCGATGCGCTGGCCATCGGCGGCGCGTTCGGCCTCTCGTCGTTCCTCGTCCCGGCCTTCGCCCACGCCCTCCCGACCGATGCGCCGCGGCGCGCGGTGCTGAAGAACCTGCATACGGGCGACGCCTTCAACGACGTCTACTTCGAGAACGGCCGCTACCTGCCCGACGCCCTGGCCGAGGCCCAGAAGGTGCTGCGCGACTGGCGGACCGGCGAAGAGACGTTCATGGACCCGGGCCTCTACGACGCCCTGCACGCCATCTCGAACAAGCTGGAGACGCGGGCGCCGTTCCAGATCATCTCGGGCTACCGCTCGCCCAAGACCAACGCCATGCTGCACGCCAAGAGCAAGGGCGTGGCGTCCAAGAGCCAGCACACCCTCGGCAAGGCGGTGGACGTGCGGATGAACGGCGTCGAGCTCGCCCACTTGCACAAGGCCGCGCTGGCGGTGGGCGCTGGCGGCGTCGGCTACTACCCCGTCTCGGGCTTCGTGCACGTCGACACCGGCCGCGTGCGCCAGTGGCGGGGCTCCTGAGCTTCTAGAACTGCGGCTCGGGCGCGGGCGGCTGGATCACCGGCGGCTCGGCGGCCTGCGGCTCCACCGTCGTCAGGCCCACGGCCGCGGCGTCCTCCTGCACCTGCAGATCCTCGGGCGTCGGCTGCGGCGCGGCCTCGACCGGCGCCGGCTCGGGCGCCTGGGTCGCGGCCGGGGCGGCGGCCTCCTCGGCGGCGGGCGCCGTCTCGGCGGGCTTGGCGGGCTCGGAGGTGAACCGGACCCCGCGGCTGAGCGCCAGGGCGGCCAGGATCACCGCGCACGCCACCGCCAGCCACAGCACGATCCTCATCATCACGCGTCCTTCTTCGCCTGCGCCTGGCCCACGAGACCGATCTTCGTCAGGAGCAGGCGGTCCCAGTTATAGGGATCGGCGCGGAAATGCATCTGCCCGTCCGCCCCCGCGAAGGCCGTCCAGTAGAGGATGTAGACCGGAACCTGTTCCGACAGCGAAACGCGCAGGGTCTTGCCCGTCGCGAGCTGGGCCTCGATGCCCTCCCTGCCCCACTTCGGGTCCGACGCCAGCAGGGCCTCGGCCAGCAGCTGGGCCTTCTCCAGCCGCACGCAGCCGTGGCTGGCCTGGCGGGCGTAGAGGTCGAACGTCCCCTTCGACGGCGTGTCGTGCAGGTAGACGGTGAAGGGGTTGTCGAAGTCGAACTTGAAGCGGCCCAGCGCCGCCTTGGGCCCCGGCTTCTGCTGCACCCGCGAGCCGCCGCCCTCGGTGGGCAGGACCACGTAGTCGTTGCGGGCGAAGTAGCCGGGATCGCGCCGCTGCTTGGGCCACAGCTCCTCGTTGGCGATGCGGGTCGGCACGTTCCAGGGCGGATTGATCACCACCGAGTGGATGGCCGAGACCAGCATCGGCGTCTCGTCGCCCGGCTTGCCCGAGACCGCCTTCATGGACAGCACCGGCTTGTCGTCCCGGAACAGGGTCACGATCGCCGCGCCCGAGTTCACCTGCACCCGCGTGGCCGGCATGGTCGCCGGCAGCCAGCGCCAGCGCTCGAGGTTGGCGATGATCTGCAGGATGCGCTGGCCCACGGGCTGGTTGAGGAAGGCCAGGGTGCCGTTCCCCACCACCCCGTCGGGCTTGAGCCCGAACCGCTTCTGGGCCCGCACCACGGCCTCCTGCAGGGCCGGATCGAAGGTGGGCGAGGTCAGGTCGGTGAGCTGCGGGTCCTCGGCCGCCAGGCGGGCGCGCAGGGCCGGCACCCGCGGATCGGTCGAGCCGATCGCCATGGACGAGCCGGCGGGGATCGTCTTCCACCCGCCAGCCGCGGCGATCTCGCGATAGCGCGCCAGGCCCCGCGTCAGGGCGACGTAGCCGGCGTAGCGGGGCGCAAGGCCGTCCAGCCACGCCTTCAGCCGGTCCTCGGCGAGCGCCCGGGCCAGTTCGGGCGCGGGATCGTAGGGCTGGGGCCGCACGGCCCAGTTGGCGGGGAAGTCGCCCAGCGCCAGGCGGCCCACCTTCAGGTCGTGGGCGTAGCGGGCCAGGCCCTCAATCAGGGCCGCGCCGTCGGAAGGGTCGGCGGGCAGGTAGTCCTGGGGCCGCAGGCCGTGCAGGTTGGCCTCGCGCAGCACCGCCAGCGCGACCTCGGCCTGGGCGGGGCTGAGCGTCGGCGGCGCGGCCGGCGCAGCCGCCGCCGGCGGCGCGATCACCGCAGGCTGCTGCGCCCAGGCCGGCGCGCCCGCCGCCAGGCCGGCCGCCAGGGATGGGACGGCCCAGATCCATGCCCAACGCTTCAACTGCATATCTCCTCGGAATCCATCGCCTTTCCAGGCAACGCTCCAGGACGGGATTTGCGCCACGAACCCTGAACCCCGCATTGACGGGGCTCAGTCCGCCTCCGGCGGATAGGCGTGCCGGCGCCCCTGCGGATCCTCGACCTCGCCGCCATGGACGTAGGCCGGCCCCACCGGCGCCTTGCCGTGGCCGCCGGGGATGTCCAGCACATAGGTGGGCTGGGCCAGGCCCGAGAGGCGGCCCCGAAGCGCCCGCATCAGATCCTGCCCCTCGGCCAGCGTCGCGCGGAAGTGGCCGGTGCCGGGCGCTAGGTCGCCGTGGTGCAGGTAGTAGGGCTTGATCCGCGCCTCCACGAACCGGCGCATCAGGGCGTCCAGCACGTCGGGATCGTCGTTGATCCCCTTCAGCAGCACGGTCTGGCTGACCATCGGGATTCCGGCGTCGACGATCCGCGCGCAGGCGGCGAGCGCCGCCGGGGTCAGCTCGTCGGGGTGGTTGGCGTGCAGGGCGACCCAGACCGTCTTGCCCGAGGCTTTCAGCGCCTCGACCAGCCCGGCCGTCACCTTGCCGGGGTCGACGGCCGGCACGCGGGTGTGGAAGCGCACGACCTTCACGTGGGGGATGCCCGCCAGCCGGGCGCCGATGTCGGCCAGCCGCCGCGGCGACAGGATCAGCGGGTCGCCGCCGGTGACGATCACCTCCCAGATCTCCGGCCGGGCGGCGACATAGGCCATGGCGGCGTCCAGCGCGGCCGGCGACAGCGGCCGCACGCCCTCGGGCCCCACCATCTCGCGCCGGAAGCAGAACCGGCAATAGACAGCGCAGGCGTGGTTGGCCTTCAGCAGCACCCGGTCGGGATAGCGGTGGACGATCCCCTCCACGGGCGAGTGGGCCTCGTCGCCGATCGGGTCGGCGCGTTCCTCCGGGGTCTGGACCAGCTCGGCCGCCGTCGGGACGAACTGGCGGGCCACGCCCTCGCAGGTCTCCGACAGCCCAGCCATGTCGGGCGTGATCGCCACCGCATAGCGTTCGGCCACCCGCGCGAGCCCCTCCAGCGCCGCGGCCGGGGCCAGTCCGGCGGCGATCAGGTCCTCGGGCGTGCGCAGGGGACGGGTCATGCGGGGGCGGCCATACACCATTCGCCGCGACGTTCGAAGCCTCGCCCCCGCTGCGCGGGGGAGGCGAGTCAGGGGACCGGCGCCCAGAGCACGTCCTCGATGTGGCGCGCGCCGGTGGCCAGCATCGCCAGCCGGTCGAAGCCCAGGGCGCCGCCGCTCGCCGCGGGCATGATCGCGAGCGCGTCCAGCAGCTCCTCGTCGATCGGATAGGTCTCGCCGTAGACCCTCTGCTTCTCGGCCATCTCGGCCTCGAACCGCCGCCGCTGCTCGGCCGGGTCGGTCAGCTCGCCGAAGCAGTTGGCCAGCTCCACCCCGCAGGCGTAGAGCTCGAACCGCTCGGCCACCCGCGGATCGGCCGCCTTTGGCCGGGCCAGGGCCGCCTCGCTGACCGGGTATTCGCAGAGGATCGTCGGCCGCCCGAAGCCGAGGTTCGGCTCCACCTTCTCGACGATGATCCGGCTGAACACGTCGGCCCAGACGTCGTCCCGCGCCACCCGCATTCCCGCCGCGCGCGCCTGGGCCGCCAGGTCGCCGAAGAGGTCGATCCCCGCGTGGCGCTCGAACGCCTGCGCCACCGTCAGCCGCTCGGGCTCGGCGAAGGGATCGCACCGTCCGCCCCGCCAGTCGAACGCCGTCGTCCCCGTCGCTTCGGCGGCCAGCCGCAGCAGGGCCGCGCAGTCGTCCATCAGGACCTCGTAGGCCGCGCCGGTCCGGTACCACTCCAGCATGGTGAACTCGGGGTGGTGGAGCGGGCCGCGCTCGCGGTTGCGCCACACCTTGCCCAGGCTGAAGATCTGCGTCTCGCCCGCGGCCAGCAGCTTCTTGCAGGCGAACTCGGGCGAGGTGTGCAGGTACAGCGTCCGCGCCTCGCCCGCCGTCGTCAGCGCCTGCGTGGCGAAGGCGTGCAGGTGGGCCTCGTTCCCCGGCGAGACCTGCAGGCCGGCGGTCTCCACCTCGGAAAAGCCCTGGCCTTCGAACCAGGCGCGCACGGCCCGCGTGATCGCGCCCCGCCCGGTCAGGAAGGGCCGGCGGTCGGCGTGGCGTTCGGGGCTCCACCAGGGGGAAGGCGTCATGGCTGCGTCAGGCTGGGGACTGGCGATTTCGGCGACAGCCGCTATAGGGGCGCGGAAACCAATTGATTAGCGGAATCGTGCAGGTGTTCGCCCGCCGCCTCCGCAGCATCCTCGAGGACAGAACTTGAAGGTCTCCGCCAGCTCCCTCCGCAAGGGCAACGTCGTCGACCTCGACGGCAAGCTCTACGTCGTGCTCAGCGCCCAGAACATCCACCCCGGCAAGGGCACGCCGGTCACCCAGCTCGACATGCGCCGCATCTCCGACGGCGTGAAGGTGTCGGAACGCTACCGCACCACCGAGACCGTCGAGCG